>JACCDI011608581.1_pt1 | contig 120702 bp, 111 predicted proteins | sample 7442791 | NCBI WGS metagenome assembly JACCDI01 (sample SAMN15323434, study PRJNA562643) | freshwater metagenome | isolation source: river surface water | place: USA:Blue River Watershed | collected 2017-08-15
TCACGAATAAGACAAGTAATTGTTTTATTGGGTAAACCTTGGGTGCTGTAATGCCATGTAAAGGAACGTTTGAGGGCGACTCGTTCGAGTTCCAGGGTAGGCAGCAAGACTTTAGCAGTAATGTTAAGGCTAGATAAATGATAGTTTAGAAACAGAATCCGGCTTATGAGGTTTGTAGTTACTTTTTTTAATTGAACTAAAATTTGAATTCATATGACGATTGAACAGATTAAGCGTATGAAGGACCAAGTAAGTGTCCTGAGGAGGTTTCTTTGACGTCGAAAACCGTTTACATAAAATAGACTTAGATAAACAACTTTCTTTGTCACCTGGTTTTTGGGACGATAACAAGCGTGCAACTGCCACGATGAAGGAGATCAAGCTAAATGAATATTGGACCAAACTCTTTCATGATGTAGAAACGAGTGTTGAAGATTTTGTGGTCTTATTTGAATTTTGGAAATCAGGAGATGCGACAGAATTAGAAACAAAAGAAGCTTACGATAAAGCCATCGTAGCGATTGAAGAAGCTGAATTCAAAAGTACGTTAAATAAACCCGAGGATGAACTTCCGGCAATTTTGCAAATCAATCCAGGTGCAGGTGGAACAGAGAGCCAGGATTGGGCTGAAATGTTGCTTAGAATGTATACCATGTATGGCGAGAAGCAAGGATGGACAGTAAGCGCCTTAGATTACCAGGAAGGGGATGGTGCAGGGATCAAATCGGCGACCATTCAATTTGATGGCCCTTTTGCTTATGGCTTTTTAAAGGCAGAATCTGGGGTGCATCGATTGGTTCGTATTTCCCCTTTTGATAGTAATGCAAGACGTCATACAAGTTTTGCGTCCGTTTATGTCTATCCATTAATTGATGATACTATTGAAATTACAGTGAACCCTGCAGATATTGAATGGGAGTTTTACAGAAGTGGTGGAAAGGGTGGCCAAAACGTCAATAAAGTTGAAACTGCTGTTCGATTAAAACATGCTTCAGGTATTATTGTGGAATGTCAACAATCAAGGACCCAAGGTGAGAACAGAGAACTTGCAATGAAGATGCTTAAAAGTAGATTATATGAGGAAGAAATGCGTAAAAAACAGGAAGCCTTAAATGCATCTAATGCCAATAAGAAAAAAATAGAATGGGGTAGTCAAATTCGTTCCTATGTTTTTCATCCCTATAAAATGATTAAAGACCATAGAACAGACTATGAAGTGGGAAATGTTGGCCCTGTAATGGATGGAGCAATTGATGGATTTATTAAAGCATATTTAATGCTCGAGCATGCAAATGAGGCCTAATTTGAATTTGATTTAGGAGATAAAATATCAAATTTTGTTTTTGGTTTTAAATCAAACCACCATTTAAATTGATTTAATTTTAATTCAGTTTTAGGTGTTTCATTCAATGGTGTCATCTTACCTGTTAATTGATTGATAAAAATGATTTTTACAGGTTCATCATTATTAAATTCTATGGTGATGATTTGTGCATTAGAATGATTCACGCCAATAAATTTGCCTTCATTATCAGTTGCAAAGTAAATATTTTCTGCACTGCCTTTGGTTTGCATTTTATCAACTTTGCCATTTATAAAATCCACTTTCATTGTATTGCCTTTTAGCTGATTAAAATAATCAGTGCTATCAATTGGGCTAATTGCAAGTGCATTGTTGATGACCCTGAGTTGCTCTGGTTTTTTATTGTTTAAATGCATGTAAATTGTATCACCGGAAATTTGATTTTGATTGACCCATAGTATAGGTTGTTGGTGCAATCGAATGGTAGAATCGGAGAGCCCATAATATAAACTATCAGCAATACCTTGTATAGAATCTGAGTAGATTTTTACATGGTGGAATGCTTCGAAATACTTATTTAAACTTGAATCTTTTAAAATTCCATTATTAGGCCTTGCAATGGGTATTTTTCTTTTTATATCAGTTATTCTTCCACTGTACAAAGTGTCAGCACTGATATATAATGTATCTTTTGGTTGTTTGATCAGTAATGTAGGCAATTCTGTTGCCAATAAAATATCTTTCTTACGATTGGTTTTAATATTATTTGCAATTAAATCAAAACTTAAACTATCCTTAGATTGATACAATGCATTACCTCTAAATTCTCCTAAGCCAAGTGAGTCATCAATGGCCATTTCGTCAGCAATGAAAAAGTAACTACTATCATCAATCGAAGACCTTTCATATAAATACCCTTTTCTAGTACCAATATTGTAATTGCCATTTTTTGTTTTAATAATCCTAGATCCACTAATAATCTTTGATGGACTAATAAAATTAGCCAATTGTGAATACGTATTATATTCAAGCGTGTCGGTAAATATGCTATTCTCAGGATCAATCAAGGATACTTTATTTCTAAATATAACATCCCTAGTGATGCCATAGTAAACACCTTCTAAACTTTTTAATACAGTTTTATTTCGAACCAGTTTACCCCCTTTTTTATAGACGCCGATTTTGACAGCTACATCATAATCTAAAGAATCAGTTGTTAATGTGCCCCGACCATCAGTTAATTTAACATGTTTTCTGAGCTGTGCTTTTTTTGTATTGCCATCGTATTTTAAATAATCTGCATAAGTATGAATAGAATCGGCGTCATTAATATGTACTTTGCCAAAACCTTCTAAACTATTTTTTGTAGCATTCACTATGATACTGTCTCCATATAACAATGTAGTGCCTTGCTTCACTTTAACATGTCCAACTAAAATCAAAAAGTCTTGACTGTCTTGTTTTTTGATATTATAAGATTCAGAAGATAAGAATTCAATTAATTTCCCCGTTTCCATTTTTTGGTTTACGAGCGTAGCGTCTTGACCATAGATGTGTAGAGTCAAGAGTAGACAAATAAATAAAGCGGTATGCTTAAAAAACTTAATCATGTGCCAAGGTATCCGATAATGGTTTAGCTAAAGGGGTTGATTTGTCCTTTTTGCCAAATACTGAAAGGCTAACGTATCTTTTTGGGTGCACCTTGATATCATCCACTAGCGTGTTCACGCTTTTGATTGTATTTTGTAATTGATTATACATATTAGGGTCATTCAAAAGCTTTGAGGCAGTGCCATCACCATTGTTTAACTTGTTGATGGTTATATTTAATGCAGTTAAAGCAGTTTGAATAGATTGAATGGTTTTATATAAGTCTGCATCTTTAATTGATTTAGAACTACTTTCTAAATTGTTTATTATGCTCGAAATTTTTTGATTATTCTGATTCAGATTGTTGGTAAAAGCGTTGAGGTTATCAGCGGTTTTGGCAATGGAGCCATTTTGTTTATTTAACATGCCTTCAACAGACTGTATGGACTTGTTCAAATGAATAGTAGTCATTGAAAGCTGTTCAAGAATCACTTTAAAATTTGCACGATTTTCATCATCCAATGTTTTGTTAACATTGCCTAATACTTTTTCTAGGGAACTAATGGTATTTTTTATTTGTTCACCAAGAGGAGATAGGGTATTCATAAAATCTCCCAATAAACTAGTTGCTGGCGCAGTTTGGATGGTGTCTCCAGAATGTATCATGACCGCGCTATTTCCAGGAACAATATTGATGGCGTTTGTGCCTAATGGATTTTCTTGTATGGTTGCAATAGAGTTGGTAGGAATTTTATACAATTGATTTAATTTAATACAAACTACTAATTCAGATAAATTATCGTTCATATTTTCAATCTCAAACACGGTTCCTACTTGGAAACCATTTACAAAAACAGGATTAGAGACAATCAATCCCTTGGTATCATTGTATTTTGCGTAAACAAATACACCAGATTTGAAAATGGTTTTTCCTTTAAGAAAGTTGAATCCTAGAATTATTAAAGTAACTGCGATCACAGTTAAAGCACCCACTTTGGTTTCATTTGATACACGCATAGGATTCATGACTTGAGTTGAATACAAATTTAGCTAAAATTTAGCCTAATTGGCATTAGCCTTTTGTTGATTCTCTAAAGAGTTCTTGTAACGTAGCAATGCCTTTGTAATGGCTTCACAAAGTTCATTTTGGCCATTTTCGCTATTCAAGTATTCTTCTTCTTCTGGGTTGGATATAAAACCAGTTTCAATTAAAACAGCTGGCATTGCTACCGCTTGTAGCACCCAAATACCAGTTGGGCGCTGTTTGGCCTCTCTACTTACCCTGCCCGCAGCCTTAAATTCTTCTTCAATGGTCAATGCCAAACTTGCAGCTCTTTGAAAATATTGTTGCGCTAAAATGCTAGCCATCATTTTTTTAGTAGGATCAATTTCTGATTCATATTCCTTGATCTGTTTTAATGATACTGAATCCAATTGCTCAACAACTTCATCAACCATATCGTTTGCAACCTCTTTTCTAAAATCTGTTTTTCCAACGTTGTAAATAAAAGTCTCTGTTCCAATTGCTGTACTTGGTAGGAATGTGGTCTTGTAGATGGGGACTTCTCTAGTGACTTTACGTTTTTTGCCTTTTTTCTTTACCGTGTATGTCTTTTTGGTATATCCAACAATCTCTTTAACTGATTTCCCTCTTGCAGAATTGGTATGGATACATACGAACAAGTCTCCTTTTGCAGCATTGGCAATTTTAGCTTTTTCTACAACAGAATGGTAAACATCAGTTGTTCTTGTCATTACCACTTCCACATCGGGCATGGCTTGTTTAATATAAGACTCCAATTTTAAGGATATGGCCAAGGATACAGCGGCCTCGGTAGAGTATTTACCCTTTGATCCAATATCTGTTCCTCCGTGACCAGGGTCAATTACAATACGTTTTAATGATTTTGAAGGAGATTGTGCCTGTAGAGGGTGTCCAAGTGTACTAAAAAGGGCAATTAGACTAAAACTAAATGCTAAAATCATTCTATTTTGCTTCATAATCAGTTCCTTAACATTGTTTTACTTTATTTTTGCAGGAGTGAACCTAAGAGGATACAAAAATAACGCAAAAACGGCCTTTTCTATTGTTAAAATGCTCATTTTAACGATATTAATTTCGTCTACACAGTCAAATTTACTTGCTCAGGCTGATACAGCATCCAGAAAGAAGATTCAATTATCAAAAGATAGTATCGATGCCATCATCAGCTACAATGCGTCTGATTCGGGGGTCATGATGCTAAAATCAAAGACATTTTTCTTATTTGGCAATGCCAAGACAACTTATAAAACAGCACAATTGGAGGCTGGTAAAATAATTTTTGACCAAGAAACGCAGCAAGTAACAGCTTATGGAGCCAACGACAGTTCAGGTAATTTAAAAAGTAAACCAAAGTTTAGAGAGGGTGAATTAAACTCCACAAATGATTCTATATTTTACAATCTTCAGTCTGGCAAGGGCTTAACAAAAAATAGTAATTTCCAACAAGGTGAAATTTTTGTACAAGCTGCAGCAATGAAAAAAGTAAATCCAACTGATGCATTCGCTTGGAAAGCAAGATTTACAACCTGTAATTTAGATGAGCCACATTTTGCATTTAGAACCAATAAGCTCAAAATTGTGACCAATAAAATTGGTGTTTCAGGTCCAGCTTTTCCTGAATTCGAGGGAGTGCCTATGCCCATTGGTATACCTTTTGGCATTTTTCCACTGAATAAATCTGGTGGACAATCTGGTTTAATGGCGCCTGCATTTACATCTAGCGAAGATTTTGGACTTGGATTCGAAGGTATTGGTTACTATAAAGTGATTAATCAGCATATGGATGCGACCGTTCGTGGGAATATCTACTCTTATGGTGGCTGGAATATCAATTTAAATAGTAAGTATATCCAACGCTATAAGTACTTAGGTAATTTTAACCTGAGTTTGCAAAATACAAGAGCTTTGAATAGGAATAATCGCATCGCAGATGAATTTACTGGTGGTAGGACTTATATGTTAAACTGGTCTCATTCTATGGATCCAAAAGCTAAACCTGGGACAAGTTTTACAGCAAATGTAAACTTTGGTAGTACTAAATACAACCGCAATTTATTGAACAATGCTACCCAAAATTTTCAGAATCAAATTAGTTCATCTGTTTCTTATAGTAAATCATGGAACAATAAATACAATTTATCGGTCAACTTAACTCATAATCAAAACAACAATCTTGGTTTAGTCAATATGAGTTTGCCGAATATCAACTTCAATGCCTTGACGGTTTATCCATTCCAATCAAAAGATCAAATTGGTTCAGGTAAATGGTACGAAAAATTGGGTATTGGTTATAATGGAAGTATACAGAATCAATTATCATTTTACGACTCTTCTTTTAGCATTCGACGCATTTTAGATACAATGCAATGGGGTGCTGTGCATAGTATTCCAATTACTTTATCACTTCCATCAATAGGCCCAATCACTGTTTCGCCTAGTATTTCTTTGGAAGAAAAATGGTTTGGTCAACAAAATATTAAATCTTGGAACAATCAACTTCAAAAAGTTGATACCAGTATTCAAAGAGGTTTTTTTAGAGCTACTCAAATGAGCTTTGGTTTGGGAACTGCCACAAGAATTTTTGGTACGTATAAGTTTAAAAAAGGAAATATTAAAGCCATTCGACACGAGATTAGACCAACCGTCTCGATTAACTATAAACCTGATATGGCTAAATCGTATCATTATGCAACACAGATTGATACAAGTGGTAGGGTCTTTCGTTTTTCTAAATATGATGGTAATGGATTGGGAGGCGCATTTAGTGAGGGAAGATTTGGAGGCATGGGCTTTGGTATAGATAATTTTTTAGAAATGAAAATCAAAGACAAGCAGGATACGAGTGCGGATGCCTTTAAAAAGTTCAAATTAATTGAAGGGTTTGGTTTTAACTCAAGCTATAATTTTTTAGCAGACAGTTTTGCACTTGGGGGTATTAATTTATATGCAAGAACAACCTTATTTGAAAAGTTAAATATCACTACTTCATTCAATATAGACCCTTACGAAACCGATGCAAAAGGTTTTAGAGTAAATAAATTATCGATAGATCCTACGCGTTTAAAATTTGGCAGTGTAACCAATGGTGGTATCTCTTTCTCTACTTCATTTGCAAGTAAACCTAAAGATAAAGACAAGGATCAAAAAAAGTTGATACCACTTGATCCATTTATGACACCAGACGAACAACAACGTCAATTGTCCTACGTTAGAGCTAATCCAGCCGAATTTACTGACTTTAATACCCCATGGTCATTGACCATGTCCTATTCTTTTCAATTTTCTAAAACAATCAAACCTGATTATTCTGGCTTTAAATTGCAAACCTTTTCAACCTTGAATTTAACAGGTGATTTTAGTGTTTCTCCAAAATGGAAAGTAGGAGGTAGCAGTTATTTAGATTTATCTAAATTTTCTGTACAACAATTAAGTATGTTTATAACAAGAGAAATGCATTGTTGGCAATTAGCGATTAATGTGATGCCAATCGGTATTTATCGTTCATTTAGCATTACTGTAAATCCTAAATCAGGGATACTTCGTGACTTAAAAATTAATAGAAGTAGAACCTTCTCCAATTCAACTTATTAAGATTGATTGTATTTTTGGTAATGTGCTGCCATGGTGTCAAAAGCCAATTGCTTCAAGGATTGAACTGAATGTCCATTAGGATCGATAGGTGCCAATATATCCATTTGAATATTCCCTGGGGTAAAGCACATGATTGGATAGGCTGGTAATATCTTTTTGGTATTTAACAATACAACAGGGATAATCGGCTTGTTGGTCTCAATTGCTAATCTGAATGCTCCATCATAAAAAGATTTAAGTGGTGCTGTGGTTTTATTTCTGGTGCCTTCCGGATAAATTAACATATCTAAGCCTTTTCTTAATATACGCTTCATTTCCTCATAACTTGCCCTTCTGCTCTGGTCACTTTTTCGATCTACAATGACTGATCCAAATTGATAAATCCATCCAAATAATGGTACATAAACAAAACTTTTTTTGGCAATCGTTTTATTGGCTCTTGGTAAAAAAGGAGTACTCACCGGTACATCAATTAGACTATTATGGTTACAGATTACAACAGCCGGTTCGAGTCCTTTAAAATAATGCTTTCCAGTTACTTTGAATCTACAACCAGACAAAGTTAAAAAGATGCCCATCCATATTCTAGATATCAATCTGTGCCACCTTGTTTTATTGGGTTCAGCTAAAAAGAAACAGGGAAGGTAAAACCATATGAATAAAAACATAGTGGATGCAAATACGAATAAAGCCCAAAATGCTAGGATGCGTCCTTTTAATAATTGAATTTTTCTTTCCATATTAATGTATTGACCAATCAATGGGGTCTTTTTTTACTTGAGTTAAGTATTGATTTGTAGCACTGAAATGTTTACAGCCAAAAAAACCATTGTACGCACTTAAAGGAGATGGATGTGCCGCTTTCAATATTTTATGCTTTGTTGCATCAATTAAAATTTGTTTTTGAGTAGCGTAATTGCCCCATAATAGAAATACCAATTCAGACTTTTCATTGGATAATAATTTTATCAAATCGTCGGTGAATTGTGTCCATCCAATTTTACTATGACTTCCTGGTTCATTTGCCCTTACAGTTAATACAGAATTAAGTAGTAAAACCCCTTGTTTTGCCCAATGGGTTAAATTCCCAGAACTTGGAATAGGCATGCCAATATCTTTGTTCAATTCTTTATAGATATTGAACAAAGAGGGGGGTATTTTACAATCATTTGGTACAGAAAAACTAAGCCCCATTGCCTGACCTGGTTGATGATAGGGGTCTTGCCCAAGAATGACCACTTTAACTAGATCAAATGGGGTTTGATTAAAAGCATTAAAAATCAGACTTCCCTTTGGATATATGGTTCTATTTAAAGCTTTTTCTGTTTTAAGGTGTGTCGTTATTTGTTTAAAATAGGGACGCTCAAATAAAGGCGCTAATGCTTTTTTCCAACTGTCTTCAATTTTCACCTCCATAATCACTAAATTACATCTTTTAGTCAGAAAATCATTTGATCCATATGAAAAAGGGATGCTTATGCATATCATTGCTCATTTTATCCAATATCCTATTTGCTGCATCATCCAACGAGGATACTACAATGAACCAAAGGATAAAACTCTTGAGCTCAATTGCAAGTTTACAGACTAAAATGGATGGTTCTAATTTAAATGGGTCATTTCCATCTTACAGGAAATATTTTTTTAGTAAAAAATTAATTCCAGAGGATAATGTTTTCTTTACCGCCTTGGTTTTATTCAATCTTGAACAATTTAAGGATAAAATGCTTCCCGAAGAATTATTGCTATTGAATGCATGTAAGTCAAGAGGAAAGTTGTACATGGAGCGCTTTAAGAATCAATACAATCATTTAACGTATAATTTTTGGCCAAGAAATCCACCTCAAATATTTCCAAATGGAGGATGGCTGAATTTAATGAACAAACAGCTTGCATTGGCGGATGACATTGATGATGCAGCAATAAGCACTTTAGCAATTGGAGTAACTGATTCAATTGCTAAAGCTTTACAATCAAAATTTTCTGATTATCGAGTAGGTAAGTTAAAGCCCAATCGAAGCTTTTATGCAGCCTATAAAAATAGACCTGTCTATAGTACATGGCTGGGGCATAAAATGCCAAAAGATGTTGATATATCTGTTTTGACAAATGTTTTATTAATGCATACATTGGCTAAAATTCCACTCAATACCACAGACTCTGCAAGTTTTGATTTGATTGTGGATTTAATCAAAGCAAATAAACATTTAAAAGATCCAAGGTTCGTGTCTCAGCATTATGCAAATACTTCAACTATTTTGTACCATGTTGCTAGATTGGCCTATTATTCGGATTACCCATCTTTGTTGGCTTTGAAGCCAATATTAATTGATCAAGCTTCTTTTTTGTTGAAAACATCTATTTATCCCTTAGAACAATTATTACTTCAGAATACACTTTTAAGGCTGGGTGTACCAATTCCAACAAAATCAATAGATACAACAAGTTTGTCTTTCAATAATTATCCTTATTTCGTAGCGAATATTGCTTCGGTATTGAACAATCCTTTTAAAAGAATTGTCAATCGATCGAATATTGTACGATTTGATTATTTCTCTTATGCGTTTAATTTGTCCTTGTTGTATGAGAACATGATGCTGAGTGATCTTTAATCTAAAGGATTACCTCCCCTTGGTCGGTGATCCTTTAGGGGGATCTTACCCAAAGCCTTTCAAAAGTACGCTATGCGTACTTTTTGCTTTTTTAACGCTCATCGGTTTACGAAAGCGAGCTTTCGACACCGCTTCTCATTAAAAAAGCCTGTCACTTTGTGACAGGCTTTGTGATTCGGATTGGATTCGAACCAATGACCTACTGCTTAGAAGGCAGTTGCTCTATCCAGCTGAGCTACCGAACCAGGAGCTTCCAATTGGAGTTGCAAAATAAGGGTAAAATAAGCTGAATTCAAAGAAAATCATTCTAAAAATCAATCGGTTGCCATTAAATCTCTAATGACCACACTTGCTACTGTACATCCAAATATTGCAGGCATATAGCTCAAAGTACCAATAATGGACTTTTTAGGAAAAGCTTTTTCAGTCACTATAATTTTATCTTGATCTGCTTTTTCAGGGCTAAAAACTACTTTCAACCCCTTTTTTATACCCAATGATTGTAATCGTTTTCTAACATACCTGGCTAGATTACAGATATATGTTTTGGAGATATCGGTGACTCTAATTTGACTTGGATCAACTTTGCCACCAGCACCCATTGAACTAACGATGGGTAAATTTCTATCGATACAGCCTTTTATTAAGAAAGTTTTAGCAGATAAAGTATCAATACAATCCACCACATAATCCCATTTTGTACGATCTAAAAGATCTCTTGTTAAATCTTCTTTGATAAATATTTCTAAAATGGTTAAGTCTAAATCTGGGTTAATATCTTTTAGCCTTGCGCCAAGAACTTGTGCTTTAGGTAAACCAGCTGTAGAATGTAATGCAGGTATTTGTCTATTGATATTGCTCAGATCAATATTGTCATTGTCTACAATGGTCATTTTTCCAACGCCCGCTCTTGCAATCATTTCGGCACAGATACCACCAACGCCACCAAGTCCTATAATAAGTACATTTTTACGCATTAAGGAATTTATTTTATCTGCACCTAACATCAGTTCTGTTCTACTCATCCAATAGGGTATCATATTGTATCTTTATGTTGCAAAAATCATGAAACCATGTCTATTTCAAAAATCTTTTTTGTTTGTTTTCTATTTGCAAGTTCAAACTTGTTGGCACAATACCAGATTCAAGAGTTGACAGCTCAGAAAGGTGTTAGTATCCGAAGTTTATCAATACCTTCTGAAAATGTTATTTGGGCAAGTGGATCAAATGGCATGATAGCAAAATCAACTGATGCTGGAAAAAATTTTGACTGGTTCCAGGTGAAAGGCTTTGAAAAAAGAGATTTTAGGGCAATGCATGCATGGAATGCTGAGGAGGCAATTATTGTTGCAATTGCAGCACCAGCAGTTGTATTAAAAACAAAAGATGGTGGACAGAATTGGTACAAAGTGTATGAAAATAAAGATACAGCGATGTTTTTGGATGCGATCCAATTTAGAGACACCCAACATGGAACCATTATTGGGGACCCAATCAATGGAGTCATTTTTATGTTATCTACTGCCAATAAAGGAGAGGATTGGGTTGAAGTACCAAAAAATAATTTTATTTCAACTTTAAAGAATGGGGAGGCATTCTTTGCTTCAAGTAATTCAAACATTGTACAATTTGGACGAGCTCAAATATTAGTTACAGGAGGCTTAACAAGTAGGTTGTGGATGAATGGTGTTGCAATGAACATGCCGCTTTTACAAGGCAGGAACTCAACTGGTGCCAATAGTATTGCAGTATCACCCAATCATCAAAAATTGATTGTTGTAGGAGGGGATTTCTCGAATGATAAATTAGCTGAAGCGAATATCGTTGGATATAAAATTTTACTTGAGCCTAAATCCGATTATAAACATTTAACAAAAAAGAATTTAATTTTATCTCCGTTGAAATTAGCATCACCCAAAGGTTATAAGTCATCTGTTGAATTCGTTAACAATCATGTGGTCATAACATGTGGCACTTCTGGAGTTGATGTGTCAACCAATAGTGGTAAATCCTGGCAAAGGGTCAGCGATGCATCTTATCATGTGGTTAAAAGACAATTGAATCAAAATGCAGTATTTCTTGCTGGATCTGGTGGAAGAATTACTTATTTAAAATTCAAATAAATTAGACAAATTTTTAAAAATTAAATTTTTTAATGCTATTAAGTTTTTAATTTATATTTCTTTCATTAACTTAGGGATAGGATGAAAAAGTATCAAGCTATCATATCATTTGATATGGACGAAGGGTTCATGACCCTTGTGCCTCCTCATAGAACCTATATCAATTATTTATTCAATAAAGGTATCATCGAGCATTATTCAGTAAGCATGGAATCTCAGCAGTCATGGATTACAGTCAATGCCAATTCTAAAGCAGAAGTAGAGGATTTGCTTCTAAAATCTCCTTTGTCTAAATATTGGACTTTTGAAATTGTAGAACTTTTTGTCTATGATAGCCAATCTAACAGACTTCCTGCGGTTCAATTAAATTAATTTAAGTTTTTTTTGGGAATTTGAAATCACCCCCTTAAATTTGCACTCCTTAAGGGAGCATAGCTCAGTTGGTTCAGAGCATCTCGTTTACACCGAGAGGGTCCGCGGTTCGAGCCCGTGTGCTCCCACAAAAAAGTCCTCAACATAGTTGCGGACTTTTTTTTTGACTTTAATTTTCAATCTATTAAAACTAATGCAAGTATTTTCAACACCCAGAAAAATTGTTATTACCTGTCACAAATGGCTAGCGCCTTCTTTAAATAAAGAAGTAATGGCTTTAGGATTTACTGTAGATCGTGTTTTTCAGACAGGTGTAGAGTTAACTGGTACTGTTCAGGATTGTATACGTTTAAATTTAAATCTACGTTGTGCAAGTCAGGTGATGTATTCCATAAAATCATTTATTTGTAATGACCCAAATGAATTGTATAAAAACTTAGTAACAATACATTGGGAAAAGTTAATAGATCCTAAAGGTTATTTTTCAGTAACAAGCAATGTTTTTCACCCAACTATATCGACCAATTTATTTTCTAATCTGCGCGTTAAAGATGCGATCGTTGATAGGATGAGAACAACAACCAATTTGAGACCATCCACAGGTTCGACTTTATCGGGAGCTGTTGTTTATTTATATTGGAAACACGATGAAGCTGAAGTTTTCATAGATACTTCTGGTGAATCTTTGGCTAAACATGGGTATAGAAAATTACCTGGAAAAGCACCCATGTTAGAGGCATTGGCTGCAGCGACCATTTTTTCAACAAAATGGGATCAAAAATCGTTGTTTGTTAACCCAATGTGTGGTTCTGGTACATTGGCCATTGAAGCTGCTTTAATCGCAACCAATAGGGTGCCTGGATTGCTTAGAGAAAATTATGCGTTTATGCATTTATTGGGTTACAAGGATAGTATGTATTATAATGAGCGGCTTAAATTAGATGATCAAATAAAATCCTTACCAAGCCTAAAAATAATTGCTTCTGATATCAGCAAGCAAGCCATTGATATTGCAAAAATGAATGCTAAGGCTGCAGGAGTGGATGATTTAATTGAATTTCAAGTAGTTGATTTTGAAAAAACGAAAATGCCTGAACCTGCTGAAAATAGTATCATTATGTTCAATCCGGAATATGGAGAACGTTTAGGGGATGAATTAGAATTAGAGGCAACTTATGCTAGAATGGGTGACTTTTTGAAAAATCAATGCAAAGGAATGACGGGATATATTTTTACTGGCAATTTTGAATTGGCAAAGAAAATTCGTTTGAAACCTAGTAAACGAATTGAATTCTATAATGCCACTATAGATTGTAGATTATTGGAATATGAATTATACGCGGGTACAAGAAGAGTCGATAAATTAGTACACGAGTAAAATTTTAATTGTACAGAAGAAATTTTTCCATCTCTTTTTGCCAAGATTTTACGCTTAATAATTTTGACATTTGTTGCAACCATGCCTTCAATGGTAATTCAAATAGTTTTTCAGCTTCTGGAATACCTAGTAATTTTGACAAATGGTGCTCCCCAAATTTATTGTGCTCAGTTGGATAGGGTGCCCATTGAAAGGCATCTGGATGGATATCCTTGATTAATTTTAGAAGTATTAAACCATTCATTACTGCTTTATAATTATTGGGTTCTTTTACTTTCAGACGGATTGCTTGATTCAAAATTTCAATTTTTAAATCATCTCCAAGTACTTGATTTAAAATTGCTGCTTGTTTATCAACTTTTAACCATTCTGCACCAATCCATTCAAAAGAAAGTGCAGTATCTCTGCCAATTGATACATTTGTTGCTTCAAAGAAGCATAAACCTGGATACAATAAACAAGATTCATAATTTTGAATTGCGGGGGAGGTTTTAACCCAAGGCAAACCCCAGTCATAAAATGTATTCCATCTTTTCCAACCAGCACATTTTATAACATTTAAATCTGCATTCCATTGATATTGTTGATTAAAATAGCATGCAAGTTCACCCAATGTTGATTGGTGTTTAATAGGAATAGGGAATCTGCCAATAAAACTGCTTACTGATGTATCTAATATTGGACCTTCTGCTAAATCAAAGTTGCCTGATAATGGGTTGGGTCTATCTAATATAATTATTTTTTTATTGTATTTACCAGCAGCTTCAACATAGTAAGACATTGACCATAAAAATGTATAAAATCTAGTTCCAGCATCTGGGACATCAAATAACATTAGATCGATTGATTGTAGATCTTCTGCATTAGGTGAAAATTTTTTACCATACAAACTGGTGATAGGTAAGTTTGTGATGGGATCTATTTGATCCTTCATAAAAGCACCATCTTTACCATTGGTATCAATACCATGTTCTGGTGCAAATAATTGAACTAGGTTGTAACCATTGTTCAATAGTGCCTTTCTAGTTAAAGTACCATCCCAAGTTTTTGCTGCATCATTGGTTAGTAATCCAATGCGTAGATTTTTCCATGATGGATCTTCTATCAATAATTGATCTATGCCAAAACGAACAGACATATTATAATTATTTATAAATCGGTGTAAAACTAGTATCTATTTTTAATTTTTCAATCACATTAAAAATGATCGGGCAGCGATCGTAATGCATAAAAGTGGTAAATAATCGTTTGTTAAAATCTGGCACATGAAAAGCGGGGAATTCTTTACATCCAGCAAAACGATGACTGTAAACAGTGCAACTATTGTCTTTCAAAAAATGACAAGGAATGGCGTTGATGACCATTTTCCCAGATTCGCCCTTTGATATGTAATTTGCATCAAATTCAGATCTTTTTTGACCCAAATGAGCCGCTAAATGATTGGCCTCGTCTTCGTCAATATTGACCATCAAGCTTTTACAACAATTGCCACATTCAGTACAAGCTATTTTTGGAGCAATCGACGCTGAAAGCTCAAAAACAGCTTGATCCAGTGATGCACTATCTAAATCGCTCAAAAATGTCTGAAATTGATCATTTTCGGCTGATAATTCGGAAGCTTTTGACTTAATATAGTCTAAATCAACAATTGGATATGTAAATTCATTTTCGATTATATAAAGGTATTAAATAATCTTTTATCCACATAATCTCCTTTAATGCCTAAAACAGACGCTTGGGTATTAGATTTGCAAACTTACGAGGGCATTTTTTGTCCATAAAGCATTGATAACTATGGCAGAAGCAAAAATATCGGCAGAATATAATGAGGATTCCATTCGATCCCTTGATTGGAAAGAACATATTCGTCTAAGACCGGGAATGTATATTGGTAAATTAGGTGATGGTTCGGCCCCGGATGATGGTATTTATGTATTAATCAAGGAAGTGATAGATAACTGTATTGATGAACATACTATGGGGTATGGCAAACAAGTTGATATTTCGATTCTTGATAAAACTGTTACCATTAGAGATTATGGTAGAGGCATTCCTTTAGGAAAAATTGTGGATGTAGTAAGTAAAATCAATACTGGTGCAAAATATGACAGTAAGGCATTCCAAAAATCTGTTGGTTTAAATGGTGTTGGTACTAAAGCTGTAAATGCATTAAGTGATGATTTTACTGTGACCGCTTTTAGAGATGGAAAACAAAAATCCGCAAGTTTCAAAAGAGGACAGTTAATTGAAGAGACTAAAGAAGTTAAAACGACAGAACCTAATGGTACATTGGTGGTGTTTACGCCTGATGCAACCATTTTTAAGAACTATCATTTTATTTACGAATACATTGAAAGTCAACTTTGGAATTACTGTTATTTAAATGCTGGTTTAACGATTCATTTTAATGATAAAAAATACATTAGTAAAAATGGATTACTAGACTTGTTAGAAAGAAAAACCAATCCAGACGAGTTAAGGTATTCGATTATTCATTTAAAGGGGGAAGACATCGAAGTTGCAATTTCGCATAACAATGATTATGGGGAGGACATTTTTTCTTTTGTCAATGGACAATATACCACTCAAGGTGGTACACACCAGCAAGCATTTAGAGAAGCCTATGTAAAAGTAATTCGAGATTTTTACAAAAAAGATTATGAGGCATCAGATATCAGAACAAGCATTGTTGCAGCAGTTTCTGTACGTGTACAGGAACCTGTTTTTGAGAGTCAAACAAAGACCAAATTAGGATCACAGAATGTGGCAGAAGGTGGGCCAAGTATGAAAAATTTTGTGACCGAATTTCTGGCAAAAGAATTAGATAATTTTTTACATAGAAATCCTTCAGTCGCTGACGCATTAAAGAAAAGAATTGAACAAAATGAACGTGAGCGAAAAGAATTAGCCGGCATTAAAAAATTGGCTAATGAACGCGCTAAAAAAGCCAATTTACATAATAAAAAATTAAGAGACTGTAGGGTGCATTTGAATGATGAAGTGCCCAATAAAAATAAAGAAATATTTATTTCAACACAGCAAAATAGTACGCTATTCATCACCGAAGGAGACTCTGCGAGTGGAAGCATCACAAAATCGAGAAATGTAGATACGCAGGCAGTTTTTAGTTTAAGAGGTAAGCCTTTAAATGCTTTTGGTTTAACAAAAAAAGTGGTATACGAAAACGAGGAGTTCAACTTATTACAACATGCATTGAATATAGAGGATGGGCTAGATGGATTGCGTTACAACAATATTGTGATCGCGACTGATGCGGATGTAGATGGGATGCACATTCGTTTATTGATGCTGACATTCTTTTTACAATTCTTTCCTGATTTAATTAAAAGAGGGCATGTTTTTGTTTTAGAAACACCTTTATTTCGAGTACGAAATAAGCAAAAAACAATTTATTGTTACGATGAAAATGAGAAACAAAAAGCCATCGCTGAATTAGGAAGTAAACCAGAAATTACTCGTTTTAAAGGTTTAGGAGAGATTAGTCCAGAAGAATTTGGCAAATTTATTAATGCTGATATAAAGTTGGCCCCAGTAATATTAGAACAAGGGGACCACATTCAACAATTGTTAGAATATTACATGGGTAAAAATACCCCTGAGAGACAGGAGTTTATTATCAATAATTTAAAAGTTGAACTAGACAAAGCAAATGATACACATAGTATTTAACACAGCTGATATTGCTGCTTTAGAAGCGGCTATCGCATTAGATGAAACCTTATCTGGTAAAATTGTTGAAATTAAGGACGACTATGCCGTTGGCCCGCTATTAGATATATACGAGACAGAAGGTTATCAAATAAGAAGAGATTGGTGGAAAAATGTGTTGAACCATTCTCCTTATGTTGATCAATTGGATATTGTAGATGATAAATTGACTATTCACCATTTAATCAATGCATTGAATCATGATGAAAATGAATTGATTTGGATTTGGATGGGTCAAAATGTGCATGATGTGTGTGGTTACTATTGGTTAATGAGTCAGTTGAAAGCATACCAAGGCAGAATCCATGTTTTATATTTAAATAACCTTCCTTTCTTGAATGAAAAGGGACAATTGTTTTATCCAACCCATCTAAGTCAAATCCAACCTAAAGAATTTTTAAAAGCAAAAAAACTTGCAAGACCAATTACTTTAAGTGAATTTGAATTAGATCCTGATGAGTGGAAAAAAATATGTACTGAAAATGAAGGGGTAAGATTTTTAGACGGAGGTAAGAAAATCTTAAGCATGGGTATAGGATTCTATGACAAAGAAATTTTATCATTACTAACCAAAAACGCACAAAAATTACAGAGTGCTTTAGCCAATATTACTTCTAAAATGAAAATCAAAACTGGAGATGCATTTATTGTTTTTCGTTTAAAAGCTTTAGAAGAAGAAGGAAAAATTGTTTTTGTAGGCGATTGGAATAAGGGTTGGAAAGATATGGTGGTACAAATGCCTGGTGGTGTGGTAACAAATTTGGATATTGACGCTTAAAATTAATAAAATGTCAATTCAAATTCTAACAATTGATACTAAAGCAGTGGATGAACGTGGAGCACTACACTATTTTAGTACAGACAGAACTGGAGAGTTTTTATTGGTTTATAGACATGCTGGTACTGTGAGTGGCCAACATTACCATACAGGCATTGCTGCTGGAAAAAACCCAGAAGATATGCTTTTGCTTCAAGGGAAAGCGCTATTAGACTGGAAAGATTTGGCTACCAATATTTCAGGCAAAATTGAATTAGCAGCGCCAATTAGGGTTAAAATCCCAGCAAATACCTGGCACGCATTGACGGCGATTACAGATATTGTATTTATAGAATTAAATAGTTTAAGTGAGGGAAGTGAAGATACACATCGAATCTAGCACTTACGAATTAGTATAGTTATGGCAAAAGAAAAAAATTTAAGTAGGGTGACAGAAAATGAATCTGGTGTTCAAGGACAATATAAAAATTGGTTTTTGGACTATGCTTCTTATGTTATTCTTGAAAGAGCTGTTCCAGCGATTGAAGATGGTTTGAAGCCTGTTCAAAGAAGGATCTTACACGCCATGAAGGAAATGGATGATGGAAGATTCAATAAAGTGGCTAATATCATTGGACAAAGTATGCAATACCATCCTCATGGAGATGCAAGTATTGGAGATGCATTAGTCAATATTGGTCAAAAGAATTTGTTGGTAGAAACGCAAGGTAACTGGGGGGATGTAAGAACTGGGGATTCAGCAGCCGCATCACGTTATATAGAGGCAAGATTAAGTAAGTTTGCTTTAGAAGTGGCATTCAATGCCAAAACAACCGATTGGGCACTAAGTTACGATGGTCGTAAAAACGAACCAGTGACTTTACCTATGAAGTTTCCACTTTTATTAGCACAAGGTGCAGATGGTATTGCGGTTGGCTTGTCAACTAAAATCTTACCACATAATTTTAATGAATTACTAGAGGCTAGTGTAAAATATTTAAGAGGCAAGAAATTTGAATTACTACCTGATTTCCAGACCGGAGGAATGATAGATGCTTCAGCTTATAACGATGGTAAGCGTGGAGGAAAGATTAGGGTTAGAGCTCATATTGAGGAATTAGATAAAAAAACCTTAGTCATTAGAGATGTGCCTTATGGTGTAACTACTACACAGTTAATGGAAAGTATAACCAAAGCCAATGATCAAGGTAAAATCAAAATAAAAAAAGTAACTGATGTAACTGCAGCACAAGTTGAAATTCAAATTGACTTAGCAACTGGAATTTCACCAGACATCACAATTGATGCACTGTATGCTTTTACAGATTGTGAAATTAGTTTGTCACCAAATGCTTGTGTAATTGTAAATCAACGTCCACAGTTTCTTGGAGCAAGTGATTTATTACGTTATTCTGTTGACCACACTAAATCTTTATTAAAAGCCGAACTTGAAATTCAATTACAGGAACTTTTAGACAAATGGCATTTCACTAGTTTAGAAAAAATATTCTTCGAAGAAAAGATCTACCAAGAACTAGAAAAGAAACATCTTAATTGGGAGAAGGTAATTGATGCGATTGACAAAGCCTTTGAACCATTTAAAAAGAAATTTAAAAAGCCAATCGAGCGATCTGACTTATTAAAATTGACCGATAAACCAGTCAGAAGAATTTATAAACTTGATATTGAAGAATTAATTGAACAAATTAAATCTATTGAAGCAGAGATTAAAGAGGTGAAGCATAACCTAGAACACTTAGTTGATTATGCTGTACAATATTATGAAAATCTTCAGAAAAAATATGGCAAAGGGAAAGAACGAAAAACAGAAATCAAAGCGTTTGATACGATTCAAGTAAAACAAGTTGCAATAGCTAATACAAAGTTATATATCAATAGAGTAGAAGGATTTATTGGAACGAGTTTAAAGAAAGATGAATTCCTTTGTGATTGTACTGACTATGATGATATCATTGCTTTCACCAAGGGCGGTACTATGAAAGTTGTCAAAGTTTCAGATAAAGTCTTCATTGGTAAAGATATTATTCATGCTGCAGTATTTCAAAAAAATGACGAGCGTACAACGTATAATATGATTTATGTTGATGGCGCCTCTGGTATTTCTTATGCAAAGCGTTTTAATGTTACCGGTGTAACTAGAGATAAAGAATACGTCCTTGCTAAAACTTTAGAAAAATCTAAAGTCCATTATTTGTCGATCAATCCAAATGGAGAAGCCGAGTCAGTTAAGATTGTTTTAAGTCCTAATTGTAGTGCAAGAATTAAAGAATTTGATTTCTTTTTTGAAACATTAGAAGTAAAGGGTAGAAGTAGTGTTGGAAATCAAGTGACCAAATATCCAATCAAAACTGTTAAATTAAAAGAGGCAGGTAAAAGTACTTTATTAGGCAGAAAATTATGGTTTGATGACAAATTTGGTAGATTAAACACCGACGAGAAGGGACAATATTTGGGAACATTTGAGGACGAGAAACTTATTGTTATTACCAAAGATGGAAATTATGAAGTGACTGATACTGAATTAACACAAAGATTTGATCCTGAGAAAGTGTTATTTATTGAAAAATTCAATCCAGAGAAAATTATTACTGCGGTATATCTTGATAAAGATAAATTGCAATTCAACATCAAGCGTTTCAAAATTGAAACGACGACTTTAAAAACACCATTTTCTTTCATTAAAGAGGGTAATGGAAATTATGTGGCTGCAGTATCAACGCATATTGAACCAATTTTAGTGGTGGTTTCTGGAAAAGGTACACAACAAAGAAAGGCAAAGTTTAAAGTGAGTAAGATGGTTGATGTAATGGGCTCTAAAGCGGTAGGCACAAAATTAGTAGATTTTAGCAAATCCATTGAAATGGATTGGGAAACTAAGGTGGTTATTAAAGATCCTAATGATGAACAGCCAGAATTGTTCTAATTTTGAATAAAATATAAAAGCTATGTCAACCATTCATGTGGGTCAATTTAATTTAATGCGCGTAGACCGAAAGGTAGACTTTGGATTTTATATGGATGACGGTGCTGAAGGTGTTTTATTACCCAAAAGATTTGCACCTGCTGGATTACAAGTAGGAGACACGATCAGTGTTTTTGTATACCATGATTCAGACAATCGATTGATTGCAACTACCCAGGAACCTTATGCAGTAGTGGGTGATATTGCTGCATTGAGAGTTGTAGCAATTACAAAGCAAGGTGCATTTATGGATTGGGGTTTGATGAAGGACTTATTTGTACCTGTTTCTCAACAATTATCGAGTATGCGGCTGGGGGGGAAATATTTAGTTAAACTTTATTTAGATAAACAAACTGGAAGGGTTGCAGCAACAGAGAAAATAGATATTCAAATTAGCAATGATCATCTTACTGTAAAAGAAGGGGATAAAGTAAAATTACAAGTATATCGTGAAACAGAAATTGGTTATGTGGTGATAGTGAATCAAGTTCACCAAGGTTTAGTATATAAAAATGAAGTTTTCACCCACCTACATATCGGCCAGTTGATAGAGGAAGGGTTTGTGAAAAAAATAAGAGAGGATAATAAACTTGACATTGGAATTGGTAAACAGGGCGTAGAGAAATTAGACGATGACCAATTGAAATTGCTACAATTGTTAAAATTGCACAAAGGTTTTTTACCTTATCATGATAAATCTTCTCCAGAAGACATTTATGCTTTTTTTGGAATTAGCAAGAAAGCGTTTAAAATGAATATTGGTATGTTGTATAAGGCAAAAAAGATTACAATTGAAGAAGGTGGTATTCGTTTAATACCTGAGTAATAGAAGCATAATTTAATCAACTACAAACTATATTGTATGTCTAGAGAAGTTTATATTGTAGCAGCGGTAAGAACTCCAATTGGTTCTTTTGGTGGCGCATTGAAAAATTGTACTGCAACTCAATTAGGGGCTATTGCAATTAAAGGTGCTATAGACAAAATCCAATTGGATCCTCATTTAGTGGATGAGGTATATATGGGCGTTGTAATTCAGGCAGGATTAGGACAAGCCCCTGCAAGGCAAGCTTCAAAAATTGCAGGTTTGCCAGATAAAGTGGTATGTACTACAATCAATAAAGTTTGTGCTAGTGGGATGAAATCTATCGCATTGGCTGCTCAGCAAATTCTATTAGGGGAGGCTGAAATCATTGTTGCGGGTGGTATGGAAAGCATGAGTAATGTTCCATTTTACAATATGCAACAAAGGTGGGGGAATAAATATGGGGACACTAGTATCTTAGATGGTCTAGCAAAGGATGGTTTAGTGGATGTATATGATCAAGTAGCAATGGGCAATTTTGCAGACTTATGTGCTATAGAAAACCAAATTACAAGAGCTGATCAAGATGCATTTGCAATTGGAAGTTATACTAAGTCACAAGCTGCAATTGATCAAGGATTATTTGAAAATGAAATTGTTCCAGTGGTCATTCCTCAAAAAAAAGGAGATCCAATAACTGTTGCAAAAGACGAAGAGCCCTTCAATGTTAAGTTTGATAAGATAGCTGTTTTGAATCCCGCATTTAGCAAATCAGGCACAGTCACTGCTGCAAATGCAAGCACTATGAACGATGGTGCTGCTGCTGTAATCTTAATGAGTGGTGCACAAATGAAATCATTAGGACTTAAACCAATTGCTAAGATTACTAGTTTTGCTGATGCCGAACAGGATCCAAAATGGTTTACAACTGCACCAGCTCTAGCACTTCCTAAGGCTTTGAAAAAAGCAAATCTTACCAATGAAGACATTGATTTTTTTGAATTCAATGAAGCATTTTCTGTGGTTGGAATCGTGAATACTCAGTTATTAAAATTAGATCCAACTAAGGTTAATGTTAGAGGCGGTGCTGTATCACTTGGTCACCCACTTGGTTGTAGTGGAGCAAGAATTATTGTAACGCTTGCCCATATTTTAAACGATAATCATGCCCGATACGGAGCAGCTGCAATTTGTAATGGTGGTGGAGGCGCTAGTGCGATGGTTATAGAAAGGACTTAAGCTCGTCCATCATTATGCCATAGTGGCTCTCATCATAAATACATTCCCCTTGTTTTACCAAAATTACTTGTGGAGATTCATGATTTACATTGAAAAATGCTGCGATTGCGTTTGAAATTGACCTGTATTTTAGTAGGTCTAAGTAATGAAAATCAACATTTTCTGGTGGATCTGCGCGCTCAAACCTATCCAATGCCATCCTACTAATACTACAGGTCGTACTATGTTTAAAAATGACTTGCGGTCTTTCAAATGATGCATTTTTAATATGCTCTAAATGTTCAATTGTATCGATTGGATGCCAGTTCATTGCATGAATTTAGGATCCAAAAATAAGTAATTCTTTTCAAGTATTTCCTCTAGAATCTAGCTTTTACAATGGCAGATTGTTTAACTTCGAAGCATAAATTAAGCTATGCGTTTACAACTTTCCAAACCTATCTGTTTTATAGACTTAGAAACTACTGGTATTAATGTTAGTACTGATAAAATTGTTGAAATAGCCATCGTTAAGATTATGCCTGATGGGTCTAAATTAATTAAACGTAAATTGATCCATCCGGAAATGCCAATTCCAGCAGCAACAACTGCAGTACACGGCATCACTGATGAAATGGTAAAAGATGCACCTACATTTAAACAAGTCGCCAATGAAATAAAGCAATTTTTAGAAGGTGCTGATCTTGCCGGTTACAATAGCAATCGTTTTGATATTCCAATGTTGAATGAGGAATTCCTAAGAGCAGGAATGACTGTCGACATTGAATCAAGAAAATTGTTAGATGTACAGAAAATTTTTCATATGATGGAACAAAGAACGTTAACAGCTGCTTATAAATTTTATTGTAATAAAAGTTTGGAAGACGCTCATACTGCCGAAGCGGATGCTACTGCAACATGGGAAGTTTTGGAAGCTCAATTAGAAAGGTACCCAAATATTGGCAATACGGTTGAATCTATTGTTAAGTTTACTGGTGAAGATCAAATTGTAGATTTTGCACGTCGATTTATAATGGAGAATGGGGTAGAAGTTTTCAATTTTGGAAAACATAAAGGAAAACCTGTTACCCAAGTCTTAAAAGAAGAGCCACAATATTATGATTGGATGATGAAAGGAGATTTTGCTTTACATACAAAACAAAAACTGACTGAGATTTTAAATAGAACTATATTAAAAAAATAACTTATATTTACTCGACTTAAAACTTTATTTTTTACTATACCCCCAAACAAAGTGAAGAAAATTGTAATCATACCAACTTATAATGAAAAAGAAAATATTGCAGCAATCATCCATTCTGTAATTGTTCTTGGAAATCAATACCATGTTTTAGTGGTCGATGATGGTTCACCTGATGGCACAGCCTCAATTGTAAAAGAAATGATGCACTCAAATCCAGACAAAATCTTTCTTCAGGAAAGAAAGGGAAAACTTGGATTGGGTACTGCTTACATTCATGGTTTCAAATGGGCACTAGCAAATCAATATGATTACATCTTTGAAATGGATGCAGATTTCTCTCATAACCCTTTAGATTTAGATCGATTGTTAGCTGCATGTGAAAATGGTGCAGATGTAGCAATTGGAAGTAGGTATGTTAAGGGAGGTGCTACTGAAAATTGGCCTTTAGATCGACTAATTTATTCAAAAGGGGGCTCATTGTATACTCGTATTATAACAGGTATGCCAGTGAAAGATCCAACTGCTGGATTTATGTGCTATAAAAATAAAGTTTTAGCTTCAATACAATTAGACCATATTCAATTCATTGGATATGCCTTTCAGATTGAAATGAAATTTGCCTCATGGAGACTTGGATATAAGTTAAAAGAAGTACCTATAACTTTTATAGATAGAAAGATTGGGACAAGTAAAATGTCAAAGGGAATTATCAAAGAAGCCGTATTGGGTGTTTTGAGTATGCAATGGCAATCATTCACTGGTCGCTTTATTAAACAAATTAAGCGTGAGCAGCTTTAAACGTGCTTTAATACAATTACATGTATTTGTTTTTTTGGCTGGTCTAACCGCACCAATTGGTAATTTAATTCAATTAAATGGACTAGTATTAGTTTTCTACAGAATGTTACTTACTGTAGTTGCTTTATTTCCGATTTATTATTTTCATCATAATCAGTTTAAAGTATCAAATAAAGAAAAATTAAAGTTAATGATGATTGGTATTTTAATTGCCATTCATTGGGTTTGTTTTTATGGTAGTATCAAATTAGCAAATGTTTCAATTGCATTAGTTTGCATCTCCAGTGTTGGAATATTTACCGCAGTATTAGAGCCATTCATTTTTAAGACAAAATTTGTTTGGAACGATATCTTGATTGGGCTATTGAGTTTAATTGGCATATTCTTCATTTTTAAGTTTGATATACATTTTAGAACAGGTATCATAGTTGGTTTGATATCAGCATTATTTGCATCTATTTTTACGATCATTAATAAAAGATTAACCTCTGAACATACAACTCAAACCATACAAACTTTTGAAATGTTGGGTGGTTTGGCTTTTTTATTCATGGTTATTTTAGGATTGAATGCTTATCAGCATTCAAATTTCATATATCCTAGCCTTAAAGACTGGTTTTGGTTGCTAATTTTAGCTCTTGTTTGTACAGTTTTAGCCAATCATTTGATGTTGAATGCTTTAAAAAAAATTAGTGCATTTACAATGAACGTTACTTTGAATTTAGAACCTGTCTATGGGATAATCTTAGCGATTATTTTATTCCAAGAACAAAGGCAAATGGGCAAAGGGTTTTACATTGGAATCATCCTAATTGCTATATCTGTTTTATTTCAAATGATTCGGGTCTTGCGTCAGCAAAATCATAAATAGTTTCTACATTTTTTAAAACTTATCGTAAATTGATTATTCAAATTATTTAAACATGAAGCGTATTTTATGTATTGGTTTACTAATGTTAACGATTAGTGTACAAGCACAAAAAAAACCATTAGACCATTCTGTATATGATCAATGGCAATCTATCAAAGATGTTGTTTTATCAAATGATGGGAATTGGTTATCCTACACCGTTACACCGCAAGAAGGAGATCCAATTTTATATTTAAAAAAACTCAAGGGTAATCAGGTTTTAAAAATAGACAGAGGAACTCAAATACAGTTTACAGAAAATAGTGATTATGCTGTTGCTAAAATAAAGCCAAGTTTTATAGAAACTAAACAAGCAAAAATTGCAAAAAAGAAACCTGAAGAGATGCCAAAAGATAGTATTGTGATTGTTGACCTTAGTTCAAACGAAATCAATAAAATACCTTCAGTTAAATCATTTCAATTAGCAGAGCATAACAGTAATGTATTTGTATATCTAAAAGATAAAAAATCAGATTTATCCAAAGAAGGCTCTGATTTGGTAATTTATACGCTGAAGGATAAAACAGAGCGTATTTTATCGAACATAACTCAATATCAATTACATCCATATGGTTTATCTGTTGCTGCATTTCAAATGAAAGTAAAAGCAAATCCAGCAAAAGTAGTTTTGGCTAATATGGTTGATACAAATGTAAAAATTATTTCTTCTGCATTATATAGTGCAAGTAATTTAACTTGGGATCAACAGGGAAAACAATTGGCATATTTAATTGAAAAGGATAGCCTTAACAAGGCTTTACAAAAAGATTTTAGTCTTGCTTATTATAATGAACAAGCAGACACTGCAAATTTGGTCTTTGACAGAAAGCATGTTACAATGCCAATTCAATATACCATTGGTGGAGATAAAAAATTAAACTTCAGCAAATCTGGCAATCATTTAAGTTTTGGTGTCCAACCAATTTTACCAATAAAAGACACTAGTTTGCCAGAATTTGAAAGGGTTAGTGTTGATATCTGGAATTATAAAGATGCTAATTTACAATCTTCTCAAATTAAAAATTTAGATGCCAATTTAAAAAGTACTGAATCTGTTTTATTTACTCCAGCCTCTAATCAATTTACTTATTTAGGTAAAATAAATGATCGTCAAATTCAAATAACTTCAGAAGGAGACGGAACATATGCGATTGCAAATATTGATTCTAATTATACTATAGCCAGCCAATGGAATGGTTATGGGATGAGAGATCTTTATGTAATTCATACTAAAACCGGTCAAAAGCAGTTGGTTCAAAAAGGACTTAAAGGTAATCTTGTTGCACCAGCATATGATGGCAGTATAATTGTGTTTTATGATGAAATAGCCAAGCAATTTAAAGCATATAACACAAGTACTATGCAAACAAAACAAATTGCTAAAGACATACCATTCCCCTTATATGACGAAGACAATGATGTGCCAGATGATCCAAATGCTTATGGTATTGCAATGTGGATGGATAATAACAAAAGTTTTATCTTATATGATCGATATGATTTATGGCTGGTAGATGCAAGCGGGTTGAATGCTTCGCAATTATTAACTAAGGGACGTATGGCTAAGAAAGTATACCGTTATGTTCAACTAAATGAAGATAAAAAATTCATTGGTTTTAAAGATCAAATTTTATTGAGATCATATAATGAAATAGATAAATCAGAAGGTATTGCATTGTTAGATATGAGTAATAGAGCTTTATTTACAATATCAGAACAACCAATGCATTTTACTACTATAATTGGATCAAAAAATTCAAATGATATGATTGCAATGCAAGAAGATGAAAAAAATGCTCCCAATCTTTTTCATTATAATCTATTGAATAAACAACAAGCTCCAACTGCAATAGCTTCTATTAATGCACAACAGAAGGATTATAATTGGATACAAACACAGCTAGTAAAATGGAAAGCTTATACCGGTAAAACTGCCGAAGGTATACTTTATTTACCAGAAGATTTTGACCCTAAAAAGAAGTATCCAATGATCGTTTATTTCTATGAGCGTAACAACCAAACATTACATCATTATTTAGCTCCAGCACCCACACCATCAAGGTTAAATATCCCATTTTTTGCAAGTCGCGGATACATTGTATTTGTACCAGATATTTGGTACAAGAAAGGGTATCCTGGTCAAGGAGCTTACGATTATATAGTTAGTGGAACAAGGGCTATTGTACAAAAAGGTTTTGTTGATAGTACAAGAATTGGATTACAAGGACAAAGCTGGGGTGGGTATCAGATTGCCTATTTGATCACTAAAACAAATTTATACGGAGCTGCATGGGCAGGAGCGCCAGTCGTGAATATGACAAGTGCTTATGGTGGTATCCGATGGGGAGCAGGTATCAATCGACAATTCCAGTATGAAAAGACACAAAGTAGGATAGGCGCCAACTTATGGGAAAGGCCAGATTTGTATATTAAGAATTCACCTTTATTTGAATTAAATAAAGTGAAGACACCAATAGTAATAATGAGTAATGATGCCGATGATGCAGTGCCTTGGTACCAAGGTATTGAGATGTTTACAGCAATGCGTCGTTTAGGAAAACCAATTTGGATGTTGGTGTACAACAATGAAGCACATAATTTAGTAGAAAGAAAAAATAGAAAAGACATTCAAATAAGGGAACAGCAATTCTTTGATCATTATTTAAAAGGTGCCCCCATGCCAATATGGATGTCTAAAGGAATCCCAGCAATTATGAAAGGTAGGGATTTAGGATTAGGGTATTAATTGAATTTAACCACATAAAAAGGCCTCCGATTTGGAGGCCTTTTATTTAAATCATATTATCTTAAACATATTGAAACCATTGTCTGTTTGGATCCCAATTTTCAAAAGCTTTTGCAACTGCAGATAGGAAACTAGAACCCATCGCGCCATCTACAATTCTATGGTCATAACTCATGGATAAATACATCATATGGCGAACAAGTATGGCATCACCAGCAGGTGTTTCAATAACAACTGGACGTTTTTTAATGGCCCCCAATGCAAGGATAGCCACCTGAGGTTGTGGAATAATTGGTGTACCCATGATAGATCCAAATGTGCCTACATTGGTGACTGTAAAAGTACCACCTTGTGTATCCTGAGGCTTTAATTGGTTATTTCTTGCAGCAGTAGCAAGATGATTCACTGCTTTACTCAACCCAACAATACTTAATTGGTTGGCGCCTTTAATGACAGGGACAATTAAATTACCAGAAGGTAAAGCAGTTGCCATACCAATATTAATATCTTTCTTTAAAATAATATTTTCGCCTTGTAAACTACAATTGATATAAGGAAACTTTTCAAGCGTTTGAGCTATACACTCCATGAACATAGGTGTAAAAGTTAACTTTGTTCCTTCTCTTTTTTCAAAAAGTTGTTTTACTTTTTCTCTCCAAACCACCATATTCGTTACATCAGCTTCCACAAAAGAAGTGACATGTGGACTAGTTTGTACACTATCTACCATATGCTTGGCAATTAACTTGCGCATACGATCCATCTCAATGATTTCTGTATTACCTGTAACAATAACTTCTTCTGGGTTTGCAAATTTTCCAAGTTGATTGGATGTGCTAAAAGCATAATCAACTGGTGGGAATGCTGAACTAGATACTTTTTGTTGTTGTACAGGAGTATCTGTTACAGGTAGTGAGACAGGTGCTGTTGTGGTTTGAACAGGTGTCGTATTGGGTGTAACAGTTTGGTTCTGTTTTTTATTCGCAATGTATTGTAAAATGTCTTTTTTTGAAACTCGCCCTTGACTTCCTGTTCCAGGTATATTTTGTAATTCATTTAAACTTACTCCTTCGTTCTGTGCAATATTCAACACCAATGGAGAAAAGAAGCGAATATCATTGTTGTCCATTGCTTGCACTGCAGCATTGCTTGGTGTGGTAGGAATAAATGGAATTTCTTCCACTTCAAGAGGAGTTGTATTAGACTGATTATTGTTTACTTCTAGTGTTGTTGCGACTGGTTGAGGGCTTGATGGAATACTATCACTTGTTTGTATTCTAGCAATGACCGTACCAATTGGTACAACTGTATTTACATCAAATAAAATCTCTGTGATCGTGCCTGCGGCAGTTGAAGGGATTTCACTGTCCACTTTATCAGTAGCGATATCTAATAAGGTTTCATCTAACTGAATTGTATCACCAACAGATTTATGCCATTTTAAAATGGTCGCTTCCATGATACTTTCACCCAATTTTGGTAAAATCAAGTCAACTACAGACATAAATATAATTTTAGCAAAAATAAGACTAAATCTTATTGATTATGAGTAACCTAAGTAAATTTATAGCTTGAATTGCAGTGACTTCTATGTTCTTTTGACGGTCAAATCGGAGGTAAAACACCTTTGAATACACTTTTTCCTTACTTGAAACCCCAATCCAGACCATTCCTAGTGGTTTTTCATCCGTTTGGCCTGATGGTCCCATGATTCCGCTCACTGAAATCCCAAAATCAGTTTTCATCTTCGATCTGATAGCCACAGCCATCTGTTCAACTGCCTCTTTACTTACGGCACCTACAGTCTGGAGTATGCTTGTCGGGACGTCTAAAAATTCGGTTTTTATCCGATTGTCATAGCTCACTACACTTCCTGTGAAAAATGAAGAAGATCCGGCATGTTTAGATAGTAAATGTCCTATATAACCTCCAGTACAGCTTTCAGCAGTTGCAACAGTATGGTTCTTTTCTTTCAGAAGTCGTCCAACTACCACTTCAATTGGTTCATCCAAATCAGTTACCAAATAGTCTTTGACTAGTTCTTTCAATTGATTAAACAAATCATTTAAAAGGGCATTCAATAAACTTTCATTATCACCTTTACCAGTAAGCCTTAACCTTACCATACCATAGGAGGGCAAATAAGCCAACTTAATGGATGCTGGAAGTTTATTTTCAAAATCATTGATTAATTCTGCCAAGAATGATTCCCCCACGCCGGCCGTTAAAAGTGTCCGATGGGCAATTACACCTAATTTTAAACGCTCTTGTAGGATGGGCAATACCTTTTCAATAGTCAACCATTTCATTTCATGAGGTACACCTGGTAAGGAGAAAATTAATTTATTATCTTGCTTGAAAAGCATACCAGGAGCAGTGCCTGTTTGATTGAATAAAACTTCACAAACATCAGGAACTTCAGCTTGTTTAAAATTCCGTTCAATCATTGGTCTTTTATGCACTTTTTCAAAGATATAAGTAATATGTTCGAGTGTAGGTTGATCAATGATCATTTTACCACCGAAATATTGATTTAGGAGTGGCTTTGTGATGTCATCCGCTGTTGGGCCTAAACCGCCAGTTAGTATAACAATATCTGATGTTTTAATTGCTGTATTCAGTGCAGAAGTAATTGCCTCTTTATCATCACCAACAGCAATTCTTTGATGTATGTTTACACCGATGGTATTTAGTTTTTGAGCAATAAAAGCACTATTTGTATCAATTACTTGGCCTATCAACAACTCATCCCCAATAGTGATAATAGTAGCTTGAATCTGATCCATCATAATTTAGTACAATTAGGGTGCAAAGTAAACCAAAAAATAGCGGTTTAACTAAAATAGACGACTAGTTTTTCCCTCATAATAGCTGGCATTTCGGCTCTTTTACCCATATCTGCATCCATAAAATAGAGTTTTACTTGACCAATGGTCAATAGCTTGCCCGATTCATTGTAAATTTCTTGATCAAAGACAATTGTATGGTCTGTTGGTAGTTGCTTAATTTGACTTTTAATAGTGATTAAATCATCATATTTAGCAGGTCTTAGGTACTTGATATTGAATTCAACTACAGGTAAAATAATACCCATATCCTCTATGTCTTTATACGATACACCAAGATGTCGAATCGCTTCAACACGTCCAATTTCAAAATACATGGCATAATTTCCATAATATACCACATCCATTCTATCTGTTTCAGCATATCTAACCCTAACTGTTGTCGTTTGCTCGTACATCTTTTATTGTATTTGTTGACAAATTTACGGATTGTATCTGTTTTTCCACAATAAGCTAATTTAACGAAGCGTTTTATAATCATAGTGTAATTTTAACGAACTATCCTAAATATCGGCCCTTATGTTAAAAACCATACAAAAATTGCGTTCAAGAAATGTGCTTCTTTGTATACTCATGTTGATGTCATTGCAGGTCTCAAGTCAATTAATGAAATTTGAAGCGCCTTTAAATTCATTGTTCCAAAATGGGTTGAATTCATTAAAACAGGGAGATAGTTTATCAGCTTATCAATCAATTCAATCAGCCTATTCTTTTAATCCAAATGAAACTGATATTGCATTCCATTATCATGCCTTATCCATTGCTTTAGATAAGCCAAATGCAATTGTCAATGTGCAAAATTGGCTACTTAACAATAACAATAAAATTTATGCTTCAAGACTCAATTTTGAATTAGCTAAATATTATTTTAGAAAACAAGATGTGGATGCGTCCATTCAAGCATATCTCAAAACAAGTATAGATGACCTTGAAAACAATGAAGTTGCATTGATGCAATTTCAACTTGGTTATTTATATTTTAAAAAGGGCAATTGGGATCTATCAACGAATTACTTATACAGCATTAGACAGGTTAAAACGAGTCCATTTTATGTAGATGCTAATTATTATGCTGGTTTTGTAGCACTCCAAAAAAAGGATTTTAAACTAGCATTAAATTGTTTTAAAATTGCGGAACAAAGCAATGCATACAAGGCATTAACGCCCTTTTACATAAGCCAACTGTATTATTTCCTTGGTGACATTGATGCTGCATTAAAAAATACAGCATTGGCATTACAGACAAAAGGTCAATTCTATACAAGTCAACTTGCTCAATTAATGGGACATTTGTTATTTGAGCAAAAAGAATATGAAAAAGCATTGCCCTATCTAGCTAATTATGTTGAAGCACAAAAACAAGTAGAACCGCAAGATCTTTATCAATTATCATTTTGTTATTTTCAATCACAACAATGGAATGATGCAATAAAGGGATTTAAACAATTAGCCAACGTAGATGATTCACTTGGTCAAAATAGTATGTATTTGTTAGCGACCTCTTATCTTAAAATAAATGATAAAATTGGAGCAAAAAATGCATTTTTACTTTGTGCATCTAAAAGTCAAAATTTGGCTCAAAAAGAAATCGCATTATTTAATTATGCAAAATTATCCATTGAGTTAAAAGAATATAGTGTTGCTATACAATCTATTGAAAAATTTAATCAATTATATCCTCAAAGTACATATTACAATGAGTCGAAAAAATTATACGTTACTGCATTAACCTATAGCAATGACTATAACAGCGCTTATGAAGCTTATCAAAAAATGGATAGTTTAGATGAATCACTTTTAAAAATTTATCCAAATATCCTATACGGAAAAGCAGCATTACTCATTAATGATGGTCAAAATGAAAATGCATTTGAACTTTTTAAACAAATTCAGCACCTTCCATACAACAATAAAGTGCTAGCACAAACCTATTTTTGGATGGGGGAAATTGCTTATAAAATGGGTAGGATAGAGGAGGCAATTGCATTTGTAGAAAATTACTTAAAAGACCCTGTCGAAATTGGAGAAATTACAATAAAACATGCCAATTATACATTAGGATATTGTTATTTAAAGATAAATAGTTACACTAGAGCGCTTCAATTATTTACAATTGCAGCGGATTTCAATCCTTATGTCGAATCATCTCCTTATCAAAAGGATGCATTAGTCAGATTGGCGGATTGTCAATTTATGACAAAGCAGTACAAGCAGGCATTAAAATCATATCAAAAAATAATAGATCTTGGTTGGAATTTTGAAGATTATGCAAGTTTCCAAAAAGCCATTATTTATGGTGCTTTGGGTTTGAATAAAGAAAAACTCAAAATTTTGAATGCATATGAAAATGACTTTAGCCAATCCAATTATTTAAGTGATGCTAGAATGGAGTTGGCTGATATGTACACAAGTAAAGAACAATTTATTGAGGCAATTACGCCTTTATCCAAAATTATAATGGATAAAAATGCGACCGAGTTTTATCCTTTAGCATACTATAAACTTGGGATTGCTTATTTTAACTTAAATAAAAATCAAGAAGCATTACAAAATTTTAAAGCTTTGTATACTGCTTATCCTAATGCAGAGGAAAGTAACAATGCGATTGAATACATTAGAAATATATTTGTTGAAGAACAGCAACCAGAGGCCTTTGTTCAATTCATGAATGAATATGGCAAGCCCTTGTCTATTAACGAACAAGATTCATTGATTTATAGAGCAGCAATGATACCTTATGAAACGCAGCAATTCAATAGTGCAACTGTTGCCTTCAAGAAATATATTTCAATTTATCCTGAGGGTAGGTATCTTTTAGATGCATACAATAGTCTGGCTGAAATGGCATATACTTCACAACAATATGATTCAGCAGCTATTTATTTCGGTAAAATTGCAGATAAAGCTCCTAATAAATATGCTGAAAGGGCATCTATTATTGCAGCAAGGCTCTATTATTTTAATATAAAGGATTATACAACTGCAGAGCGCTATTTTAAATTGGTATTACAATATGCTACACAACAAGAACATAAAACAGAAGCCATTAAAGGGTTATTAAGATGTCAATACAAAGCAGAAAATTGGGAAGAGGCTGCTATTACTGCTGCACTCATTATGTCGGAAAAAAGTAGTGCTAGTGATGATATATTGATTTCTAATATGGCTTTATACCATCAAGCAATGCTTCAAAAAGACACCACAAAAGCGATCAATATATTAAATGTTGTTTTAAAATCAAATAGTTCTATATATACTGCAGAAGCACATTATCTGTTGGCTTTAATTTATTATAATCAACAAAAATTCAATCTAGCAGAAAAAACAGCGTTTGATGTATTAAAAAAACAAGCATCCTATGAATTTTGGATCACTAAAACATACCTTTTGCTTGGTGATATTTATTTGGCACAAAATGATCAGTTTAATGCGATTGCAACATATAGAAGTATTGCCGAAAACGCTACGATTTCTGCTTTGCAACAAATTGCTTTAGACAAATTAAAAGCAATCAATGATTCAAATAAAGCACAATAAAAAGATATGAAATTACTAATAAGATTAAGTTTATTATGTATTGCTTTAATTTGTTTTAGCAATATTGGCAGTACGCAGAAAAAAAGTAAGAAGAAAACATCTATTGCTGTTAGTGCTAAAAAGAAAAAGTTGACTAAAAAAATTAGTAGTCAAAAAAAGAAGGTTAAGAATAAAAATACCAAAAAGAAGTATCCAGAGAAAAAAGTTATCAAAGCTAATGATTCAAATTACGATTTAGTTACCCCTTCTATTGCTTCAAAAGAAATAGTACAATTTTCCAATAGGATTGATTCTGTGCCAGAAAAAGTAGTCACAATCGTTTCTGCTTTTAAACCTCAATTAAAAAATATTGCAAAAATTGGTTTTTTAAATGCAACCGCACAAGTTGATACGAACACAGTGAGCTTAAAATATCAAGTTCCAAGTCAAAATTTAAGTTTCCAATACCAGCCAATTGCTTTGGTTCCAAGAGCACTTAAAAAAGATAGTGTAAGATTTGATCGTCAGTCATCTAATCTTAAAATCGGCTTTGGGAATTATTTTAGCCAATTCTTACAAGCACAGACCAGTTTAAAAGATAATATGGATCAAATACACCATATTTCTTTAAAAAACGAATCAATCACTGGAAATCATCCAATACAAAAGTGGAATAGTTTAGGATTAATTTATTTGGGATCCTTGAAATTAAATAATCTTAAAACACTACACACACAATTCTATTTCGATCAATCAAACAGTTATCGTTATGGGTTAGTTCCTGATACGACCATGCTTCCATTGAGCAATTTTGAACAAAAATTTTCCAATTTTGGTGTAAATTTAAAATTTCTAAATCAACCTAAGTTAAATTCAATCTTTCATTACGCACCTATATTGAAAATAGATCATGGAAATCTAAATAACCAGGCTCGTGACCTCAATATCCAGTTTTTCAGTCCTATGTATTTTAGTTTTAAAAATAATATTACTTTAAATATTGATTTTAGTTATCAACTCAATCATTATACTACATTAAATCGAGCTTCAAAAGATAATTATTTTATACAGTTAGATCCTTACATTGAATTAAACAGAAAACATCTAGTTTTAAAAATGGGTGTAAGACCTACACTTGCAAATGGATCATTTTCATTATATCCTAAATTTGAAATTATAAAACAACTAAAAGATACCAATTATACAATTCATGCAGGTTGGAAAACCACTCTAACCAATCAGCTTCTTAGTCAATTAATGGGTCAAAACCATTGGATAGTTGCTCCAAATGAACTTCCAATTAGCACAAATGAGTCAAAATATTTCCAAGTGGATATGAATGTGCATAAACGTCTAAATTATGGTTTTAATATAGCACTAAATGATTATCGAGCAATACCATTTTTCAATCAGTCGTACTTGCAAAATAATGTAATTGAAGAAGGATTAAAATTTGATGTATTGTTTGAAAAAAGAGCTATTGCAATTGAACTAAATGGTCATTTAAGGTATCAGTTAAGTGATAAATTATTATGGAAAAACCAGTTTAAATACCTGCAGTTTAACCTCATACGTGAAAATGAACAAGCTTGGGGTGTTTTACCTTTTGAACTAAATACTCAATTCAATTGGACTTACAGCAAAAATTTAAACTTTGATGCTTCTGGACAATTATGGACAGGATCCAAAACAAGTGCTGGTTTAGGTCGCGCATACCAATTAAATAATACCTTTGTACTTAACGCTGGTTTGCAATATGTAATTTCAAACAAATGGATATTTTGGGTAAAAGGTGAGAACCTTTTGGATCAACAATATCAAAGATGGGCAAATTACCCTTCTTTAGGTGTACAATTTATAGCGGGTATACAATATAAATTTAGTAAAAAATGATGCTACTAACATTAGAGAAATATTTTTTAGACCATGGTGAATTGGTTTTACCAAATATTGGTCAATTAAGATTGAATCAAATTGATGCTAAAAATGCAGATCGTCAATTTCAACCTCCTGTTGAAAATATAGTATTTGAATCAATTCAATCTTTTAAAACAAAACCAAGCAAATTATTCTATTTATATCTTTCTGATCATTTAGATTGCACAATTGAACAAGCTGTCATTGAATATGATACATTTCTAAATGAACAATTGAATACATCGAATAAAATTGATTTAGGGAGTTTAGGTCAATTAATTTCCGAAGAAAATACTTATCAATTTTACTCTAATTTCAATGGAGGAGATTTTTATAAACCCATCACTGTTGATAAAGTTTTAAGAGTAGATCAGCATGAGCATTTTACGAATGAAAATCATAATCAATGGTGGATTTTACCATTGATTATTGCAACAACGGCATTACTCGCTATCCTTTTAAAATAATTAGAATGAATTGTCCAATTTGCAATCAATCCAATACGCAAATATTTATAGAGAGCCGTGACTTTTCTTTAACACAGGAGGTTTTTTCTATTTACCATTGTACGCCCTGTAATTTTAGGTTTACTGCTCCTGTACCTAGTCAAAATGAAATTGGAAAATACTATAAATTTATTCAATACATCTCTCATACTGATGTAAAAGAAGGTTGGATGAACCAACTATACCATGCTGTTAGAACCAGAACTTTGGCGCAAAAAACAAAATGGGTACAATCCTTATTTACTGGTCATAAAGGTCATTTATTAGATATTGGAGCAGGCACAGGCGCCTTTGTACAAGCCATGAAAGAAAAAGATTGGAGCGTGACTGGATTGGAGCCAGATGAAGCTACAAGAGCAAAGGCATTTGAAAACTATCATATTGAATTAAAATCCACCGATACCTTATATGATCTTCCTTCAAATGAATTTGAAGTGATTAGCATGTGGCATGTGCTTGAACATGTACATGCATTAAAACCATATTTACACCAATGTTTTAAAAGTTTAAAACAAAATGGAAGATTGATTATTGCAGTACCTAATTTTACATGTTTTGATGCAAAATATTATAATAAATATTGGGCTCCTTATGATTTGCCAAGGCACTTATACCATTTTTCCCCAGAAGCCATGGCTATTTTGTTGAATGAGATTGGCTTTGAAATAGTATCTACAAAACCAATGTGGTATGATAGCTTCTATGTAAGTTTATTAAGTGAAAAATATAAAAAATCAGGAAAAATTGGATTATTCCTAGCTGTGCTTATAGGTAGTATTTCAAATTTAAAGGCTTTGATAGATAGTTCAAAAGCAAGTAGTATCATCTATGAAATAAAAAAGAAGTCAATGCCTAACTTTATCTAGTTCAATTTAACTTCCACCATCACTGGCCAACATTTGCCTGTAAGAAAATAACTATCCGTAGTCGGTTTATAAGCTATCCCATTTAATACATAGCCACCGTCTATACTGAGTGGATTATAATTCACTTTTGCTTGAGCCAATATATTACTACAATCCATTTTATTGGTAATTATTCCGGTAGTAGGATCAATTACGATAATCTCATTTTGACCATATATATTGGCAAATATTTTTCCATTAACATATTCTAATTCATTGATCATACTTTGATAACCAAATTGATGATAAACACCCAATGTTTTCTTAATTTCAAAATTTTCTGGGTCGACAAAATATAGATTGCTACTACCTGTGGATATGATTAAAGCACTATCATTATGCGTCAGACCCCATCCTTCATATGGCCAATTAAATTCCTTTATTTTTTTTAGACTTCTAGCATCATAAACAAAAACCTTGTGCTCCTCCCAAGTTAACTGGTAAATTTTACCTTCAAATATAGTTATGCCTTCTCCAAAATAAAGATCGTCTAATTTAACTTTTTTGCCTAATGGCTTAAGTTGACTATCCATTTGATACAATACACTTTTGCCTCTTAAACCAGTGCCTTCTATTAAGGTATTATTATACCATTCTAAGCCTTGAGTATAGGCAGATGTATCATGAGGATACACTTTTATTATGGTATAACTTAATGGTGTAGGTGCAGCAATCACATTCGTATTAACAATTTCAATATTTGCCTCATTTGGATTGTTTGCATTATTACAAGCAATACCAAATAAACTAAAGAATACGAAAATGAAATTTTTTTTCATGCTTTATTATACGTTGAATCTAAAATGCATCACATCCCCATCTTTCACAATATATTCTTTGCCTTCTATTCTTAATTTGCCATTGTCTCTACATGCAGCTTCACTCTTGTATTTGATAAAATCGTCGAATGAAATGACTTCTGCTTTAATAAACCCTTTCTCAAAATCAGTATGAATGACACTAGCAGCTTGAGGCGCTTTCCAGCCGGATCCAATTGTCCATGCTCTTACTTCTTGTACGCCTGCTGTGAAATAAGTTTCTAGTTTCAATAATTTATAAGCGGTCTGAATTAATCTATTCAATGCAGGTTCTTTCATTTGGTATTCTTCCATAAACAAGGCCTTATCATCTGCATCTTCTAATTCAGCTATTTGAGCTTCAATATTATTACACATCACGATGACTTCGGCACCTTCTTGTTTTGCCATAGCAACTAATTGTTCTGAATACTTATTTCCAGTGTGCATAGATGCTTCATCAACATTGGCTACATACATCACAGGCTTTGCAGTTAATAAAAAAATATCTGCAATAGCGTTATATTCTTCTTTGGACAAATCAAGCCCACGAATACTTTTTCCTTGTTCTAAATGTCCTTTACATCTTTGTAGTACTTCCAATTCTACTTTGGCTTTTGGATCGGTCTTTGCCATCTTTTCAGTACGTTGCATCTTTTTCTCAACACTATCCAAATCCTTTAATTGCAATTCAGTTTCAATGATATCTTTATCACCAATTGGGTTGATCTTACCTTCTTCTCTAAGTACATTTTCGTCTTCAAAACAACGTATTACGTGTATAATTGCACTCACTTCTCTGATATTTGCTAGGAACTTATTTCCTAGACCTTCTCCTTTACTTGCACCTTTAACCAATCCTGCAATGTCCACAATTTCAAGTTGAGTAGGAACTACTCTTGTTGGATTAATTAACTCAGCCAACTGATTAATTCTATCGTCAGGCACATCCACTAAGCCAACATTTGGCTCAATTGTACAAAATCGATAATTACTCGCTTGTGCTTTTGCACTATTACTAACTGCGTTGAATAAAGTTGATTTTCCTACATTCGGTAAACCCACTATGCCTGCCTGTAAAGCCATGGTATTTTTAGATTGTTTATAGCTGCAAAAATACAATTCTAATTGCAAAATGGGCTATATTAGTACCATAAACAATTAGATATGGCCTTGAATATCATCTGGATCGCTTTTTTTGTAATTGCTTTTGTTGTAGCACTATGTAAATTGATCTTTTTAGGAGATACTGAAATCTTTAAAATGCTTGCAGATGGTCTATTTGATGCCGCAAAATCTTCAGTAATAGATGTTGCATTCCCATTAGCTGGTACCATGGTTTTTTTTCTTGGTTTGATGAATATTGCAGAAAAAGCTGGTGCCATTCAAAAATTAGCAAAATGGATGAACCCATTTTTAAGTCGATTATTTCCAGAAGTACCACAAAATCATCCAGCCATGGGGCAAATGGTCATGAATTTTAGTGCCAATATGTTGGGCTTGGACAATGCAGCAACTCCATTTGGATTAAAAGCCATGGAAAGTTTACAAAGTTTAAATCCTAATAAAGAAAAAGCCACGAACGCTCAGATCATGTTTCTGGTTTTACATACAAGTGGATTGACAGTGATTCCATTAACAATAATATCATATCGTTTAGCCGCTGGATCACAAGACGCAGCAAGTATATTTATTCCATGTGTCTTAGCAACAATAGGTACCACATTAGCATCTATTTTGATGGTTGGTTTTTATCAAAAATTAAAATGGGATAAAGTATTAATTAGTTGGCTTGCTGGTTTGGTCATTTTGATGGGAGCTGTTCTGATGACTGTAAATAATTTAAGTCCAATTCAAAAAGAATTATTTTCAAAAATTGCTGGTTCAAGCATTCTCATAGCAATAGTAGTGGCCATCATTTTAGGTGGTGCTTATAAAAAAGTTTCTGTTTTTGACGCCTTTATTGAAGGTGCAAAAAATGGTTTTGAGGTAATTGTTAAGATCATTCCTTATTTAGTGGCCATGTTGGTTGCAATTCGAGTTTTCAGAGATAGTGGTGCTATGGTCTATATCTTAAATGCTCTAACTTACCTTATACAGCTAACTGGAATCAATACTGAATTTGTGGGTGCGTTACCAGTGGCAATTATGAAACCATTGAGTGGGAGTGGGGCGAGGGGAATGATGCTGGATATATTTCAAACACAAGGGCCAGACTCATTTGTTGGTAAATTAGCTTCTATATTTCAGGGCTCTGCCGATACGACATTCTATATCATTGCTTTGTACTTTGGGAGTGTAGGCATTAAAAAAATTCGCTACGCTGTTTGGGCGGGTTTATTTGCAGATTTAATTGGTGTTGTGATTGCAATATTTATTGGTTATTCATTTTTCCATTAAATGCATACGATAGGTATTTGAAAGTTTATTTACTTTCCTTCACTCATTTTCATTACTTCCTTCCATTCGGCTTCTGTTACTGGCTGTACTGACAATCTACCAAGTCTAACTAATGCCATATTCGCTAAGTTTGTATTGGCCTTAATATCCGCAAGTTTAACAGGATTTTTTAATTTTTTCTCTGGAGCAAAATCAACTGCAAGCCAAGCTGTTTCTTCTGTTGTAGGGTCTTGATAAGCCTCTTTTACAACTTTTGCTATTCCAACAATCTCCATGCCTTCGTTACTATGATACCAAAATGCTAAATCGCCTTTTTTCATAGATCTTAAATTGTTTCTTGCTCCATAGTTTCTCACACCATCCCAAAAAGTACGTTTGTCTTTCGTAAATTGATCCCAAGAATATTTAAAAGGTTCAGATTTAATTAACCAATAAGACATACGAGTGTGTTTTTATAACAGGTATAACAAAATTATATTGAAAAAGTTTATTGTGTAATTGCGTCTTAGTAGCCACTAGCAAGTACATCCGCTAAATGCAATACTTTAATTTTTTGACCATTGTGATTGATTCGGCCATCCAAATGCATTAGGCAACTCATGTCTGTGCTAATAATATATTCTGCATCTGTTGCAATTGCATGCTCTATTTTTTGATCTGCCATTGCGACGCTTATTGTATCAAATTTTACAGCAAAACTTCCGCCAAATCCACAACAAGTTTCATTGTCATTCATTTCTACCAAGTTTAGACCAGTTACTTTATTTAGTAAAGCCCTCGGTTCTGTTTTAATTGCGCATTCTCTTAATCCCGCACAACTATCATGGTATGTAACTTTGCCATTAAATACAGCCCCTAAATCGGTCACATTTAAAATCTTTACAAGGAATTCTGACAATTCAAAAATTTGGGAAGCCACTTTTTTTGCAGGACTTTGAAAAGCATTGTTTTCAAATAATTTACCGTAATTATTTCTAACAAATCCAGCACAGCTTGCACTTGGACTTACAATATAATCTGCGCCATCAAAATCCTGAATAAATTTGGTACAAACGTCTTTTGATTCACCCCAGAATCCTGCATTGAAAGCTGGTTGGCCACAACATGTTTGCTGTGGATTATAATGAACAGTGCAACCTGCTTTTTCTAAAATTTTAATAGTATTAAAAGCAACTTGAGGGTACAATTGATCTATAAAACAAGGTATAAAGAGTTGAACTGTCATAATCAAAATTAAGCATTTGTTGCTAATAAAATAAAAAGGCACCCTTTGGAAAAGAATGCCTTTTTAAATCAATTTCATCTAGTTTAGGGTTGAACTTGTAATCTGTTGATGTATTTGTCAATACTAAAGCCTTTCTCTGATTTTGGATAATTTTGCTTGATTTGCTTATAGATTTCTAAAGCGTCATCGTTTTTACCATTTAATTCTAAAAAAGAAGCAGCACGGAATAAATATTCAGATGAGATGGCTTCATCTTCTGGAAAATGTGTTCCAGCTTTTTTGTAATACTCAATTGCTTCCTCATTTTTCTTTAATTCAGAATAAGCATCACCTATTGATCCGTAAGCCACTGCTTGCACTTGTTTAGCATTGGTTGAGAAATCCTTTAAATATTCAATTGCTTTATTATAGTCTTTCAATCTATAATAACTCATTCCAGCATAATATTTAGCAAGATTAGCAGCTTTTGTGCCACCAAACTCTTTAATGATGTACAAAACACCTTTACTAGTGCCATCGCCATTCAATACCAATTCTGATGAATCATTTGCAAAATATTTTTCTGCAACATACATTGCATCTGCTGCTTTTGCCTCCAATGGCTTTTGATAATATTCTGAATATCCAAATATTGCTGCTGCAGCAATCAATCCACCAGCAATTAAATAGATGATAATTTGCTGATTTTTTTTATTGGTAGCAACTGGTGCTTGTTCTTGTTGTAATTCGCTCATATGGGTTGGTTAAAATAATTAGTCTACGATAAATGGATAATGCTGATCGATATAAACATCTTTCAAAACTTCGCTATCATCTGGCCAAGGACTTTCTTCTGCAAATTTAACAGAAGCTTCTACAATACTATTGATCTTATCATCTATTGCTTTTAAATCTGCTTCAGTAGCATAGTTATTTTCTAAAATCGTTTTAGCAACTTTTGTGATAGGATCTTGGTTTTTATATTCTTCTACTTCGTCCTTTGATCTGTATTTTTGTGGATCAGAAACAGAATGTCCTCTATAGCGGTAAGTTTTCATTTCTAATAGTGTTGGGCCTTCACCTTCTCTAGCACGCTTTACTGCTCTTGCAACACCTTCATGTACTAATTCTGGAGTCATTCCATCCACTTTATCTGATGGCATATCATAAGCATCTGCCAATTTGTAAATATCAATCACATTTGATGTTCTTTCAATTGAAGTACCCATTGCGTAATTGTTATTTTCGCAAATAAATACAACTGGTAATTTCCAAAGCATCGCAAGATTGAACACTTCATGTAACATACCTTGTCTTGCCGCACCATCTCCAAAGAAACACAATACAACATTTTTTGATCCACGGTATTGTTCAGCAAATGCTAATCCAGCTCCTGTGCCAATTTGAGCACCAACAATACCATGGCCACCATAGAAATTGTTTGCTTTATCAAAAAAGTGCATACTTCCACCTTTACCCTTAGAACATCCAGTAGCTTTGCCATATAATTCTGCCATTGCTGCATTAGGACTCATTCCTTTTGCCAATGCCAATCCATGGTCACGGTATCCTGTAATATAAGGGTCTTCATGGTTCGTTGCAGTCATACAACCGGCAGCAATTGCTTCCTGTCCATTGTACACATGAAAGAATCCGCGGATTTTACCCGCCATTTTATACATTTCCTCTGACTTTGATTCAAATTGACGAATAAGTTGCATCAATTCGTACCAATAGAGGTAGGTTTCTTTAGAAAATTTTTGCGCCACAGTCCTTAATTTTTGAGTAGCAAATATAGTATTTTAAGACTAAAATACGACCTTATGCTTCGTTTAAAAATGGATATTTATAATCTGTTGGAGGGTTAAATGTTTCCTTTATTGTTCTAGCACTTAACCAACGGTATAAATTCAATGCACTACCAGCTTTATCATTTGTGCCAGAACCCCTAGCACCACCAAATGGTTGTTGTCCAACCACTGCGCCAGTTGGTTTATCATTGATGTAAAAATTACCAGCAGAGTGTCTTAAAACATTGGTAGCCAATTCAATAGAAGCCCTATCTTGAGAAATAATTGATCCAGTTAAAGCATATTTTGAAGTGCTATCTAAAACTTTCAAAGTCTTTTCAAACTGATTCGCAGGGTAAGTGTAAATGGTCAATACCGGGCCAAAAATCTCTTCACACATTGTCAGAGAATTAGGATTTTTAGTTTCAACCACAGTTGGTTCAACAAACCATCCTTTGGATTTATCCATATTACCACCCACTAAAATTTTTGCTTGTTTATCTTTTTTAACTGCAGCAATATATTTAGAAATATTGTTGAATGATTTTTCATCAATTACAGCATTTACGAAATTACTGAAATCTTCTACTGAGCCCATTTTCATAGACTGGACCGCTTTTATCAATTTAGATTTCACTGCCACTGCTAAATTACTTGGAATATAAGCCCTAGAAGCCGCTGAACATTTTTGACCTTGGTATTCAAAGGCACCTCTCGCCAAAGCAGTTACAACTGTATCTACATCAGCTGAAGGGTGTACCATCACAAAATCTTTACCTCCTGTTTCACCAACTATTCTAGGATAAGATTTATACCTTGAAATATTTTCACCAATCTGCTTCCACATATGGTTAAATACACCAGTAGATCCTGTGAAATGTACGCCTGCGAAATCAGGATGCTTAAAACAAATATCACCCACCGTTGGGCCATCTGTATATACGATATTGATGACCCCATCAGGTAGCCCAGCTTCTTTTAAAATACGCATGAATAATTGAGCTGAGTATATCTGTGTATTCGCAGGTTTCCAAACAACCACATTGCCACACATAGCAGCAGAAGCAGGTAAATTACCTCCAATTGCAGTAAAATTGAATGGTGTAATCGCCAGTACAAATCCTTCTAATCCTCTCCATTCCATTCTATTATGCATACCAGGTGAAGAGATAGGTTGTTGTTGGTAGATCTGGCTTAAGAAGTGTACATTAAATCTCAAGAAATCAATCAATTCACATGCCGCATCTATTTCTGCTTGATAGGCGTTTTTACTTTGACCTAACATGGTTGCAGCATTCATCTCAAACCTATATTTTGTAGCCAATAAATCAGCAGCTTTCAAAAATATGTGTGCTCTGGATTCCCAAGACATATTGGACCAATTAACACGTACTTTTAAAGCAGATTCAATTGCTTTTTCAACATGTAATTTTGTTCCCACATGAAAATGTCCTAAAACATGTTTGGTTTCATGTGGTGGATGAATGGCCAATGTTTTTCCAGTTCGAACTGCTTTACCGTTTATATACATTGGAATGTCCAATGTCTTTTTTTTGAGCGCAGCAAGTGCTTCCTTCAAAGATTTTCTCTCAGGAGAACCTGGTGCATAACTTAAAACTGGCTCATTCGCCGGTAAGGGATAATTAAAGTAACCTAATTGCATATTGTAATTATTAGGAAACAAAAATAAGCATTTAATTAACATGCGTTAGGAACTAATCTTATTTGATAGATGTTTACTGTATTTTTGATATTAAATTATCAAATATGCAATTCGTTTTAGTTGATCTTCCTTACCGAACAGCCTTTTATCCTTTTACATTGACAAGGAGTTTGACTGAAATAAGGGTAGGGATGATGACCATTCAAGAAAGATGGGAAAAACAATTAAACAATTCATGCGAAGTATACACCGAACCTTATTTACAAGGCCTTTATGCTACCAATTTTTTAAACCATGGCAATGAAGTTGTCTTTATTAATGCAACTTGTATACCTAATCAAACAATAAGTAATGCGATTGTTAATTTGGAATCTGGTGAGCATTTGATCAATGAAGATGGGGTATGGATTGCTTCAAAAACAACTGAGCGGCATACTAATAAAATTATTTCAGGTGATCCAACATTTATAAAAAAAATACCAGCTAGCTTTATTAAGAATGCAGTCCATCTTTTAGAATTAAATAAAAAATTCATTCAGTCTGATTTTGAAATTATCACATCCACTAAGATCACTTCTAAAATAGATGCTAGCAACCGATTGATTTGTCCAGAAAATATATTTGTTGAAGAAGGAGCTATATTAATAGGAGTAAGTTTAAACGCTAGTGCTGGGCCAATTTATATTGGTAAAGATGCATTGGTAATGGAAGGAGTAGCGATCAGAGGACCATTTGTACTTGGTGAAAAATCAGTCATAAAAATGAATACGAGTATTTATGGAGCAACGACAGTAGGGCCATATTGTACTATTGGAGGAGAAATTAAAAACAGCATCATTTTGGGCTATTCCAATAAGGCACATGAGGGTTATTTAGGGGACAGTATCATTGGTTATTGGTGTAATCTAGGTGCCGGCACTACAAATAGCAATGTAAAAAATACAGCTGGCCCGATTCAAATTTGGAATCAATACGAAAAATCATGGATCACTGTTGGAAACAAAATGGGGATGTTGGTTGGAGATTATACTCGATTTGCAATTCAATCGTGTATCAATACAGGTGCATATATAGGTATATCTTCCAATATTTTTGGCAATGGACTCTTGCCTAAAGTAATTCCAAACTTTAGCTGGGGTACAACCAAGGGCTATATTTTAGAAAAAGCATTAGATGATATTGATAACTGGAAAGCAATGAAAGGGAGTGCACTGTCAGCTGCAGAAAAGCAAGTCTTAACTACCTTGTTTCATATGGAATAGCGCTTATTTTTTGTTACCTTTGAGCCTTCAAAATAAACCATCATGAGAAAACAAATAGCAGCAGCAAATTGGAAAATGAATTTATCCCAAGATGAAGCCTTCGCATTAATGGATCAATTGTTGGCAACTGATCATCAAATAAATGAGCATCAAGAAGTAATTTTAGCTGTTCCTGCCATTTACATCTCAAAAGTGCAAGAAAAATTAGAAGGTAAGCAAGGGGTTTTTGTAGCAGCACAAAACTGTCATCAAAAAACAAATGGTGCATACACTGGAGAAATTTCAGCAACAATGTTTGCATCTGTTGGCGTTCAACATATCGTTTTAGGACATTCTGAAAGACGTGAATATTTTGCTGAATCAGATGCCTTACTTGCAGAAAAAGTAAATGCAGTTTTAGCAGTGCATAGTACCCCAATATTTTGTTGCGGGGAACCTTTATCAATAAGAGAAGCTGGTACCCAAAATAGTTTTGTTGAAACCCAATTGAAAAATTCTTTATTTCATTTAGATACAGATCAGATTGTTAAGGTAGTCATAGCTTATGAACCAATTTGGGCTATAGGCACTGGTAAAACTGCTACAAGTGAACAAGCACAAGAAATACATGCTTATATAAGATCCGTTTTTTCTGAAAAATATGGACAAGCTATTGCAGAAAAAATTTCGATTTTATATGGCGGTAGTGTAAAAGCAGCTAACGCAAAAGAAATTTTTTCACAACCAGATGTAGATGGAGGATTAGTTGGTGGTGCATCTCTACAAGCAACAGAATTTGCAGCAATCATCAATGCACTTAAATAGATCTTAAAGAACCTTATAATTACATGAAGCACATAAGAAATTTTTGTATCATTGCACACATTGATCATGGTAAAAGTACCTTGGCAGATCGATTGTTAGAACACACCAAGACCATTACTGAACGTGAGATGATGAATCAGGTGTTGGATGATATGGATTTAGAGCGTGAAAAAGGAATCACCATTAAAAGCCACGCAATTCAGATCAATTACATACACAAAGGAGAGACGTATACTTTAAATTTGATTGATACACCTGGACATGTCGACTTTAGCTATGAAGTTAGCCGTGCATTGGCTGCTTGTGAAGGTGCATTGCTTTTAGTGGATGCTTCACAAGGTATTCAAGCACAAACCATTTCAAATTTATATCTGGCATTAGATAATAACTTGGAGATTATACCTGTGATCAACAAAATTGATATGGATGGTGCTAAAATTCCAGAAGTAACCGATCAAATTATTGATTTAATTGGTTGTAAACAAGAAGACATTTTATTAGCTAGTGGTCGTTCTGGTATTGGAATCGAAGACATCTTACAAGCTATTTGTGAGCGTATTCCTGCACCAGTGGGTGATACAGAAGCTCCATTACAAGCCTTGATTTTTGATAGTGTTTTTAATAGCTTTAGAGGAATTATCGTTTATTACAGAATATTAAACGGTGTATTAAAGAAGAACGATAAAATAAGATTTGTAGCATCTGGTAAGGATTATATTGCAGACGAAGTGGGTGTATTAAAGCTTAATATGACTCCTAAAGACGAAGTAAGAGCAGGTGATGTAGGTTATATCATTACAGGTATTAAAAATGCTAAAGAAGTAAAAGTAGGTGATACAATTACTTTGGCGAATAATCCAGGAGAAATGATTCAAGGTTTTGAAGAAGTCAAACCAATGGTATTTGCTGGTATTTATCCTGTTAATACAGATGAATTTGAAGAATTACGAGATTGTATGGATAAGCTTCAATTAAATGATGCTTCTCTAACATTTGAATTAGAAACTTCTCAAGCACTTGGATTTGGTTTCCGATGTGGATTTTTAGGATTATTACACATGGAAATCATTCAAGAAAGATTAGAAAGAGAATTCAATCAAACAGTGATTACAACAGTCCCTAACGTAAGTTTTATCGCTTATACGACAAGGGGGGAGAAGGTTATTGTAAATAATCCAACAGAAATGCCCGATCCTGTAAAAATTGATCGAATTGAAGAACCTTTTATCAAAGCCCAAATTATCACAACACCAGATTATATAGGAAATATCATTACTTTATGTTTAGGTAAGCGAGGTATGTTAATCAATCAAAGTTATTTAACCCCTTCTAGGGTAGAATTAATTTTTGAAATGCCTTTAACAGAAATCGTATTTGACTTCTATGACAAATTAAAGAGTGGGACTAGAGGTTATGCATCTTTTGACTATACGCAAATAGGATTTAGAGAAGCAGATATCGTAAAGATGGATATTCTTTTAAACGGCGATAAAGTGGATGCTTTAAGTGCCCTCATTCACAGAGGTAAATCTGCTGAATTTGGTCGTAAATTATGTGAGAAATTAAAAGATTTGTTAACAAAACAACAGTTTCAAATTGCAATACAAGCTGCCATTGGTGCTAAAGTTGTTGCAAGAGAAAATATATCTGCAATGCGTAAAGACGTTACTGCAAAATGTTATGGTGGTGATATTTCACGTAAACGTAAATTATTAGAAAAACAAAAAGAAGGTAAAAAGAGAATGCGACAAATTGGAAATGTTGAAATACCACAAGAAGCGTTCTTAGCTGTCCTAAAACTTGACTAATTTATTTATAAAGCATTTGCAAAAGCTAATAGATGATCAAAACGGTCATCTATTTTGTTATCAGGAAATAGTGCTTCAGGGTGTGTAGTTGCTAAATAAATTGTATGCATGCCTGCGTTTCGACCAAACTCCATATCAGATATTCTATTACCCACCATGACAGATTTACTTAAATCTATACTTGGGAATGCAGCTTTAGCTTGAAAAGCCATTCCAGCTTGCGGTTTTCTATTGGGGGAATCATTGTCTACATCTGGGCAATAATAAATAGCATCGATTCTGCCTCCAACTGATACTATTTTTTGTATCATGTTATCATGAATTATTGCTAGGTCTTCATTTGACATTAATCCTTTCCCTATACCTTTTTGGTTGGTTGTAATAATAATTTTGTTGAATTTTCGTGCAAGTATTGGAAGGGCTAATAAACTTTCCGTATAAAATTCAAATTCACCCCAGTGTCGAATATAATCTTCTTTTTTTTCACGATTAATTACGCCATCTCTGTCTAAAAACAAAGTCCAGCTATGATCTATATTTAAATGTTCAAGCATTTATTTACCAAAGATATTTGCTTCCACTAATTCACAAATGATATGCCCCACTAGAATATGAGCTTCTTGGATTCTAGGTGTTGTTGTAGATGGAATAGGAATCAAAAAATCACTTAACTCTTTCATCTTACCACCAGCTTTTCCAGTAAAACCTATTGTAACAACACCTATTGTTTTTGCCATTTCGAAAGCTTTAACAATATTACCTGAGTTACCAGAAGTACTTATACCAACTAGTACATCACCAGGTTTTGCCAATCCTTCTAGTAATCTTGCATAAATAACATCATAACTGTAGTCGTTTGCAACCGCAGTTAAATATGAACTATTACAATGTAGCGCATCAGATGGCAGTGCTTTTCTATCTTTGTAAAAACGTCCTGAAAACTCTGCAGCCAAATGTTGCGCATCTGCTGCGCTTCCACCATTGCCAGCAAAATAAACAGCATTGCCATTTTTAAATGCATGGGTTATTGCATGCACAATTTTTTCAATTTCTAATACCAATTGCTCGTCTTTTAATAAAGCTTGCTTTACTTGAATCGAACCTTCTATGATGGATTGAATTTGTTGTATTGACATATTAATAATTTATAACTGTAGGTACAAAGTTAAAAAAGATTGTCTCATTTGTTCCCAACTATATTTTTTCTTCTCTGCAATTAAGTGTGGTAAAAAATGAGCAGTACCTCTTTCGTACAATTGTATGATGCCTTTAGCTATGGATGTTGGGTCAGGTTCAACGACCAAGCCAACTTTATCATGCGGCACAGTATCAGCTAATCCCCCCACATTGGTTACTAACATGGGTTTTAAAAAATGGTATGCCATTGGTGTTACACCACTTTGTGTTGCGTGTTTGTATGGTTGAATGATGAAATCAGCAGCAGATACATACAATTTTACCTCTTGTTCACCAATGTATTGATTGTAAACTGAAATACATTCAGATAATCCAAGTTTTTCAATTTGTGTTAAATAAGGTTCAGGTGCTTCATAAAATTCACCAGCAATTACCAACTTAATGCCAGCTGACCTAATTGCAGGATCTGCCATAGCTTGAATCAATAAATCCAATCCTTTATAAGCCCTTACAAATCCAAAAAATAATATGACTTTATCATGGATGTCTAAATTCAATGATTTTCTTGCTTCTGCTGTTGGTATTGTATCTCCAAAATGATCATAAATTGGATGAGGTGCAATACAACTAGGTTTGTTTGTAAAAACTTTTACATCTTGTTGCACTTTATTACTCATTGTCAGAAAACCATCTACACCGCCAACAAAATATTTCGTAAAGAGCTTATCGCCAATTCTTTTTTCATGAGGAACCATGTTGTCCACAATAGCAATCACTTTGGTATGCAAATTCCATTTTACTATTCTTAAAATTGTGCCTAAACATGGGCCCATAAATGGAATCCAATAACGAACAATAATTAAATCGGGACGTTCTTTTTTTAATCTCAAACCAATTTTAATCCAATTAAATGGATTGATTGAATTAATTGAAACCTCAATTTGCAGGTGTTTGGGAGCAGGATCTGTGGAATATTGTGTTGAGCCTGGAAACAAAAAATTTGGATACTGTAAGGAGAAAGTACATAGTTTGGTTTGAATACCTGCATCTAAGAAGCAAGTTGCCAATTTTTCGTCAAATGCTGCGAGATTGCCTCTCAATGGCCATGCAGGCCCCATAATGATCAATTGATCTACCATCCTTGTTGCTCTTCAATTAAATAAGTATTTCTATCTGCAGCATTTCTATTCATAATCTCCGCAATGAAGCCTGCTAAAAATAATTGTGTTCCAATGAGCATTGCTGTTAAAGCAATGTAAAAAGCGGGCTTATTGGTTACACTTGTAATTGGATCAATAAATTTACCAATCACAATATAAAATACTGAAGCAAATCCTATTAAAAAAAACAAAGTGCCAACTAGACCGAAAAATTGCATTGGTTTTTTCCCAAATTTTGATAAAAACTGAATGGTTAATAAATCTAAAAAACCATTTACAAATCGTTCCCATCCAAATTTAGTATGCCCATATTTTCTAGCTTGATGTTGAACAACTTTTTCACCGATTTTTTTGAATCCAGCCCATTTTGCTAGAATAGGTATATAGCGATGCATTTCGCCAAATACTTCGATGCTCTTTACTACTTTAAGTTGGTACGCTTTGATTCCACAATTAAAATCATGTAATTTGATACCAGAGCTTCTACTTGCTACGGCATTGTATAATTTAGAGGGAATATTTTTTGTAAAAGTGTTATCAAATCTTTTCTTTTTCCATCCACTTACTAAATGATACCCTTGATCCTTGATCATTGAATAAAACTCTGGAATTTCATCTGGACTATCTTGTAAATCGGCATCCATCGTCATAACCATCTCTCCTTGAGCAGCTTTAAAACCTTCGTTCAAGGCAGCTGATTTACCATAGTTGCGTTGAAATTTAATCCCTTTTAATGAAGGATATTGTTTTCTTAACTGCTTGATTACTTCCCAGCTACCATCATCACTTCCATCATCAATCATAATCACTTCATAAGAAAATGAATTTGCATCCATTACACGATGAATCCAGGCCATTAATTCTGGCAAAGACTCAGCTTCATTGAATAAAGGAATAACAACAGAAATCTGCATATGTAATTATTGAGCTATATCTTTTTTAAATGGGTCTATTGGGTTCTTTTTGGCTACACCTGCACCTATTAAAGAAGCAATAGCTCCCATAAATCCAGTGCCAATTAAAACACCACCTACCGCAAAAGGTATGAAGAATTTTCTGGTCATTGTGATTGCTTGTTCAATGATTTCGTCAGTCATTTTTGGATTCTTTTCCATTTCAATTCTTGACATATCAATGATTTTATCAATCATGTCAGGGAAAAGTACTTTTAAAGATAAAAGGGTATACACTACAGAAATCACTATTAAAACTGCAGTTGTTTTAAATCCATGTGCAAAAATATTACCAAAGCTCACATTGTTTCCGTTTTGATTGGCATAAAGAATATTACCATAAATAATACCTCCAACAATGACAGCATAACTAAGCCAACTTAATTCTTTTACTGTATAGAGATTAAATACATAGATTATAATACTAAATAATATTGAAAATGCACCTAATATAGCGCCTTTTACAATATGTGATGTAACTTGTTTTTCCATGATGTTTGAAGTTGATAAGGTAGTTTTATTTATAATTATACTTGTTTGTTTAAATTTAGTTTACCCTTTGCGAAAGTGCCAATCACTTTGCCCAGTAAAGCTTTATCCCAAAAAGGACTATTGGCAGATTTACTTTTAGAATTTGTTTTTGATTTTTGCGTTATCTCTTGGCGATTAAAGAGTGTTAGTTCTACAGTTTCTCCTTCTTTTATAGTTTTTGATGACAAACCAAAAATCTGTCTCGCATGATTCGAGAATAAATTTGCAATAGTTTCATCACTTAATTTAGGTAACAAATGATTCACTGTAGCAAAACTTGTTTCAATTGAAGCTATGCCCGCTTTTGCGTATTCAAATTCGATTGTTTTACCATCCCAATCTTGAGGTTGATGATGAGCACTAATGCAATCTACTACACCATTTTCTACTGCTGCTAACAATGCTGCTTGATCTGACTTAGTTCTTAACGGAGGATACACTTTTAACAAAGTATCATAGGTACTTAAATCAGTTTCATTGAAATATAAATGGTAAGGGGTGACACTGCATGTTAAAGCTAAACCTGCTTTTTTACCTGCTTCTATTAAAGCTATACCTTTTGCGGTACTCACTCCTGTAATATGTAGTTTTGAATTGGTATATTTTAACAATTCTATATCCCTAGCAATCATCAATTCTTCTGCAATCGCTGGAATGCCTGGTAACCCTAATTGGGTAGAAGTAATGCCTTCGTTCATAAGTCCTAAACTTCCTAAAGTTTTATCTATTGGCATTTGTATTACTACACCATCAAAAGTTTTTACGTATTGTAAAGCTTTTAAGCATAATAGGGTAGATTGTACTGGATATAAGCCATCACTCATTGCTACTGCACCAGATTGATGCATATCAATCATTTCAGCTAAATCTTTCCCTTCAACCTTCTTTGACAATGCGCCAATAGGTAAGACATGAATAGGTAATTGATTATTTTGTTGAATAATATAATTGACTTGAGCTTTATTATCAATTACAGGTTGGGTATTAGGAACTACAAATACTGTAGTGAATCCACCAGCTTGTGCAGCAGCAGCTCCAGAAATCAAAGTTTCTCTATGTTCATAACCTGGATCACAAAAATGTGTAAAAGGATCTACCCATCCTGTGCTTATAATGGTACCTGGGATATCAATTGTTTGGTCTGCATTCCCAGTATAATGGTCTTGAATTGAAACTAATACTGAATCTTCTAAAAGGAGATCTTTTACTTTGCCATTAAAAGGCGACAAATGGTCTGCAATTTTGACTTGCCTGAGAAGAATTGTCATCGAGTCAATGAATTTCGTGCAATATAACTCGTTTTTCTCTATTCGGGGGTATATTTGCATGTAAAAACAGTCCAAAATAAATACGGGTGGTAGCGCAGTCCGGTAGCGTACACGTCTGGGGGGCGTGTGGTCGCAGGTTCAAATCCTGTTCACCCGACCAAAAAAGAAGGTTTAGCCTCCGCGATGCGGAGGCTAAGTTGTTAAAGGAGGAGGAATAGAGAGAGAGAGTGCTTGCTCTCATATTCTGACGACGAAAACAACTTGAAGCCCTCGAAAGCATTGAGAGGGCTAAACCTTTATGCTTTTGCACCGAGGGTAAGAAAGGAAGCCGGAGTGTAACGACGGCAATCCTTTGCACAAAGCGATCTAAAACCTTTACCTTCGCTATCATGAATTTTGACCAACTTAATATCAATACACCCTTGTCAAGGGCACTAGAAGACCTTGGATACACTACTCCAACACCTATTCAACAACGTGTTTTCCCAATAGTCATGTCTGGAAGGGATGTTTGTGGTATCGCTCAGACTGGAACTGGGAAGACATTGGCGTATCTTTTGCCTAGTCTAAGACAATGGAAATTTGATAAAAATAAAGATCCGCAAATACTGATTATAGTTCCAACAAGAGAATTGGTCGTTCAAGTGGTAGAGTCCGTTAAAAAACTGACAACCTATATGAGTGTCATCACCGTAGGTGTCTTTGGTGGAGTAAACATCAACACGCAACAAATTGAAGTTGAAAAAGGGGTAGATGTTTTAGTCGCAACACCAGGTCGATTATATGATTTAGTGATGAACGGTGCCCTTAAAACAAAATTTATAAAAAAAGTAGTCATCGATGAGATGGATGAAATGTTGAATCTTGGATTTAGAAAACAAATCACCAATATATTAGACCTTCTTCCTTCAAAGAGACAGAATCTTTTGTTTTCTGCAACCATAACAGATGATGTAGAAAAGATCATGGATGAATATTTTAAAGAACCTGTTAGGGTAGAAGCTGCACCTACTGGCACACCTCTAGAAAATATCATTCAAATTGGATATCGTTTACCAAATTTTAATACTAAAGTAAATTTATTGGAGCAATTTTTGAGGGAAGACGCAACGATGACAAAAGTATTAATTTTCGCAGCTACTAAAAATTTAGCAGATCAATTATACGAACGATTGATCGAGAAATTTCCAAATATAGTAGGTGTAATACATTCCAATAAAGAACAAAATTATCGCTTTAATACAGTGAATCAGTTTAAAGCTGGAATTTTTAAATATATCATTGCAACAGATGTAATGGCACGTGGTATTGATGTTGCAGAGGTAACACATGTAATTAATTTTGACACACCAGATGTGCCAGAGCACTATATCCATAGGATTGGTCGAACAGGTCGTGCAGATAAAAAAGGAATTGCAATTACCTTTATTACTGATAAAGAAGAAAAAGAAAAATTGGCAATTGAAAGATTAATGAAGCAATCCATACCAATGGAAGCGTTGCCAGATAACCTTGAAATATCAACGGTGTTAACAGAGGATGAAATTCCAAAAGTAAAAATGAAAATCATCCAAGTAAAACTGCCCAAAAAAGAGGAATCAGGCCCAGCTTTTCATGAAAAATCTGCAAAGAATAAAAAGGTAAATGTTCGCAAGAGCCATAAAGAAGCAATGCAAAAAAAATACGGCAAACCTAAAACAAGGGGCGCCAAGAAATAAAGTAGCCCTTAAAAAATATAAGGGCTACTTTATTCCATAAACGGTGGCCTCGATTTGCTTTACACCCTTAAAAAATATAAGGGCTAGTTGATTTGCTAGAATCTCTCTAAACCTGAGAAGAAGAAGTTTCCTTCAATTGCAGCATTCTCATCACTATCACTTCCGTGTACTGCATTTTCCCCAATTGATGCAGCATATTTTTTACGGATAGTTCCTTCTTCAGCTTGAGCTGGATTGGTAGCACCAATTAAGGTTCTAAAATCAGCAACTGCATTGTCTTTTTCCAAAATAGCCGCTACGATTGGGCCACTACTCATAAAATCGACTAATTCTTGGTAAAAAGGTCTTTCTTTATGTACTTCATAGAAAGCACCTGCTTGAGCAGGGGACAAATGAATCCACTTCATCGCTTTCACTGAAAATCCAGCTTTGATAATTTGATCTAAAATCGCGCCAGTGTATCCTTTTGATGTAGCATCTGGCTTAATCATTGTAAATGTTCTGTTACTCATATGTATTTGTTATAATGTTTCTAATTGAGGGCGCAAAATTACTGAAAAACATCCGATTTATATTAAATTTGTAAACTTATGCAAGCAATTGAACGATTCTATCCCTTTTTACAACAACCTTTTAAAGCCGTTATTACTGCACATCAAAAACCTGATGGAGATGCAATGGGCTCTAGTTTGGCCTTGTATCATTTTTTAACCCAATTAGGACATGAAGTAACGGTGGTATCACCAACCAACTGGGCGTCATTTTTAGCTTGGATGCCCGGTGTGGATAAAGTGATTGATTTTGAAAGCAATAGATCAATTGCGACACAAATAGTACAAGAAGCTGATTATGTATTTTGTTTGGATTTCAATATCCTGCACCGAACCAAGCACATGGAGCCAGTGATTCGAGATTCAAAAGCAGTAAAAATACTTGTCGACCATCATCAACAACCTGACACACCAAGCTTTGGATATGGTATCAGTGATGTTAAAATGAGTTCTACTTGTGAAATGATATACGACATTATAGTTCAATCAGGCCATAGTAATTTAATCAATTTGGACATAGCAACTTGTTTATATACTGGGTTGATGACAGATACTGGATCATTTAGATTCCCATCCACCACCTCTTCAGTGCACAAAATTGTAGCCCATTTAAAAGAAATTGGGCTACAACATTCCAAAATTCATGAAAATATCTATGATCAATCATCAGAAGGTAGGTTGAAATTCATGGGAAATGCCTTCTTGAATAGGATGTATGTTTTTCCAGAATTTAAAACTGCTGTGATGGCTATCCCCAAATCAGATATTTATAAATTTGAATTAAAGACTGGCGACACCGAAGGTTTAGTAAATTATTTGTTATCAATTCATGGAATTAAGTTTGCAGCCATCGTGATTGATAGAGAAGAGGAAAGAAAATGGAGTTTTAGGAGTAAAGGTAACTTTGATGTCAATATATTTGCAAGAATGCATTTTGAAGGTGGTGGTCATGCAAATGCTGCAGGCGGAAGTTCAAAAAAGTCTGTGGATGACACTTTTCAAGATTTTAAAAATTTATTAGAAACATATAAATCTCAATTAACACAATTAAACTAAAATGATCAAATCAACATTAAAACTAGTAGCTGCAATTGTATTGTTTGCAAGTTGTAACAGTTACGAAAAAGCACCTTCAGGCATGATGTACAAAATTACGCATGGCGAAGGCAATCAAAAAAAATTAGAGCAAGGTCAATTTGTAAAAATCAATATCGAATACAAGTTGAAAAGTAAGGATACGACTTTAAGTTCAACTTATGGTTTAATCCCTGTTTATTTCCCAGTGGACACTGCAAGTTTAGGTAAATACACCTTTACCGAGATTTTGATGCAATGTAAAAAAGGTGATAAAATTGAATTTTCATTAAGTATCGACACGCTTGCCAAAATGGGCGTTTTACAATTAAATGAAATTTTCAAAACAAAAGATATCGTTTTAGGTAAAGCAGAAATCTTAGATGTATTCACAGATGTTGCGAAAGTAGATGCTGATTACAAAAAAGAAACTGAATCTGAAAAGAAAAGAGAAGTAGCAGCAATTAAAGCACATTTAGCAAAAAACAAAATCAATGCTGTTGAATCTCCTGAAGGTGTATTTGTTGTTTTAAAAGAAGCAGGTGATGTAAATAATAAAATTGATACCACTAAAATTGCAAGCGTTTACTACAAGGGCTATACAATTGCAGGTGAAACATTTGACACCAATATCAAACCAAACGATCCTACAGCAAAACCATTTGATGTAAATATTGGTACTGGTTCAGTAATTCCAGGTTGGGAGATTGGTTTAAAATATTTTGGCAAGGGTGGAAAAGGAACCATTTATGTACCGGCTATGTTAGCTTATGGCCCACAAGCAAATGGTGCAATTAAACCTTATTCTAATTTAGTTTTTGATCTTGAAATTCAAGATGTAACAAAGAAATAGTAAACGATCTATCGTTGACCAAAAAGGCCAAATAATATTTGGCCTTTTTTTATGCTTTTAATTGTTGTAATAAAATGATTGCTTCTTTAGCTTCTTTTACATCATGCACCCTTAAAATATTTGCTCCATTTAAAATCCCAACTGTATTGAGTACAGTGGTGCCATTTAATGCTGCAGATGGCTCTACTCCTAAAGTTTTATAGATACTTGATTTTCTTGACACGCCTAATAAAATTGGAAGTTCAAGCACTTTGAATTCTGAGAGTGATTGAACGAGTTTGAAATTTTCTTGGATCGATTTACTAAACCCAAACCCTGGATCAATGATCCATTCCTTTAAGCCCCTTTTTGCAAAATCTCTTTTTTTCTGGTTAAAATATGCCAATAAATCATTTATAATATCCGCTCTTTGTTCAACTTGATGCATTGATGCTGGATTGCCAGTTTGGTGCATTCCAATATAACCTGCATCATTTTGAACCACAGTTTCAACCATCTTTTCATCAAAATTACCACCACTTATATCATTCACTATTAACGCACCTGCATCTAATGCTGCTTTGGCAACTTTAGCATGATAAGTGTCAATTGAAATGGGTGTATTGGGTAGGGTAGCATGAATTGCTTCAATAATCGGTATTACGCGTTCAATTTCAATTGTTTCTGATACCAATTCTGCGCCAGGTCTTGTACTTTGGCCGCCAATATCTAAAATAGACGCCCCTTCGTCTACCATTGATTTGGCTTTTTGTACTGCTTGATCCAATGCTTCTATTCTGCTATCCGCAAAAAAAGAATCAGGAGTTACATTCAAAATACCCATCACTAGGGGGGAGGCCAAGTCAAGTATGGTATCTTTTAAATGGATTTTAAACATAGTTTTATTTTAAGGGGCTTATTGTTTATCTTGCGCGTAATCAAAGATATTAAATCACCGTGTAATCAGCTGTTATTTCATGAGTCAAACTTCTGCACAATATGATCAAGCAATCGCTTCTTGTAGAGATATTTTTATTAAGAAGACAAAGGATTATGGAACTGCTTGGCGCGTTTTAAGGATCATTTCTGTTGTTGATCAAATTTTTATCAAGGCATTAAGAATTAGAACAATACAAGACAAAGGCATTCAAAAAGTGGGAGATGATATTAAAGATGAATTTAAAGGCATTATTAATTATGCAGTCATTGGATTAATTCAATTAAAATTAGATGATCCAAAAGTGGAGGACATGGCGGTAGATCAAGTGCAAGCTTTGTACCAGGAATATGTTGACTTTTCTAAAGCGACAATGATGGACAAAAACCATGATTACGGTGAAGCATGGCGAGATATGAGCCAAGAAAGCTATGCAGATTTAATTTTAGTAAAATTATTACGTATTCGACAAATTTTAACCAACGACGGCAAAACTTTAATTAGTGAAGGGATAGATGCTAATTTCGTAGATATTTTAAATTATGCAGTATTTGCATTAATTCAAATAGCAGAAGGTAAACATTAATTCTATGCAAGCTTTTTTGAAAACTTTAAGGTGGCTAGTTGGTTTATTATTTATTTTCTCTGGTTTAATAAAAGCCAATGATCCTTTAGGTTTAAGTTATAAAATGCAAGAATTTTTTGAAGTATGGCATTTGGGATTCTTGGATAATTATTCATTAGGCCTTGCATTGTTGATGAATACCTTTGAAATTATTGCTGGCATTGCATTACTTATAAAATTTCCATACAAGCAAACCCTGTGGTTACTATTGGGATTGATTGTATTCTTTACTTTCCTTACTGGGTATGCATTATTTTCAGGTAAGATCAAAACATGTGGTTGTTTTGGTGACTGTATCCCTTTGACCCCTAAAGTTTCATTTATAAAAGATGTAATCTTATGTTTAGCAATTATCATTTTATTGTTTAACCATAAAAAAATCAAATCTAATTTTAATAAGGCCTTGGGTATATTTATATTAATTGTTTCTACTAGTTTGGTTGGATATGGACAATATTATGTCTTACAACAGTTACCATTCATAGATTGTCTCCCTTATAAAAGAGGAAACGATATCAAAGAACAAATGAGCATACCAGCTGGCGCAATCCCTGATAGTGTATCCATTCAAATGAGTTTTGAAAAAGAAGGTAAAATTGTACAATTTGATGTGCAACAATTTCCAGCAGACTTTGACAGTACTTATATTTATCAAGGTCGAAAAGAAGTATTGATTAAAAAAGGAAATGGTTTAAGCGCAAAAATTACAGATTTTAGCTTATTCACAATCAATAATATAGACTCAACTGAGGCTTTATTCAATACAAAAACACCTTATGTGTTAGTTTTCTCTGGAAATATTGATCCAAATAAACCATGGAATACGCTCATTTCTGAGTTAAAGGAAAAATATGAACTGGTTTATTTAGTCACAGCTGATAAACAAAAGGCACTGCAATTAAAGCTCAATATTCCAATTTTAATTGGAGATATGACCATGATCAAGACTGCAGCAAGGGTTTGGCCAACCGTGGTCATCATGAACGGTTCCACCATCATGGAAAAGCAAAGTTATCTTGGTTTTTTAAAAAATAGGTAAGGCATATTGAAGATTTAATTCGTAACTTAGGAAAGAACTTCCTAAAAATCTTTTATTATGTCAAAAATCAAAGCAATTCTAGAAAAGAAAGGCCCGCATTTTAATATTGTTTCGCCATCTACACCTGTATTAGAGGCATTAACGATCATGCAATCTGAAAATTTAAGTTATGTAGTTGTCATGGAAGGGAATCAATTCTTGGGCATCATGTCGGAACGTGATTACACACACAAAATTAAATTACAAGGTCGTCATTCTGATTCTACAACTGTGAAAGAAATTATGACCCACGATTTACCAGTCATTGGTTTACAAGAGGAACTTGAAAGATGCATGGTGTTAATGAATGTGTATAAAACAAGATATTTACCTGTCTTTGATAATCTTGAATTTAAAGGAGTGATCACAATGAATGACTTAATGAGAGATGTATTAGATAAACCATCTAAATAATGCTTCAATTATCTAATAATAACATCTGAAATCACTTTTTCACCCATTTTCTCATTGACAAGTTCAATAATCTGTACTTTTTGGAAACCTAATTCATTTTTCAATGGGCCTATATTCGTATGAATGAATAATTTTTGGTCAAAGATGTAAATTTTATCAGTGTATTTGGCGATTGTTACGCCCATGATTTCTTCCCAAACTGTTTCAATTTGAGCTGCTCGAATACCTTGTTTTAATTTGGTATTCTCTTGTACCATTTGTTTTAAAGCATCTCCAATTTTAAATGTACCCATACTGTAAAATTACAAATTTATAATTCAATCAGTTGGTAATTATCTACATATTTACCCAAGAGTTCGGACACACGTGTCTTATGTGTATCCGTAATAAAAACAGGGCCATCTGTACGATTGGCTACCCAGTTAAGAAGTTGGGCCATTCTTTGTTCGTCTAATTTTTCAAAAATATCATCCATTAATAAAATCGGCGAAAAACCTTTTGCTTTTTTAATCAATTCTAATTCAGCAAGTCTAATTGCAAAAAGTAAACTTTTTCTTTGTCCCTGAGAGGCTTCTTGTTTAAAAGATTGTGATTGAATAGTGATGATCAGATCATCTTTATGGACTCCAACACTAGTCCTTTGCAGGGCTTTATCTTTTGACAATGCTTGTTGTAATAAATCACCAAATTGTTGATGTTGCAAACTTGATTGGTACTTTATATCTATAAGATCCGCATTGCCTGCAATGGATTGATACAATTCGTTCACCATCGGCAACCATTCGATCATTAATTGACTACGTTTATTAAATACTGGAGTGCCATATTGTATGAGTTGTTCATTCAAAGTTGCCAATAAATTTGCATCCATTTGACCCTGTTCGGCCGACCATTTTAAAAGACTATTTCTTTGTTGTAGTATTTTATTGTATTGAATTATCAAGCGTAAATAATCTGCATCAATTTGAGACAGTAAACTATCCATTAATTTTCTCCTTTCTTCACTTGTACCTGTTATGATTTGAACATCATCCGGTGCAATCATTACCGCTGGAATTTTACCAATATGTTGTGATAATTTATTGTATATGTCCTCATTGAAGTAAAATTCTTTTTTACCATTTTCTCTCAAAATACAAGCAATAGGGAAGTCATCACCACCAGTGTTATAATGTCCTTGAATTCGCATGCCTTGAAAAGCATGGTGTACATTTTGTGTATCTGGTCTACTAAAATAACTTTTGGTGAATGACAGATAATAAATGGCATCTAAAATATTGGTCTTGCCCGTACCATTGGCCCCAACAATACCCACAATTCTAGCATTAAATTCAAAATCCTTTTGAATGTAATTTCTAAATTGAATAAGACTTAGATTTCTAAGGGTGAGCATGGCTGCAATTTACATCCAAAAAAGCTGTATTTTTATTCAAATTTTAAGGAATGATCCTAATTAGCGAGCAACAACTTCCTAGTATTGTTAAAAGGCTTTCTCATCAAATTCTAGAGACCCATCCTAGCCTACAGAATACTGTAATTATAGGGCTTCAACCAAGAGGGGTATTTTTAAGTGATCGAATTGTGGCTGCCTTGCATAATGAACTACCTTCAGAGCAGGTCGTTTATGGCAAATTAGACATTACATTCTATAGAGACGATATTAGAAGGGAGCTTCATTTAGCTACGCAAACCCACCTCCCTTTCAGTATTGAAGGGAAAACTGTGATTTTAATAGATGATGTATTATTTACTGGACGTACTATCAGAGCTGCACTTGATGCTTTGTTATCATTTGGTAGACCGGCAAAGGTAGAATTATGTGTCTTAGTAGACCGTAAACCTAGCAGAGAATTACCAATCCAGCCTGACTTTTCTGGCAAGGAGATGGACACTTTAACCCCTCATAAGGTGAAGGTAAGATGGAAAGAAAATGACGGAGTAGACGATGTAATCTTGTTAGATCAATAAAATATATTAATTTAGCTTTTTAATGGCACTATCTACCAAACATCTTCTTGGTATCAAGGACCTTAAATCTGAGGATATCCAACTTATTTTATCGACTGCTACGCAATTTAAAGAAGTCCTACAAAGACCAGTAAAAAAAGTACCTACATTAAGAGACGTTACCATTGTGAATCTCTTTTATGAAAATTCCACCCGAACAAGAATTTCCTTTGAACTAGCAGAACGCAGGTTATCTGCCGACGTGGTGAATTTTACTGTATCCAATTCATCTGCAGCCAAGGGAGAAACTTTATTAGACACAGTGCATAATATTTTGAGCATGAAAGTGGATATGGTCGTGATGCGACATAGTGCATCTGGTGCTCCACATTATCTGTCAAAACATATTGATGCTGCTATTATTAATGCTGGAGATGGCATCAATGAACACCCAACACAGGCATTACTAGATGCATTTTCAATGCAGGAAAAAATGGGCAAATTAGCAGGGCTCAAAGTTGCAATTATTGGTGACATCATGCATAGTAGGGTCGCTTTAAGTAATATTTATCTTTTGAAGAAAATGGGAGCAGAAATAATGGTTTCAGGCCCGCCAACACTTATTCCGACTTATATTCAACAGGCTTTAGATGTTCGTGTTGAATACAATATTGATAAGGCCCTAGCTTGGTGTGATGTGGCCAATGTCCTAAGGATTCAATTAGAGCGACAAAATCAACCTTTATTCTCCTCACTAAGAGAATACAACTTAGCTTATGGTATTACTAAATCAAGGCTTCAAAAACTTGATAAGGAAATTTTAATCATGCATCCTGGACCTATTAATCGAGGTGTAGAACTAGATAGTGATGTTGCAGACAGCCATCAATCTATTATTTTAGATCAGGTAGAAAATGGAGTCGCAGTTAGAATGGCTTGTCTATACCTTTTGACTGGCAGAACCAACCCTTAAAAAAAAGACAATGCAAAGAATTTGTTTGTTCCCTGGTACATTTGATCCAGTTACGTTGGGCCATATCGATATCATCAATCGTTCATTGCCATTATTTGACAAAATAATTGTTGGTATTGGTATCAATGCTGCAAAAAATCCCATGTTTAGCGCTGATCAGAGAAAACAGTGGTTTGAAGAAATTTATAAGGATGAAGCTAAAGTTGAAGCTGCAACTTATGATGGATTAACCATAAAATTTTGTCAGTCAATAGGGGCAAAATTTATTTTAAGGGGTATACGATATGTAAGTGATTTTGAATACGAGAAAACCATTGCAGATGCGAATAGAACCATGGATCCACATGTTGAAACAATTTTCTTGACCGGTGAACCAAAATACACATCAGTAGCGTCAACTATTGTAAGAGACATACTTAGAAATGGGGGAGATGCATCTCCATTTTTACCAGAAGTAGTGATTAATGCGTTGAAATAATATAAGCAGTAATCACTTCCTTGATGGTATCATATGTTTTCTCTAAAAATGGGGCAAGTGCATCCTTTTTAACCCATTCAATAGCTTCTATATCTTCTTCTAATTGTGGCTTACCAACTTGTATTGTGCTAGTAGTCATTTTATACCAATAGGTAGTTTTCTCCACCCAATCTTTTAAATAGGGATCATGGTATTGATGTTTGGTAGTCAATAAGAGCCCTTTTAATGTCAGCCCTTGAATACCTGTCTCTTCTGTTACTTCTCTAATTGCACAAGCTTCTATTGTTTCATCAGGATCTAATTTACCCTTTGGTAAATCCCAATAGCCTCTTCTAAATATCCATAAAATTTCTTGACTGGGATTTACAACAACGCCACCTGCAGCTATAATTGATGTTGACATAAAATGTGTATAGTATTTAGTAACTCTTGTAAAAATATTGCCTTTTTGACGGTAAATTCGTGCCAAATTAAGGATATGACGAACGAAAAAGCAGTCGCAGAAAAATTATTACAAGTTAGTGCTATAAAGTTAAGTCCAAATGAACCATTTACATGGGCAAGTGGATGGAAAAGTCCAATTTATTGTGATAATCGTAAAGTCTTATCTTTCCCTTATGTACGTGACTTTATAAAAAGTGAAATGTGCAATGTAATATTTGAACAATTTGATGGCGCTGATATGTTAGCTGGGGTTGCTACGGCAGGTATACCTTGGGGTGCAATGGCCGCAGATCAATTAAAGCTACCCTATATCTATGTTCGCCCAAAACCAAAAGAACATGGCTTAGGCAATCAGATAGAAGGAGCTTTTACAAATACCAATAAAATATTGGTCATTGAAGATTTAATCTCAACAGGAAAAAGCAGTTTACAAGTAGTGGATGTTTTAAGAAATGCAGGTTTAGAAGTGGTTGGAATGGTCTCTATTTTTAATTATGGATTCCAAATTGCAGATGATGCATTCAAAGCTGCAGGAGTGCCCTACAAATCGTTGACAAATTATGCTAGCTTAATTGAATTAGCTGTTGAAAAAGGATTGGTAGATGCAAGTACACAGTCTACCTTAATGGAATGGAGAGATCATCCTTCAACTTGGAAACAATAAAATAATAAACTTCTAACAAACAAATTATTTGTTCATTCCAGACAATGCAGCACCTAAGTTTAATTTCTGTGTTGTTTCAAATGCAATTGGCACTGTTTTAGTAAACATGCCTTTACTCAATGTAGCATTGCCAACGATATTTAACTTGATAGGTTTATTGAACAATAAATCCATACTATTTTTGACTAAATCCGACATTTGAAATTCAAACTGTGCAGGCAATAGAAAATCTTTTTTTGCAGGAATCGTAAAATTAGTATCTAATTTCAATTGAGTGAATTGACCATTGTTCATTAGAACCTTACAATCTATTTGCTTTAACACTAAGGAAAATGCATTTGGATTATGGTATTTGATATTGGCCCTCAACTTATTTTTACCCATGTTTAATTTATCCAATTGAATGTCTTGCAAACCTTTAAATTCAAGTGATTGAGGTTCAGAACATGCTGTTACAAATAGTATAAAAAATAAAACAGCAAAATTGAATGGCTTCATGGGTAAATTTTATTAAAATTACACAAAATTGCGCATTCATGATTTGTACAGATTTAAATTATTTTGGTACCTTATCTTATTATAAAGGATTGATACCAACTGATATACTTTTGTTTGATACCAGGATCCCCTTTAATAAAATGAGTTTTAAAAATAGAATGGTCATTGCAAGTGCACAAGGGCCATTGCATTTATCGATACCAATTGTTGGCGGACGTGATCAAAAGACCTCTATGGATACTATACAAATTGCAAATGATATTCCTTGGCAAACACAACATTTTAAATCTATTTATACCAATTATAAAAGAGCACCTTATTTTGAGTATTATGTAGAAGGTCTAGCAGCTTTATATCAGACAAGATATAACCTATTAAAAGATTTTTTATTGGCTACGCAATTTTGGATTAAGCAACAGTTAAAGGCAAAATGGGATATACAGATTTTAAGTGATGAAAGCATATATACTGATTTAAATAAATGGTCTGATCCATCCAAACCTAATAATTTTCATTTAGATATAGATACCCCATGCTATCAACAAGTATTTGAAATGCATACAGGATTTATTCCCAATCTTTGTATACTAGATTTAATCTTTGCGATGGGAGGGAAGCAAGCTTTATATATGCTTGGAGCAAAAAAATGAATTTAAAAGTCAATCAATTGTGCAGTACTATCTATTGGTAAAGGGTGTTGCTTTAAGAACGATTTAGCCCATTGTTCATACTGCTGTAATTCAATCCATTCTTTACTATTTTTTACAATATTAATTGCTTCTTCTTTACTATTTGCTTTAGAAAGTTGGTTCGCTATAATGGCCCTTTTTAATTCATATTTATGGATGACTGCTTTTAATAGTAGTTGTTCAGCAACAGAATAATCTGATGTTTCTGTTACCTTATTAAAATCATTTACTTCATCATAATTAGTAAGGATGGGCTCACTATTATTATTTCCAGTTCTTGCTTTAATCCAGTCAATGGTAGATTGAATCAATACCTGATAAGCGCTATCTGTAGTCAAGGGTATTAATTCATGTTCAACCAAAGGTTCAATTATTTTATTTTTTTGAACTATTTTTCTTGCTATGGGTTTGCTTTCTAAAATAAGTTTTGATTTTTGGTTGGATGAAATATTGTAAACAACTTGCTCTTGAATCTTATTTACGCTTGGGTTGTTGGAAGATTTAAAGTTGAATAAGACAAATGTAGCAAAACCTATACCTATCATCCATTTAGATAAAATAAATCGTGTCATAACTGGAGTCGATTTTATGCCATTTATTTGTTGTATTCTATCCATCAGCACCGAATGATTAGAGGATGCTGCTAAACTTAAACCTTGGTTGTTTGAATAATTATATTTTGCCAATTGATATAGTGCCTTGCTATAAAGGAGTGGATTTTTAGTCTTGGCCACCACCCAATCATCACAAGCTTTTTCACGATTCAATTGAATTATATGTCTAAAATAATATGCAAAGGGATTAAAGCATAAAATAATTTGAGCTAGCTCTGTCAATAAAAGGATAATATAGTCATACCTTAAAATATGAGCAATTTCATGCAATAGAATACACTTAATTTCTTCGGTAGATAAATGATTAAAAATTGAAAAAGGTAATAATATAACTGGCTCGAACCATCCAAATGTAATTGGCCCCTCAATGTTTTTTGAATATCCTACCCATACCTTTTGATGATAACCAGCTTCTGCCATTTGTGCTTTGACCCAAATTGCTAACTCAGAATCAACTTCATAGATCGTATGCTTCTTTAATTGGATTAATTTTGCCCATCTAAAACAAAAATAAAGAAGATATATGCATACAGCTACAATATATAAAAACCCTATATAACTGATCCACTGAATTGGTTGGTTGCCATTAATTGGTATTTGGATTGATGGAATTAAAATGCTAGATGCTTTGAACAGTTGAAGCAAAAAATGAAATACTGAAATAAAATAGCACGCAATTGCCAATAAATAATTTTTTCTAGAATTCGTTTTAAATAAAAAATGAATTACTTCGAAACAGAAAAATAAGAATGCCATCAAACCAATACTTTGAAGCATTGCTTGTGGAATATATTGAAAGCTAGCTACCACTTTTTTGTGCAGTTATTTATTTTCCAATGATGCGATCAATTCTTTAATAGCATCTAAGTCTGCTTCTGAGGTTTGATAATTACCCAATGCTTGTAATACCAAAGCAGATGTACTACCACTAAATAAGGTTTTAATCATCTTTCCCAGGTATTGTTCTTGAGCAGCTTCTTTGCCAAAACTAGGTGTATAAATATGCGTTTTTGAGGAAGCATCTCTTGTGACCAATCCTTTCTCATGCATGATTTGCATTAATTTGAGTGTAGTGGTATAACCTACATCTTTTGTTTTTTGGACAACCTCATGCACTTCTCTTACTGTGGCATTTTCTTTCTCCCAAAGAATACTTAAAATCTCTAATTCACTTTCTGTTGGTTTATGCTGTTTGCTCATAGTAATACGATTTGGTTCGTAAATCTACGAAAAAATGGCATTTAACAAAAAATCCCTCCAAATATATGGAGGGATTTTTTGTTAAAATTATATCAAATTAAACTACTTCTTTTGAAGGTAGGTAGCGTATTTGGCATTTTGTGCTTCAGTTAATGCAACTCCGTTCACAGTTATTTTCCCATCCTTTACTTGTATGTTCACATTGTCCTTAGGAGCTAAACCATCTTCTTGTAATGCTTGTACTAATGTTTTTGAGTCAGCAGAAATGGTTACTGCTGTTGAAGAATCAGTAACAGCCGCATTAGAATCCGTATTGATCACTGAAATTTCAACTGTTTGTGATTTTGTTTCCGTTGCATTTGTTGGATGCATTTGAGCCAAAGTTGGGGCAATTACCAACGAAACAATAGACATCAGTTTGATCAAGATATTCATTGAAGGACCCGATGTATCTTTGAATGGATCTCCCACTGTATCACCTGTTACAGATGCCTTATGTGGTTCTGATTTTTTATAGAACATCTCACCGTTGATTTCAACTCCTTTCTCAAAAGATTTTTTAGCATTGTCCCAAGCACCACCAGCATTGTTTTGGAAAATTCCCATCAATACACCACTTACAGTTGCACCCGCCAAGAAACCACCTAAAGCTTCAGGACCCATCGTGAAACCAATTAAAATAGGGGAGATGATGGTGATTGCACCTGGCAACATCATCTTCTTTAAAGAAGCTTCTGTAGAGATTGCGACACACTTATCATATTCAGGTTTACCAGTTCCTTCCATAATTCCAGGAATAGAACGGAATTGACGACGCACTTCTTCAACCATTGACATAGCAGCTTCACCCACTGCGCGAATCGCTAAAGAAGAGAAGATAAAAGGAATCATTCCACCAACAAATAAAGCAGCTAAAACATCTGCTTTATAGATGTCAATATGTTGATTATCAGGCATCGCAACGCCAACAAAAGCAGCAAACAAAGCCAAAGCTGTTAAAGCTGCAGAAGCAATTGCAAATCCTTTACCACTAGCAGCAGTCGTATTACCTACTGCATCTAAAATATCAGTTTTTTCACGCACTTCTGCTGGCAATTCACTCATTTCGGCGATACCACCCGCATTGTCTGCAATAGGGCCGAATGCATCAATTGCTAATTGCATGGCTGTTGTTGCCATCATACCAGCCGCGGCAATTGCAACACCGTATAAACCAGCACAAGCGTAAGAACCAAAAATACCACCTGCTAAAACTAAGATTGGTAGGAAAGTAGATTCCATACCAATTGCTAAACCACCAATAATATTCGTTGCATGACCAGTACTTGACTGCTTGATAATGCTCATTACAGGACGCTTACCCATTGCAGTATAGTATTCAGTAATGATACTCATCAAAGTACCCACGATAAGACCAACTGCAATTGCACCAATTACACCATTTCTGGTGAATTCTAACCCACGCAAAGTCATTGTTTCAGGCAAAATATAGCCAACTAAGAAATAACATGCAATAGCAGTTAAAATCATAGAACCATAGTTACCCATATTTAAAGCCTTTTGAACTACAGCAGTAGTTAAAGGTGCTTTTTCACTAATTTTCACAAAGAAAGTACCAACAATAGATAATAAAATACCAACACCAGCAATCATCATTGGTAAGAGAATAGGAGATAGACCTCCAAAATTATCAACCAATGCAGCTCCATTTGGACCAGTCACTTCTTGACCCAATACCATTGTTGCTAATACAGTAGCTACATAAGAACCAAACAAATCGGCACCCATACCAGCTACATCTCCTACGTTATCACCTACGTTATCGGCAATTGTTGCAGGATTTCGAGGATCATCTTCTGGGATACCAGCTTCAACTTTACCAACTAAATCTGCACCTACGTCAGCAGCTTTAGTATAGATACCTCCTCCTACACGTGCGAATAAAGCGATTGATTCAGCTCCTAAAGAGAACCCAGTTAAAACTTCGATCGTTCTTAACATCTCCTTTGGATCACCTGATACGTAGAAATATTCTTTTAAAATCAAATACAAACCACCTAAACCTAAAACAGCTAAACCAGAAACACCTAAGCCCATTACAGATCCACCTGTAAATGAAACATTCAATGCTTTTGATAAACTTGTTTTTGCTGCTTCTGCAGTTCTAACGTTTGCTTTAGTAGCAATTTTCATTCCAATATAACCCGCAGTTGCGCTGAATACTGCACCGATTATAAAAGCAATTGCAATCGTCCAATGACTATCTTCGTTTTTAGTAGCCATGAATCCAAGTAATAAAGCAACAATTACAACGAAATATCCTAAGATCTTCCATTCAGCTTTTAAAAACGCCATAGCACCTTCAGCAATAAAAGTGCTTATTTCTTTCATACGATCATTACCTGCAGCTTGATTGGATACCCAATTGAATTTCAATAAAGTATACAATAAACCAACGATTCCCATGGCCGGAACGGCATAAAATAAAAAATCTTTCATAATCAATACTTATATTCTTTTTGTTTAAGATTAAGGTCTGCAAAAATAGGGGGTAAAGTCCAAAAAACACGATAAAATAGCCGTAAAATGAGGTATTTTACTCAACTAATGCCGATGTATCCTCTTTTCCAGTGAAGACAGCAGCTATCTCTTTGCCTTTATAGATGGCTCGATTGTATTTATTTCCCAGGATGATGATTGTTGCAGTTTCTCCCACCAATCGAGTAAAAACAGTATTATTTCCATGCCACCATCCATTGTGGTAAATTAATTTTTCTTCATTGGGCTTTGCCAATACACGCCATCCTAAACCATAATTATGCCAATATTTATTGGTTGGACTTTTGGGTTCATAGGCCATTTCAAGTGTAGTTGGCTGTAAAAATCGACCTTCGGTCAATGCTTTATCCCATAAATAAAGGTCTCTTGCTGTGCTATAAATGTTTTTATCACCATAGATCATGTCATATTTTTCAACTTGATAGGGTACCATTTGAGCATTGTAAGAAGGTAGGTATTTGTCCATATTTTGTTGACACATTACAAAACTATGTTCCATTTTTAATGGCTTAAAGATGGTCTCTTGCATGTATGTAGGAAAGTCCTTTCCAGTTATTTTTTCGATAATTAATGCCAATAAAACATAATTTGTATTGCAGTATCTAAAGACACGATCTGGATTGGCAGCAATAGCCGGTTTTCTTTGAATCATAAAATCCAAGACATCTTTATTGTTGTACAAACCTTGTCTAAATGGGGCATCATTTTTTACCAATACCAATTTTTTAGCCCAACGGCCTCTTCTGGTTTTATACCTAACTGACTTATATTGTCTTGATTCCATGAAATAAGCGTAATCTGGCAATCCACTTCTATGTGAAAGTAGCAATTCGATGGTAATATCTTTATATGGGAAACCTGGTAAATAATGATCAACGGTGGCTTTAAGATCCAATTGATCTTTCTCCCATAATTGCAAGGCCGCCATTCCTGTAAATGTTTTAGAAACAGAAGCAAGATGAATAGGTGTTTCAGCACCTAAACTATCCTTGGATTTATAATTTGCAAAACCTTTGTAATCTTCAAATAATATTTCACCATTCTTTGCAACAAGAATTTGACCACTAAAATTATGTTTCCCTAAAATTGACTGGTATTTTAATCTGATTGCCTCTGTATATTGCTGCTTCGCCTCTGGTGATAATTTATTATAAGTAAAATGATTAGCAGATTCTGAATAATTGGGCCCTTGACTTGTACCACAAGATGCATTCAAAAAAAGAATGCAAGACAATAGAAATATTCGAACGATCATCTGTTAGTTTTTATAGGGTGTGTTTATATAACGTAAACTGGTATTAAAATATTGTGATTGAACTCAAAAGCACATTTTTTAAATTAACTTTGAACAATGAACAAAATTGATTTAACCAGCTATCCCAAAGATAAAATTAAAGTACTGTTTTTAGAAAACATTAGTGACAAAGCGGTACAATATTTTAAACAGCAAGGCTATACAGATGTCAAAAAAGTATCGGGCGCTTTGAGCGAGGAAGAATTAATCAAAGTCATCAAAGACGTTCATATTTTAGGCATTCGTTCAAAAACATTTATCTCAAAAAAAGTATTGGACAGTGCTAAAAAATTACAAGCAATAGGTTGTTTTTGTATTGGAGTCAATCAAGTTGATTTAAAAGCGTGTAAACAAAAAGGGATTGCTGTATTTAATGCACCTTATAGCAATACAAGAAGTGTTGCTGAATTAGTGATTGGTGCATCCATATTGTTGATCAGGAGAATTTTAGAAAAAAATAATGCTGCACATCAAGGTACTTGGAATAAAGATGCAAAAGGTAGTTTTGAATTAAGAGGTAAAACAATGGGAATCATTGGGTATGGCAATATAGGCACACAATTAAGTGTCATGGCTGAAGCAATGGGGATGCGTGTTCAATTTTTTGATATTGAAACAAAATTACCTTTAGGCAATGCACAGGCAAAAAAATCAATTAAAGAAATTGTAAGTAGTTCAGATATTATATCATTACATGTACCTGAAACCAGTCAAACAAAAAATTTGATCAACAAAACTGTGATCAAACAATTTAAAGTAGGGGCTATACTTGTAAATTATGCAAGGGGAGAAGTAGTTGATTTAGATGCATTAGCACAAGCTATTAAAGATAAACAAATTGCAGGAGCAGCGATTGACGTGTTCCCTGTTGAACCAGAAAAAAATGGAGATCCATTTAGTTCCCCACTCCAAGGTTTATCCAATGTCTTATTAACACCGCATATTGGTGGATCTACTGAAGAAGCACAAGAAAATATTGGAGAAGATGTAGGAATAAAATTATATCAATTTTTAGAAAGAGGTGTATCAAATGGCTCCCATACAATTCCATCTTTAAGCTTACCGCCTGTAGATGGAGCTCATCGTATTTTACATATCCACAAAAATGTACCTGGCGTGTTGGGTGCAATCAATACTTTATTATCAAAAAATAAAATCAACATTGTAGGTCAATACTTAAAGACAAATGATGAAATTGGTTATGTAGTTTTGGATGTGGATAGTAAATTATCAAAACAAGCCATGACCTTATTAAAAGAAGTAAAAGAAACCATTCGTGTAAGAATGCTCTATTAATTAATCTTTTTTATAAGCTTATTTTAAGGCAGCTAACATGGCATGAATTTCATTTGTGTCAACATCAAAATAGTGCATACTTTCTTCCATGCTGGGCTGATTGAAATTCATTAAAGAGGGCATTGCTTTTCTTGCAGAACTATGTACTTCCTTTGCACCTGTCTGAGCAACTATATTGGCAATATTGTCTGCACGAACACCACTACCTGGTAATATAATAATGCGATCATTGGCTTGTTCAACCAATTGACGAATCATTGGAATTGCATTGCACACATTGGGTACCTGACCACTTGTTAATACTCTTTTACATCCAATATCGATCAATTGTTCTAAACCAATAAATGGGTCTTTACATCTATCAAAAGCCCTATGAAATGTTATTTCCATATGCCCTGCGGCTTGAACCAATGTTGAAGTTCTTTTAATATCGATACTTCCATCCGCTTCCAACAATCCAATGACAGCACCTTTAAATCCTAATTGCTTACAAGCCATCAAGTCATTCTGCATCACTTGAAACTCTCTATCGGTGTATAAAAAATCTCCTCCTCTAGGTCGAATAATTGGGAACACAGCTTGTTTTGTTTTTTGAGATAACAAAAGCATGCTGCCATAAGAAGGAGTGGTTCCACCTTCCATTGGATTCTCGCAAAATTCAATTCTGTCAGCTCCTGCATCAAGCGCACGGAGAGCAGCTTCAATACTAAATGCAGCAATTTCTAGGATCTTTTTGGACATAAATTAGATTTAGAACAAGTAGGATGCATCATTTAATTTGTTACCCTCAAAATTATGCACTGAAAAATTGAAGCCTTTTTGTAATGAAAATGCACCAACTTTCCCTTGTTTATTGATGGCAACAAAACAAACCTGTATCTCTTTTGCTTTTTCTTTTTTGATTCGATTGACTTTTTCAACCACCAATCTACAAGCTTCTTCAGGACTTTTACCTTGTCTCATCCATTCCACCACTGCACTTGCTCCTGCAACCCTAATTACATCTTCTCCTTGACCAGTTGCAACCACAGCACCCACTTCATTATCAACATAGAGTCCTGCGCCAATAATAGGAGAGTCTCCCACACGGCCACGCATTTTAAAACCAGCACCACTTGTGGTGCAACTTCCACTTAAATTACCAAATTGATCTAATGCAACCATCCCAATTGTATCATGGTTCCAATTGCCGTCTGTTAATTTACTAGGTGCATTGAATGCGGGATCTAAATAACCAACTGATTGATTTTTTTCAATATTTATAACAGGCTTATAGTTCGAATGCTTTAACCATTCTGAATAATTTTTCTTTGCTTGTTCTGATAATGCACCAGACTCCAAAGTGAATCCATTGGCCAAGGCAAATGCTTGTGCACCTTCACCCACTAAAAAAACATGAGGAGATTTTTCCATTACTTTTCTTGCAACTGAAATTGGATGCTTAATGCGTTCCAAAAATGCCACCGATCCACAATTGAATGCATGATCCATAATTGAAGCATCTAAGGTCACAAAGCCATCTCTATCTGGGTTGGCATCAAGACCTACACAACAATTGATTTCAGACTCAGTCACCATTACACCTTGCTCCACAGCATCCAATGCAGATCCTCCATTATTTAATACAGCCCAAGCTGCTACATTCGCCCTCATACCTGCATCCCAAGTAGAGGCAACAACAGGTTGTATTGAATTTGATTTATTGAAGTCGGATAAATTAGGAACGAAATTTGAAATCGAGAAACTTGTGATACCTAATCCACTTAAATTGATAAATTTTCTTCTGTCCATGATTGATTTGATGACATGAATAATCAGTATTTAAAGATAGTTAGTAAGAGGCTAATTTTGTACATTTATACAGATTATGATGCAAGTAATATTTGAACATTATGGATGGGAAGATGCCAATGCAATACCCCTAAATCAAGGATTGATTAACCAAACATTTGAAGTACAGTCCAATCAAGGTCATTTTATCTTACAAAACATCAATACGCAAATTTTTAAAGATCCATTTAAAATTGATCATAATATCAAAGCGATTGGTCAATACTTAAAACAAAATGCCCCAGATACCTTATTTACCCATCTAGTCCCTACAAAAACAGGGGAGACATTGATTGAGTGGGAGGGGAAACATTTTCGTGCCTTTAAAAAAATTGAAGGAAAAGCTTTTGATGTATTAAACAATCCTGCACAAGCTGAATCTGCATCTAATCAATTTGGACAATTTACGGCAAGTCTAGCAGGATTTCCAGTAGAGGAGTTAAAATACACCATCCCTCAATTTCACGATCTTAGTTTAAGGTACCAACAGTTCGAAGCAGCCAAATTGCATGGTAATGCAAGCAGGATCAATCAAGTTCGAGATGAAATACAGTTTTTATCGAGCCATAAATCTTATTTGGACAAGTGGGTTCATTTTACCCAAAACAAAGAATCTGTTTTGAGGGTCACGCACCATGACACAAAAATTAGCAATGTCCTTTTTAAAAATGAAACCGAAGTGATCTGTGTCATCGACCTTGACACCACGATGCCTGGGTATTTTATAAGTGATGTAGGGGATATGTGCCGAACCTATTTATGTCCAGTGAATGAAGAATGCCAAGATTTAAACCTTGTGAAAGTCATTCCTGAGCGATGGGCTGCCATTCAAAAAGGATATTTAGAAGCAATGGGGGACCAACTCTCCAATTTTGAAAAAGACCATTTTAGCTTTTCAGGACAGTTTATGATCTTTATGCAAGCCATTCGATTCTTAACAGATTACCTTGAATTAGACAGGTATTATCATACAACAAGACCAGAACAGAATTTAGATCGAACCAGAAATCAAATTAAGTTATTAACGGAGTTCAATGAAATGATATAAGGTTTAAAAATTTAAATACTTCAAATTAAATATTTAATAAAATAATATAAATTATTGTAAATCAATTATTTATACTATTTTAATTGAATTAAAATTTTATTAACAATTATTCTTTAAAATATCTAGTTTTTATCTGTTATAGTGAACTATTTAATACTAAAACTGATCATCCATCGCAAAATCGGGCTTTCTATTTTGCCATTTTCCTCTCGTAAAGTCAGGTATGTCTTGAACTTGTCCATGCTCGGCGATCGACTTTTCGGACAATGGCGTAATCGCATACCATGTAGCCAAGTCATACACATCCATAGGGAATGGTACAGCTCTTTTTATACATTCTAGGAAGGCATTGATCACAAAGAAATCCATACCGCCATGACCTGCCCCTGTGGCATCCGATTCAAAACGCTTCCACAATGGATGGTCAAATTGCTTTAAGTAAGCTTCTGGGTTTTCCCATTGATGTGCTTTTGGTGAAAGGCCCTCTATATAGATATGACCGGCAGAAAATTGTCCAGCATGAAAATCCTGCCAAAGACCTTGAGTACCTTGTACACGGAAACCTAAATTATATGGTCGAGGAGAATTCGTGTCATGGGTCAACAATATAGTTTCTCCATTATACGTTTGTATACTAGTCGTAATAATATCTCCTAATTTGAATTTTATTTTCGCATTTGGGTGATTTTCACCGCCTTTTGGGTGGTTAACTATATATTTATGTAAACCTCTTGCCTTAGTAGCAACCGAAGATAGTTTGGTCAGTTTATTACCTCTATTAATATCAATCATCATAGCAGCAGGCCCAAGACCATGTGTAGGGTACAATTCGCCGTTTCTATATAATGAATGATTGGTTCTCCATTTAGCTTCACTAAAGCCTTTTTCCCCAAATTCAACCCCTGAATTGTAAGCTGTTACACCATCATTGAATTTCACACCCCTTAAATCATGCTCGTAACCACCTTGTAAGTGCAATAATTCCCCAAACATGCCTTTTCGAACCATATTGTATACAGCCAAGATATCACGTCTATAGCATACATTCTCTAAACACATGACTGGTATATTGTATTTTTCACTTGCATTTACGATATCCCAGCATTCTTTAATATTGATTGCTCCACAAACTTCAACACCAGGTATAATGCCATTTTTTATAGCTTCTAGGGCTTGTGGAATATGCCATTCCCAAGGGGTTGCAATGATTACAGCATCAATATCAGTCCTTTTTAGCAAGTTTTTGTAGTCTTCTTTGCCATTTTTATACTCTACAGCAGCGGGTCTGCCAGCTTTTTTCAATATATTTTGAGCGTCAGCAAGCATCTTAAGATCAGGATCAGCAAATGCTACTACAACAACATCAGTTCGTTGAGCCAATAATTCAATATGGTTTTGACCACGATATCCGGTACCAATCACCGCCAATTTAAGGATGTCTTTTTTAGCATTGGATTGTGCTTTTATAAACTGTGGGCTTAAACTAAGAGCTAGCGATGCTAGTCCGGCGTCTTGTACAAATTTCCTCCTTGATGGTTGAGTTGGCATAGGTAAATGTTTATACTACAAAATACAACCTATTTTGAATCTATCAAATAGTCTAAGTTTACAATACAATAGAAATCAATTTAAAAACAACTATATAAAATACTTATAATTAACATTATGTTAAATTATAAATTTAAGTATTCCCCCGTTAATATGAATGTTTTGACCTTTAGTATGGCTTCATGGATGCATTCAATACAATTTGGTATAAACATAAAAAAGCCCTCCGATTTGGGAAGGCTTTTTTAAATCATGTAGACTTAATATCTTATTGATATTTGTCGTGTAGTTCATCATATTTTTTGAACTTAGCGTCTAATTCATCATAAAGTTTTTGATTGGCTCTATTCTTATCTCTTTTTGAGGCATACAAAGTAGCCAAGAAATCAACCGATCTAGAAGCTACATTTTTCTCTGATCTAGATAAATTTTCTTTGTCCTTAATGATATTAAAGGCATTTTCTATCCATTCAATAGCCTGATCCACTTTTGCTTTCATTGGCGCATCTAAAGCTAGATTCAATTTCTTAATTGAATCCTGTTGTGCTTTGAAAGCAGCATCAAAAGCTAATTTTTTCTTTGGATCTTTTGGTGCTACTGGCTTATTGGTATTTAATTGCTGTAAAGCCCTAACATTATTTCCAAATTGATCATCTAAGGCAGAATATTGATTGTAGTAACTAATCCCAACATTAAATGCAGCGGCAAAATTTTGATTGTTGAATTTATATGCTCTCATATAGGCATCCGCTGCTTTATCAAGATAAAAATTACCTTTTTCATCGGAAAGTCCATCTACGTTTCTTGCTGCCATGAACATATCACCATACATCTGGCATTCAGTTTCGTTCAATGTGTTTGCACTAACTTGTGCATCATAAGCAGCTACTTTTTCGTCTGCAGTATAATTTTTTTCTATATAATCAGCTCTGAATTCAAACCATTTTTCTTCAGGATAGCTTTCTTGTGCAACTGTGTAATATTTGTCAAATAATGCTTTATCTTTTCTATCAGCAGCTTTAATTAAAACATATTTATAAATATCAATTAATTCTGCAGATTTCATTTTTGCATCAATCATCCTTGTGTAATGCTTCAAAGTCGTTTCATCATTTCCTGCATTTTGGTTTGAATAACCAGCGTACATCAATGTAGTTGTATCAAAAGGTTGTTTATTGGTAGACCATCCATTTGAAAAAATGATGTCACTTAATACCACACCTCTATCGAAATTATATGCAGCATCTTTCCACTTTTTTTCTCCAAATGCAGCTACACCAGCTTTAAAGCTTCTTAAATACACTTCAAAGAATGGTTCTTGACCACTTTTGATTGCGAGTGTGTAAGTTGGATCAGCTTTGATATACTCTTCTAAGCTTTTGTATAATTTTTCTTCTGCATCAGGATACTTAGCAGCGGGATCCTTTGCCAAACCTGTATAAATCTTTGATTTCCAATAATACCCTTCTGCTGTATTTTCAATAGCTGGTTTTTTTGCTATCGCTTTTTCATATTCAGTCTTAGCAGCTTCAAAATTATTTAACAATAAGCTAGTCTCCACTTTTTTAAAGTCTTGAGCGAAAGCTGTTTGCATCAATGTCACTAGGAACATTGCACCAATCCATTTTTTCATAATGATTATTTTAATGTACTAAAGTTATAAAATTTATGCTTCAGGCGTTACATCACCCTCGTTATTCGATGTTTCAACTGCTGTTTCAGCCTCTTCTGATACATCTTGTTCTTCAATCTTTGAAGTGGCTGCAATTTCATCGCTTTCATCCAAACGAATCAATTTTACACCTTGGGTTGCTCTTCCCGCTTCTCTAATTTCGGAGATGCTTGTTCTAATTGTGACCCCAGATTTACAAGTGATGATAAGGTCTTCTTTCTCTAAAACATCCATGATACCCACTAAATTTCCTGTTTTTTCAGTCACATTAATGGTTTTCACACCCTTACCACCTCGGTTGGTGATACGGTATTCATCAATTGGAGTTCGTTTTCCATATCCTTGTTGGCTGACCACTAAAATCGTACGGTCCTTGTCTTCTCTGTTAACACAAACTAAACCAACTACTTCGTCCGTTTCATCATCCACTTCGATACCAGCAACACCAATCGCACCACGGCCAGTTGGTCTTACTTTCTCTTCTGGGAAACGAATTGCACGGCCAGATTTCACCGCCATCATCACTTCGTGGTTACCATCTGTCAAACGTGCTGCTAATAATTCATCGCCTTCGTTAATCGTAATTGCGTTTACTCCATTTACTCTTGGACGGCTAAACTCTTCTAAACATGTTTTTTTGATGATCCCTTTCTTAGTACAAAGTACGATAAAGTGCTTATTTACATATTCTTTATCTGACAAATTACGAACTTCAATGATCACTTTTACCTTATCGTCCTGTGGCAATTGAATTAAGTTTTGGATTGCTCTACCCTTACTTGTTTTTTCGCCTTCTGGAATTTCATATACACGCATCCAGAAACATCTTCCTTTTTCTGTAAAGAACAACATGGTGTCATGTGTAGATGCAATGAATAAATGCTCTACATAATCTTCTTCTCTTGTTTTAGAACCAATAGCCCCTCGTCCACCACGCTTTTGTTGACGGTATTCAGTTGCAGAAGTACGTTTGATGTATCCTAAATGAGAAATGGTAATTACCACGTCTTCTTCCTCGATTAAATCTTCGATGCGCATTTCATCCGCTAAATATTGGATTTCAGATTTACGTTCGTCACCAAATTTTTCTTTCACTTCTAATAATTCGGTCTTGATCAATTCAAAACGTAAATGTTCACTTCCCAATAATTCTTTTAATGAAGCAATCAATTTCATCAATTGATCAAACTCTTCTTTAATTTTTTCACGCTCCATTCCAGTCAAACGTTGCAATCTTAATTCCAAAATTGCTTTCGCTTGAATCTCTGTGATGCCCCATCCAGCTGCAATCAACGCTTCTTTAGCAGCTTCTGGATTCGCTGAACTTCTAATTAAACGAATTACTTCGTCCAGATGATCCAAAGCAATCAAATAACCTTCTAAGATATGCGCACGTTCTTCTGCTTTCTTTAATTCAAATTTTGTTCTTCGTATCACGACTTCCATTCTAAAATCTACGAACTCTATAATCAATTCTTTCAGGTTCAAAATTCTAGGACGACCTTTTACCAATGCCACGTTATTAATACCATAGCTCGTTTGTAACTCTGTGAATTTGTACAATTGGTTGATAATAACTTGAGCTACTGCATCCTTACGTAATTCAATCACGATACGAGTTCCCTCACGTTTATTACTTTCATTGTTCACATGTGTGATTCCTTCAACTACCTTATCCACTACCAACTGACCTATTCTATCAGTTAACTGATCACGATTTACTTGATAAGGGATTTCATTGATCACAATCATTTCACGACCATTGGCCTTTGTCTCTACATTACATTTTCCTCGAACCACCACACGACCACGACCAGTCATTAAACCCTGCTTCACCCCTTCCATGCCATAAATTACCCCACCAGTTGGAAAATCAGGCGCTTTGACAATCGTTATTAAATCTTCAATAGAGATATCTTTATTGTCAATGTAGGCAATACAACCATCCACCACTTCATTTAAATTATGTGGCAACATATTGGTCGCCATACCTACTGCGATACCAGAAGATCCATTTACCAATAATTGGGGTATTCTTGTAGGTAAGACACTAGGTTCCGATAAACTATCATCAAAATTCAATTGATAATCAACAGTGTCTTTTTCCAAATCATCCAACATGGCTTCAGAAATCTTCTGCAAACGCGCTTCTGTATAACGCATCGCTGCTGGTGGATCACCATCTTGGTTACCAAAATTACCCTGACCATCTACCAACTTGTAACGCATGGTCCATTCTTGCGCCATACGTACCAAAGTGTCATAAATTGCAGTATCTCCGTGTGGGTGAAATTTACCCATCACCTCACCTACAATACGAGCAGATTTTTTATAGGGTTTATTGCTATTGTTTCCTAGTTCGTGCATCGCAAACAATACACGACGGTGCACGGGCTTGAAACCATCACGCACATCGGGTAAAGCACGACCTACAATCACCGACATTGAATAGTCGATATAGGAGGTTTTCATCTGCTCCTCAATATTCACTCTAATCACACGATCATTGTCTTGGGTCTGTTCTAGACCTAAATTTTCACCTAAATTTTCTTCCATAATTTTTGTTTCAAATTGTCATTTTCCATTGTCTAAAAAGACCCTGGTTTCGAACGCCTACGAAGATACCTTTTTGACCCCTTTTTTATGATAAAAATCACCATAGATTTACACAATTTTATCCACAGTTTTTGGTAATAAATACTAACTTTAAACAATAGATTTTTAACCACTTATACATTCAAAAATGGGTCTAACAATCGGCATTATTGGAGCAGGTAAATCTGCCACAGTTTTAATCCAATATTTACAAAAAAATGCGGTTCAAAACGACTGGTATATCCTATTGGCGGATGGGGATCTTGATCTGGCTAAAAATAAGTGGAATAATGCTTCAAATGGAGAAGCCATTGGTATTGATATAGAAAATGAAGCAGCGCGTCAGCAATTGGTTCAAAAAGCTGATATTTTAGTCTCAATGTTACCTGCAAATCTGCATTTTTTAGTAGCAAAAGACTGCCTACTGTTAGAGAAACCTTTATTCACTGCATCCTATGTGGATGATAATATGCGATCATTGGCTGCAGCAATTAAAGCAAAGGGGCTTTTATTTCTTTGTGAAATGGGTTTAGATCCAGGAATTGACCATATGAGCGCGATGGCAATCATTGATGAGGTACATGCAAAAGGAGGTAAAATTACCAGCTTTAAATCGCATTGTGGGGGATTGGTTGCTCCAGAAAGTGACGACAATCCATGGCATTATAAAATCAGTTGGAATCCGAAAAACATTATTTTAGCAGGTAAAGCAGGTGCGATCTATTTAGAAAAAGGCGCTACTCAAACAAAAGAATACACTGAGATTTTTAATCAAGCACCTATTGTTGACATCCCTGGTATTGGGCCATTGGCTTATTATCCCAATAGAAATTCATTATCCTATATTGATACTTATCAATTACATGATGTCAATGAATTTGTTCGCACTACCCTTCGCTATCCAGCATTTTGTTCGGGATGGAATGCCATTGTACAGTTGCAATTAACTGATGAAACTGAATTAGATATAGCTCCAAACACTACCATTCAAAATTGGTTGAATCAACATATTCAGCAGCAAGGATTAGCTTCTAAATTAGCTCAATTTATGCAAGATCCAAGTATTCAAAAACAACTTGAATTCATTGGATTATTTGATACGACTTTGATTCCTCCTCAGTACAAGACCAACGCTAATATTTTACAATGGTTGTTAGAAGATAAATGGAAATTGAAAGCAACTGACAAGGATTTGGTGGTGATGTTACACGAAATTGAATATACAATTGGCAGTAACCGTTTTAAAATTGACAGCAGTATGGTGTTGACTGGCGATGATGCCATTCATACAGCGATGGCCAAGACAGTTGGACTGCCATTGGCTATGAGTGTATGCGCATATTTAAAAGGCGAAATCAATTTGACTGGTTTGCATATCCCTATTGACGCGAGGATCTATCAACCAATCTTAAAAAAATTAGAAGAAGAAGGCATTGTTTTCCAAGAAACTTTAACGGCCTATTAAAATTATTTATTCAACTTACCGTTGACTTCCCATTCAAAATCCAATTGACGTTTGTCAAGATTGGCGGCTACGACTTTCACCATGACTTTATCGCCCATGTTGAATTTTCTTCCAGACCTTGAACCTACTAGCGCATAATCCGCTTCTAATAACCTAAAATCATCAAATTTTGATAAGCTGGTGATACTGACTAGACCTTCGCATTTGTGCTCAACCGTTTCAACAAAAAAGCCGAAACTAGAAACACCACTGATGATCCCTTCAAAACTATGTCCAAGGTAATCACGCATAAATTCGACTTGTTTGTATTTATTAGCAGCACGTTCAGCTTCCATCGCTGCTCTTTCACGCATGCTACAATGCACACATTTTTCTTCTAAACTTTGGTCATTGATGGCATTCCCTAACAACACACTCTGAACAATACGATGTACCAATACGTCAGGATAACGTCGAATGGGTGAAGTAAAATGACAATAATGTTCAAATCCTAAACCATAGTGGCCAATATTATTGATGGTGTAAACCGCTTTTGCCATCGTACGTATTCCCAACTGCTCTAAAACATGTTGTTCAGGTTTGCCTTTGGATGCCAACATTAAGTTGTTAAAGCTATGTGCTATTTGTTCGGGTGAATCGATATTAAATGGATATCCATGTTTTTTAGCGAACACCACAAATGGACTTAATTTATCTTCATTGGGTTGATCATGCACACGATATGGGAAAGGAATGGGATCCTTCTTGACTTTCACATTGCCCATTTTTTCTGCAATCAATTGATTCGCTTTCAACATCAATTCTTCAATCAATTGATGCGATGCTTTACTTTCTTTTACTACAATGCCAGTCGGCTTACCTTTATCATCTAATGTAAAACGCACTTCCTGAGATGAAAAATTGATCGCACCATTTTCAAAACGTTGCTTTCTTAATTTTTGTGTGTACTCGTGTAACCAAAGAATTTCAGCTTTATGATCACCCTCCTTTGTTTCTATTATATCTTGCACTTCCTCATAGGTAAATCTTCGATCAGAATAAATCACTGTTTTCCCATACCAAGTATGAACAATACTTCCAGCATTATTCACTTCAAATGTGGCAGAGAAAGTTAATTTCTCTTCATTAGGTCTTAAGGAACATAGTTCATTGGAGATTCTTTCTGGCAACATTGGATACACACGGTCAGGCAAATACACAGAAGTAGCACGTTCAAAAGCTGCTTTATCTAAAGCTGTACCTGGTTGAACATAATGACTTACGTCTGCAATATGTACCCCAATTTCAATATGACCGTTGTCTAAATGTTGGAATGAAATTGCATCATCAAAATCTTTTGCATCCACAGGGTCAATCGTGAATGTCAATACTGCTCTGTAATCTTTTCTTTTTGCAATTTCTTCGGGTGTAATGGTATCAGATAAAGTCTTTGCAAAAGCCAAAACTTCTCCATCAAATACCAAAGGAAATCCAGACTCAGCCACAATCGACTTCATCGCCATGTCATTCTCCTTTTCTGGTGTAAATAGCTCTAAAACTTCTCCTTCTGGTTTTTTATTTGGGTTATCCCACTTCGTTAATTGTACAATCACTTTATCCCCCGATTTTGCACCCTTTAATTTATCCATTGGGATATAAATATCCGGCATTGGATGGATGGTATTGGGTAAAAAGAATGCATGGTGTTGCATAATCTGCATGGTACCTGAGAATGAAACTTGTTTTCTTTTAATAATCTCTACCACCTTTCCTTCTTTCTTACCAGACCCTTGTCTAATTTTTGTGATCTTTACGCGTACTTCATCTCCTTTTAATGCAGTATTAAAATCGTTTGGAAATACTAGAATGTCTTGCTCTAAACCTTGTACGATGATGAATCCCATACCAGATTTAGCGATATCTAAAGTCCCCTTATACGTCGTCGTTAAATGGGTCTGCTTTGTAGTTGGTTTTGACTTTTTCTTGTCTTTTTTACTGTTCATTTTTTTGTTGATATTGTGCTACAAAATCAATGACCAATTGATTAAATTCAGATGCTTGATTAAATAAAAAATAAGGTTTGATCGGAAGTACATACAATGGAATATCATTTAGTTCATTCGTATATTTTACCAATCTTACTGCATCTTTCTCAGTGGTAAGGATCAATTTACTCTTTGCGTTAATCTGTTCAAATTTATTGCGAATTTCATTTAAATCTTCGATCGAAAATATATGATGGTCGCTGTAACTTAATTGATAATAAGTGTGTGTGTTTTCGTGTAAATAATTTTTTAATGGAATGGGATTCGCAATACCACATACCAATAAAACTTCATCACGCATTGTTAAAACCCAATGGTCGGTTGGGTTATAAATATGGTAAGGCGTTTCATATGCAATCGCAGTAAAGAAAACAGACTGATGCGGTTCTGGATACAACTTCTCCAGTACTTCCGCTCTATCATCCTCCGTCATGTCCATCGGACATTTGGTGACCACTATGATATTGGCACGTTTAGCTGATTTACGTTCATCTCTTAAATCCCCAGTTGGAAAAAAGAAATCATCACAATAGAGATTATCGTATTCCGTTAAAAGAATACTAAAATGTGCCTCAATCTCACGGTGCTGAAATGCATCATCCAAAATGACTGTTTGCAAATCTGGAATATCTTGAATCAACTGTGGAATGGCTTCAATTCTCCTTTCGCCAACAGCCACACCTACATTTGGAAACTTCAAATGAAATTGCATGGGCTCATCCCCTATTTCCAATGCTGTGGTATGTTCACCTGCTAGTGCATATCCCTTCGTTTTTCGTTTATAGCCTCTACTTAATGTGGCAGTCTTATATTCAGTAGAAAGGATAGATAACAAATGTTCTACCATGGGAGACTTGCCTGTACCACCTAATGAAAGATTCCCTACACAGATAATAGGTAAATTAAATTGTACCGATTTAAAATATTTTTTAGTGTACAACCAATTTCGCAAGGACACTATCCAACCATATAAAATGGCGAATGGTAAAAGCAGTACTCTAAAAGATTTTAAAAAAAGATTATTCAAATTCATAGGTATTCCACGGCGTGATACAACTAGACAAAGGTACGTCAAATTCGTTGGTATCAGTGAAATTGTCCATCGGTTCAAAGTAAGAAATACCTATTTTTTGGATCCTATCACCAGCCTTTGCTAAATAGCGATCATAGTAGCCTTTGCCAAACCCAACACGATGTCCTTTTTGGTCAAAGCCTAATAGCGGAACAAACATCGTATCAATCAGTTGGGGGGATACTTTATTAAAAGGCAATGGTTCTTGAATTCCAAAAGTATTCAGCTGCAAAGTTGCTGTCTCAAAATAAAAGTCCATCTCATTTTGGTCTATTTGTACAATTGGATAACAAAAACGTATGAATGGATATAAAGTTTTGATGTATTTTTCGAACAATAAAGTATTGGGTTCGTTTTTATGTGCTAATGGATAAAAACTAGCTAGTAGTTCTGTTGTAGACCAATCTATTCTTTGCAATTGTATGAGTAATAAATCATCTAGTTTCATGCATTCCGAATCGGTCAATGCAGCTCTTTTTTGGGATAATATTTTACGCGCTTCCGCTTTGGTTATTTGCATTCAAAAAAGCTAAAAATGGTGGCTCCATAATTACGTTGAAAACTATATCCTTCATAATTTTTGTAATCATTGCGAGGTGTATGCTCTAATATAAAATAACCTTCAGCACTGATCAATTTTTTCTCTACAATGATCCTTGGTAAATCATCAATGGTATTCAATGCATAAGGAGGTCCAGCAAAAATGATATCATATGGTTGATTGCATGTAGCCAAAAATTGAAACACATCCATTTGAATGGTGATGGCGTTTTGGATCTTTAAAAAATCAATATTTTTTTTAATAAAATCGAGCATCGTTTTATCCTTTTCAACGATTGTTAATTGTGCTGCACCTCTTGATGCTAATTCGTAGCTAATACAACCAGTACCGCTAAATAAGTCTAAAGTAGTGGCTCCATCCAAGGTGACTCTATTTTGTAAAATATTGAATAGACCTTCTTTTGCAATATCTGTTGTTGGCCTTGTATGTGGCATATGCGCTGGTGGATGAATTCTTCTGCCACCATATTTTCCTGAAATTATTCTCATGAATACTGCTTAAAAAATAAAATAAGGTGCGTAACTATGATTGGGATACTCCTTATTCAAAGTATTTCCAACACCTTTTTCTGGAGCAACTTCGATATGTACATTAGCGAAATAGGAAGATAATGCCTGTATCCAAAGATCCCTAGTTGAACTAAAACCTCTTATGTATAAATTGGATAAGTTTGGATTTAAATCGGTTTGAACACATACATTTAATAACAGGTATTGATTATGATCATCCCCACTTTTTGTAAAGTAATTCACAAAATGTGTTTTCCCATTTACTACGCATGTAACAATAAAATATGCGTCAAATAATATGAGGTAAATACCATCTTCTTGAATAGATGCAATTAAACTCCCAACAAAGCTCGTCCATTTCCCAGTTGGGAAAGACCTGGTTAATAAAGTACTCAACGCATCTGGCACGCCATAAATCAATGCTTGATCGTTTGCGATTGTTTGAACTTGTAATTCTTCATCAATCTTATGACCAAGAATGAGTCTGAATTCATTTTGATAAAATGAATCTGCATTCATGCTCACAACTTTTGTCAACAATGTTCTTTTTGAATTCATCACAAATTGCACTTGTCTATAAAAAAGCTGGATTAATTTTGAATTATTTTGCAAATATCCTAATAGTTGATTCCATCCCTGTTGATCTGGATTGTTTTCAAAATATTCAAAAGCAACATGATCATTGTTGATATGATTTTTAACTACGAAACAAATAGATTGTTCGTCCACAATTATATAGAGGTCTTCTACCTTATTATTTGCTGTACTTTCTTGTACGCCGTAGATGCCAATTTTTTTCTTTGCCATAGTTGATTTCTTATGCAATGATACAAAAAAAAGAGGCAGTGTATTGCTAAAACTAATTGTAGATTTGTATTTATATGAGTCAAGCAGCAGCGACCCCCTCTTTACAGGTAAATATTAGCAGTAGGCAGATACTGACCATCTCCATCCCCATTGCTATGGCAATTTTGGTCCCACAATTTAACTTCATCATCAATAATATCTTCCTTGGAGCATTGAGTAAACAAGCGCTGGCCATTGGCGGTATCACTGGGGTTTATTATTTGATTTTTGGGGTAATGGGCCAAGGGTTGAATAACGGTTTACAAGCATTAATTGCACGTCGAGCAGGTGAAAACAGAATAGACGAAATTGGTGTACTTTTTACCCAAGGTGTCATCATTTCAATTTTCCTTTCGGTCATTGGTATTAGTTTTACCTATTTTGTTGCCCCCAATATTTTTCATGCATTATTACATGACCATGCTAGAGCCAATACCATAATTGAATTTTTAAAAATTCGAATTTGGGGTATTCCCTTTTTATTTATTTACCAGATGCGAAATGCACTATTAGTAGGAACCAATCAAAGTAAATTTTTAATTATTGGCACTGCAACAGAAGCCCTAGTCAATATATTTTTTGATTACAGCTTAATTTTTGGACATTTTGGTTTTACTGCGATGGGTTTAAATGGTGCAGCATATGCTTCTATTATTGCAGAGATCATGGGTTTGTTGGTGATTTACTTAGTGATCCATTACCAAAAAATTGGAGCAAGATTTGACTTATTTAAAAAGTTTGAACTCAAATTAGATTATGTAAAACTTATTTTAGTTCAGTCATCTCCCCTTATGATGCAATACATGATTAGCATTATTAGCTGGGAAATATTTTATATTTTAATTGAACATAGAGGAGAACAATCACTTGCAGTATCCAATGCTATGCGTAATATTTTTGGCTTTTTTGGATGTTTTACATGGGCATTTGCAGCAACCACTACGACCATGGTTAGCAATATCATTGGACAGCATCTACAAGACCGAGTGATTGAATTGATTTATAAAATTATGCGTTGGAGCTTTGGTATCGCAGTGTTTGTAGCCATTGTGATCAATGTATTTGCTGCAGAATTTTTATCTATCTATGGACAAGGAGCAGGATTCTTAACAGAAGGTGTTCCTGTATTAAGGATCGTATCCATTGCATTGCTCATTATGTCTGTCTCTACTATTTGGTTAAGTGCGGTCACAGGCACAGGCCAATCCAATGTGACTTTAATGATTGAATTTGCAGCCATAGTAATCTATATCATTTACAATTATCTAGTACTAGAATACTACCAATTGCCCATTACTTATGGCTGGTTTAGTGAAGTAATTTATTGGTTAAGTTTATTAACCCCTTCGTTTTTCTACATCAGAACGATGCGTTGGAAAGATAAAAAAATTTAAATTATCTACTGCGCTCAATAGAGACTGCAGTGGTTCCTTCAAAATATGGAATCGCCAATTGTTGTTTAGTAATTTTTACAAATACAGTGTGGGCGATTGCATGTTCAGCTAAAATTTTGTCTGCAATCTTCGCTACTAAAGTCTCTAATAAGGGCGTAGGAATTTCCATGACCTGCTGTATCAATTGATACACATTTACGTAATCAATGGTTTGATCTAATTGTTCAATCGTTCTTATGGTAGGAGTAAATTGAATATGCACATCTACTTTGAACGTATTTCCAATCTTTTTCTCTGCGGGATAAACCCCATGAAAACCATGGAAAACTAAATCATTTAAATAGATTTGCATACAATTGTTTTAACGAGATTAATGTCCCTTAGAAGTTAAAAAACGTTCTGCATCCAATGCTGCCATACATCCACTACCAGCAGCTGTTACAGCTTGACGATAGTTTTTGTCTTGCACATCACCTGCAGCAAAAACACCTTCAATATTGGTTTTAGTTGCACCTGGTTCTGTTAAAATGTACCCAGTTTCGTCCATCTTTAAATAATCCTTAAAAATGTCACTATTGGGCTTGTGGCCAATCGCAACAAAGAAAGCACTTACTGGAATTTCTTCCATCGTATTTGTTTTGTTATTTTTGATACGCACTCCTTCTACTTTCTTTTCACCAAGAATCTCATCTGTTTCTGAGTTAAAATGCACTTTAATATTGGGTGTATTCAACACTCTATCTTGCATTATTTTACTAGCTCGCATTTGATCTTTTCTAACAATCATATGCACTGTCGTACACATTTTTGATAAATAATGAGCTTCTTCTGCAGCAGTATCCCCTGCACCTACAATGGCTACGTCTTTCCCTTTGAAAAAGAAGCCATCACAAACAGCACATGCACTTACACCAAAACCATTTAGTTTCTCTTCGCTTGGAATGCCTAACCATTTCGCACTTGCACCAGTTGATATAATCACAGCTCCAGCTTCTATCAATTTTTCATCATCAATCCAAACCTTATGAGGATAACCACTAAAATCAACCTTTGTTGCCAATCCATAACGAATATCAGCACCCATTCGAGCTGCTTGTTTTTCAAAATTGACCATCATCTCAGGTCCTTGGATGCCTTCAGGGAAACCTGGATAATTCTCCACTTCTGTCGTAATTGTTAATTGTCCGCCAGGTTGAATACCTTGGTACAATACAGGTTTCATATTTGCTCTTGCTGCATAAATAGCAGCTGTATAACCAGCTGGTCCAGATCCAATAATGAGTATGTCTACTTTTTCTGTTTCCATAATTCAATTTTTCAATGATGTTACTACAATATCGTTAAAAAAAAACCCCACAAATCATTTAGATCGTTGGGGCTTTCATATTTAAGTTCATTTTTGATTAGCCCAAATAAGCTTTTAATGCATTGCTATATCTTGCTTTTTGCAAACGCTTAATCGCACGCTCTTTAATTTGTCTAATACGTTCTTTTGTTAAATCATATTTGATTCCTATTTGTTCAATAGTAACCCCATTCTCTCCATCCAAACCAAAATAAGCATTCACAATCTCTGCTTCTCTTGGACTCAAAGACTTCAAGACTCTTTTGATTTCATCTCTTAATGAATCCTTCATTACGTCTTCGTCGGTATCTGATCCACCTTCTAACAAATCACCCATCGCAACATCTTCTGCTTCATGTACCGGTGCGTCTAAAGAAGTATGTCTTGTATTTGATTGGAAGATATTGTTGATCTCTGTTTCAGACATTTCCAAGATACCAGCTAATTCTTCAGTTGAAGGCTCACGCTCGTGCTCTTGTTCAAAAGCCATGTATGCTTTGTTCGCTTTATTATAGGTACCAATTTTATTTTGAGGTAAACGTACCAAACGACCTTGTTCGGCCAAAGCTTGTAAAATAGATTGACGAATCCACCAAACCGCATAAGAGATGAATTTGAAACCTTTAGTTTCGTCAAAACGTTGAGCTGCTTTGATCAAACCTAAATTTCCTTCATTAATTAAGTCACTCAAAGACAAACCCTGGTGCTGATACTGTTTAGCAACAGATACAACGAAACGCAAATTGGCTTGTACCAATTTATCCAAGGCACGTTGGTCTCCCATTTTAATACGTTGTGCCAGTGTAGTCTCTTCCTCGGGATTAATCATAGAGATTTTCGAAATCTCCTGTAAATATTTTTCAACCGCTTGAGAATCTCTGTTGGTAATCTGTGTAGCAATTTTAAGCTGCCTCATGCAAAGAATTTATTTATAAGTATAACGATGGAAAGTCCAAATTAGTATATCCCTTTCAGGAGTCTGCAAAGTTAAGTTTTTAGAGGCAAATTTACAAATAAAGCCATGTTAAAGGATATATTTTGGATTTTGGAAATATTTATACCCAAAAAGACGGTTTTTTAATCGTTTATCGACTACCTAGATTTATCTTCGCGACATGATAGATTTTAGATCTGACACCGTTACTAAGCCGACCCCTGCCATGTTGGCTTATATGCAAGCGGCACCTGTTGGTGATGACGTATTTGGAGAAGACCCAAGTATCCAACATTTAGAAGAAAAAACAGCAAAAATCTTTGGTTTTGAAGCTGGATTATTCTGTCCGAGTGGAACCATGACCAATCAATTGGCCATTAAAACCCATACCCAAGCCGGGGATGAAGTAATTTGTGATGAGATTTCGCATATTTATCAATACGAAGGGGGCGGTATAGCCTTTAATTCGGGATGTTCTGTGCGCCTTTTACATGGCGACCGTGGTAGATTAACTGCAGAACAGATTCAAGCAGCCATCAATCCAATAGATGTACATAAACCAATTACCAGTCTAGTGAGTTTGGAAAATACCAGCAACCGAGGCGGTGGAGCATGTTATGATTTTAGTACTTTTTATGAAATTCAGAAAGTAACAAAAGCCAATCAATTGGCACTTCATTTGGACGGTGCACGCGTTTTTAATGCCATTGTGCATAAGAAGGAAAATCCAGCAGATTATGGAAAAGTGTTTGATTCTGTGTCTGTTTGTTTGAGTAAAGGGTTGGGCGCACCAGTAGGCAGTGTTTTGGTGGGTGCTACCCCATTCATCAAAAAAGCAAGAAGATGGAGAAAGGTTTTTGGCGGAGGAATGCGACAAGCTGGTTACCTTGCTGCAGCTGGCATCTATGCTTTAGAAAATCATATTGAAAGACTAGCAGAGGATCACTTGAACGCATTAGCATTAAAAGATGCTTTAGAGGCCAAATCATTTGTAGATCATGTACTCCCTGTGGAAACCAATATTGTGATTGCAGTGATGACAGGAGCTTATACCCCAGCAGCTTTTGTTGAAGCATTAAAAGCACAAAATATTTTGGCTTATGTAATGACCCCTACTCAAGTTAGGTTTGTCTTGCATCTAGATATCTCCCATGAGGATTTATCCAAAACAATTGAAACCATTCAAAAAATTAAGTAGCAACGATATTAGAATATAAAACTATGTTAGAAAGAATTAATCCCACAACAACACAAGCCTGGTTTGTGTTAAAGAAACATTTTGATGAAGAAATGAGTCGTAAACATATGAAAGATATGTTTGCAACCGACCCAAATAGATTTGAAAAATACTCCATTGTTAAAGACAGCATATTATTTGATTATTCAAAAAATATTATTAACGATAAGACCATTCAATTGCTATTTCAATTAGCAAAAGAGTGTGGATTGGACAAAGCAATTGAAGCACAATTCTCAGGACAAGCAATTAATGAAACAGAAAACAGAGCTGTCTTGCATACTGCTTTGAGAAATTTTAGCGACCAACCTGTTTTATTAGATGGGCAAGATGTAATGCCAGAAGTGAAAGCTGTATTAACACGAATGAAAACATTCTGCAACAAGATTCATCAAGGTGAACACAGAGGGTATACTGGAAAAAAAATAACAACGATTGTAAATATAGGAATTGGTGGCAGTGACCTAGGGCCAGTAATGGTGACCGAAGCTTTAAAGCCTTATTGGGTGGACGGTATTCAAACTTATTTTGTTAGCAATGTAGATGGAACACATATTGCAGAAACATTGAAAAAAGTGAATCCAGAAGAAACCTTGTTTTTAATTGCTTCTAAAACTTTCACCACCCAAGAAACCATGACCAATGCCCATACAGCAAGAACTTGGTTTTTGGAACATGCAAAAGAAGAAGCACATATTGCAACGCATTTTATTGCATTAAGTACCAATGAAAAATTAGTGAACGCGTTTGGCATCAGTAGCAATAATATGTTTGAATTTTGGGATTGGGTTGGAGGACGTTATTCGTTATGGAGTGCCATTGGGATGTCCATTGCTTTAACGATTGGATATGATGCTTTTGAAGCGCTCTTAAAAGGTGCCCATGAAGCTGATTTGCATTATAAATCGACACCATTTGAAAAAAATATACCAGTGATTATGGCATTATTAGGTATCTGGTATACTAATTTTTTTGGTGCACAAAGTGAAGCAATCCTTCCGTATGATCAATATTTACATCGATTTGCCGCCTATTTCCAACAAGGCAATATGGAAAGCAATGGTAAATATGTAGACCGTAATGGTACCAAAGTAAACTATGCAACAGGTCCAGTCATTTGGGGAGAACCAGGCACAAACGGACAACACGCATTTTACCAATTAATTCATCAGGGTACTTTATTGATTCCTTGTGACTTTATTGCGCCAGCAAAAAGTCATAACCCTATTGGCGACCATCACGATAAATTATTGAGTAATTATTTTGCACAAACAGAAGCTTTGTTGAATGGGAAAACAGAAAAAACTGTAGTTGATGAATTAAAAGCTGCTGGTAAATCAGAAGCTGAAATTGAGTTTCTTGCTCCATTTAAAGTCTTTACAGGTAACAAACCTACCAATTCATTTTTAGTAGAGAAAATTACACCACATACATTAGGTTTTTTAATTGCATTATACGAACACAAAATATTTACACAAGGAGTACTATGGAATATTTTTAGTTATGACCAATGGGGTGTTGAATTGGGAAAACAATTGGCTAATCAAATTCTTCCTGAATTAAGCAATGACCAAGTTGTAACAGGACATGACAGTTCAACCAATGGATTGATCAATCAATACAAGCAATGGAAAGCATAAGACTTATACAACCCGAAGACAATCTTGCATTGGCTAAAGTAATACGTGCAGCATTGACTGAGTTTGGTGCAAACAAACCAGGTACTGTTTACTTTGATCCAACTACTGATCAATTATTTCAGTTGTTTGAAACGCCTGGATCTGTTTATTATGTTGCTGAAAATGACCATCAAATTTTAGGAGGTTGTGGCATCTTCCCAACCTCTGGACTTCCTAATAAAACTTGCGAACTAGTAAAATTATACCTAGCTCCAGAAGCAAGAGGTACTGGATTAGGAAAAGCATTGATGCTAAAGGCGATGGAATGGGCTAAAGGATATGGCTACGAACAGGTTTACCTAGAAACCATGCCCGAATTGTCCAATGCTGTTACCATGTATGAGCGACTCGGCTTCAAAAGACTACAAAAAGCACTAGGCTGTTCTGGCCATGATGGATGTAGTATTTGGATGTTGAAAACCTTGTAATTCAAATACTGGTATTTTTAGTTACCAATTTTAGTTACCACTTATCTACTTCCTCATTGCTTAAATTATCTCCACTAGATGTTGGAGTCGTAGAATTTGCTTCCACTGTAGGTGTTTCTTGTTTCGCTGCAACTACATTTGGAGTTGCAGGAGATTCAAAAACAGGAGGTGCAATATTTGTTCCATTTTCATCAGCAGCAAGCGCTGGATCATACTCATGGTTAAATGCATCAAAATCAAAATCAGGCATTAATTCTGTTTTAACATAATCCAATGAATCAGTTAATGCCTTTAAAAATTTATTGAAATCTTCCTTGTACAAAAAGATTTTGTGACGATCATAACCATTATCATCAAATCTTTTTCTACTTTCTGTAATGGTCAAAAAATAATCATTCGCCTTGGTTGCTCTTACATCGAAGAAATAGGTTCTTCTTTTTCCAGCACGAATCTTTGAACTAAATACACTCTCAATCTTTTTGTCGTTGTTTTCGTATTCCACCATTTCTATTTTAGTTATTTTATAATCTATGGCTAAAATATAAAATGTTTATGAAAATTTAAAATTTTAAATTAGAATTTTATAAACGGACTACAAACTAGGCTATTGCTCGTTTTGGCTCATTTGAGTTTGGTATAAAGCTGCATACAAACCTTGTTTTGCTAACAAACTTTCGTGTGTGCCAGATTCCGCAATTTGTCCTTCTTGTATGTAAATAATTAAATCAAAATGGAAATTGAAAAATATACGGTGGGTTATGAACAGGGCTGTTTTATCTTGCATTAAGACATTCAGATTAGCTAAAATTGTTTTTTCAGTTTTTGCATCAACAGCACTTAAACAATCGTCAAAAATAAATAAATCTGGCTTTTTAATCAACGCTCTGGCGATCGAAATCCTTTGCTTCTGACCACCACTTAATGTAGTACCTCTTTCCCCTACCATCGTCTCAAATCCTGCAGGAAGTTGCTGAATTTCTTTCAAAATATGTGCAGACTTTGTTGCAGCTTCAATTGCATCGTCAGAGGAAGCGACGCCAAATTGAATATTATTTTTTATGGTATCACTAAATAAAAAAACATCCTGTTGAACATAACCAATGCGTTTTCTAAGTGAAGTAAAATCGATCGATTCAATAGGTTTACCATCTATTGTAACTTGACCAATATTGACATGGTACATCCTATTTAAAATCTGTGCAATGCTTGATTTCCCAGATCCTGTCTTACCAAGAATCAATACTTTCTGTCCTGCTTTAATTGTTAATGAAAATTGATTCAAGGCTTTAATTCCACTATGTGGATAGATAAAATCCACTTGATTAAATTGTATGTCACCAATAATCCTATCAATTTTTTGCGTGCCTTTATTATGAATCGTTGGCTCAATAGATAAAAATTCATTCAATCTTTTTTGTGAAGCAGCGGCTCTTTGAATCATGCTTGCCGTCCAACCAATCGCACTTACTGGGAAAGTAAGCATATTGATATAAATTACAAATTCAACAATAGTTCCAATTTGACTTGGATCTTTAATTGCTTGTACCCCCCCTAAATAAATCGTTAATAAAGTACTTAACCCAATCATCAAAGCCATTGTGGGTGTGTAAAAAGCTTCAACCATCGCCAAGCTTACTGCATTTTTGCGGTACAATTCACTATTGGTTTTAAAGAACCCCAACATGGCTTTTTCTTGAACAAAAGATTTAATCACCCTGATACCAGAGTAAGATTCTTGTGCATTGGTTGTAAGATCGGATAGCTGACCTTGAATTTCTTCACTTTTTCTATTGATAATGCTATTCACCAAATAAATGGTAATAGCTAAAATAGGCAATGGAGAAAGCACATACAAACTGAGCCGAATATCTTTTGAAAACATATTGTATAAACAAAAACCAATCAAAGACACGAGGTTGATTAAATACATTAAAGATGGGCCAGTATACATCCTAACCCTACTCACATCTTCCGTAATTCGACTCATTAAATCACCTGTGCTATGCGTTTTATAAAACTCTGTATCTAAAGCTTGGTAATGTTCATATACTTGATTTTTTTGGTCATATTCAATATGCCTGCTCATGACTATAATGGTTTGACGCATAAAGAACATAAAAACACCTCTCAAAATTGCAAGCACCAAAATGGTGACACTACAAAATGTGATTAACCAGCCGAAACTAAAATGATTGGATGCACTAAAATTAGAAATTGCCTGTATTAAAATATCATCTTGAACTGTAGCAACTGGTTTCCCGCCTGGTAATTTTGCCTGCACTAAACCAACTACATAGCCCGTGATTTGAGGAGCTAAAACAGCTAAATAGTTGGTAGCGATCACCAACAATATCCCAATAAAGAATCGAAACCTGTATTTCCAGAAAAATTGATTCAATGCAGCTAATGCTCTCACTATGTCCTTTTTTGTAAAGATACATGGTAGTCAATAAATTAGAACTATTGAATTCATGAATAAAATGCCCATTTTTTTGCAAAATTGGTTTTCCCTTCCTACATTTGCCGCGGAGAGATGGCAGAGTGGTCGATTGCGGCAGTCTTGAAAACTGTTGACTGTAACAGGTCCGGGGGTTCGAATCCCTCTCTCTCCGCAGAATGATGAAAAAGAGGCTTAATGCCTCTTTTTTTATGCCCCAATAAGGCATTTTCACGAAGTGAACCCAAGTTTATAAAGAAAATGAGACCCAAATCTTGATTTGAGGTCGAAAATGAATTTATAAAATGGGGAAATCCGAAGGATTTAAAATGCCATATTGGGGCATGGTTAATTTGAGCTAACCATTTTTCTACATTCTCGCCCCCAAATGGAAGCCGGAGTGCAACGACGGCCATCCTCTTGGAATAAAATCGAAAGTATTAACCGAATACAATTGCCCCTATTTGCTGGTTATGTTTAAATAAAACATGCCTACAATTCTATTTATTTATGGTTGGAGATTATTCTTCTATTCAAATGAATCTAACGAACCCATACATATTCATGTACAGAAAGGAGAAATACAAGCTAAATTTTGGCTATTAATAGAGGAAATAGAAATTGTAGAAGCATTTTCCTATAATTTTATACCAGCAAGTAAACGTGAAATTAAAAAGATCATCTACCAATACTTCGAATTAATTGTCTCTGAATGGTCGAATCATTTTTTAAATAATAAAAATGGAGAAGATGCATAACATACAATCCGTATCATTTGAGCAAGAAGCAATGATTATTGAAGCCAATGGTCTTGAATATAAGTTTGATCTAAAAAAAATGTCTTCAAAGTTATTAAAAGCTACTCCTCAACAAAGGAATGAATTTCAGATTTCACCATCAAACTATGGAATTCATTGGCCATTAATTGATGAAGATATTTCAATCAAGAAATTACTAGATCAATAAAAAAAGGCCACCTATAGGCAGCCTTATCGAAATTATTCATAAAAGGATTATTGCACCCCTACTCCATAAAAATTGACCGTCTTGATTAAATTATCACTTAAAAAGATCGTTGCAGTCTTTGTGAAATTACCTACTGCGGCACCATTAAATCCAAGCGTCACCACTGTTTTTTGACCAGGAGCGATTACAGTATTTGCTTGAAATTTTGGAGTTGTACAACCACAACTTACTTGAACATTGTTTAAAGTAATTGGTGCAGCACTGATATTTTCAATAGTCACATTGAACTCAGTTGGTTTACCGTAAGGAATATTACCCATATTGTAATTGTCATTGGTAAACTTTAGTACCTTGTTAATATCTTTTTGAACTTGAACTGATGGCGGATTCGTCTGTGCAAAAATTTGAATAGATGAAACCAGCATGAGCGCAAATAAAATCGTCTTTTTCATTGAATATTATTTTTATCAAATTTATACAAATCTTGAATAGTTTAAAAAATTGATTTGAATTATTAAGTAATAAGTATTTGATAAAGAATGAATTGTGAGATTTTCAATTAAATTTTGCAAAAGTTTGATCAAGAGCTACAAAATCTACTTAAATTTAAGAAACAATTGCCCCCCCGGCACCAAATGAGCATGTTTACTATTACTGAAAATGTAAAAGACGGTATACTGGAAATACAATTTTCAACTCAAGGAAGAGGTGACAAAAAGTATGAAATTACTTGTTCAAAAGGCAGTCTTTTACAGAAAGGAAAAATCACTGGTTTTACACAAAGAACTTGTTTGTATGTTGGTGACTTAAAAAGAGGTACTTACCATTTTAAATTAGATGGCGCAGAGATCAAGTCTTTTTCAATAGCGTAATCTAGTTCGTAAGTATTAATCTACTTTCACTTTCATAATCAATTTTCTAATCCTACCATCTCCAATCATGGGTGCGTGTACATCGTCAGGGAAATAAATTCCAAATTGGCCTGGATGCAATTTGAAAAAATGATCTGGTGCATCTTCAAAAAACAAAACATCTTTTTCTTGATTGTATTCCCCTCTGGGTTCTACACAAGTGCTTCTAGATTTCCAACCGACAGTCTCTACCCCATTAAAACAAACTTGTATATCTATATAGGTATTGTGGCATTCAAAATCGGCACAAGATTCCATCATAGAAACTCCATCTTCATCTGCAATGATGGCGATGATATTTTTCCCATCCACTTCTTTTTTACCAACAGGCATGCTATCAAACTTGGTATTTAAGATATAATCAAATGCAGCAGTAAATCTTGGATGTACCGATGTATATTTTTTCAATTGTGTTAATTCATCTAATATCATTCGTTAATTTTTTCTACTACTAATAAATCTTCTAAATCTATATTCATGGGCAACTGTCCTACTTTCACAATTGCACGTTTCCCCTTGAATCCAATTACTTCTCCCACTTGATAATTTTTTTTCAATTTCACTGTCGATCCAATTTCGATTGGTCCAGCGGATGCTTTAAATTGTTTATCTACTTTTTTTGCCAACTTATTGATCACAATGGCTTCATTCTTTTTAAAAAGCAAATTGTATAAAGTCTTCATCACTTCTTCTTTCTTATCCGACTTTTTATAGTCTAAAGCGATTTGCTTTAACTTTCGTTCCATCTCCTTTAGATAAGTATACTTGGCTTCAGCTACTCTATTTTGTTCTTTTAAAAGCTCAACTTGTTGTAGATGCTTTTCCTTATTCAAAGTTTTATTTAATTCTAACTTTAATGCATCATTTTCTTTAATCAACTTGTGCAATTCTTTACGCTCTTTTTGTACCAATTGTAAATCCTGCTCTGTTCGATTTAATAATTTATCCAATTCAAAATGGTGCGTATCTACTAATTTTCTTGCACGATTGATTAAATGCTTTGGTAAACCAATGCGCTCTGCAATGGCAAATGTGTAAGAGCTACCGGGTTTCCCTATCACCAATTGATATAGAGGTTCTAGTTTCACTTCATCAAATTGCATTGCTCCATTTACGATCCCCTTATTATGGTTGGCCATCACTTTTAAATTCAGATAGTGTGTGGTTACAATTCCTTGGGCATGTTTATGGGACAACTCTTCTAAAATCACTTCAGCAAATGCGCCCCCCAGATGTGGGTCTGATCCACTCCCTAATTCATCAATAAAAAATAAGGTCTTACCATTCGCATTTTCTATAAAGTACTTCATATGTGTCAAATGGCTGCTATAAGTACTTAATTCAAAAGCTAAATTTTGCGTATCACCTAATTGAATGAATAATTGTTTATAAATCCCCATTTGAGAATCTGGATGTACAGGTACCAATAAACCAGACTGCAACATAACTTGGTTTAAACCTAAAGTTTTCATGGAAACAGTCTTACCACCGGCATTAGGGCCACTGATAATTAAAATTCTTGCTTCGTCATCTAATTCCAAATTAACAGGAATTGTTTTCTTTCCAGAAACTTTATTGTACAAATACAATAAAGGATGGTATGCTTGAATTAAATGTGAAGTCGCTTTATTTTCAACCACAGGTAAATGTGCATTCATATCAATGGCCAACAATGCCTTTGCCTTGATAAAATCATAGGTACCTACAATTTGTAAATAACCTAATAATAAACTTGAATAAGGTGACAATTGAGTTGTCAATTGTCTTAATACCCTTTGTACTTCCTTGGTCTCGTCCTGTTCTAAACTGAATAATTCGTTATTGAGCTCAATTGTTTCCTCGGGTTCAATGAAAGCTGTTTTACGACTATCACTCTCTCCATGTAAGAAACCTTTTACTTGTCTTTTATATTCAGAGAATACCGCTACGACTCTTCGGCCATTGCTAAAACTCTCGTCTATGTCTGCAGTATAACCTGACTTAGCCAAACGTCCTAATACTTTTTCAAAAATCCGTCTCAATTCTTGACGCTTTTTGTACAACTGCGTACGAATCTTCGCTAAATCATCAGATGCATTGTCTTTGACGAGCCCCCTATCATCAATTATTCCATCAATCGATTCAATAATTGATTTTTCAAAATAACTTTCTGCAATCACTTCATATAAATGACTATAAGCTGCTTTTCGTTCAGCATCAAACCATTTAAAGATTAGTCCTACATGATCTACCAATCTTCTTACCAATAACCATTGCTCACCTGTTAATTGCGCACCTGGAATACCTAATAATTTTAGATCCTTCCTAATATCTAAAATAAAATCACTAGGAAAATATTGATTGGCTTGTTTAATAAACTGGTATTCCTGTGTTTGACTTAGTGCAGTTTGGATATATTTTAAATGGGTATGAATACGCATTGCTTCCACCTGCTCCTTTCCAATAGTGGATTGACAGTAATTCAACAAAATCGATTTAATTTTATCAAATTCTAACTGAGAAAGGGCGTTATCAGGATATACTCGCATGGGCTAAATGAATACAAATTTACTTAAATAAACATTAATACCCTTAGAACAAATTAGACTTTCGATTGTTGTAATTTAAGTTAATCATTTTTTATGGAATCAATCAAACATTACACCCTTCTTTTATGCAGTGTCATTGCCTTGAATGCATGTGCTCAATCCCCCAAAAAACAAGTAAAACAACAAAAAATGAATATGGAAAATACCCAAACAATTACGCTAGGATCTGGCTGCTTTTGGTGCACAGAAGCAATCTATCAACGTTTAGAGGGCGTAGTGAAAGTAACAAGTGGTTATAGTGGAGGACATATAGAAAATCCTACTTATGAGCAAGTTTGTGATAAAACCACTGGACATGCCGAAGTATGTCAAATTGTTTTTGATACTACCAAAATTAGTTTAGATGATATTTTATCAGTTTTTTGGAAAACACATGATCCAACCACACCCAATCAACAAGGTAATGATGTAGGCCCACAATATCGATCTGCTGTATTCTATCATAATGAACATCAAAGAGATGTCGCACTTAGTTATATTAAAGCTTTGGATGCAAGTAAAGCATGGGATAAACCAATTATTACCGAAGTAACCGCTTTTACTAAATTTTACCCTGCTGAGTCTTATCATCAAAATTATTACAATAACAATACCAATCAGGGATATTGCAGGTATGTGATTGGGCCTAAATTAGAGAAATTTGAAAAAGTCTTTAAAGATAAATTGAAAAAAGACGCAGAATAGGACTTTCCCTAAAAGTTAATTTGACCTTTCGTCCATTGAGTTTACCAAATTGAGCTTTATATTTTATCTTAGGGATTCAATTATTTGAGTCCCTAATTTTTTTATATGAAAAAAATCCTTTTCTTGCTATCGTTTTCAATCCTTGCTAGTAAAAATTATGCACAACCTTTAGTCAATGAATCAGATATATTAAGAGGTAGCTTAAATGAAAATAGAGATTGGTTTGATATCAAAAGATATGTGATTGACGTTACTCCGAATTATGAAACCAAATCTATTGTTGGTGTAGTAAGCTGGAAAGCACTGGCAGTAAAAAATTCCAAACAAATACAGATTGACTTACAAAGCCCCATGGTGATAGATAGCATCCTATTGTGGTCTAATTTAAAAGATAGTCTTACACCCATTCATCTACAATTTTCAAGATCCAAAAATATTGCCCTTGCTCAAATAGAAAATTCAATTCCAAAAGGACAAGAATTTGGCTTAACTATTTTTTACCATGGTGTGCCTAAGGAAGCTGTAAGACCACCCTGGGATGGCGGATGGATATGGAAAAAAGACAGCAATGGACAGCCTTGGATGTCGGTGGCTTGTCAAGGACTGGGCGCTTCTGTATGGTATCCTTGTAAAGACCATCAATCTGATGAACCAGAGGAAGGTGCCGTACTTTCAATACAAGTACCAAAAGACAAAAACCTCATTGCCATTGGGAATGGCCGAAAAATTCCTGAGCAAAAATGGAGCCCAAATAAAGCATTCAATAAATTTTCTTGGCAGGTAACCAATCCAATCAACAACTACAATATCATCCCCTATATTGGCGACTATGTAGGATGGAAAGAAACTTATAAAGGTCTAAAAGGCGAATTAGATATTCATTACTGGGTATTAAGATCCGATGCTGCAAAAGCGGCGGAACAATTTAAGCAAGTGCCAAAAATGTTGGAAGCATTTGAATATTGGTTTGGCCCATATCCATTTTATGAAGATGGGTTTCAGATGGTACAAAGTCCACATTTAGGCATGGAACATCAGTCTGCTATTGCATATGGCAATCAATTTAAAAACGGCTATTTAGGAAGAGACTTGTCTGGAACTGGCTGGGGTTTAAAATGGGATTTCATTATTGTACATGAAAGTGGTCATGAATGGTTTGCCAATAATATCACCACTAAAGATATTGCAGATATGTGGGTACATGAAGGTTTTACAAATTATTCCGAAACTTTATTTACTGAATATTTTTATGGCAAAAAAGCGGGTGACGAATACAATTATGGTATCCGTAAAAATATTCAAAACGACATACCAATTATTGGTACTTATGGGATCAATCAAGAAGGTAGTGGGGACATGTATGCAAAAGGATCAACTTTGATTCATACAATCCGACATGCAATCAATAATGATAGTTTATTTAGAAGTATTTTAATGGGCTTGAATACACAATTTTATCATCAAACTGTGACGAGTGCACAAGTTGAAAATTATATCTCTTTACGCGCCAATTTTGGTTTTCAAAAAGTGTTTGATCAGTATTTAAGAACCACTCAAATTCCTGTATTAAACTACAGTTATGATGAGAAAGAAAAGATATTTACCTACGAATACAAAAACTGTGTAAATGGATTCAACTTGCCTTTGCACTTTGAATATTTAGGTAAAAAATACAGTTTCATGCCATTGGATTACCAACCACAGCAACGTTTAATTCAGGAACCTAATTTTAATTTACAAGATTTTGTAAAAACAATCGAAAGTCAATACTATATAAGATTAGCACAGGTGTTTTAATTTTTAACCACCCTACCTAAACTGTATAGACGCTTTTGCCAATAGGGTTCGGACAAATCACTGATTGTAACACCTTGGCTGGTAGAGGCATGCGCAAATTTATTATTGGTCATATAAATACCCACATGTGATATAGATCTGCTTCCGTCAGTCTTGAAGAAAATTAAATCCCCTTCTTTTAATTCAGACCAGTCAATTTTTTCACATTGTTCATATTGTTCTGCAGCTGTTCTTTTTAAATTGGTGTTGTAAATAGCATTCATCACATCTAATGTAAAATAAGAACAGTCCACCCCTCTTTTACTTGAACCACCTAAAGCATAGGGGGTGCCCCACCATTCGTCAATTTTTTGAAGCAATGGAATATTATTGATTTCTTCTACTGCTATATCCATTTGAATTGAATACTTCAATTGCAACCAGTTGGCTTTTTCAATATCGCTCAGATTTTCTGGCATTTTATTTGAGCTTGAAACATTTGAACTTACTGGTTCTGTATCCAATGCATCGGAAGCTTTTTTTAAATAAACCCTTCCAGGTTTTACTGAAATATTGTCTAAAAATTCAATTGACGCATAATCAGTTTCAGGCATTGAAACAATTGCCGGTAGATTTCTTTTAGGTTTGAAATGAATCGCTTTGGTTTTTGATTGGACAGACTGACTCAACTTTGACAAACTTGAACAGCCTGTTAAAGCCAATACCATGCATACTAAACCTAAAATTGTTAAACTCTTTTTTTGCATCAGCGGCAAGATAAGTCAAGAAGCTTAAAATTGACTAAAATTGGATTTTTTTAACCCTTTTTTGTGGAAAATTAAGCACCAATAAGCACCCCTTTTTCCCGATATTTGTGCCTTATCCCGATATCCAAAATGCCCAAATTTTCACATTTACACGTTCATACCCAATATTCATTATTAGACGGAGCTGCTTCCATTGACGGCTTATATAAGAAAGCGATTAAAGACGAAATGCCCGCATTGGCAATCACCGACCATGGTAATATGTTTGGGGCATTTAATTTTGTGAGTCAGGCATGGAAAAACACTAAAATCATTGGAAAAGATGCCAATGGCAATGACCTACTCGCACCCACTGTAAAACCCATCGTTGGTTGTGAATTCTATGTAGTAAAGGACAGACATGTAAAACAATTTACAAAAGAAAACAAGGACGATCGTTTTCATCAGGTACTATTAGCGAAGAACGCTGTGGGTTATCAGAATTTAATCAAACTTACTTCTCTGGGTTATATCGAGGGCATGTATAGTAAATACCCAAGAATTGATAAAGAACTGATTGAAAAATACCATGAAGGCATTATCGCAACCACCTGTTGCATTGGTGCACATGTTCCACAAGCCATTTTGAGAGATGGTGAAGATGCTGCAGAAAAAGAATTTAAGTGGTGGTTGGACTTATTCGGAGATGATTATTATATCGAGATTCAAAGACATAAAATTCCGGAACAAGAAATCATCAACAATACCCTTCTAAAATTTTCAAAGAAATATAAAGTTGATGTGATTGCTACAAATGATAGTCATTATATCAACGAAGATGATGCCAATGCACATGATATTCTATTATGTATCAATACTGGTGAAAAGCAATCTACACCAGGTTTTGATGATTTTGTAAATGATGAACTTCAGGTAAAAAATAGAAGATTTAAATTCCCGAACAACGAATTTTATTTTAAGACTCAGTCCGAGATGATTGAGTTGTTTAGTGATATCCCTGAATCGATCGATAACACCAATGCGATTGTTGATAAAGTGGAAGTATTGAATTTAAAGAAAGATATTCTACTTCCTGCCTTCCCTATTCCAAAAAGCTTTCAAATTCACAAGGATGCGAACATGAATCAGTGGGAGTTCTTAAAACATATTACTTGGGAAGGCGCACATAAAAGATACGATACTATTACACCAGAAATTCAAGAAAGGATTGACTTCGAATTATTTACAATCCAAACAATGGGATTTGCTGGTTACTTCTTAATTGTAAGTGATTTTATAAAAGCAGGAAGAGAGATGGATGTATTTGTGGGTCCTGGTAGAGGATCTGCTGCAGGTTCTGTGGTCGCTTATTGTATCGGCATCACCAATATTGATCCAATTAAATACCAATTACTTTTTGAGCGTTTTTTAAATCCAGATCGTAAGAGCATGCCCGATATTGATACAGACTTTGATGATGAAGGCCGTCAAAAAGTGATTGATTATGTGGTAGAAAAATATGGTAAGGAGCAAGTTGCTCAAATTATTACTTACGGTACCATGGCTGCTAAAAGTAGTATTAAAGACGTAGCACGTGTAATGGATTTGCCCTTAGCTGAATCTAATTTATTAGCAAAACTAGTACCAGATAAACCAGGCACAGAATTGAATCGATGTTTGCATGCTCCAATTACAGCAAAAGAAGGAGAAAAATCTTTGGCGGAAAAAGAAGGGTACCAGTCAGACGATATTGATAATATCAAAAAGCTCAGAGAAATTTATGCAGGCAATGATTTAAGAGCAGCAGTTTTGCATGAAGCAGAGCGCTTGGAAGGATCTATTCGCAACACTGGTATACATGCAGCGGGTATCATCATTGCACCCAGTGACTTAACTGAGATTATGCCTGTGGCAACTGCGAAGGATTCAGATTTATGGGTGACACAAATAGAAGGTTCGGTGATTGAGGAAGCAGGTGTAATCAAAATGGACTTCTTGGGATTGAAAACCCTTTCCATTTTGAAAACAGCCTTGCAGCTGATCAAGCAAAATCATGGTATTACAATAAATTTAGACAATATACCATTAGATGATGAAGCTACTTTTCAATTATACCAGCGTGGAGAAACCAATGCGACATTCCAATTTGAAAGTGTTGGAATGCAAAAATATTTACGTGAATTAAAGCCAGATAAATTTGCAGATTTGATTGCCATGAACGCTTTGTATCGTCCAGGCCCGATTGCTTATATACCTAACTTTATCGAACGTAAACATGGTCGCGAAGCCATACAATATGATTTGCCCATAATGGAAGAGATCTTAGCCGACACCTACGGTATTACGGTCTACCAGGAGCAGGTTATGTTATTAAGTCAAAAAATTGGAGGTTTTACAAAAGGAGATGCCGATGTATTGCGAAAAGCAATGGGTAAAAAACAAAAATCGGTATTGGACAAAATGAAGGCGCAGTTTATACAAGGCGCCGTAAAAAACGGTCATCCTGAAAAAGTACTCGATAAAATATGGACTGACTGGGAAGCATTTGCACAATATGCATTCAATAAATCGCATTCTACTTGTTATGCATATGTAGCCTACCAAACTGCGTATTTAAAAGCACATTATCCAGGCGAATATATGTCAGCTGTTTTGAACCATGCAGGCAGTATTGATAAAATCACCTTCTTTATGGAAGAGTGCAAAAGGATGGGCATTAAAGTATTGGGACCAGATATCAATGAATCTTTACAAGGTTTTTCAGTCAATAAAAATGGAGAGATTCGATTTGGATTGGGTGGCTTAAAAGGTGTTGGCGAAGCAGCAATTGATGCCATTATTTTAGAACGTAACAGAGGTGGCCATTTTGAAAACATGATTGATTTTATCAAACGTGTTTTGTCTAGGGCCGTGAATAAAAAATCTCTAGAAAGTTTAGCTTATTCTGGTACATTCGATTGTTTCCCCGAATACCATCGTGCTCAATATTTTCATACTGGAGAAGGTGATCGAACCAATGGCATGGAAAAATTGATTGCCTATGCCCAAGCCATACAAGCTATGAATACAGGAACCACCAATACACTTTTTGGTGATTTACCTTCTGCAATGCAAGTACCTATTCCAAAATTAGCTGCCTGTGAAGAATGGACTTTAACTGAGAAACTAGATCATGAAAAAGACATCACAGGTATGTTCATGAGTGGACATCCATTGGACCATTTTAATTTTGAATTAAAACACTATGCTTTTACGCCAATTATTGAGTTCAACGAAGTCAAAGACAATCTCATTAATTTCCCTAATAATTTAGGGAAGCAATTCAAATTGGCTGGCTTAGTGACTGAAGTACAACACAGAATCACAAAAACAGGAAAGAATTTTGGTTCCTTTGCAATCGAAGATTTTACTGGTAAAACTGACTTTGTCTTATGGAGTGAGGATTATGTTAAATTTCAGAATTACCTAGAAGTTGGACAAAAGGTTTGTATCAATGGATCATTTAGAAATAGATTCAATCAACCCAATCAGTTTGAGTTTAAGTTACAAACTATGTCACTTTTAGAAACTGTCAAACAATTACAAACAAGAACAGTGGAATTGAGTTTACATCCTGCTAACCTTAAAGCAGAAGCCATTCAATTTCTAGAGCAAAATATAAAATCCAATCCTGGAAGAACATCGCTTAAAATTACGTTCGTCGAACCCAGAGAACAGATTGTCGCAAGTTTATTGACCATCGATAAAGGCTTTTTGGTCAATGATGAATTTGTTGAATTCCTTGATAAAAACCCAGAATGGAATGTGCAAGTAAAACTAGCCAACTAATTGTCCCCATTGATTGTCGATTAGGTGGAAAAGTCAAGATGGCAGATATGAAGGTTTGGACCTAATTTTGCAATACCAATAATAATATCAAGAAAATTAAAAATACAATTATGGCATTAGAATTTACAGACGCAAACTTTCAACAAGCAGTCATTGAAAGTGATAAATTAAGTGTGATTGATTTCTGGGCAGAATGGTGTGGACCATGTCGTGCAATCGGACCAGTGATTGAAGAATTAGCTGTTCAATACGAAGGTAAAGTGAATATTGGCAAAGTAAATGTAGACGTAAACCCTAACTTAAGTATGAACTTTGGTATTACTTCTATTCCTGCTATCTTATTCGTTAAAGGCGGCCAAGTGGTAGATAAACAAATTGGTGCTGTACCTAAGGCAGTTTTAGACAAAAAGATCCAATCTCATATGTAATTCATTAGCAACTTAATTCCATCCCGCTCAACCAATTTGAGCGGGATTTTTTATGCCTGTTGAACTAAAAAAATAACAATAAATTAATTACCTTTCTCCCCTAAATTAAACCCATGGCAAGATTTCAAGGCCTGATTGGCATTGTTTTGATATTATCAATTGCTTTTTTGTTTTCAAATAACAAGAAAAGAATCAACTATCGATTAGTATTAAGCGGTTTAGCACTTCAGTTAACCATCGGTATTTTAATTTTAAAAATTCCAGCAGTAACTAGTTTCTTCCAATTATTGGGTAAAGGAATGGGTAAAATTGAAGCATTTGCGCGTCAAGGAGCAGCATTTGTATATGGAGGCGTTGCAGCAATGACTCCTGAAGGTGCAACCGATTTTAGCAACGGTGGATTTGTGTTTGCATTCAATGTGACTGCTACCATTATCTTAGTCTGTGTTTTAGTTGCCTTATTTTATCACTTTGGCATCATGCAAAGAATTATTTCAATAATAGCGAAAGCGATGAATTTTATAATGCGCGTCAGTGGTGCGGAATCATTGAGTAATGTTGCAAGTGCATTCGTAGGTCAAGTTGAAGCACAAGTGATGATTCGTCCTTATTTGCCAACCATGACAAAAAGTGAAATTTTAGCGAGTATGAGTGGAAGTTTGGCTTGTATCGCTGGCGGAATATTAATCGTCTATGCCAACATGGGTGCACAAGCAGGGATGGATTTGGCGCCTAAATTAATTACTGCAAGTTTAATGGCAGCACCAGGCGCTTTGGTGATCGCTAAAATACTATTCCCTGAAACAGAACCATCCCAAACAATGGGTAAAGTGACTTTAGAAGTAAAGAGCCAATACAGCAATACCATTGACGCCATCACCCATGGAGCTGGAGATGGATTTAAAATTGCCATGAATGTGATTGCAATGCTCATCGGCTTTATTGCCCTAATTGCATTGGTAGATTGGACTTTGTTAAAAATTGGCCATTTATTTAGTACCAATTTAGACTTAAGCTTAAACTATATATTTAGTAAGTTGTTTTATCCGATGGCATGGTCCATGGGTATCCCAAATGTAGACGTTCAAAATGCTGCAACCTTATTAGGACAAAAATTAACCATCAATGAGTTTGTTGCCTTCAAGAGTCTAACAAGTAAGGCCATCCCAATTGTAACAGAAAAAGGATTATTGATTGTAAGTATTGCTATTTGTGGCTTTGCCAACTTCAGTAGTGTGGGTATGTTAATTGGAGGAATTGGAGAACTAGCACCTACCCGACGCAAAGACCTAGCTGAATTAGGCCTTAAAGCACTTCTTGCTGGTACACTGGCCTCTTATTTATCTGCAAGCATCGCAGGTATTTTAATTGGATAAAATTTGCCGTTAAACAGAAGGTTGTTATCAACTGATATTGACTAACTTTGTGTCCTAATTTTTAGTCTATGAAACAGGCACAAATTCAAGTGGTAGTTGATGCACAAGATGACTTAGTCCTAAAGTCAATTGGACAAAAAATTATTCAAAATGAACGAATTAGTTTTGAAGAAGGTGTGACACTCTTCGAAAAAGCTGCGCTACCTTATGTCGGTGCATTAGCAAATTGGAAAAGAAATGAATTGCATGGCGACCTTACCTATTTTAATCGTAATTTCCATATAGAGCCAACCAATGTTTGTGTATTTTCTTGTAAGTTTTGTTCTTATTCAAAACTATATGCACATAAAGAAGAAGGTTGGGAATTAACCATCGATCAAATGATGGATATTGTTCGTTCCTATGATGGGAAACCAGTCACTGAAGTGCATATTGTAGGCGGCGTGCACCCAAAGTTAACACTCGCTTTTTTTCTTGATTTGATGCGTGCTATCAAAGCGCACCGTCCTGAATTACATATAAAAGCTTTCACTCCTGTTGAATTGGACTACATGTTTCGCAAGGCAAAAGTATCTGTTGAAGATGGCATGCGTTTAGCACATGAAGCAGGGCTAGATTCCTTACCTGGTGGTGGTGCAGAAATTTTCCATCCAGAAATTAGAAGTATTATTTGTGACGACAAGGTTGACGCAGATGGATGGTTGAATATACATCAAACAGCACATGCATTAGGAATGCATAGCAATGCCACTTTACTATATGGACATATCGAAAAATATGAACATCGCGTAGACCATATGGAGCGCCTTAGACAACTTCAAGACAAAACAAAGGGTTTCAATACATTCATTCCTTTAAAGTTTCGTAATAAGGATAATGAAATGCAAAATGTTCCAGAAACGACCATGTTAGAGGATTTAAAAATGTATGCAATTTCAAGATTGTATTTAGATAATTTCCCTCATATAAAGGCATATTGGCCAATGTTAGGAAGACAAGTTGCACAATTAACTTTGAGTTATGGTGTTAATGATATTGATGGAACCATTGACGATACCACAAAGATCTATTCAATGGCAGGTAGTGAAGAACAAAATCCTGCAATGTCCACACTAGAATTAGTCCGATTAATTAAACAAGCTAAAAGAATCCCAATTGAAAGAGGCACTTTATACAATGTCATACAAGATTTTAGTTTAGTAGATGAACATACTATTGAAGCCTAATGGAAAACTAACATTCCGCCAATCCAATTGGGATTTGAATGGCTAAGCCTCCATCTGCGGTTTCTTTGTATTTCACATTCATGTCCAGTGCAGTATTCCACATCGTATGAATTACTTTATCTAAGCTTACTAAAGCATAATCTGGTTTACTTTGTAATGCAAGTTGTGCAGCTGTAATTGCTTTGATCGCACCCATCGTATTGCGTTCTATACATGGAATCTGAACTAAACCACCCACCGGATCACAAGTAAGTCCAAGATGATGCTCCATAGCTATCTCTCCTGCCATCAATACCTGACGTTGATTTCCACCCAATAATTCTGTCAACCCAGCCGCAGCCATTGCAGATGAAACGCCAATCTCTGCTTGACATCCTCCCATTGCAGCAGAAATGGTAGCGCCATTTTTAAATAAAATACCAATTGCATTTGCGGTTAACAAAAAACGATGAATATCAGATTGACTTCCTTTATTACAAAAAATAATTGCATACATCAATACCGCAGGAATCACACCTGCCGCACCATTTGTGGGTGCAGTGACCACCCTTCCAAAACTTGCATTCTCCTCATTCACCGCTAAAGCAAAACAGCTTACCCAATCTAAAATATAAGCAAAATCGCTCCCACCTGATTGAATCGCTTGCATCCATGCATCTTTATTTTTCACCTGTTCAGGATTGGTTGATTTTAGCAATCTTGCATTTAAATCAAATGCTCTACGGCGGACTTGTAGTCCACCAGGCAAAATCCCTTCTGCATAAACACCTTTAAAAATACAATCAGACATTGTTGTCCACAAAAGATCAAGTCCGTCAGACAAAGCTTGCTCTGTATGAATTTGTTTTTCATTTTCTCTAACAATATCAGAAATAGGTAATCCAGTTTTAATACACCAATGTATCAAATCATTCGTATGAAAAAAATTAAATGGAACATCAATATGAACTGCTTTTTTGTCCTCAATCATTTGACCTAATTGCTGCCCGTCTTCCGATAATTCAGTTTCAATGAATCCACCACCTACAGAATAATAGGTATAGGTTTTTACTGCATCATGTAATTCAATCACAAATTGTAATGCATTGGGATGATAGGTTAAAGATTTATCTTTTAAGAAAACCAAATGCGTGCTATAGTCAAAATCAATCTCATGCACGCCGTTCAATCGAATGGTTTGATGCTCCTTAATGGATTGCACTTTTTGTGCAATCAAACGCGTATCTGTTGTTACAGGATCCTCTCCTAATAAACCCATCAAAATTGCTATATCTGTTCCATGTCCTTTACCAGTTTTAGCCAATGAACCGTATAAGTAGACATGCAACGCTTTAATTTGTTGAATATGGGTCGTTGCTGCAATTCTTGCTATCACATGCTTTGCAGCCAACCATGGTCCAAGCGTATGTGAACTAGATGGCCCTACCCCAATTTTAAACATATCAAATACTGAAATAAACTTTTCCATATGTAAAACAAATGTAAGTGAGTTTATAGTAGATATTAACAATTGGGGCAAAATTTAATGTCAAATGCAATACAAAAACTGCTGCGCTTTGACAATAATTTGCGAAATTTGAATCACAAAAATATCACCATGGAATTATCTTCTCTTTTAAATCGTTTTAGTGAACCAGAAACTTTAAAAATGGCCAAATTAGGTCGTGAATTAAGGGCACAAGGAATAGATGTGATTGACTTAAGTTTGGGCGAACCAGATTTTGATACCCCACAACATATTAAGGATGCGGCAATCAAAGCCATCAATGACAACTGGAGTCATTACACCCCTGTTGCTGGTTTTTTAGATTTAAGAGAAGCCGTTTGTACGAAGTTAAAAAGGGACAATAATTTAGATTATACCCCCGATCAAATCATCACTTCAACCGGTGCAAAACAAAGTTTAGCCAATGCGCTTTTAGCCTTGGTTGACGAGGGGGACGAAGTGATCATACCGACTCCTTATTGGGTAACCTACTCTGAATTGGTAAAAATTGCAAGAGGCAAAGTGGTTGAAATTAGAACCACTGTGGAAGCTGGATTTAAAGCAACTCCTGCACAAATTGAAGCAGCAATTACGCCCAATACTAAAGTATTTATGTTTTCTTCTCCTTGTAATCCTTCAGGGGCAGTTTATAGCAAAACAGAATTAGAAGCATTAGCGAACTTGTTCAAAAAATATCCTCAAATCACCATCTTATCTGATGAGATATACGAATACATCAATTTTGTTGGCAAGCACGAAAGTATTGCTCAATTTAGTGCCATTAAAGACCAAGTAGTTTTGATTAATGGTTTGAGTAAAGGTTTTGCAATGACTGGATGGCGCTTAGGATACACTGCAAGTAATACAACTGTAGCTAAAGCGATGGAAAAATTACAAGGCCAGTTTACATCTGGCACTTGTTCTATCACACAGAAAGCTGCAGTCGCTGCTTTAGTGGGCGATTTAAAACCATCCATAGCAATGACGGAAGAATTTACACGTCGTCGTACGAAGACCTTAGAATTAGTCAACGCAATACCTGGTTTTAAATGTTATGCTCCTGAAGGCGCTTTCTATGTATTCCCAGATGTAAGTAGTTATTATGGAAAATCGGATGGCACCCAAACCATTGGCAATGCTGCAGACTTTAGTATGTATTTATTGAATACAGCGCATGTGTCTTCCGTAATGGGCGACGCATTTGGAGAACCAAATTGTGTACGTTTCTCATTTGCCAACAGCATGGAAAATATTGAAAAGGCTTGGGCAAGAATCAGAGAAGCTTTGGCTAAATTAAAATAGTGACCCCAGAAAAGTTCCAAATGTTTGAAAATCGGTTGCTTAAGAATTACAAGCATCGATTAAAACATGCCAAGCGACTGCATGTCACTTGTTGGAGACTCTATGACCATGATTTACCCGAGTTTCCAATTTGTATTGAAATTTACGAGTCGTATATCTATATCGCTGAATACAATCGCCGACATGCTTTATCTGAGGAGGAACATGCCATTTGGTTTACAACAACAAAAAAAATCATCTCTGCAATCACTGATGTGCCAATTGACCAAATGTATGTGAAACTGCGAAAACGAATGTCACACAGAGAAGGTCAATACGAAAAAGAGGATGTCACTGAATCCAAAATCATTACTGTACAAGAAAACGGTTTGAATTTCTTAGTCAACCTTACTGACTATTTGGATACAGGATTATTCTTAGACCATCGTATTACAAGACAAATGGTACAAACAGAAGCCAAGGATACCCATTTTTTAAACCTATTTTGCTATACAAGTTCTTTTTCAGTTTATGCAGCCATAGGAGGTGCAAAAACAGTGACTTCTGTTGACTTATCAAAAACTTATTTGAGTTGGAGTGAAGAAAATTTTAAATTAAATCATTTAGCGGATCCAACTGCTTACCAATTTGTTCATGCAGATGTGAAGCAGTATTTAAAAACATTACCTATGAATCATTTTGATTTAGTGGTAATGGATCCTCCTACTTTTAGTAATAGCAAGAGAATGAAGGATATACTGGATATTCAAAGAGACCATGCAGAATTGATCAATGATATGCTTAAAGCAATGAAGCCAGGTGGCATCCTATATTTCAGTACCAATTTTACACAATTCGTATTAGATGTGGCGCAAATTAAATCGGATCAAATTAAAGACATCACAAAAGCAACTACGCCATTTGATTTTGAGGGAAGACTGAAACGTTGGTGTTATAAAATTTTAAAGCCAACTTAAACAATCAAAGAAATTCTTTAAAACTAGTTTATAAAGTAGATCGAATGGACTTGTCGATTGCCAAAACTTGTGGAATCACCATTTTTTGGTTGTCGTTGTGAATCACAAAATCACATAGACGCATTTTGATGGTATCCGAAATTTGATTGCGCATGCGCGCCTCTACCTGTTCCTTTGTAACTGCATCACGCTGCATTACCCGATGTATTCTTAAGGACAATGGTGCAGTCACACCAATTACTTTAAACAAACCATCCGAAGAGCCAGATTCAAATATTAAGGCAGCTTCTTTAATCACATAGGGGCTGTTTTGTTTTGCTGCCCAATCTTTTGCTGCTTGTATTGTAATTGGATGTACAATCGCATTTAACAATTGAAGTTGAAATGGATCCTTAAATACAATGGCTGCTAATTTTTCTTTTTCTAAACCTTTATCGTTGTAAATTGAAGCACCAAATTGTTCAATCAATTTTGATTTGATCTCTGGGCTTGATTGCATGATGCGCTTGGCTTCAACATCGGCATTGAACACAGGTATACCCAAGGTAGCAAAGACTTTCGCTACCACAGATTTTCCTGAACCAATCCCCCCTGTTAAACCAATTATTTTAGTCATGTTGTACAATCAAAAAAAATCCGAAATCAGTTTCCATTTGATTGGAGGCTAATTTCGGATTGTATCATTTAAACAATTGACTTACTTATTAATTGCTTGAGACCATTCAAGACTTACAGAAGATCTTTCAATCTTCAAATAACTTCCTGGGCTCACTTCTAATTGAATGGTATTGTCTTCATTCACTTTATTGATTGTACCATGGATGCCTGCAATGGTTACAACTTTATCACCCTTTTGCATTGAATCAATAAACTTCTTCTGTTCTTTTGCTTTTTTTGCTTGTGGACGAATCATGAAAAACCAGAAAACCAAGATAATTCCACCTAACATGATCAATTGAAAAGTTCCACCTTGTTGTGGTGCTTGTAATAAAATTTGTGTCATTTTTTGTTGTTTATATTTTTAAACTTGAATACAAAGATAGTATAAAGCAATTACTTTGTTTTATGACTTATCTTTTGAATTTTGCCAGCTGCAACTAAATCTTTATGAATATTATCCAAAATACCATTGACAAAATGGCCACTTTGCTCTGTGCTATAGGCTTTAGCTAAATCAATATATTCATTGATGGTCACTTTAGTAGGTATGGTGTCAAAATACAACAATTCACATACACCTAATCTTAATAAAATCATGTCGATGACTGCGATACGTTCAGGGTCCCAATTCTTTAATTTTGGGACGATAAGTGATTCTGTAACTTCTTTTTTTTCTATTGCTGTGCGTAATAAATCCTTCGCAAATTTCATCTTCTCATCCCCTACTATGTCCAAGAAGTTTACAGAATTTGGTTTCTGAAAATAATTCAACATAAATCCAATAATCATTTCGCCATCATCGTCCCAATTCGAAAACTGAGATTCAATAGTTTCAACCGCATTGGGTGTATTCAAAATTAACTGACCAAATATGAATTTTAAAATGGCAGATTCCTTAGACTTTTCTCTATTTTCTTCTTGGATGTATAACTGATACTCCGGTGACTCCACCAATTGACGAAAAATGTTTTTGACCATATCATTGTCAATCCACTGTTGTGGCTTCACAACTTCTAAGGCTTGTTTAAATTTTTCTGATTCAAGCGTTTGCCATACGATGGTATTCCCAGCCAACTTAATATTGACCTCTAAATCGGCTTGGTTAGGAAGGTTTTTGGAAGCTCTTTGTAATGCTTCAATTTCTGCATAACGTGCAATTTGATGCACTAAATGAACCAAATAAACGAACAAATTACGGGTTTTATCAAACTCCCTTTGTAATAAGCCTGCACCTGTTGCAACATTTTGGGCATCTAACATGTACATGACCTGCATTACTTTTATTCGGATATTTCTTCTGTTCATCATAATTATAAGAGCTATTGGGGTTGCAAATCTATAATAAAAATGCATAAAACTGACATTTTTGGCATTAATTTGCTTCCTTGTAACAAAATAGCAACCAGAACTGAAATTTTGACCTATCTATTTGCTTTAAAGGCAGATGGCATGGTTATGGCTATAGTGATTACATCCTTTATTAATCAATTAAAAAGATAAACTATGGCTAAGAGTTCGGCAAAAAAATTAAACATTACCCCGCTACACGACAGAGTAATTGTTATGCCTGCCGCTGCTGAAGAGAAAACAGCTGGTGGAATCATTATCCCAGACACTGCAAAAGAGAA
>JACCDI010051572.1_pt1 | contig 115632 bp, 101 predicted proteins | sample 7442791 | NCBI WGS metagenome assembly JACCDI01 (sample SAMN15323434, study PRJNA562643) | freshwater metagenome | isolation source: river surface water | place: USA:Blue River Watershed | collected 2017-08-15
ACCATACCCATTCTAGGCCCGTCGTTTTGCAAACGCAATTCGTAAGGATTGTTGATGGCGTTGTCTAACTCAGATTTCTTGGTTAATTTATTCACCATATCCATATCGTTTGGCTGTCCAAACATTTCATTGATAACCACTCTCAACATTGGGAATTCATTTCCTTGAATCAACAAGAATTCACGGGTAGCCATTTTTTCAAAAGAACCTGTTTCAACATCCAATACCCTAAAAGTTACGGCTAATGTAGTACCCAATTCAGAAATAGAACCAGTGATGAGTTTATTGACTTTCAATTTTTTTCCCACGTCAACCAAACAAGCTTTTGCAAAACAACCACTCAATCTGATGGTGTCTTTCTTAGCTAAATATTCTAAGTCGTATTTGTCCATCACCTCATATTGGCCGATTCTAATAAGTTCATTTGATATGAACTGTATTACTTGTTGCTGATTCATGGCATGTGCTCTTGAATCAAAGTCAATTACAGCAATACTCGGTTTTACACCTGTTTGAGCTTTTAAGCCCATTGCCCCAAATACCATAGCGGTAAATAGAAACATAGATTTAATCATTATTTTTTTCATAATTGAATTATGTATTTTGTGGTAGCAAATTTGAATTTTATTTTCTCGAAAAGCAAGCACTCAAAATATTTGTAATATTCAAAAAAATACATTTGTATTGTGTAAACACCTTTTTTCATCCGATTATTGGTGCATTTTCATAAAGATTCTGAAAAGTAAAAGAATTATTACGGAAAAGCCTTAAAATGATTTCGGTGAATTACGGAAAAACCCAAAAAATAATATGATAGAAAGAAAATTTCAAATAGCGTTTGTTGAACTGCTTAAAAATTCAATACCTTCTCATTTAAATTTAGCAGAAGAATTAAGTAGCCGTATGTCGATGAGCCTTGATAGTGTTTACAGAAGACTCCGCTGCGAAACAGATTTTTCGCTAGAAGAAACCATGCGAATATCCGCTCAATTTAATATTTCGATTACACATTTGCTCACGCAAGAATCTAATTTGGTCACATTTCGAGCCAATTCGCTGAATAAAGAAACCAATGCTTTTGCCGAATATCTCAAAGTTTTACACGGTGATTTGACATGGATATGTAGTTCTCCTGATGCTTCCATTACTTACGCAGCAGAAGATCTTCCGGTTTTTTATCATTTCTTCTTTCCAGAACTGGCACGTTTTAAAATGGTTTATTGGAATAAATCCATCATGAATATTCCACAATTTCAAGGTCTGAATGTTGAAGATGTTACCCTTCCTGCTACTTGGGTAGGTGAAATTTCTAAAGTGCGTGAATCTTTTTTAAGTATCCCTTCAATTGAAATTTGGCACGAAGACACCCTGAAAAGCACCATCAAACAAATTCAATTCTATTGGGCAGCCGGTCATTTTAAAGAAAAAAATACCATCATTAAAATCCTTGAAGAACTGGAAGGGCTCATTGAAATGGTGAAAAAGCAGGCAGAAACCGGAAAAAAATACAATCCCATTACCAAAGAATTTTCCCCAATGAATTACACTTTATACTCATGTGATTTGATGATTGGAAATAATTGTGTTTTTTTGAAGTCAGTTCACAAAACTGCAAGCTACCTTGGATACAATTCTTTTAATTTTATCCAAACAAAAAACGATTCCTTCAATGCCCAGGTGGAAGAATGGCTCAATAACCTTATGTCGAAAAGCGACATGGTGAGTCAAATATCTGAACGTGTTAGAAATCAGTTTTTTAAGGCAATGCAGTTGAACATTGACTTACTGAAAACGCAAATTTAAATGAAACCTACGCCTGAAGATATTCTCCTAAAATTTTGGAATTTCAATGCTTTCAGGCCCGGTCAACGAGAAATCGTTCAATCCATTCTGAATCAAAATGATGTACTTGCGCTTCTGCCTACCGGCGGTGGTAAGAGCATTTGTTTTCAGGTGCCTGCATTGTTATTAGGTGGACTTACACTTGTAGTTTCACCGCTAATTGCCTTGATGAAAGATCAAGTGGATGGGTTGAAAAACAAAGGAATTTCAGCTACCTACATTCATAGTGGATTGGCCTGGACGGAAATAAAGCAAATTTTAGATAATGCATTGAAAGGTCATTATCAAATGCTATACGTTTCTCCTGAAAGGTTGACTTCTTCTAATTTTGAGGGATATTTACAGCATTTGCCATTGAAATTGTTGGTGGTAGACGAGGCTCATTGTGTTTCGATGTGGGGAAAAGATTTCAGACCTTCCTTTTTAAGAATTAAGGAAATTCGACAACTCGTTCCCAATGTTCCAATTTGTGCCTTTACGGCGAGTGCTCCAGACTGGATTCAAGAAGAAATAGTGGATGGACTTGCGCTCAACAACGTAAAGATACATCAAGGTGCTTTCGATCGAAATAATTTGGTTTTTTATTCCATTGAAACAGAAAATAAAAGTGGATTGTTGTTAAATTCATTGAAGAAAACACAAGGTTGCAGCATTGTTTTTGCAAATACCCGTAGGGAAGTGCAAGAAATTGCAAGGTTTCTTCAAAATCATCAAATTTCGGCACATTTTTACCATGGGGGATTGGATACGGTAACGCGTTCCAAAAGACAACAAGAATGGATCCAAAACAAAGTACGCGTGATGGTTTGTACCAACGCCTTCGGAATGGGGGTAGATAAGCCTGATGTAAGATACGTATATCATATCATGCCGTCTTCAACTCCTGAAGATTATTACCAAGAAGCAGGTCGTGCGGGAAGAGATGGTTCAAAAAGTTATTGTATTCTCCTACACCAAAAAAGCGATTGGAAACAACTATATCTGCACCTCGAAAATCAACATCCCGATGAGAAAAAATGCTTGCGCGCTTATCACGCCATTATGAATCACATTGGAATAGCGCCTGGTTTGGGAGAGCAAAACGCCTATCCAGTGAATTTTCAGGCAATTTCTGATACCTATAAAATCCCAATGTTTGAGCTGTATTACTCGGCAAAAGCACTTGAATCTATGGGACAGTGGACATTGAGTGAAGGAATAAAAAGTCCCTCAAAAATCAAATTTATCACGGATTACCAAACTGTGTACGATTTTAAACTGAGATATGAACTTTATGAATCTTTAATAGATGTGCTTCTTCGTTCTTTTGGGGGGATTTTTGATACCTATTCAATAATTCATGAAGCGCAAATTGCCAAAAGATTGAGAACTTCGGAGCAACAAATTGTTCAGTGGCTGATGCATTTACAAAAGGCTAAAATTGTAGATTTTGTGCCAAAAACTGACGAACCGCTCATTACATTATTTGAACCTAGATCCATGTATCCAACTTTGAATATGAAGATCATCTTAGAATTAAAGCAAAGACGGTTTTCATCCCTCAAAAAATTGGAAGATTATGCCTTAACCGAAAATTGTAGGTCCGCCTTTTGGGTGAATCATTTTACAAATACCAATTTTGTACCATGCGGACAATGTGATAATTGTAAAAAACATAAAATTAAACCAACTGAAAATCAAATTGTTGATTTTATTTTTAGTCAATTAAATGAGCCTAAGTTGTTGAATGATTTTGTTTTGACCTTTCCTCAAGAGTGGAAAGATGAATATTTGGCTGTTTTAAATTCGCTTATTGATCATGGAAAAATCAAAAAAACGGTCGACAATGAATTAATTTTGAATCCTTGAAACTTATTTTTACTGTAACAAACGATTTGAACTACGATCAGCGAATGATCCGAATCTGTTCAGTATTGTCCGAAAATGGACATGAAGTTTGTTTGGTGGGAAGAAAGTTGTCGGGCTCAAAGCCCATTATCCCTCGAGAATACAAGCAAATTAGGCTTTTATGTTTTTTCGAAAAAGGCAAATTGTTTTATATTGAATACAATATAAGGTTGTTTATATTCTTGTTGTTTCAGTCGTTCGAAGGGGTTTGCGGCATCGATTTGGACACAAGTTTGCCCACTGTAATTGTGGCGAAGTTGAAAAAGAAAAAGCATTATTATGATGCCCATGAATTGTTTCCGTACGTGCCAGAAGTAATAAATAGGCCAAAGGTTCAACAATTTTGGCAATGGGTAGAACGATATACATTTAAGCATACCGATGTTGTTTACACCGTGAGTCAGTCAATTGCCGACTATTTTCAAGAGAAATATCAAAAAAATGTGGCCTTGGTAAGGAACATGCCAGTGTTTGTAGATTTTTCAGGTTTGCCCAGAAAAGATTTTTCATTCAATATTCCGGAAGGGAAATTTATTTTATACCAAGGAGCATTAAATGAAGGTCGAGGATTGGAAAAATTAATTGACGCAGTTAAAGGCACCAACCATAAAGTGGTGATTGTTGGAGAAGGTGACTTAAGCCAATATTTGAGGCAAAAAGTGGCTGAATCAAAGATGCAAGATCAGGTTTATTTTCTAGGATTCATACAACCCGATATGTTAAATCATGTAACTAAAAAAGCTTATTTGGGGTATAATGTGAGTGAAAATATGGGTTTAAGTTATTATTATTCATTGAATAATAAGTTTTTTGATTATGTAATGTCTGAATTGCCTTCTATCATCAATGATTTTCCTGAATATACGAAATTAGTAGCAGAATATCAAGTAGGACATTTAGTAGATGAATCGGTGGATTCATTGAAACATGCATTGAAATTACTGTTTGAAGACGAAGATACACATGCAAAAATGAAGGAGCAATGCAAATTGGCCAAGCGAGTTTGGAATTGGAGTGAGGAATCCTTAAAATTGGTAAAAATTTATACAAATGATTGACCATTTAGTAAATCATCTGCATGTGATTGCATTCGATATGCCATTCCCGCCCAACTATGGTGGTTCTACAGACATGTATTTTAAGTTGGTTGAACTTAAAAAAATGGGAATTCATGTAACTCTGCATGTTTTTTTATACGATGGAAAATCGGCTGCCCCAGAATTGGATTTGGTGACATTTAAAACAATCTATTACAGCAGAAACCGATATAAAAATCCGTTTATTGGTAGCATGCCTTACATTGTGAAGACACGCAAAAATTCGACTTTATTTAAGAATTTACTCAAAGACAGTGCGCCTATTTTATTTGAAGGATTGCATACAACGTATTATCTAAATCACCCCAAATTACGTCATCGAATTAGGGTTGTGAGGGCGCATAATGTGGAACATCATTATTATGCTGCTTTAAATGAAGCAGAAGATAATTGGCTGAAGAAATTGTTTTTCAAAATTGAGGCTAGAAAATTAGAAAAGTATGAAAAAATATTGCGTCATGCCGATGGTATTGCCGGGATATCTCCATCCGAAACTCAGTATTTAAACACCGCCTACGGAAATACACAATATATACCCGCTTTTCACTCAAATAACGAAATAGTTTGTAGGTTGGGCACTGGCAAATTTGTGCTGTATCATGGAAATTTATCGGTTCCTGAAAATAACCGAGCAGCATTGTTTTTGGCTGAGAGGGTATTCCCGCTTTTGAATATGCCTTGTGTTATTGCGGGAAGTAACCCAAGCGCTAAATTGAAAAAGGCCATTTCAAAATATAATCATATTTCTTTGAAAGCCAATATATCTACGGCTGAGATTTTGGAATTAATTGAATCAGCTCATGTAAATGCCATGATTACGTTCCAATCTACGGGTATTAAATTAAAGTTGTTAAATTCACTCTACAGGGGCCGTTTTGTTGTGGCGAATACAGAAATGGTGAAAGAAACCCAATTGGAGGAATTGTGTTCGATATCTGATGATCCACAAGGACTTGCAGAAAATATCAATAACTGTTTTAATCAAGATTTTACCTTGGCTGAAATTGCCAAAAGAACCATGGTTTTAGATCAATTGTTCGACAATGCCATTAACGCACTTAAATTGGCTAAAATGTTGAAATTGAAATAATTTGAGAAACTAAATGGGTGTGATGTACATTTAATCAATCACTATTTTTGATTGTGAAGAACTGTCTCTCGCGCGATAGTTAGTCTGTACTACTTTTGAAAGCATGAGAAAATCTCTGTTTTTCATTTTATTTGGTTTAACCCTTCGTTTGGCCGCTCAACAGCATAGCATCTATCAATATCCACAAGTGTATTTTGATCGCGGTTTGGAATTGTATGAAGAGGGTAGGTTTAATGCCGCAATATCTCAATTTGATCAATACTTTAGAATGTCGCAACCTGGTGCTGCTACTCCAGATGCCTCTTACTATTATTCTATGAGTAAGTTAAAGGCTGAGCATGAAGATGCGGTGGCTTCAGTTGAGAGTTATTTGAATCAAAATCCAAACTCAGTAAAACGGTCATTGGCCAATTTGGCGTTGGGTGATTATTTTTATAAAAAAGAAAAATACTCTCCGGCCTTAAGCTACTACAGAAGTGTTGAGATTGGCGGTATCTCCGTTGATTTAAAAGATCAGTTCCAATTTAGAAAAGGTTTTTGTTTGGTGCTTACCAAAAAATACAAAGATGCAAAAACTGAATTAGAAGGAATTGCAAAAAAAGGTGGTGAATTTCAAGGTTTGGCAAAGTACTATTATGGATATGCGTGCTTGATGGAAAAAGATTATGAAAATGCATTAACTGCTTTTCAGTCTATTAAAGATAAACGATTTGAAAAGGTTAGATTTTATGTTGCTCAAGTGTATTATCAATTATCAAAATACGATGAAGCAATTTCAGAATTGAATCAAATTGAAAATACTTCTAAAGTTTCACTTAAAGACATTGAATGGTTAAAAGGGAAATGTTATTTTAGAAAGAAGAACTATGAGCAGGCATCTGTTGCATTTGCGCGTTCGCAATTTCAAGCAGAAAAAATGTTGCCAGAAGAACAGTTTGAAGTGGGTTATGCTTTGGCAAAAAGTGGAAATTACAATGGTAGTTTAAGTTGGTACCGATTAGTGGCCAAGAATAACGATAGTTTAGCTCAAATTGCCAGTTTTGAATTAGGTAACTCCTTATTGAAAATTAAAAACTTTAGAGAAGCAATGAATGCCTATTCTGAGGTTTGGAGAACAGGCTACAACGAAGAAATAGCCGAAATTTCACTATTTACACAAGCTAAAATAGCAGTGCAATTGGGCGAGTCTAACAGCACTACTTTGTTAGACAAATACATTAAATTGTTCCCTAAAACAGCCAATGCTAAAGAAGCATCTAAATTAAAAGCCAGGTTGTTGTTGAATACCGACAAATACAGAGAAGCCGTGGCAATTCTTGAAGGAATTGAAGATTTAGATGCACAAACTGAAGAGATTTATCAAAAAGTAACCCTGGCACGGGGTATGGAATTGTATAAAAGTAGAAACTTTGATGCAGCAATTCAATTATTTGAAAAATGCAATAAGAAAACAACAAATCGTCAATATGCGGCTGAAGCAACTTATTGGATCGCTGAGGCTTATACCCAATTGGGCAACAAAGATGGAGCGCAACAAGCCTATAAGAAATTTTTAGATATGCCCCAATCTAATAAAATTGAAGTATTTCCTTATGCATATTATGGACTAGGATACCTCGATTTTATGAACAAGTCATATAACAACGCCGCTACCTTCTTCAATGAATTTACTTCAAAAGTTACTGGCTTGCGATACGATGAAAGATTGGTGCATGATGCCTATTTGAGATTAGGTGATTGCTATATCATGACCAGACAACTTGAAAGTGCCGTAAAAGCTTATGCTTATGTTTCTGGAAAAAATGGATCTGATGCAGATTACGCGTTATATCAAAGTGGAATAATTTATGGATTGCTCGAAAAATCAGAGGAAAAACTAGGTGCTTTAAAACGATTGAATAAAAATTATCCTAAATCTAGATTTACGATCGACGCTTATAATGACATTGCCACTGAATATATGCAGCTAAAGCGCTTCAAAGATGCCGAAGAATATTATCAAAAAATATTAAAGGAATTTCCTGGTAGCCAATTAACAGCAAAAGCATACTCAACTTTGGGTAAAATCTATTTTAATGATAAGAAAATTGATCAATCTATTGGCGCATACACGTCTTTATACGACAATTTCCCAGGTACAAGCGATGCCAAGTCTGCCGCTGAAATGGTAAAAACCATTTATACTGATGCAGGTAGAGCCAAAGACTATGTTAAATGGGCCTCTTCTCGTGGTGGTATTTCTAAAATGGAAGAAGATAGTCTCATGTTTGAAACTGCCATGAATGCTTATGAACGTGAAGATTTTGAAGTGGCAGTGAAAAGTTTTGATAGCTATTTGCAGGAAATGCAAAATGGAAATTTTGTGATTTCAGCGCATTATTATAAAGCTTTAACTCATGAAACGTTAAAACAACCGCACAAAGCAATTGAATCTTATCAATATGTTGCAAAAGCCAATTCTGGTGAATTCAAAGAAGATGCTACCTTGTCGGTTCTTCGTATTTATGGAAACAATGCTACTTGTGAAGAAATTTTACCTTATGTTGAAATTCTTGAGCAAATTACAAAATCTAAAGATGTTCAACGTCGTGCTTGGAAATCTTTGATGTATTGCTACTCTAAATCCAATAATAAGGAGGGACTTAAAAACGTGGCAACAAAGGTGATGGAAGATAATTCATCTGATGAAGACATGAAATTTGAGTCTAAAATGATCTTGGCGAAAGCCGATATTGCAAGTGGCGACAACAATAAAGCCTTTGCTTCATTGAAAGCAATATATGATGGAAATAACAACAGATTTGCTGCTGAAGCGAAATATTTGGAGTCAGAACTGTATTTAAAAATTGACAGTATTGAGGCCTGTAAAAATGGATGTTATGCTGTGTTAGATCTATTTAATGGATATGACTTTTGGGTAGGTAAATCGTTGTTGCTATTAGGAGATGCATTTGCCAAAGAACAAGACATGTTCAATGCGAAGGTGACTTGGAACACCATCATTGAAAGTTTCCAAGATAAAGCCCTTTTAGCTGAGGCTAAGAAACGCATCAAGGACAATAACCTCGATGTGCCAGAAAAGAAAAAGTAGTTCAGAATTTCATAGTTGTAAGGGCGAGGGACATTGTTTCTCGCCATTTTTTATTTCAAATCTATATGGATTATAGGATTATAGGATTATGTCCCGATAGCTATCGGGATTATGGGAATTTAAACATGTAGCAAAATAAACCTTCATAAACCCTCATAAACGTTTATAAACTTTCATAAACATTTATAAACCTTAATAAACTTTCTTAAACCCTCCTCTAATCCTTTAATCAAAAAAAGGTGGCCTTTCGACCACCTTTTTTACTGTTGAGATTCGAGTTTTATTTTAAATCAATAACAGAAGATCCCATTAAATAACCTTCGGTATAAAGTTCAATTGTGTACTTTCCTTTGGTGAGTTTGTTGCTTGGCTTCCAAACGCTTGCAGGTACTTGCTTGTTTTCTTTTTCATATACTACAGTAGTTTTATATGAATACTTGGTAGATTTCCCATCTAATAAATCAGCAATGCCACCATCACCATTGTTTAATGTAACCCCCTCTGGTCCTGTAATTTTAACAAAGATCACACGTTCTCCAGCTTCTGCAATTTTATTTTCAGCCAAATTAAAGCTAATACGCAAAGCCTCAACATCTTTCGCTCTGTTAGTATTGGTTTCTTTGCGGGTAATCCATTGTTTCTTTAAAGTTTCTACACGGATTTCACCACTTTGAATTCTTGAAGCCAAACTTTTTAAACGTTTTCCTTCTTTAGAAAGGACGTTGTTTTGGGTATTCAATTCAGCGTTTTCTTTGTTTAAATTATCGTTTTTGGCTTTCAGTTCAGTATTTTCTCTTTCCAACTGCGCCAATCTTTGTGACATTTCAGCCAGCTTGCCTTTGAGTTCGTCCATAAGTGCTTTGCTAGTGTTTCCAGATTTTCTTAATTCAAAAGCTAAGCGCGCAATTTCATTGTTTTTAGCAGCCAATTCTTTAGAAATTGCTTTGTTTGATTCAGACATGGTAATGCTGTCTGATTTATATTGTGCAATTAATGCATCAGCAGAAGCTATTAAGGCTTCTTTTTGTTTAATGGTTCCCCCTAAAGCATTGTTTTTATTGGTTAATTCTTCTTTTTGTGCATTCCCAGATTGCCATAAATAGAATAAGCCGATGTTAAACAACAACAATATGATGATGATAGCATACAAAATAGATTTGTTGTTGCGTTCTTGTTGATTTTGCATAGTTATTTCGTTTAGTTTGTTTAATTCGTTATCAAAATAACGTAAATTTACACACTTTATTTGAGAAATGCAAATTGAGACTTTATTGCCAGGTTTATTTTTAATAAAACCCAAAGTGTTTGAAGACCACCGTGGTCATTTTTTTGAAAGTTTTCGCGATGATGTACTCCGCGACAATGGTGTTGATTGTCAATTTGTTCAAGACAATCAAAGTCTTTCTCAAAAAGGCATTTTGAGAGGATTGCATTTTCAAAAACCACCCCATGCTCAAGGTAAATTGGTAAGGGTAGTCAAAGGGGCCGTTTTAGACGTAGCCGTAGATATTAGGAAGAAATCGCCAACATATGGAAAACATGTGGCAGTTGAATTAACTGAATCTAATTTCTTGATGATGTACATTCCTGTGGGATTTGCTCACGGGTTTTTAACCCTTCAAGATCAAACCATTTTTTCTTACAAATGTACTGATTATTATCACCCAGAAGTGGAAGGTGGTGTGCTGTGGAATTCTCCAGAATTGAATATCCCTTGGAATATTGAAAATCCAGTACTTTCTGCAAAAGATACCCTTTTACCCACATTTGAAGAATTTGATTCTCCATTCGAATTTTAATATGGAAGATTTAACAATCAATCAATTACAAGAAAATGTTGACCAATGGATTAAAACCATTGGTGTTCGCTATTTCTCAGAATTAACCAATCTGGCCATTCTCACTGAAGAAGTAGGTGAACTTGCTAGAATTATAGCTCGAAAATATGGCGATCAATCTTTTAAAAAGAATGAATCAGATGAAAACTTAGCCGATGAAATGGCCGATGTTCTTTGGGTTTTGGTGTGTTTGGCCAATCAAACTGGCGTAAATCTTACAGATGCAATCCAAAAAAACATTGAAAAAAAATCTAATAGAGATAAAACACGACATCAGAATAACGAAAAATTGAGATAGTTCAACGTTTTCAAAACAATCTCATCGTAATTTTTGTTACTTTTGTAAAACTTTGTCTGACCAAACTTTACACAGTCGCAAATTAGATCACATTAAGTTGGCGTTTCAATCACAACTCGCCGATGTAGATCATCGTTTCTATTACGAACCGCTTTTTGCAGCATCCCCAGATTCTACGAATATCCCACCTATGCAGTTGGCTGGTAAAATTATGCGCTATCCACTTTGGATTAGCAGCATGACAGGTGGTGCTGAATTAGCCGGCGAAATTAACCGAAACTTGGCAATCGCTTGCAAAGAGTATGGACTCGGTATGGGTTTGGGTTCTTGTAGACCAGTGCTTGTTGATCCACAAAATGCCTCGGATTTCGCCGTGAGAAAATACATTGGAAATCAGCCTTTGTATGCAAACCTAGGAATTGCACAACTGGAAGAATTGTTTGCCCTAGGTCAAGAATCTAAAATTGGAGACCTTGTAGATTTACTCGAAGCCGATGGATTGATCATTCATGTGAATCCTCTTCAAGAATGGTTTCAACCTGAAGGTGATCGTTATCAAATTGCACCAATTGATACCATAAAAAGGGTTTTAGATAAATTTCATTTTCCTATAATGGTGAAGGAGGTTGGGCAGGGATTCGGACCCAAATCATTAAAAGCTTTATTGGATTTGCCGCTTGAAGCTGTTGATTTTGGAGCATTTGGAGGGACAAACTTCAGCTTGTTAGAGAACTTACGTCGCACCGATGTGCGCAGTGAGAGTTGGAAATGTGCAACCCATGTTGGACATACGGCCGAAGAAATGGCTAATTGGATCTGTGATTGGAATGCTGAAAATCATGTATTTAAAGCAAAGTCTATCATTGTTTCTGGTGGAATAAAATCGTTTCTGGATGGTTTTTATTTCTTGAAAAAAATCCCTCAAAAAACCATGTATGCCCATGCTTCTTTGTTTTTGAAGTATGCCTTACAAGGTGAACAAGAACTATTAGAATTTACCGAAAGTCAAATCCAAGGTTTGGAAATGGCTCAAACATATTTAACCTTAAAAAAATAATGGAAACTCAACCTGTAAAAGGATTTAGTAAATTAAGTAAGGAAGCTAAAATTGAATGGATCATTCAAAATTACTCAAATAAACCTGAGGAATCGTTGCAAATGCTTTCTGGCTATTGGCATACCCAACCTGAAGTTCAAAAATTACACGATGAATTTATTGAAAATACCATCAGTAATTTTTACATGCCATTTGGAGTAGCTCCTAATTTCTTGATAAATAACAAGATGTATGTTGTTCCGATGGCAATTGAGGAAAGTAGTGTGGTGGCTGCCGCTTCAAAATCTGCCAATTTTTGGTTAGATAGAGGTGGTTTCCGTTCTGAAGTTGTTGGCATGGTGAAAGTTGGTCATGTTCACTTCATTTGGGAAGGTTCTGATATTGATTGGTTGAATGATTTATTTGAGCATCAAAAGAATTTATTTTACGAGCATACGAATGCGCTTACCAAAAATATGCGTGCCCGTGGTGGTGGAATTTTGGATATATCCCTCCTAAATAAAAACGAATTTGAACCGGGCTACTTCCAACTTGAAGTGAAATTTGATACCCGAGACAGTATGGGTGCCAATTTTATTAACAGTTGCCTTGAAGAAATTGCAAAAACATGGAAAACATTGGTAGATGAACGAAAAGCATCAGATCAGCCAGAAGTTACCATTGTGATGAGTATTTTGAGTAACTTCACTCCAGAATGTCTTGTTAGAGCTGAAGTTTCTTGTAAAATTGACGACATCAATGAAGGTTCTGGAATTGGTAATTTGGAATTTGCAGAAAAATTTTGCAGGGCCATCAGAATTGCTTCTATTGAACCTTACAGGGCTGTGACCCACAATAAAGGCATCATGAATGGGGTAGATGCAGTAATTATTGCTACAGGCAATGATTTTAGGGCAACCGAGGCCTGCGCGCATGCCTTTGCTGCTAAAAATGGCCGTTATACCAGTTTAACACATGCCTCAATTGAAAATGATACCTTTAGGTTTTGGATAGAAATGCCACTTTCAATTGGTACTGTTGGTGGAATCACCAGCCTACATCCAATGGTGAAGTTTGCCCATGAACTTTTAGGATATCCAAATGCATCTGATTTAATGGAAATTGTTGCCGTTGCTGGATTGGCACAAAACTTTAGTGCGGTTCGTTCTTTGATTACCTCTGGAATTCAAAAAGGACACATGAAAATGCACTTGTTGAATATCCTAAATCAATTAGAGGCAACTGACCAAGAAAAAATTGAAATTGTGAACTTTTTCAAAGATAAAATTGTAAGCTTCAGCGCTGCCGTAGAAATTTTTTGCAAAATTCGCGGAATTTCAGTGGAGTCAATTTCTGCAAAACATTAATGAAGTCATATTTCGCACCAGGGAAAGTGATGTTAACCGGAGAATATCTGGTTCTCAATGGCTTTGATTCTTTTGCTTTGCCAACTCATTTAGGGCAGTCTATGCAAGTTTGGGATTTTAATACCCCAGGTGCCCAAAATGATTTCTTGCTTTTTGTGGCTAAAGATTTTGAGGGACATACTTGGTTGCAATGCCGAATAGAACTTCCCACAATTAAAATCCTAGAATTTGATGAAAGTCAATCTATTGAAGTTGATCGTATTCAAAAAATATTGCAAAAAGCAGATTTGTCTGCTTGGAAAATAGGACAATCTTACAGAATTGAAACCACTTTACAATTCAATAAATTACATGGATTGGGAAGTAGTAGTACTTTGATTTCATTAATGGCGCAATTTTTAAAACTAGATCCTCTCGAATTGCAATTTGAAATTTTCGGGGGAAGCGGTTATGATGTTGCTGTTGCTGTGGCTCAAAAGCCTATCGTGTATTGGTTGTCGGCAACAGATTCAAACTGGGATTTTTGGTCGTTAAATCCGGAATTAACCGAAAATTGGGAGGTGGTGTTTTTGGGAAAAAAAATGGACTCAAGAAAGAGCATTCATTCTATTCAAGATAAATTGAACGAAATAGCAGAAGACGAGTTTTATACGGCTCAATTTGATCATATCTTACAACTTACCAAACAAGCCAAAGACATCAGCAGTTTGGAAGCTAGTTTAGAAATGTATCAGAAACTTTTGTCTGACTCAACAGAACTTGAAACACCATATCAAACATTAAACATAACACCAATAAACAAAGGATTGTGCAAATGGTTGGGTGCTTGGGGTGGAGATATGATGTTGGTAAATAAAACAATTTTAGATACTTATCCAGAAGCCTTTCAAGGCATGGAGAGAATCTTGTGGAATAAGTTAATTGTAGCAAATTAAACATGGAGAAAAGTGTAAAATATCGTTGTCCAAGCAATATTGCCTTGGTAAAATATTGGGGGAAAAAAGATGAAGGAATTCAAATTCCGGCAAATGCAAGTGTTAGCTGGACATTAAGTGATTTATATGCAGAAACTACGGTGACGGCTGTGGAGTCTACAGAAACTGAATTGACATTCCTATATGATGGTCAGGCTAAGACGTCATTTGAACCCAAAATCAAAGATTTTTTAATTCGAATTGCTCCATACAGTGAATTTGTGGGAAAACACTCTTTTGTGGTTAATTCTAAGAATAATTTCCCTCATGGTACAGGTATTGCAAGTTCAGCCGCAGGATTTGGTGCACTTGCTTTATGTATTGCAGATTTGGAAGGGCAATTTGCTCTGGGTACTTTAGATTTTTACCAAAGAGCTAGTTTTTTCGCTAGATTAGGTTCAGGAAGTGCCTGCCGAAGCATGTACAGCGAGCCAGCAATTTGGGGCGAACACGCATTTGTGAAAAATAGTTCAGATCTATATGCAGTTCCATTTGACGGCGAGATTCATCAATCCCTCAAAAATTGGAAAGATTGTGTCTTGATAGTAGACGATGGCGAGAAAAAGGTGAGTAGCACAGCTGGACATTCACTGCTCAAAAATCATCCGTATGCATCTGCAAGATTCAATCAAGCTCAAAAAAACATTGAAAATGTTTTGCAATTTATGCAACAAGGTGATATTGATGGTTTCATTTCATTGGTGGAATCCGAAGCGTTGCAGTTGCATGCCATGATGATGTCGTCAATTCCTTATTTTACCCTCATAAGGCCTGGTACTTTGGCCATTATTGAAGAAATTTGGACATTCCGAGATGAGCGTAAATTACCCTTAGCTTTTACGTTAGACGCGGGGGCGAATGTACATTTGTTGTATGATTCAACAATTGAAAACGAGGTGATGAACTTTATTCACACTAAGTTGTTAGTTTACTGTAAAAATGGTTTGTATCTTTGCAGTAATACTGGAGGGCAACCTACCAAAATTGAAGAATGATCAAAGAATCTCTATACTACGCTAAAATTTTGCTCTTTGGAGAGTATGGAATCATTGAAGATTCAATGGGTTTAAGTATTCCTTACACTTTTTTTAAAGGGAAATTTGAATTTTCTGAAAATCAAACGGAAGTTCAACGCGATTCAAATTTAAGTATCCAAAAATTTGTAAACCATTTGCAAAAACTTGATGCCGACAAATTACTGCCTTGTGCGTTTGATTTCGAACGATTGAATCAGGATCTCAAAAATGGTTTGTATTTTGATAGCTCTATCCCTCAAGGCTTCGGTGTAGGGAGTTCAGGGGCATTGGTTGCTGCATTATACAATCAATACGCAATGAATCAAGTTCCAGCAGATGAAGTAATGAATGGCGATAATTTGGCCGATTTGAAAACCATTTTATCTTCTTTAGAATCTTATTTCCATGGAAAAAGTTCAGGATTAGATCCACTTATCTGTTATTTGAATTTACCAATCCTTATCAAAGGGAAAGGTGATTTGGGTGCAGTTGGTATGCCAACTGAAAATATTGAAGGAAAAGGTGCAATTTTCTTGATGGATTCTGGAAGTCCAGGAAAAACTCAAGGAATGGTGGCAATTTTCTTGCAAAAGTTGAAAGATGAAGGGTTTAGAAACTTGGTTCGTACTCAACTTAAAAAATACAATGATGGTGCTGTTCGTTCTTTCCTCAAAGGTGATAACAAGCCGTTGTTTGAAAATGTGAAAGCCATTTCATCATTGTTCTTAGATAACTTCAAACCAATGATTCCCAATAAATTCGAAGAAATTTGGCGCAAAGGATTAGAAACCAATGCCTATTATTTGAAATTATGTGGAAGCGGTGGTGGTGGCTTTGTACTGGGCTTTACCCAAGATTACGAAAAAGCTGAAAAAATGCTTAAAGGTCACAAATTGCAGGTTATCTATAAAATTTAACAATGGGGCTATCTGCCAATCAGAAATTTTTAAAATTACTGTATTTCCTAAGCGTAGTGCGTTGGTACAACGTTCTATTAATTTTTTTAGGACAATACTCCTTGGCATTGTTTGTATTTGGACCTCAATATTCGTTTAAGCAAATAATTTTTGACAAAACTTTACACCTGATGGTTTTGGCAACAACCTTTACCATTGCGGCGGCATTCATTATCAATTCGTTTTATGATTCTGATAAAGATTTGATAAATCATCCCAAATCAGCATTAGTGGGTCGTGTAATTGGTCCCTCGTTTTTAGCCAATACTTATGTGCTATTTAATGTGATTGCTCTTTTTATTGCCTATTTTACTACCAAAAAGATCTTGTTTTTTTATGCCGTTTACATGGCATTGTGTTGGTTTTATTCTCATAAATTGCAAAAAAAACCATTGGTTAGGGAGATGTCTGCCGGTTTATTAACCATGGCTCCATTAATCGCGGTTTGGATTCATTACGGGGTTTGGGATTGGAAATTGCTCTATTTTTTCTGTACCATGCTCACTATCTTATTTACCAAGGATGTAGTAAAAGATATTGCAGGGCATAAAGGAAATATAATATTTGGATATAACACCGTTGTAGTAGCCGCTGGTAAAAGAAATGTTAAAGTGGGTTTGGTTGTGTTAAATGCTGCCATATTTTTCATTTTTTTGGGAATTTACTCTTGGCAATATTATAGGTTACAAATCTATAGAGATAACACCCTAATATTAGGTTCTTCGATTAGTTTGATTACAACAACGCTGATTTCATTGGTAGGATTAACCCAACTTTCAAACAAATACAAATGGATGGATGTTGCGCTTAAATTGACACTCATATTTCATATTGGGTTGTTGTTGTTTACATTTTTAGTAAATCAGCTTCCGTAATCTCAACATTCAGAATTTTTTTTCTGAGTTTTACACATGATGTCAATTTTTAATACACATTGCTTATTTTCGAATGATGAGAATTTTCAAGTTCTACATAATGTGTATTTGGATGCTTTTTGCAATTTCCGCAAAAGCCCAAAATGATTCCGAATTAAAAGCAAAAATTGCATCATTGGAAACCAAAGTAATTGTTCTCGAAACCAAAGTATCCATTTTGGAAGAGAACAATAGGGCACTTAATCAAAGAATCGATCAATTATTGTTAACATTAAAATCACCCGGCACGAATTCTGTTTCAGGCGCCTCCAATATCCCTCAAAATACAAACGCAATTTCAAATTCTATTCAAACAGAGCCAGTTCAAACCAAGCCAGCTACTTACAGTGGTCGCTGCGGTGCAACCACAAAAAAAGGTACGCAATGTTCTCGTACAGCAAAATCGAACGGGTATTGTTGGCAGCACGGTGGAAATTGATTGATGATGATGGATTCGGAAGAACGTATTACCCTGTTTGCAAAGGTCATTGTGCCTTTGCCACTTCCTAAAATTTACACTTACCGAGTGCCATTTGAATGGACAAATTTGGTTTTCGTTGGACAGAGAATTGCGGTGCCTTTCGGTGCTAAGAAAATTTATTCCGGAATTATTCATGAGTTAACAGATTCTCCACCAGAAGGTTATCAAGCCAATTATGTGATTGAGATTCTCGATGAAAAACCAATAGTTTCGCCTGTCCAATTGAGATTTTGGGAGTGGGTGGCACAATATTACATGTGTTTTTTGGGGGACATTTTATCTAATGCATTGCCAGCCGGTTTTCGGGTACAATCTCTCACGAAAATATCTTTACACCCCGATTTCGATCCAGACAATATTGGTGTTTTAGATTCTCGGGAAAATGAAATTCTTGCGATGTTGTTGAATACCAAATCCATTACCGTGGAACAGGTTCAAAATACATTGAAAGTAAAATCCGTGCTTAAATACATCAAGTCTATGTATATTAAAGGTTTGGTGTCTATGGAGGAAGAGCTTAAAGAAAATTATAAGCCTAAATTTTCAGAATGGGTGCATTGTTCCACATTTTGGGATGATGAATATGAAGCCAATTTAGCCCTTAACACCATGGAACGACAATCGGTGAAACAATTTGAGGCCATGATGTACATCTTAGGTGCCCCTAATAGGCAAATTGAGGTAAAAAAGCTTACTTCCACCAAAAATATCAGTAGACCCATTTTAAATGCACTTCAAAAAAAAGGGTATGTTCAATTTGTAAAACATCAAGAAGATCGGTTCCATGCCATTCAAGGGGAAGGAGAGTCGTTTGAATTTACAGAATCTCAAATGAAGGCAGTGGCAGAAATTCAATACGCCTTCGATAATCAAAAAAATGTGCTGTTACATGGAATTACCGGTTCTGGGAAAACCCATGTCTATTTACATTTTGCCGAAGAAGCTTTGAAACAAGGGAAACAAGTTTTGTTTTTGGTTCCTGAGGTTGCACTCACCGAACATTTGGTAACCCGTGTTGCTCAATTGATTTCTCAGGAAATTGGTGTTTGGCATCATTATTATAGCACCTCTGAACGCACAGAGTTGTATGAGAAAGTAAGAATGCGTGAAATTAATTTTGTAATTGGTACCAGAAACGCATTGTTCGCGCCTTTTGCTGAATTGGGTTTGATAATAGTAGACGAAGAACATGAAAGCTCCTACAAACAGTTTGAAAAAAGACCGAATTTTCATGCCCGAGATGCTGCATTTCAATTGGCAAAACTATTTGATGCCAATATTTTAATGGGTTCAGCCACTCCAAGTTACGAAATGATGCAGTTGTCTGTAGATGGTATCATTCAAAAAGTAAATCTTTTTGAAAGATTTGAACAACAACAATTTGCAGAATTTATGACATTGAATCTCGGGGAACTTAAAAAACAAAATAGAATGCAAGGTTTTTTCTCAGACCTTGCCGTTGCCGCTATTCAAGACAAACTGAAAAGAAAAGAAAAGGTAATTGTGTATCACAACCGCAAAGGATATGCCCCATTCATTCAATGTGGTGTTTGCGGCCATACTACGCAGTGTGTACAATGTGATATTGCACTTACTTTTTATAAAAGTACAAACCAACAACGTTGCAACTATTGCGGATATCAACAAAATATTCCTAAAAATTGTCCTGGCTGTGGCAGTACAGACTTGGTAATGAAAGGAGTGGGTACTGAAAAAATTGTAGAAGAATTGAACCTGTTGTTCCCGGAACTTCGTATTTCTAGATTTGATCAAACCAGTATCAAAAAAAGGTCGGATTTTCAAAAAATCCTAAATGCTTTTGAGGCAGGTGAAATTGATATTTTGGTTGGAACTCAATTGCTAGCAAAAGGAATAGATTTCGAAGATGTTGCCCTCATTGTAGTTCCTGATGCAGATATTATGTTGAATTTGCCGGATTTCCGCTCACATGAACGGGCATTCCAACAGTTGTATCAGCTCTCAGGAAGAGCCGGTAGGGGTAAAAAAAGAGGACAAGTATTGGTTCAAAGCTATCAACCCAATCATTTGGTTTTGAACGCAGTTAAGGAAGAAGCATTTTTAGAACTGTGTCAGTCAGAACTCCTCGAAAGAAAAACTTTTGGATATCCTCCCTTTTCTAGATTGATAGAAATAACAGTGAAACACAAAGATCAACAAACTGTTTTTTCAGCGGCCGCTCATTTGAATAATATTCTTAGAGCCAAATTAGGTGAACGTTTGTTGGGTCCACTTACACCGTCAGTTTCTCGGGTGAAAAATCTTTATTTGCAACAGTTTTTACTTAAAATGGACCGACAAAAAGACAATATCCCCCGAATAAAAGAATTTCTTATGTGGGCACAAAATCAAGTGCAAACCACCTCTGGATTTTCAGCAATCCGGGTAGATTTCGACGTAGATCCAAATTAATTCTTCTCGATTCTAGAAGCATATTTGTAGACCGCATTTTTTAAGTTCCCATTTTTCAATTAAATTTGTTACATGGAATTAGAAACTCTAGAATCTACAACCACAACAACTGATTTCTTACCGTTAAATGGTACAGATCATATAGAATTCTACGTTGGAAACGCAAAACAAAGTGCTTATTACTATCAAACTGCTTGGGGATATAAATTTGTTGCCTATAGCGGTCCTGAAACAGGCGTTAGAGATAAAGCCAGTTATGTGCTTGAACAAGGTAAAATTAGATTGGTACTTACTACTGCCATTGATGCAAATTCTGAAATTGCAGATCATCACAAAAAACATGGTGATGGTGTGAAATTTTTAAGCCTATGGGTTGATGATGCAACCAAAAGTTTTGAAGAAACGGTAAAACGTGGCGCAAAGCCCTTCATGGAACCTACAAGGTTTGAAGATGAACATGGTTATGTAATCATTTCAGCCATTCATACCTACGGTGATACCGTGCATAAATTTGTTGAACGTAAAAATTATAACGGTCCTTTCTTGCCAGGTTTCATAACGCCAGCTTATGCAATGGATGTTACCCCTGTTGGATTGAAATATGTGGATCATTGCGTTGGTAACGTTGAACTTGGTAAAATGAACGACTGGGTGAAATTTTATGAAGATGTAATGGGTTTCAAATTGTTATTAACCTTTGACGATAAAGACATTAGCACTGAATACAGCGCGTTAATGAGTAAAGTGGTTAGCAATGGAAATGGTTATGTGAAATTTCCAATCAATGAACCTGCCGATGGTAAAAAGAAATCTCAAATTGAAGAATACATTGAATTTTATAACGGGGCCGGTGTTCAACATATTGCCGTTGAAGTTCACGATATCCTTGAAACTGTTGCCGAATTACGCAGAAGAGGTATCGAGTTTCTTTATGTTCCAGACACATATTACGAAGATGTCTTAGATCGTGTAGGGCACATTAACGAAGATCTCCAAAAATTGAAAGAATTGAATATTCTAATTGACCGTGATGATGAAGGATATTTGTTGCAAATCTTTACAAAGCCAGTAGAAGATAGACCAACCGTATTCTATGAAATTATACAACGTCATGGAGCCAAGAGCTTTGGTAAAGGAAACTTTAAAGCCTTGTTTGAATCTATTGAAAGAGAACAAGCGAAAAGAGGAAATCTATAATCAAATAAGCACGCTTTGTATAAACAATATCCCCAAAGGATATGAAAGCAATACAAAAATAAGCAGTGCAAGTAGATTCATCTCCCACCTCAATTTGGTGCTCAGATAAACCCAAATAGGAGAGAGAACAATGGCATTCCTGAAAATCGCTGTAATGGCGCTTGTACTGTAAGGAACCGCCAAAAACAAAAAGCAAAACATGAAATAGAAGATCCAATTGGGTCTTCTATTTTTTTTGAGGGATATAAAAACACAACTTGAAATGACCAAAATCCATAAATAAAAGTTTTGAACTTCAATCCACATCTCTCGTTTCCCCCAATTATTGAGTAAATCTTGGAACCTTGTTCCCATGTGCTTCCATGGTACATTTAAATGATGCCCATATTTAAATTGGATCAGAAACAATGCATCCCAATGTCCGGTTTTTACATAATCATAAACAAACCACATGATCAATCCAATCATTGGTGCAATCACTACAAATGATTTTTTCCAATTGATTTTCTTGTTGTCGTGGATGAAAAATTCATAAATATACCAAATTCCTAAACATAAAATCAGTACAAACCCAATGCTGTAGGTGAGCACCGCGAGAAATGCAAAAAATCCTGCCAAAAAGAATTGCGATTTATCCAAAAAATAAAACAAACAGAAAATAGAAAATAGCAACATAGACAGTGGGAAAATTGCATGCAAATAAATGTTCCCAGACGAAAATTGAAAAATCAAGGTTGCTGTAAAATATTGTAAATAAGATAATTGGGGTTGCCAAAAAACAATCAATATAATGGTTGCTAAAACAAAAAACAAGCTCAGATAAATGCCTGTCATGGCCATTTCTACATTGGGTAACATCCAATGTAATATTCTGATTGTAAAAGGATATAATGGAGCCCATCCGGCATTTCCACACCAACTACTAGGGTAATCAGGACAAGGAAATAAATTGTGACCATTTTGTGCAACATCTAAATACAATGCACTGTCCCAACGGCTCCAACAATCTGGGCTTAATCCACCCCAGCAATTGCCTGCTAACGCAATATAATGTCCAAAAAATAAAAAAATGGCAAAGGAAATGAATCCAATGCCAATTTTTATCATGGTGGTTTTATTTAGTTGTATTGTGCCCATTGTGTGTGCACAAATTCCATTAATTGTTGAATGTATTGTGAAGAGAATTCAAATTTTACTCCGGCGTCTTCATAGATTTTAGGAATTGATTGGGTATAACCCAATTTCATGAAAGATTTATATCCATCAAGAGCTTTAGTTTTGTTGGAATGGTAATTTTTCCAAATTCCAATCGCGCCCAATTGAGCAAACCCATATTCTATATAGTAGAATGGAACTTCAAAAATATGCAACTGTTTATGCCAAGCATAAGCTTTTGCATCTTCAAATCCATCGTAATGAACAAGTCCGCTTGAAAAACGTTCTTGCTGCTTAATCCAAGCTTCTTTGCGTTCTAATTGGGTATGATTGGGGTTCTCATAAATCCAATGCTGAAAGGCATCAACCGTTGCAATCCAGGGCAAAGTACCAAGAATACCTTCTAATTGCTCACATTTAGCCCTTCTCAACAACGCATCATCTTCGAAATAGTGGTGCCAACCATCCATGCTCAACAATTCCATGCTCATGGAAGCCAATTCGGCCACTTCACTTGGGGTATTTTTAAATGCATTTAATGGCAATGGGGCCATTTGAAAACTGTGAATGGCATGACCAGCCTCGTGTACCAAGGTTTCTACATCCCTCAAATTCCTGGTAGCGTTCATGAAAATAAACGGCATGTTGGTTTTTGCAAGAGGGTAGTTGTATCCTCCGGGAGCTTTTCCAACGCGGCTATCTAGATCTAATAGGGATTTTTCTTTCATGGTAGACAAACATCCCCCAAAAAAAGAATCAAGTTCATTTAAAGCGGCAATGCCTTTGTCTAAAAGATCGGTTCCGTTATTGAATGGTTTCAATGGAGCTCTATTTAGTGGATCAACTGCGGTGTCCCAAGGTTTCAATTCAGCAATTCCCATCAATTGAATTCTGCGTTCTTGAATTTGCTTGAGTAAAGGCACCACATGTTTTTCAACAGAATCATGGAAATTCTTGCAATCTTCAACAGAATAATCAAACCTTCCCATGGCTGCGAACATGTAGTCACGGTAATTTTGAAAACCAGCATTTACAGCAACTTGATGGCGTTTTTGAACCATTTTGTCAAATAAATCTTCTAGTTTTTGGGTATCTTGAGACCTTCTATTTTGCATGGCATGCCATGCTTTTTCACGAAGGTCGCGGTTTGTCTCCATCAAAAGGTTTGAAGCCTGTTGCATAGTGATGGTGTTGCCATCCCAGCCGATGCTCATTGAGCCTTGAATTGAGGAATATTCTTGTGCTAGAGTGTTGAGTTCAGCTTGTAAAGGAATATTCTCTTCACGGAACAAATCTACAGCGCTTTTTAATGCTCTAAAATAGATGTGAAACTCGGGTTTATTGCCCAATTGAGAAGTGAATTCACAGGCAACAATTTTATTGTTGAGTGCATCTTCAAAAGGAGCAATTTTAGGTTGAATTTCTTGTATAAAATACAAGTATTCTTTTTCATATACTTCGTTCTGAGTATCGCAAGTCATGTGAATATATCGCCATGCCATATCCTCGGAAAGAAAGCTCTCCAAATCACTCACATCATTCAAGAATGTTTCAAATTCTTGAATAGAACCAATTGGTCGATCAATAAGTTGTTGGAATAGCGATTCAACATCGCTTGGTTGCTGAATGCTAAAATCAGACGGAATAAACGAACCCATATTGATGGTGCTATTAGCTACCCATTTTACGCGGTGTGGTAGTTTTTACTTTCACACCAGCTGCTGTTTTGGTAGGAGTTTTGGTTTTTGCAGCCGTAGCCTTTGGCTTATCAGATGATTTGGTTTTTACCGCTTCTTTAACTTCTGAAGTTTCTTCTGCATCATCTGCCTTATTCAAAGAATCAAAATCCAATCCACCTTTTAACATATTGTACCAAGTGTATAGTTTTTTCATGTCGCTTACATACACTTTCTCTCTGTCATAATTAGGAAGAACTTTCGACATAAATGCACGAACTTCATCGTTGTCGGCTTTTGAAGTAGGCAACGCAGCACCTGAATCTTCAATTTTTTTGAGGGATAATAACACTTCCGACAATCTCACTTCACCTTCTTCAGTGAACATGGAAATATCAGCCAAAACACTCACACGTTGACGAGCATTGGTGGCCCACTTTTTTTGATCTGTTAAAGATTCTAAAATAAGTCCAGTTTTATTTTGACCAATCACTTTGTGAAGGCCTGGCATTCCGGTTACAGAAACTACATCTTTTAATTCCATAGATGGCAAATTTCTACAAATGGAGATAAATAACCAAGTTTTTACAGGTTATTTGCGATTTTCTCAAAAAATAAACCGTATAATTTTTGCAGTTTTGCAAATATTAGCTAAAGTTTAGTCTGTTTTTTACTTTTTGAAATTCTCTTAAAATCACCGCTTTAGCCATATTTAACGGGGTGCTTCCACCCATATTTTGAACAAATTTGTATTGTTTTTCAGTTAAATCAACGCGGTAAACAATTTTCATCCATTTTGAATGATTTTCTCGTTGTAAATCGGAAATAACCGATTCTAACTCTGGAATTAATTGTTCAATTTTGAGATACGGGGCATTTTTAAACTCAAAACTTGCCATACCAAAATCTTTTTCAATTTGGGCAATCACCTGAAGAATCACCTTTTCCTCCGGTTCTTGAAAAACAACATTTACCTCTGGTTCTGTCATGAATTGGTATCTAACGAATCTTCAGAAACGCCTTCTGGCAATAATTCGCCTTCCCATTTGCTCACTGCGGTGGTGGCTAAAGCGTTTCCAAGTACATTGGTCATAGATCTACCCATATCACAAAAATGGTCAATAGGTAATATCAACGCAATTCCTTCTGCTGGAATTTTGAACATGGTACAAGTGGCTGCTACCACCACCAAGGAAGCCCTTGGAACGCCAGCAATTCCTTTGCTTGTTAACATCAAAACCAACAACATGGTTAGCTGTGTGCCCAAATCCAACGGAATGGAATAAGCCTGAGCAATGAAAATACTCGCAAATGTCATATACATCATGCTGCCATCTAAATTAAATGAATATCCCAGTGGCAAAATGAAACTTACAATGCTTTTTTTACATCCAAAGTTTTCCAATTCCTCCGTTAATTTAGGAAATACAGCTTCAGAGCTTGTGGTTGAAAATGCCACCATCATTGGATTACGTATGGCTTGAACCAATGAAAATAATCGTTTTTTGAGTATCAACCATCCTACAAAAAGTAAAATGGCCCAGAGTACTATGATTCCGGTGTAGAACGACAATAAATAATCGCGGTAAACTGTGAGGATTCCTAATCCTTTGGTACAAATGATGGCTGCAATGCCCCCGAAAACACCGAATGGCGCAAAATTCATCACATATCCCACCATTTTAAGTATCACTTTTGATATTTTATCCAAAGCAATCACCAAACTTTCGCCGGTTTTGCCAAGGCTGGCAAGGGCAATTCCAAAGAAAATGGAAAAAATAACGATTTGAAGTATTTCATTCTCAGCCAAAGCTTGAAACAAACTTTTTGGAAAGAGATGTTCAATAAAATGATTGAGGGAAAACGACTCAGTTTTCTGCACCAAATCGTCTACTGATTTTGCATTTGCGGCCAAATTACCAAGGTTCATACCTTTTCCTGGTTCAAAAAAGTTCACCAGTATCAAACCAAGCATCAACGAAACCAAGGATGCAGTTAAAAACCACAACATGCTTTTTCCACCAACCCTTCCTATGGCATTGAGATTGCCCATTTTTGCGATACCCACAATCAATGTTGTGATAACCAATGGCGCAATGATCATTTGCACCAATCGCAAGAATATGGTGGTCAGTATTTTAAAATAGGAAGCGTATTGGGTGTTGATTTCTCCAGTTGGATTTTGAGCACTTCCAATTTCAGGAAGTTGTGTGAAAATCATTTGTCCAACAATGGCCCCAATAACCATGGCTATCAAGATGTATATGGTAAGTTTTGATCCTCCGTTTTTCATGATAAATGTTAATGCAAAAGTAATGGATAAATCTAATTCCATGAGATTTCACTTACAAAGTGTTATTTTTGTGTAATGATTGTTGTTACTGGCGCATTGGGATTCATTGGTTCCGCACTCTTAGGAGAGCTTGAACGCAGGGGCTATGGCGAACTTGTTGCTGTAGACAACTTCAATGATTCCAACAAGTTTCAAAATATCGAAGGAAAAAATATCCTTCAAAAAATAGATAGAACTGAATTTATTTCTTGGTTAGAAACAAATGGCAATCAGGTTCAATTTATTTTTCATATTGGAGCCAGAACCAAAACCAATGAATTCGATTGGAATGTATTGAATCAATTGAATGTTAATTACTCCAAATCAATTTGGAACCTTTGTGTTCAATGGAATATTCCCCTTGTTTACGCCTCATCTGCTGCAACTTATGGCAATGGGGAACAAGGATTTTCCGATGATCCGAAAACCATTCACCAGTTAAAACCCATGAATCCTTACGGGGAAAGTAAGCATATTTTCGACCTTTGGATGATGGAGCAAACCCAAACCCCGCCGTTTTGGGCTGGATTTAAATTTTTTAATGTATTTGGACCCAATGAATACCATAAAGGACGTATGGCCAGCGTGGTGTTTCATGCATACAACCAAATACAACAAAATGGTCAAGTTTCTTTGTTTAAAAGTTATAAATCTGAATACCCACATGGCGAACAAAAACGCGATTTTATCTACGTAAAAGATGTGCTTAACGTGCTCATTTACGAAATGGAATCAAGAAAGAATTCGGGATTATTCAACTTGGGCACTGGTACTGCCCATACTTTTCTTGAACTTGTGCATGCCGTATTTGAAGCATTAGGAATTGATCCAAATATTTCGTATATTGATATGCCTGAAGACATCCGAAACAATTATCAATATTTTACCCAAGCAGATGAAACAAGACTCATTCAATCTGGATATCAGCTTGGTTTTTCAAACTTTAATTTGGCAGTGAAAGATTACGTGCAGGAGTATTTGATGAAAAATGCCTATATGTAATCATGTTTAAATCTACCGGAAATTGGTTTGTTGCACTGGGTGTCCTATTAATTGGGGTCTCTCAATATTTTTCCTTCAATCAAAAACAAATACAATTTGATTTAACACTCAACTCGTACGCCAAAAAGCTGGTTGCTCAAATTCAAAAGGTAGACAAAGAAATAGGCACTTTTGATCAAAAAGCCAGTTTAAATCATTATTGGAACGGCTCTACCGCTGAATTGTTGAAATCAAAAAAAATTGAAGTTTATCAATTTACCGAAGGGAAACCATTGTTGTGGACAAATAGCCAGTTTCAAATTGTACCTCAAAATAAAAACTCATTCGAAGTCATTCATCAGGGATCCATTCATTTGGCAAAATGGAACAGGGTTCATGGAAAAGAAACTTGGGTGTATGTGTACAATATATTCGAGAATCAAGGTCCTAAGTTGAATCCCGATTCCCTTATTGAAAATCAACAATCCATCTTAGATATCGACAAACGCAAATTAGAAAACGGAAGGAATATTCAATTTGCTGGTAAATTCATACAACCATTTGAATCTCAATATTATATAGCTTTTACAAAATATTCGGTGAGTATTTTGTATGATTTGTTGTTTGTGGTAGGACTAATATTTGTGAGTTTGGGATTGTCATTGGTATTAAATAAGTTCAAAACGCAAACCTATTCATTGGTGAATTGGATGATATGGTTTGTTGTGAGCTATCTCTTTAACTTTGATTATATCTTACATTCTTTTAAGCAGTTGAAGTTTTTTTCTAGTAAATTATTTTATTTCAACCAGATTTTTCAAAGTATAGGTGCCACTTTAATATGGGTTGTTTTATTCCTTTGGCTTATTACATTGTTCTTAAGATTTTGTTCAGTGCGATTGCCTGAATTGTCCCTCAAAAGAAAATATCTTGTTTTTGTTCCGCTTTTTGGAATTGCATTTATCACTTTATTATTCAACTTCATTTTAGGGGGGGAGTTGGTGAGCCAAACCAACATTCATTTCGATTTTTTTGAAATCCTTTTGGTCACAAGATACACCATTCTTTCAGTGGTGATTTTGGTATTGCTCATGGTAACTGTTTTTACCATTCTCAATGAATTGGCCACTGAATTTTATAAGTTAGAATTGAACCATCGGTTGTTGATTTTTGCATTGTCAATACTTCCTGTGTTAATCTATTGCTTTATATATATACATCCGCTGTATTTCATAATCTGGTTGTTTTTTGTTTCCATTTGGTTTTTTGTTCGGAAAAATGCCACCACTAGATTCGATTATACCCGTATTTTACTTCAAGTGCTATTGCCTTGTATTTCGTTCAGTATCATTTTAAATACGGAATTAAAGAAAAAGGAAAATAAACAGCGCATTTATTTATCGTCTCAATTGTTGTTGAAAGCCGATAAAAGCATCAAAGACAAATTGTATAATACAGAAATTCAACTCAATACAGATGTTGGAGTAACCGATTATTATACCAGCTTAGTTGAAACCAAAGAAACCTTTGAGAACAGACTCAAACAACTGTATTTTAATGTCAATTACGACAATTACAATATTTCTATTTTTGATTTTAATGGACTTGGTCAACCTTATAGAATCGACAATACCATCGACTATGGAACATTGAATGCCATTTATTTTAGTGATTTGTGTATTCAGGTGACAAACCGTTTCTTTCTGATCAATGAAAGACGTTTGCGTGGATGTTATTTGGGGAAATTTAACGTGGTTCAAGAAGGGGATTTGTTGGGAAGTTATTTCGTATTGCTTACCCCCAAATTTGGAAACAACCAGGGTCGTTTGTCGGAAGTCCTGCAAAAAAATACCACTGAATCTGTTTTTAGACGTTACGATTACTCCTACGCCATTTACAACAGAAACAAATTAAACCGACATAACGGACAATTTGATTATCCAGCGGCCAACTTATTTGGAGATAACACGCGCTTTTTTAATAAAGATGGATACAGCCATTATGTTCAAAAAGATGAATATAACAACATTGTGGTAATAACTAAAAAGGATGAATCTATTTTGATTTCTTCAATACAGTTTACCATATTAACCTTGGTTGGATTTATTTTAATCTTGCTTTATTTATTGGTGGTTTGGGTTCAAAATCAATTGGGAAGATTGCTTCACAAGTTAAAACTATCATCAAAATTAGGATTTTCACCCAAAGTTAAACAACCTCAATTTTCAACTGAAAGTTGGTTCTTATCAAGACGTTTACAATTATATATCACTTGGCTGGTTTTTGGTATCTTCTTGATTGTCATATTTGTAACCATCAATTATTTTATCCAAAATAATGTAGACCGTCAACAAAAATATTTGATGAACAAGGCAAACAACGTAGCGAATAAAATTAGTGGTGAAATTGACTTGGACGCACTTCAAAACAAATACGAGGTGGGATTGGTCTATGATTTGGCCGATTATTACGAAACGGATATCAACATTTACGATCAATTTGGGAAACTCATTTTATCTACCAACCCGCAATTGTATGCCGATAAATACACCGGTGATTTGATGAATCCTCAGGTTTTTAGAAAATTCCAAACAAATGAAATTTCTTCTGCTATTGTATCTGAAAATATTTCGGATCTTAGTTATATTTCTGCTTATACAACGTTGATTGATAATGATTTGAATATTCGAGGGTTTGTGAATTTGCCCTATTTCTCTAACCGAGAAGATTTGTTTCGGGAAATTTCTCAATATACCGTTACCATTATCAACCTCTTTGTACTCATTTTTGCCCTAGCCATCATTTTAACGTATTATGTGGCGCAAAGACTCTCTAAACCGTTGATTTTGATTAAAAATCAGCTCTCTCAAATGAAAATTGGAGAGAAAAATATGCCTATCCAATGGCAACGCAATGATGAAATTGGATTGTTGGTGGCTGAATACAACAAAATGTTAACTGCTTTAGACAGCAGTTTGAATCGCTTAGCAGAAAGTGAACGTCAAGGTGCTTGGAGGGAAATGGCCAAACAAGTGGCTCATGAAATTAAAAATCCATTAACCCCAATGAGGTTGTCACTGCAACACCTTCAATATTCAATTGGTAGAGGTGATGACAATATTGAGGAAAAAGTAAAAAAGACAATCGCACTCATGATTCGTCAAATTGATTCTTTGAGTACCATGGCCGAAGAATTTAGTTCGTTTGCGAAAATGCCTGAACCCATCTTGCAGAAAATTGATTTGAAATTGGTGCTCACCGATGCGAGAGATTTGATGGAAAAAGAAATGGGACATCCAATTTCAATGTCGATTGATGTGGAAACGGTGCCAATTTTGGCAGATCCTCATCAGTTAGGACGCATATTCAACAATATATTTAAAAATGCCATACAGGCCATTCCGGAAGATAGAATTGGTAAAATTGATGTGCAACTGCAAGTTCAAAATAATTGGGTGAACATCCGAATTTCCGACAATGGTAAAGGAATTCCACCAGAACTTTCTGAAAAAATATTTAGTCCCAATTTTAGCACCAAAAATAGTGGGATGGGACTTGGTTTGGCCATCACCAAAAAAATCATTGAACAGTTTAAAGGAAACATTCATTTTACCTCTGAACTCAATGTGGGAACCGTATTTGAAATCAATTTTCCAATTGATTTGACATCGAATTAATTTTCCCTTTTAGGAAGATGAGATTTGATTTTATCAAATCCAGATCGTGTGAGCGGACTTTTACCAAAGTTATTAGAAAATTCGGATTCCGAGAGATTGTGCCAATCATTTTCATTCCAATGAATCCAATTTCCGGGGGTAAATCGCAATTCATTTGTGGACGTTGAAAAGCGATTCCACGGACAAACATCTTGGCAAATGTCACAACCGAAAATCCAATCATTTAGCATTTGTTTTTCAGATGATTCGAGTTCCGATTTTTTCTCAATGGTCAAATAAGAAATGCATTTATTGGCATCCACCACTTTATCGGCCACGATGGCTGTAGTAGGGCAAGCATCAATACAGGCGGTGCAAGAGCCACAATGGTCAGTGGTTTGTGAATCGGGTTCAACTTCAATGCTGCAAATAATTTCGGCCAAAAAAAAGTAACTTCCAATGCCCTTTCGAATGAGTAAACTGTGTTTTCCTATCCATCCAAGGCCCGACATTTCAGCCCATTGCCTTTCCATTACCGGAGCTGAATCTACGAATACACGCCCTTCGGTGTTTGGCAACAGGGTTTTTATAAATTCTAGGAGCAAAAATCCTTGATCTTTTACCACTTTATGGTAATCTTCACCATACGCGTATTTTGCAACTTTTGGTGCATTTATTTTTTGCAATTCCCGCGGAAAATAGTTGTAAGCCAAGCTAATTACGGTTTTGCAATTTTCCACCAAAAGTGTTGGGTTTATGCGTTTTTCGAAATGGTTTTCCATGTATCCCATTTCCCCGTGATACCCCAAATTAAGCCATTCTTGCAAACGGTGTTTTTCTGATTCTAACCCTTCTGCTTTTGAAAATCCACAAGCTAAAAATCCAAGCTCAATGGCTTTCTCAGTAATTTGTGCTTTGATCGAAGAATTGTCCATAAAGAACAGCGTCAATTTTACAACAGTGTTCCGCCACCACCCATGTGAGGAATTTTACCCAAGTGACGATATGCCAAATGCGTGGCTTCCCTTCCCCTAGAAGTCCGTTGAATATATCCTTCCTGAATCAAGAAAGGTTCATACACTTCTTCAATGGTGCCAGAATCTTCGCCACAAGCAGTTGCAATGGTTCCCAATCCAACCGGACCACCTTTAAATTTATCGATGATGGTTGAAAGGATACGGTTGTCCATTTCATCCAAGCCATTGGCATCTACATTTAAGGCTTGTAAGGCAAATTGTGCAATGTCTAGGGTAATGGTTCCATTGCCTTTGATTTGAGCAAAGTCGCGGGTTCTGCGCAGCAATGCATTGGCAATACGCGGGGTTCCTCGGCTTCTTCTTGCTATTTCATAAGCCGCAGATTCATCAATAGGGGTATTTAAAATACCAGAACTTCGTTTTACAATGCCAGTTAGAATTTCAGCATTGTAATATTCTAACCTACAATTGATTCCAAATCTGGCCCTTAAAGGCGCGGTTAACAATCCGCTCCTAGTAGTTGCGCCTACCAATGTGAATGGTGCCAAAGAAATTTGCACACTTCTTGCATTGGGGCCGGTATCAATCATGATATCAATGCGATAGTCTTCCATTGCAGAGTATAAATACTCTTCAATTACCGGACTTAAACGGTGAATTTCATCAATGAAAAGAACATCTCCTTTTTGGAGGTTGGTGAGTAAGCCTGCTAGGTCACCTGGTTTTTCAAGCACAGGGCCTGAAGTGATTTTCATGGAACTCCCCATGGCATTGGCCACAATGTGGCTCAATGTGGTTTTTCCCAATCCTGGAGGGCCATGCAACAAAATATGGTCGAGCGCTTCTTCACGCATTTTTGCAGCTTCAACAAAAACTTTGAGGTTTTCTAGAATTTTCTCCTGACCCGTGAAATCGTCGAAACTCGCCGGCCTCAATACCTTTTCAATGTCCTTGTCGGCACGGCTTAAATGATCGTTGGAAGGATTGAGGTTTGGATTCATATTAAATAGATTTTGCCAATCGGCGCAAATTTGCTTCTACGGTTGAATTTACAGGCCACAGCGGTTGGCGCACAGCCGTGCCGCAAAGTCCCAATTCATTGAGCATGGTTTTAATTCCAGAAGGACTACCATCGGCGAAAATTGCAATGGAAGCTTCCAATGTTTGGTAATGAAGGGATTTGGCATCGGAAAAACGTCCCTCAGAACACGCCTTCACCATACCTGAAAATTGTTTTGGAAAAGCATGGTTGATTACAGAAATCACCCCAGCTGCACCACAAGCCATCATTGGGAAAGTAAGCGCATCATCGCCGCTAATAACCAAGAAATCCGCAGGTTTGTTGGCAATAATGTTCATCACTTGCTCCATGTTGCCAGAAGCTTCCTTCGTAGCCACAATTTGTGGCAATTGTGCCAAACGCAATTGGGTTTCCGCCGTCATGTTCATGCCCGTTCTGCCTGGAACATTGTAAATGATGATGGGCAAAGGGGTAACTTCACACAACGACAAGTAGTGCTGGTAAATGCCTTCCTGGTTGGGTTTATTGTAATAAGGACTTACGCTCAAAATGGCGCAAAATCCAGTTAAGTCTGTGTTTTGTAATTGATTGCGAACTTCAGCTGTGTTGTTGCCACCAATGCCTAAAACCAATGGTAATCGGCCATTGTTGGCTGCTTTGATGCATTCAATCACCGCTGTCTTTTCTTCTTTTGAAAGGGTAGCGCTTTCTCCCGTTGTACCTAAAACAACCAAGTAGTTTGTGCCACCATCAATTTGTTGGTTCACAATACGTGTAAGTGCATCAAAATCAATGCTATAATCGTCTTTAAATGGGGTGATCAAAGCAACCCCGGTGCCCATTAGTTCTTTCATTGTAAATGTTTAAAGCAATCTTTTAAATCGCAAAGGTACTGATTCAAATTTGGTGTTTCATTCTGTTTTAACAAGATATCAAAAAAAGTTTGATATTGATCTTGATAGTTGGAAATTCTGGCAAGGCTATTCGCCATGCAAGCCATTCCTATAGTCTTGTACGAAAATTCAATGTCGAGGTTGATGAAAAAGTCGACCGGTTGCTTCAGCACTCGCTGCAATCCATCGGCCTTGGGAGCTCCAAACCAGTTAAAATCGGCTTGGCAGAAATTCCATCGGTTTCTATCGGCCGGCACTGGAATCGTTTTGGTGTCTTTCCCCGGGTAAATGGCAATGGTACTCACGGTTTTTCCATTTTGCTCCAAATATCCCACAAAATCATCCACCATGGCTTCAATGCCCGTAATGTTGGGTGTCATTTCGTAAACTATGGTAAAATTCTTTGCCGTGCGAAAGTTAACAGGGCCTTTGGTGCGCTTGTAAGACTTACAGCGCCAATTTAACAGCGCCATTTTGAGTTTACTGGGTTCTAATTCTTTGTTCATACTCCCTGTATCATTTGAATGAGTTCGTCTTCCGATAAAAACACGACACCCAATTGTTGAGCTTTTTCTAATTTTGAGGGACCTACACCGCTGCCCGCAATGAGGTAATTGGTTTTCGATGTTACCCCAGAGGCCATTTTCCCGCCGTTTGATTCAACCAACTCTTTCAATTCATCGCGGCTGTATTTTTCAAATACCCCTGAAATAACAAACGTTTTACCACTTAAGATGTTGCTAGCTTTCTCCTGTTTTTGCGCCTCAAATTGCAAACCTGCAATTTTTAATTTGTTTATTTCTTGCACATTTCGCGGATTTTGGAAATGTTGGTACACGGTTTGTGCAATGCGATCGCCAATTTCATCAACTAATAACATTTCCTCCACCGAAGCCTCCATTAACTTTTCAATGGTTAAAAAGGCCGCCACCAATTTTTTTGCAACGGTTTCACCAACATAGCGAATTCCCATCGCAAACAATACCCTCTCAAAGGGTTGTTGCTTGCTCATTTCAATGCCTTCAATGATGTTGTTGGCACTTTTTTCACCCATTCGATCGAGTTGTATCAACTGTTCAAATGTGAGTGAATAAAAATCTGCTGGGGTTTGTACCAACCCATTTCGATACAAAGTCTCGGCCATTTCACTGCCTATACTCTGAATGTCCATGGCCTTTCTTCCCACAAAATGTTCCAAACGACCAATGACTTGCGGCGGACAAACCAAATCGTTGGGACAATAATGCTGTGCTTCACCTTCGTTTCGGATAAGTTCGGTGCCACACTCAGGACAATGGCTGATATATGCTTGAGGTACAGATTCTGGCATACGTTGGCTATAATCTATACCTACAATTTTGGGAATAATTTCACCGCCTTTTTCAACGAACACCCAATCGCCAATGCGGATATCCAATCGCTGCATTTCATTGGCATTGTGCAAGCTGGCGCGTTTTACAGTTGTTCCCAAAATAGAAACAGGCTGAAGTTCCGCAACCGGAGTGATGGCGCCCGTTCGGCCCACTTGATAGGTAATGCCGAGTAGTTGCGTGGTGGCCGTTTCGGTTTGAAATTTATATGCAATGGCCCAACGCGGTGTTTTTGCGGTGAAGCCCAATTCTTCCTGTAGATGTTTTTGGTTGACTTTGATCACTACCCCGTCGGTATCGAACGATAAATCATGTCGTTTTTCATCCCAAACGCTGAGAAATTCCAAGACTTGGTCAATGCCATTGCAAACTTTAGAGGTATCGGCAATTTTGATCCCCCAGCTTTTTGCCGCTTGCAGCGACGCATCGTGGGTGGCAAACAGGCCATTGTCCTCCAATAAATAATACAAGTAAATATCCAGAGGTCGTTTTGCAACTTCTTGAGGGTCTTTTATTTTGAGGGACCCTGAAGCCACGTTTCGAGGATTTGCGTATTCTGCTTCACCATTGGCACGGCGCAGTTCATTGAGCTTTTCGAATCCTTTACGGTGCATGAAAATCTCACCGCGCATTTCGAATTTTTCAGGGAAATTGCCGTGAAGGGAATGCGTTAAGCTTCTGATGGTTTTCACGTTGGTGGTTACATCATCGCCTTGAATGCCATCGCCACGGGTAATGGCTTGCACGAGTTTTCCATTTTCATAGAAAACGGAAATGGCTAAGCCGTCAATTTTCAATTCACAAACGTATTCTATCTCTGAAAGTCCGGTAGCTTTTCGGATTCTTTCATCGAAATCTCTGAGCTCTTGTTCGTTGTAAGTATTTGCTAGAGAAAGCATTGGGCGTTGATGTTTCACCGTTGTGAAGCCATCGATGGGTTCGCCACCTACTTTTTTTGTGGGACTATGGGGCAATGCCAATTCAGGAAATTGTTGCTCTAAGTGAGTCAATTCATTGAGCAGTTGATCAAATTCAAAATCAGAAATTGAAGGTTCTGCCAGCACATAATAGCTGTAATTGTGTGCTTTAATCTGAGTAGTTAGTTGTTCAATGCGTTGTTTTGCCTGAGCCAATTCCATAGGTCAACGAAACTACAAAAAAATCGTTGGAGCCACCATTCTATCTATCTGAAAAAGGGGTAGAGTTATTCACAATTCTCTCAAATTATTGAACAATTGATGAATAATTCAAATTATAGTCTGTTTTTTGAACCATGGAATCTCAAAAAATTGCCCCAAACAGAGTGGTTAGCCTTAGCTATTCACTTTCTTTATCAAATGGTCAAATTGCAGATGAAGCTACTGCAGAGCAACCGTTGATGTTCATACATGGAATTGGTCAAACTTTGCCAAAATTTGATGCAAATATTGATGGTTTGAGCGTTGGTGATGCCTTTTCTTTCACCCTTACTGCGGAAGAAGGTTATGGTGTTAGCGACCCTCGTTGGATCATCGAATTACAGAAGTCTATTTTTGAGGGACCAGAGGTGCCTGCTGATATTCTTCAAATCGGTGCTATTTTGCCTATGCAAGACCAAGATGGCAATCCTATGGATGGCAAATTGGTAGAAATTGGCGAGACAACCGTTAAATTGGATTTTAACCACCCATTGGCTGGTGAAGCCCTTCATTTTACTGGTAAAGTTGAGTCTGTAAGAGAAGCAACTGCCGATGAACTAGACCACGGTCACGTTCATGGTCCAGGCGGACATCACCATTAAGGGTTAGTAGGGTTATCCCGATATATCGGGTAGGTTAGAAAGATTAGATGATAGATTCTCCTAATCTTTCTAATCTTTCTAATCTTTCTAATCTTTCTAATCTAATTTTAAATTCTCGGATCCAACTTGATTCCAAGCTTTTCCATCTGGGTAACTTCAATGTTGTAAACCCCAAAATCGATGGTAACAACCCCCCAAATACGATAAACACCACGTCCTTTAAAAGGATATCGGCTCACAATCTGTGGGAAATGGATGCTGTCGAAGAAGTATCCATCGCGGTCTATCCAAGTGCCAAAGTTCATTTCTTTGCCCCCAATTGTTTTGGTGGGCTTTACCGTAACCAAATATCCCTCCATCATCACTGTTTTATGAAGCAACCCCCTTAAATGTTTTGCTCTTATTTCAGATGATTGATTTTCAGTGTCTTGGATTAAATCGAAAGGGCTGCAGAGGGCAAAGCCAATGAATTCGCGCTGATCGATGGCAATTTCTAGCCAAGAATCTTCCAGCGGGGGCAATTCGTACGTTTTGGGTTGTTCTGTGAACAATTTTGCGGAAATTATTCCTTCTTTTTTTTGCGAAAAATACGAATGTGCCTCCCACAAAAGCGACCTTCTCGATTTTCCAGTGAACCGAAAGGCCCCAATTTGAATTAAAATTTTCAATTGCTCTAAACTCGGTTCTACGCGGGTTTTAAAGTCGTACAGACTTTCAAATTCCCCATCTTTTTGTGCCAAGAAAATGCTGTTGGCACAGCGCTGCTCCAAGTTTTGAACCAAACCCAATCCCAACCAAATTGTTTTTCCCTCAATTTTAGTGAGGTAACGGCTGTGGTTTACACAGGGCGCTTGCACATCGGCGCCGCACATGCGTGCGGCGTGAACATAAAATTCCGTTCTGTAAAAACCTCCAAAATTGTTGATCACCGCCACGTAAAATTCCAACGGATAATAGGCCTTCAAATGCAAACTCTGGTAGCTTTCCACCGCATAGCTGGCACTGTGTCCCTTCGCAAAACTATAGCCGGCAAAACTTTCAATTTGTTTCCAGACCTCCACAATCAGCTCGTGGGAATGTCCTTTTTCCCTGGCTTTTTCATAAAATTGCTGCTGCACTTTTAAGAATTCGGCCTTGCTCCTAAACTTCCCACTCATGCCCCTCCTCAAAACATCGCTTTCCGCCAATCCCAGTCCCGCAAAATGATGCGCCACCCGAATTACATCCTCCTGATACACCATGATGCCATACGTTTCTGGCATGATTTCCTGCAATACCGGATGCGCTTCCTTTCGTTTTTCTGCATCAATATGCCGTTCAATGAACGTTCGCATCATGCCACTGCGGGCAACCCCAGGACGTATCACACTGCTCGCCGCCACCAACGTTAAATAATCTCTGCACTTTAATTTGCGCAGCAATTGCCGCATCGCCGGACTTTCTACATAAAAGCACCCCATGGTGAATCCCGTTTCAATGATCCGCGCAATTTTAGGGTCGTTTTTGAACGTTTGAATTTGATGTGGGTCTACATCAATTCCTTGATTTTCTTTGATATAAATCACCGCATCTTTGATATGGCCTAAGCCACGTTGGCTTAAAATGTCGAACTTCGCCAATCCCAAATCTTCCGCTTCTAGCATGCTAAACTGAACCGTTGGAAACCCTTTTGGCGGCATTTCCAACGCCGAATAGTGGTAGATGCTCTTTTCTGAAATGAGAATGCCCCCAACATGGATGCTTCGGTAATTCGGTAAATTGTGAATTTTGCGGGCATGTTTTAGCAACGTTGCATACAACGATTCTTTGTTCTCGATGTCACTTTCAGAATTGGCTGCCGTTTTGGGCTTCCATTCTCTGTTGCGCAATCCAATTCCTGGGGTACTGTAAATAGAATCGCTATTGGTGGAATATTCTGCAAAATTGGCGTCGCCATAGTAGGTGGGACGCTCCAGCAAATGGTCGATTTCCGCTTTGGGTAGCCCGTAAACCTTCCCCAGTTCTCGCACCACCGCGTTGCTCTGAAACGTATTGTATGTTCCCACCAACGCCACATTGTGAGGCCCGTATTTTTCCATGATGTAGGCCGTTACTTCATCTCTGTCTTGCCACGAAAAGTCAATGTCGAAATCGGGTGGACTACTTCTGTAAGGGTTGATAAATCGCTCAAAGTACAAATCCAAATCGATGGGGTCAACATCCGTAATTTTGAGGCAATAAGCCACCATGCTGTTCGCGCCGCTCCCTCGTCCTACATGAAAAAAACCACGCGATTCAGCAAACCTACAAATGTCCCAGTTGATTAAAAAATACGATGTAAATCCCAGTTCATAAATGAGTTGCATTTCTTTCTCTAGGCGTTTTGTGGTTTCATAGGTGTAATTCGGATACCGGTATTTCAGTCCCTCAAGAGCCAACTCCCTCAACATCCGATAATCTTGGTCGGGATTGTTGGTGAAGGTTTTTTTATTTTGAGGGACATTGAAGTCGAACTGCCAATGCGCCTCTTGGATTAGGGATTCTGCGTTTTGTAGGAGAATGGGGGTGTCAGTAAAATGGGGGATAAGGGTGGCGAAATCGTCGAAAAGGTCGTATTTAGAGGCTGTGCAATTGGGTTTGAGTTTGGTGAGTAGGCAATTGTGTTGAATGCAGCGAAGCAGGGTGTGGGTGTGGAGGTCATCGAGATTTCGGAGGGTGGCTTTGTGGTAGGCGATCAGTCGTTTTGCGGAATTTTTCCAAGGGGAAAGCCTCAATTTCCGCAGCTGATGGGCGGTTACCCCAATATGGGCGTGAGCGGGAATGTCTTTGGATGAAAGTCCAATCACTTTATGAAAGGGATAAATGCAAATTACGTCGTTGAGTTTGGGCGCCAAGACGGGGAAATGGGCGTTTTGCAACAAGAATTCGGACAAAAACTGGTTGATATTGGCAAATCCGGAGTGGGATTTGGCCATGAGGATATAGAGGGTTTCGTCATTGTTTTTCACTTCCACCCCAAGATGAGGAATCACCAAAGGATGTTTTTGAGCCTCTTTGATAAAATTGGTGGCACCGCTCACATTGTTGATGTCGGCCAATAAAATATGTACGGGTGTTTGTAGTGTCTCAGCCTGATTTTGCGCCCATTTAACAATATCCTCAGGACTCAATAGTCCGTACCTCAAACTAAAATAGGAATGTGCATGATAAATCATTTTGATAAAAATATTAACAATTAATTGCTAACAATATAATCAAAATTTTTGAGATTTATGAAGGTTTATAAAAGTTTATGAAGGTTTATAAAGGTTTATGAAGGTTTATAAAAGTTTATGAAGGTTTATAAAGGTTTATGAAAGTTTATGAAAGTTTATAAAGGTTTATGAAAGTTTATGAGGGTTTATGAAACGGGTTAGAAAGATTAGGAAGATTAGAGAGATTAAACTGCCGCAGGCGTAAACAGCGAAGCGTCAACCACGTAGTGTAAACCGCCGATGGCGTAAACTGCCGAAGGCGTAAACCACGAAGTGACCAAAGGTTTGTAATTTAAATTTATATATCTTTGTCAAATGATGAGAAGAATTTATTCCCTTGCTGTTCTTGGTTGCTTGGCAATTGCTTTAAATGCTCAAATTGAACCCACTGATTCTACACTTCAAGTTGTAGGATATTGGAGCAAAGGCGAAAAACAAAATTATTCAGTTACCCAAAATAAAATCAAACTCAATAAGGCGGATACGGTTTCTAAAGAAACAACAACATTCAATGTTCAGGTTACAATTTTAGATTCTACCGATAAAAATTATAAAATTGAATGGTTCTATTCTAATTATAAAGCAACAGGTAACCAACAATCAAATCAGTTGCTTGCAGAATTGATTTCGCTTTATGACAATTTTAAAATCATTATCATAACAAATGAAATGGGCGAGTTTCAAAGTGTTGAAAATTGGAAGGATATTCAGTCTGCCATGAAAAAAGCAATTGATATCATCAAGAAAAAATATCAATCTCAAAAGGATTTACTGGCAATGTTCGACAATTATATGGTTAATTTTCAAACAAAAGAGGGAATTGAAGCCTTTGCTATCAATGATATTTTGCAGTTTTATTCTTATCACGGATCTAAATATAAATTGGGAGAAACATTGTCGGGGATAACCCCGGTAGCTACAGCCATTAGTGACAAACCCATTGATACCAAATATGAACTTACTTTGGAAGAACTGAACTTCGAAGACAATAATGGTGTTTTAAGATTGATTCAAACCCAAGATGAAAATCAATTGGCAGATTTTACCTATGCATATTTAAAGAAAATGATGCCAAAAGTACCTTTCAAACGATCTGAAATGCCCAAAGTATCTGCGGTAACAGAACTTGCATCGCGCATACACAATGCAGGGTGGGTTGTTTATAGCGTAGAAACAAAAAATATCACAGCAATTGATTCAACAACAGTTGAAGAACGTATCATTGAATTGCAGTAATAGTTTGTGTAAATCCCTTTCTGATTTAAAGATTAGAAAGTTTAAACTGCCGCAGGCGTAAACCACGTAGTGTAAACCGCCGAAGGCGTAAACCACGAAGTGTAAACCGCCGCAGGCGTAAACTGCCGGAGGCGTCAACATATCCGTGTCAACTTTTTTGTCAAAAAAAAACTAACTTTGTTACATGGTTGTCTATTTTGATGGCGTTTGCAACTTATGCAATGGCTGGGTGAGGTTTTTGAGAAAATATGATAAACATAAAAAGCTTCAATTGATTTCATTACAATCTGTTGAAGCCAAACAATATTTTGCCGAAACCCCAGAAATTTTGTCCCTCCAAACCATTGTGTTTGTGAAAAATTCAAACCGCTATTTTGCGTCAGACGCCGTTTTGATGATATTGAAAGAACTCAACTTCCCTTTTTCTTTTCTCGCAAAATGCATGCACCTGTTTCCCAAAAAGTGGCGAGACGCCGTTTACTTTTACATCGCAAAAAACCGATATCGCTGGTTTGGAACCTGTGAAATTAATGGATTATAGGATTACAGGATTATAGGATTATAGGATTATAGGATTATAGGATTATGGGATTATGGGATTATAGGCTTATTGGGGCTTATAGGTTTATAAGATAAACTTTCATAAACCCTCATAAACATTTATAAACTTTTTTATTCCTTCCTTCTCACCTTTTCACCATTGTTCAAGGTTTTGGCAATGGCCATCGAAGGCTCAGAAATCACTTCATCGCCAAGTTTAAGTCCCTCAATGACTTCAAAGTAATCAATGTCTTGGATCCCCGTTTTTACTTTAACAGCTTTTGCCACGCCATTGTTATTCAAAAATACCCAAGTGGTGATGCCTTGATTGTTCGATTTTTTCTCAGTGGCTGCATCTGGGTTTGGATTTCTGGTGGTCAATGACGAAATTGGAATGGCCAATACATTGCTTTTTGTCATCGATTGAATATCCACCGAAGCCGTCATTCCTGGGAAAAATGGTTGAGGGGTTTTTCGGGTAATCAAATCTTTGTAACTGCTAGGTAGCAACCTCACTTTCACCGTATAGTTGGTTACCTGCTCATTCATGTTGGTAGCCACGTTGAATTTTGCGGAATTCGCAATTTCCGTTACCACACCTTTGAAAACGCGGTCAGCATAAGCATCTACTTTGATATTGGCACTGTCTCCGCGGTGAACCCTTACAATGTCGTTCTCGTTGATGTTCACCTGAACTTCCATGGTGTTCAAATTGCTAATGCGCATGATTTCAGTTCCAGCCATTTGGGCTGTACCCACAACACGTTCTCCTTTTTCGTTGTTCAGTTGGGTTACAATTCCCGAAGTAGGGGCGTAAATACTGGTTCTTCCAAGGTTTTTTGAACCTTCATCAACCCTGGCCATCAAACTTTTTACATTGAATTGGGCCGATAAAACATTTTTGGAAGCAATGGTCAAATCTGCTTGGCTATTTTCATATTGCAACCTGGCATTGTCGAACTCTTGATCGCTGATTACTTTTTGATCGTGCAATTGTTTTTGACGTTTGAAATTAATTTCAGCCTGGTTGAGCGCCATTTTTGCCTTGATTTGTTGCGCCTCGCTAGAAGCAAATCCTGCTTTTGCATTGTCTAAATTGGCTTTCAACTGACTCATGGTGGTTTGGTACAACTCCGGGTTAATTCTCAATAGTAATTGTCCTTTTGTTACACTATCTCCCTCTTTTACTAGCATTTCGGTGATTTCTCCAGAAACGTCAGGGCTGATTTTTACTTCAAATTCTGGTTGGATTTTCCCAGTAACACTCACCACTTCCGTGATGGTTCTTAAAATCACCTTTTCTGTAGAAATTTCCACAGGTTTTGGTCCAGAGTTGAATATTTTTATGAGTATCAACAATCCAATAATGGTTGATACAGAAATCCAAATGAGTTTTTTCTTTTTCATCAATTGTTATTTTGAGGGATAAAGGAGTTGCGGTATATAAAATCGAGAAATAATTTTCTAAAAGCAAGTTCGTATTTTGCGGATATGAGATTTTGGTAGGCAGCAATTTCTGCATTTTCCGCGGATTGAAGCTCAAATTGCGATGCTTGTCCGCTTTTAAAGCGAATTTGAACAAATTCTAAATTCTTTTTCTGAGCAATAGACGTTTCTTCCAAGGCATTGAATTTTGACAAACTATTTTCATAATTGATATAGGCTGAATTTACTTCATTGCGTGCGTTTTGCAAGCTTTTTTGGACATTGATTTTGCTTTGTAATATCAATAATTGGGCTTTTTGAATTTGCGTGTGCGCCTGCATTTTGCCGTATATAGGAACCGACATTGTGGCCCCAAAACTTTGTCCGAAATTGTCTTTCACTTGCTTGCCAAAGTCAATGGTTTGGGTGCTGTAATTGAAAACCGGTGCTTCAACCAGTTCAAGTGAGCTTTTCACAACGCCAATGGTTTGTGAACCGGCCAATGTCATACCTGTGATGGATTTCGCATTGTCGGAATAGACCGTTGTTAAATTACCCCCAATGCTGATGGTTGGCAACAACAATCCTTTGGAAACGCTTAATGAAAACTCAGACGCTTTTAAACGGAACATCGATGCCTTAATGTCAGGTCTTTTGGCAATTGCGCTATCTGTAAGTTCTTGTATTGAGATAGGATAGGGTTTGTTCTGTATGTTGGGTTGATCTATTTCGGCAAGTTCAATTTCCGTTTCAGCGGGCAAAAGTAACAAGTTTTTTAAATTGTTGATGGCCGATTTGTAGGCATTGCTGGCTTGGGTAAGGGTAGAAACTGTATTCAAATATTGGGCTTTAGCCGACCACAGCGTTCCCTCATTGGCCATGCCAGCTTGAAGGAGTTTGTTGATTCTCTCAACTTCCATTTTACTATTTTCAGCTGTTTTTTGACTTGCTTTTTCCAGTTCTTTGGTTTGCAAACATTGCAAATAGGCGAGGGCTACATTCAATGCAACCGATTGTTTTGCCTGAATTAAATCTTGCTCCGTAGCCAATTTTGTGTACTTCGATTGATTCACAGCATTGCGCAATTGTCCCCCAGCAAACAAAACCCAACTTCCTTGCACTTGGAAATTGTTGCTACCTATGGTGGTTTGTACAAATTGGTTGGAGAAACGGTCAATGCTACGTCCGCTTTGATAAAATTGACCGGCCGACCCAGAAATATCGGGTGTTAAATTGCGTTTACTCTGAACGTAATCATTATCAGCGTTTTGGTTGGCAATTGCCGACAGTTGAACATCGAGATTTTGAGATAAAGCGAGTTCAATGCAACGATTTAGAGTGAACTTTTCAACATTTTTCGCAACTGGTTGGGCCAATAAAACGGAACTTAATGTTGAAAAAAATGAAAATAAGAGCCACCGCATTTGGCAAAGATAGGGGGAAATTGGGGTTGATTGTGGAATGTCGACAGACCTCAAACTTTATCGATAAAACGATTTTGTGGAAAACATGTACCATGTATTGTTCAACAAAAGTGTATTTTTGTATCGGTGTTTAGGTTTTCGAGAGATCATGGCTGATCTTAAGAAATGAAAAGGGAACATCGGTGTAAGACCGAGACTGTACCCGCAGCTGTAACCCCCATCTAACAAGATGTAATTTTAGGCTTCTATGCCACTGTGTAAACGGGAAGGCGCCTAAAATGGGGAAGTCAGAAGACCTGCCTAAGGCACTACAATTGCTCGCTTTCGGGAATAAAAGCGCGGTGGTGATTTGCTTAGGCATTTTTCCAACTTTTTTGTTTCCGTTCGCCAGTGTAAACCTATGCTGTTGAACCTGTTAAATATCGTATCTACAATCTGTTGCTCTTTGAGCGACACGGTGCAGAATTTGCCCATAGATACCGTATATATACAGTCGCAACGACTTGAATTTTGCCAATTAGGACGGGTGAAAATCGACTTTAACAATGCCGCAACATCACAAAATTTGCAACAATCGTTGTTGTCGAATGCTGTTTTTCTCAAACAATACGGAGTATCTGGATCAAGTACCATTTCAAGAAGAGGTGCTGATGCTGCGCAAACTCAAGTTCTATGGAACGGATTGCCGGTAAACAATCCAATGTTGGGAATGACGGACTTCAACAACATTTCTACTTTTGGTTTGCAAGAAGCATTTTTAATAGAAGGAGGAAATGCTGCACTGTTTGGAAGTGGCAGCGTTGGTGGAACCGTTTTCCTGAGAAACAAAGTGAAATTTGGTGAGGGATTTCATGCCTTGGCGAGTTATCAAAGGGCGCAATTTAACAACCAAGGGTTTGCCGCAAATTTACAGTATTCAGGGAAATCTCACTTTATTCAAGCCACTTGGGCCCAACTCAATCACCAAAATACTTTCAATTTTCAAGATCCAATATCCCTCGAAAATAGAACCGCGAAAAATGCAAATCTTTTTCAAAATACTTTTCGCACCGTTTACGGTTACAAACGGAAAAATCATGAACTCAAAGCCGTTTTAGAAATGGTTCAGAATGAGAGAGGGTTGGGACAACAACTCGGAAGTACGATGTTGTTTGGCATCCAAAAAGATGAAAACCTTCGTTCAGTGATTGAACATCAATACAATTCTGGTAAGTGGTTGTTTGTGAATCGTTTGGGCTTTGTTCGAGATGTGATCAAATATTACGAAAATACCGCTAAAGCAGATTCTAGTATTGCCAAAACGCCTTATTTTCAGTCGGAAATTTACAAAAATTGGCTGGGTGTGCGTTGGTTGCTAGGATTTGATGCACAGCAACAAAACGCGTATTCCATCAACTACAATGTATTGAATGTGAAGCGATTGTATACTTCTGCGTTCGCCTCTGCCATGTTTAAAGTGAAAACGGCCGATATAAACTTGAATGTACGACATGAATTTTACGAACACCTGCCAACATTCGGATTTTCTGCGGTTGTGCCAGTGAAACAAGCGTTTAACATCAAAGCCAATCTTCACAGCACGTTCCGTCGTCCTACGCTCAATGATTTATTTTGGAAAACCAATGCCATAGAAACCACAAAACCCGAGAAAGGATGGGGCATGGAATTGGGAATTGTAAAGCCTTTTGTTTTCAAAAATATGGAAGCATCCGTTGAATTGACGGGTTATTACCGAGAATTAAACCAACCCATCATTTGGGTGCCCAATGGTTGGTCGTGGATTGCAACAAATTTCCACAAAGGGCAATATGCAGGTATTCAATGGAATGCGAAGGTTTCGCAAGTGGTAAAAGCGACCAAAATATCTATTGTTACAGGCGGCGAATATGTGCACGCCCAAGTCCAAAAACAACCGGAATCTACACAATATGCGCAAATTTTCATACCTGATTTTATGGGATTTTTAAGTGTCGCAATGGACCGCAAAAAATGGGCATTAAAGTTAGAAATTCAGCACACTGGAAATCGGTTCACGCAGACCGACAATCAGGCTTGGTTGCCAGGTTACAGGCTGATTCATGCCGCTTGGGTTTGGAAAAGCATGGAGATAATGTCCCTCAAAAATAAAGAAAAATTAAAGGCCGAAATTTCACTCGAAGGGCGGAATTTGGGAAATGTGCAATATCAAAATATGCCAGGAAGACCCATGCCGGGTAGAACAATTGGCATTTATTTAAACATCACAATATAACAAATTTATATGAAAAAAACAACATCATTCATGGTTTTTGCATTGCTTTTTACGGTAAAAATCTATGCTCAACTTGGTACTTATGTCATGACAGAAAGGTTCGATGATTTAAACAACACTGGATTTGATTCGGGTATGGTTTACAATGGTAAAACGGGCATGCAGCAGTACATCACCAATGGCGATTTGCTCATGCAGTTTGGTTGGGACACAACTTACAAATATTGGTCAGGAAACTGGGCTTTGTCGTACAATCATTTCAACAAAATTGAACCTAGTTCTATGGATGCGCATCTTTATGCGGCTGCTCCAGGAAAAGGTGCTCCTTACAGTGAAAAGATTTTTGCAGTAGGACAAAATCACGCGAAACTTACAGCAGCTGATCCTTTGGTATTGGGTGTTATGTCGTTGAAAGTCAGCAACTCTTTGTATGCTTACAACTCAATGAAATTTGGCGATGCTTTTGCTAAGAAATTTAAGGCGAGCGACAAAGACAGTTTGATTTTGGTTATTACAACCTTTTTTAAAGGTGTAAAGCAAGAGTCACAAAGGGTGGTTTTGGCAGATTTTCGCTTCATGGATACTACCAGGAATTTCTTGTTGGATACTTGGAGATTGATCCAGTTTAAGGAGTTTAACGACAGTATTCAGTTTGAAATGGAAAGTTCTGATAACGGAAGCTGGGGAATGAATACCCCTGCATTTTTCGTACTCGACGATATTCAAGTACTTCACAATGTTGGCGTGAAAACAATGCAATTGAATAACATGAAGGTTTACCCAAATCCTGCAGTGAATACCTTGAATTTTGTTTCGCAAAAAGACCTGAAAACTATTGAAATTTATAATTTTGAGGGACAAATTATCCTTCAGCAATCATTGATCCCAAGTACCCGAACATTGGACGTTAGTGGTTTGAATTCTGGTTTGTATTTTGGTGTTGTTACCGATGAAACTGGAAAACAATCTAGAATCAAATTCATCAAAGAATAATGAAATTTAAAGGATTTCTTTGGTTGTTTTTCGGAGGGATATTTTTCCTTCAGTCTTGTATAAAAGATGGAAACAACCAAGGCGGCAACGTTGTTCAATACAGCCAACAGCAAGTAGGAATACTCTGTGAGGGTAATTATATGTGGAACAACTCGAGATTCGACGTTTTTAGCATTGATTCTCAAAAGTATTTTTCGAATGTTTTTGAGGCTGTGAACAAAATGCCCCTAGGGGATGTCCTTCAAAGTGGTTGTTATTCAGGGAATTATATTTGGCTTTGCGTGAACAATACCGGTAAAATTGTTGCGTTGGACCGCAAAACCATGAAACTTGTAAAAAGCCGGGGTGGTTTAAAATCACCCCGTTATATTTTGCCATTTGGGCCATATTTGTTCGTGAGTGATTTGCAAAACAATGCGGTTTCAATGTTAGACACGGGAAATTTGGCCACACTGCATGAATTCAAGGTTTTAAGCGGCAATTTGGTTTCCAACCGTTCCGGTTGGACCGAACAAATGACTGTTTGGAACAACGAATTGGTGGCTGCCTGTTACGATGGATATTTGATCACCATGAATCCTACAACCAAAACAACCACCAAAATGGAAGCCGACACTGGTTGCCAAAATTTGGTCATTGATGCCAATAATAGGCTGTGGGCATTGTCGTCGGTAAATGGTTTGGCATCAATCGTTGCTTATGGCAGTAATAAAAAAGAGGAAAAAAGATTTGCATTTCCCGCAATGTCGTCATTGAACCGTTTGTGTATCTCCAAGAGCGGAAATGAGGTCTATTTTATATACCAAAACAAGGTTTGTAAATTACCGGTAAATGCCACTGATTTAAAAGAAATGGAGGTGGTTTATGCTGGTGCTCAAACCTGCTATGGACTTGGGGTTGACCCAAGAAACGGTTACATTTATGTGGCAGATGCCAAGGATTATGTGAGCAATGGTATGGTGACCATTTTAAATGAAAACCACGAAGTCATTCACAATTACAATTCGGGAATCATTCCCAGTGGATTTGTCTTTTTTTGATTTGTGACTTCCGCAAATCTCGGCATGCCTTTTTAGGCTAAAAGTGGTATCTTTGCACTTTTATGAAATTTCCTTTCAAACTGAAGAAAATAGACGTTCTGGTTTTGCGTTCCTTCATTGGACCATTCCTCGTAACGTTTATTCTGAGTTTGTTCCTGTTCTTGATGCAATTCCTGTGGAAATACATCGATGAATTGGTAGGGAAGGGCATCCCCGCTCTGGTGATGCTTAAATTGGTCTTTTTGTCGCTCGCTGATTTGGTGCCAATGGCCTTGCCATTGACTATCATGGTGGCAGGACTTATGACTTTTGGGAATCTATCTGAAAGTTTTGAGCTGGTGGCAATGAAAGCCAATGGAATCTCGCTTTTGAGAATTCTAAGGCCAACTTTTGTGTTCATGGCTTGCTTGATGGTACTCAATTTCTTGTTCTTGAATTATGTAATTCCCAAGGCCAATTTAGAATTTAAGGCCATGTTAATGGATATGAGGTCCAAAAAACCCGCATTTAACATCGACGCGGGGCAATTTTATCAGCAAATTGAAGGGGTTTCTATTCGTGTGGGCAAAAAAGAAGCCGACAATGAAACTGTGCAAGATGTGTTGATTCACGAATACAAAAAAGACGATAGTAAGAGGTTGAATGTGATCCATGCCAAATCTGGCAAAATGGTCATGTCGGCCGATAAAAGGCAGTTGGATTTTACCTTGTACGACGGGGTGAGATATGAAGAAATGACCACCGCTCCAACATATAATAAAACGATGCCCTTTAATCAAATGTTTTTTGCTAAACAACACATGGTCATTGATTTATCGAGCTTAGATTTTAAATTCACCGACCGTGAAGCCATGTCGAGCGATTTTCGTTTGTTGAACATCTCTCAACTTCAATTAGAGATCGACACTTTTCACATGAAAATGCGTCAAGCCTACATCGACAATCAGCGTTATGTGAGTCGATTTATGCATTACGTGAAGGCATTTCCTCAGTTGGAGAAACAAAGAGGGCTGAATAGGCCTGAGAGTTTTAAACTCCTGTCTGATACCAATATTCTCAATAATTTTGATGCAACTGAGCGTTCAGTAATTAGAGCGGTAGCGGTGAGTAGTGCCAGAGGTATGAAAGCCACATTGGAAGGTTATTCGGCCAATCAGGTGTTTTTAACCACCGATATTGCATTGTACAGAACGGAATATCACAAGAAATTCGCTCATTCATTTTTAATTTTCATGTTGTTCTTGATTTCGGCACCTTTGGGAGCCATCATCAAAAAGGGTGGAATTGGATTGCCGTTGGTGATTTCTGTGATTTTGTTTGTGTTGTTTTACGCCATTAACCTTACTGGTGAAAAAATGGGCAAAGAATTGGTGATGCCGGTTTGGACAGGAATGTGGATGAGTTCCATGTTTTTATTTCCTATTGGGTTATGGATTACGTTTAAAGCAATTAAAGACAGTAATGCCTTTACCTTCGGTGGATTGGTGCCGTTTATCGGGAAATTATTTGGTCAGTTGTTTTCGCTCTTCAAAAAGAAAAAAGCATGAACATCCTGATTCTTGGGAATCGATTTCCTTGGCCACTGCATGATGGTGGGGCTATTGCCACCTTTCAGATGATGAAAGCAATGGCTTTTGAAGGCCATGTGATTTCCTATTTTTCGTTCAATACTGAAAAACATTTCTTGGATGAAAAAACCTTGCTAGAAAGATTCTCCTTTTGCAAATATTATCCGGTTTATTTGAATGCCAATGTAACTCCATGGGGACTGTTGAAAAACTTGTTTTCTGGCAGAAGTTACCATTTGTCGCGCTATGAATCGGCCACTGCGAATGATCAATTGTCCAAATTGCTTCAAGAAAATGAGTATGATTTGGTGCATATTGAGGGATTGTATTCCGCTGGATTTTTAGAAACTGTTAGGAAGCATTTCAAAGGACATGTGAGCTATCGTTCTCACAATGTTGAGTATCAAATTTGGCAAAGGTTGGCTTCTGAAACCCAGAATTCATTCAAGCGTTGGTATTTAAACATACAAGCTTCTAGGTTAAAAAAAGAAGAAGAATTTTTTTGGGGGACAGTAGATTCGGTGGTGCCTATAGCTCCCAATGATGCTGAAAAAATATCCCTCAAAACGCAAAAACCGCAATTTTTATACCTACCAGGAATCCAAATTGGACTTCTTGACGATGTTCAATTGCAACCCAATCAATTGTTTCATATTGGGAGCATGGAGTGGATGGCCAACGTTCAAGGAGTAGAATGGTTCTTGCAAAAAGTTTGGCCGTTGGTGAAATCGGAATTGCCGGAAATGGAATTTCATTTGGCCGGTAAAGGATTGAATCCTAACGACCCGAGAATTTTTCAAAGTGGTGTTTACAATCACGGTGAAGTGGATGATGCCAAGCAATTTATGTTAAATCATGGAATTTGTGTTGTGCCGGTGGTTGCAGGCAGTGGCATTCGAATGAAATTAATTGAAGCCATGAGCCTTGGCATTCCTTGTGTTTCTACAGAAATTGGGGTTCAAGGAATTGTGGCAAAAAATCATGTGCATTTAGAAGTTGCGAAAAATGCAACAGAAATGGCCCAGTCCATTGTAACAATGTGTAAGCAATGGCGAGAAACCGTGATAATGGGTAAAACTGCACAAAAATTGATGTTAGAACATCACGATTTGCAAAAAAATACCAGAGAACTTTTGGCATTTTATGCAAATTTAATTGGAGATAAAAAATAGATGAAAAGGTTATGGATGTATTTGAGGCCCCAAGGAAATTTGGTGTTTTGGGCCTTGTTTTTGGCTACAATTAGCCAAGTTTTTAGTATGTTGGACCCGTGGGTGGGACGTAATTTGTTCGATCGATATTTAACAAAGTTTTCTCAATATAAAGAACATGAATACATTGTTGGTGTTATTTCGTGGTTGAGCCTTGGAATTGGTGTTGCAATGGTGAGTCGTATTGCCAAAAATTTGCAAGATTATTTTGTGAACGTGGCCATACAAAAGGCAGGTGCCAAAATTTTCACAGATGGAATTAAGCATACCTTGGATTTGCCATTTGCCACTTTTGAAGATCACCGAAGTGGTGAAACATTGAATGTTCTGCAAAAAGTAAGAACGGATTCGGAAAGGTTGATTACATTGACAGTCAATTTGTTGTTTACTTCTATTGTGGGGGTGATATTTGTGTTTGTGGCTTCTTTTTCTGTTCATTGGCTGATTGCGCCCGCATTTTTAACAGCTATGGCTGTTGTAGGGGTGAGCAGTTCAATGCTCAGCAAACAAATCAAAACAATTCAGAAAGACATCATGCAAGAAACCTCAGTTTTAGCTGGTACAACCACTGAATCTCTCAGAAATATTGAGTTGGTGAAAAGTTTGGGATTGGTGATGCAGGAAATGCAGCGCATTAGTTCAAACACACTTAAAATTCTTGGCTTAGAATTAAAAAAAGTAAAGAAAATTAGAACTTTAGGATTCGTTCAGGGTACTACTGTGAACTTCATGCGAAATGCATTGTTACTGTTTTTAAGTTGGATGGTGTTCACACAAAGGATTACTCCCGGAATGTATATACAATTTCTGTTTTATACATTTTTTATATTCAATCCATTGCAAGAACTTGGCACCTTTATTCAGGCTTGGAGAGAGGCAGAAGTGTCGTTGAATAAATTTGATACGCTACTCAAAAATCCCAAAGAGGTTATCCCTGAAAATGCCATTGAAATTGGGAATATTGAAAGAATTGAATTTAAAAAAGTTTCTTTTAAACATCAAACTGCTACTAGGAATGCATTGACGGATGTGAGTTTTGCACTTGAAAAGGGACAAACAATTGCGTTTGTAGGTCCTTCAGGCAGTGGAAAAAGCACATTGGTGAAAATGTTGGTCGGGTTGTATTTGCCCATTGATGGAGAAGTTGTTTTTAACGGGATTAATGTGCATAATATCAACAGAACGGAAATTAGAAAGCAATTGGGGTTGGTTTCACAGGAATCGCAACTGTTTTCCGGCAGCATTAAAGAAAATTTACTGTTTGTTTGTCCAAACGCAACGGAGTCTGAAATGCAAGTTGCCTTAAAAAAGGCGGCGACAGAAACATTGATGAGTAGGGCAGAAAAAGGATTGGACACACAAATTGGAGAGGGAGGTATAAAAGTTTCTGGGGGAGAGAAGCAGCGATTGTCGATTGCTCGAGCTTTATTAAGAGAACCAAATTTATTGGTATTTGATGAGGCTACATCGGCGTTGGATTCAATTACCGAAAAGGAAATTACCAATACGTTGAAAGAAATTTCAAGTCAAAAAAACAGAATCAACGTAATGATTGCTCACCGTTTGAGCACCATTATGCATGCCGATTGTATTTATGTTTTGGAAAAAGGCAGGGTGATTGAGCAAGGAAATCATGAGGAATTGTTGAACACCAAAGGATTGTATTACGCTATGTGGCGACAACAAATCGGGGAAAATGATTCTTTTGAAAGCTGATTGAGTTTGGCATAGATTTTGCTTAATGTTGGATATAAACAACCAAATTAGATCAAACATTATGAAAAAAATTACATTATTATCTGCTGTGCTTTCAATCGTTGGATTTGTTAGTGCACAATCAGTTAGCTCAAGTGATTTTGTTACAAACATTGCGAAATACAACGGAACAACAGTTTCAATTGCCGATGTAAAAGGGAAAGTTAGGGTTAGCTCTGCTGCAACTGTTAGCACAACAATGACCGTATCTAAAGCTCCATCTGGATCTTCAGGATCTGTAAAAAATGGACCAAAGGCTATCGCAGCAAGTCCTACAAATTCAAATGCAACAAATCCAACTACATCAGGTAGTACGAATACCACTGCGCCAAAAACAACAGTAAATCAAACTGGAGGTTCATCATGTACAGCACCATCAGGATTTAAAATAGTAGATTTTTCTTTCCAAACTGGAACGAATGTTGGCTGCTTTTTAATTCCAAACAATTTGGTTGATTTGTTCAATCAAGTAACTGCATCTGGAAAGAAAATGAACGTTTACGTTACTGTAGATACAAGCACAAAATTGCACAAAATCAAGAGTATTGTTGAACAATAATATATAATTAGTTTAGTAGTTTAGTTTAGAAGAGGGCGCCGCGAGGCGCCTTTTTTTATGGATTCAAAACCATTTTGAAATGAGGGATATTGGCCTCATAAAAACGTTCCCCCAATGCCTTGAAACCAAACTTTTCGTAGAATCCAATGGCGTGTTCTTGGGCATGTAAGTATATTTTTTTGTCGGTGGGTTGAATTTTTTGTAAACAATTTTCAACCAAGGCGGCGCCAATATGATGTCCTCGGAATTGTTCCAAAACGGAAAATCTCTCTAACTTAATGCCATTTTCTGTTTGTCTAATTCTGCATGTACCTGCTTGAATTCCTTGGTATTTAGCTAGGAAGTGTCGACAGAATTGTTCATGTTCATCGTATTCCTCTTCGGGTGCACAATTCTGACCAATTACAAAAACAATGCGTCGAATTTCAAATGCCTTCTCTAAATCTTGTGGACTTTGTATCTCAAATATCTGAATCATGAATAAAAATGGTTATTTTTGCTTCAAAATAACAACAAAATTTTTAAAAAATGGCTCAAACAAATGTTCAATCTTTATTAGGCGATCAGGCTGAATACCTGTTGAATCACACCTGTAACACAATTTCAAAGGACACAATTCATTTACCAGGATCTGATTTCGTAGATCGTGTATTTGCACAAACAAACCGCAGCACTCAAGTATTGAAGAGCTTGCAAAACCTTTATGGTAATGGTCGTTTGGCAAATACAGGTTATTTAAGTATTCTTCCAGTAGACCAAGGAATTGAACACAGCGGTGGAGCATCGTTTGCGCCAAATCCTGCTTATTTTGATCCAGAAAACATCATCAAATTGGCCATTGAAGGTGGTTGCAACGCGGTTGCTTCAACTTATGGAGTTTTGGCGATGAACTCAAGAAAATATGCTCACAAGATTCCTTTTATTGTGAAAATTAATCACAATGAGTTTCTTTCATATCCTAATAAATTTGATCAAATCATGTTTGGATCTATTAAAGAAGCATGGAATTTGGGTGCTACTGCAGTTGGTGCTACCATTTATTTCGGAAGTCCTGAAAGTGCTAGACAAATTGTTGAAGTGGCTAAAGCATTTGAAATGGCTCACGAATTGGGTATGTCAACTATTTTGTGGTGCTATACCCGTAACAATGGTTTCAAAGTAGATGGTATTGATTATCATGCAAGTGCTGATTTGACAGGACAAGCGAACCATTTGGGAGTAACCATTCAAGCGGATATCATCAAACAAAAATTGCCAACCAACAATGGTGGTTATTTGGTGACCAAACACGGTAAAACACACCCTAAAGTATATTCTGAATTGACCACAGATCATCCAATTGATCTAACCCGTTACCAAGTGGCAAATTGCTACATGGGAAGAGCAGGTTTGATTAACAGTGGAGGAGAGAGCAAAGGTCAAGGAGATATTGAAGAGGCAATCACAACAGCAGTAGTAAACAAAAGAGCTGGTGGAACTGGTTTGATCTTGGGTAGAAAAGCTTTCCAAAAGCCAATGAATGAAGGAATTCAATTGTTGAATTCTGTTCAAGATGTATATTTAGACAATAGCATCACCATCGCTTAATTATCAATATTGTGACAAACGCAGATTTCGAAGACGAATACGAATTAGATAGCGGCGAATCTAAATGGTACCGCCGTACACTATCGGGTATTCTTACCAAAACAAAAGATAAGAAACCAACACCAGATGGTTTGTGGGAAAAATGTGGCCGTTGTAAAGAAGTTCACCCAACAAAAGATTGGATGAACAACCATTATGTATGTCCTTCATGTTCCTTCCACGATAGAATTGGTTCAAAAGAGTATTTTGAAATCTTGTTCGACAATAACCAATTCACAGAACTAGATGCAAATCTCAGCAGTGGTGACCCATTGTTGTTCACAGATACCGCTCCTTACGTAGATCGTATTGTTGTGGCTCAAAAGAAAACCCAATTGAAAGATGCAGTTCGCACCGGTTACGGCCTCATGAATGGATATCCATTGGTTGTAGCTTGTATGGATTTTAATTTTATTGGGGGATCCATGGGCTCTGTGGTAGGAGAGAAAATTGCCCGTGCCATTGATCATGCTATTGCTACTAAAACGCCTTTCTTGATGATTTCAAAGTCGGGTGGGGCTAGGATGATGGAAGCGGCATTTTCACTCATGCAAATGGCAAAAACAAGTGCCAAATTGGCGCTTTTAAATAAAGCCAAAGTTCCTTACATCTCATTGATGACAAACCCAACAACGGGTGGTGTAACTGCATCATTTGCCATGCTTGGCGATTTTAATATCGCTGAACCAGAGGCATTGATCGGTTTCGCTGGTCCTCGTGTGATTAAAGAAACTATTGGTCGCGATTTGCCCAAAGGATTCCAAAGCAGTGAATTCTTGGTAGAGCATGGTTTCTTGGATTTTATTGTGAAACGCACTGAATTAAAAGAAAAATTGACAACTTTGTTATCGAATATTTGGCATAAATAATAAAAAAAAACTAAAATTGAATATGAATTTTCCAGAAAATTTAAAATATACCAAAGATCACGAGTGGATTTTGGTAGAGGGAAACACTGCAACAGTAGGAATTACTGATTTTGCTCAAGGTGAATTGGGTGATATCGTTTTCGTAGATATCGCAACTGAAGGTGAAACATTAGACGCTCATGCTATGTTTGGTAGCGTAGAAGCGGTAAAAACCGTAAGCGAATTGTTTATGCCTGTAAGTGGTGAAATCACTGAAGTGAATGCTGGTTTAGATAACAGCCCTGAGTCTGTTAACTCTGATCCTTATGGAGATGGTTGGATGGTGAAAATCAACTTGACCAACCCTTCAGAAGTAGATGGTTTATTGAGCGCTGCAGACTACAAAGCCTTAATTGGTGCGTAATTTGTGATTTAAATGCATAAAACAATCAAACTAATCCCCACAATTTTGTGGGGATTTTTTATTTTATTCCTTACCCTAAAACCCAAATCTCACAGTGGGTCAAGTTTTCCAATTTGGCTCGAAAACCTCCATCCCGATAAAATTGCACATTTTACCTTTTGGGCCATTTGGTATGTCATTTTTGACTTAACCTTTTTAACAAAACAATCCTCTGTTGGTAACAATGCTTTAACCAATGATACATTGGCTCATAAAAATATACAAGCATTATACTTTATTGGTAATGCCACAATTTTGGGAGCAATCATTGAACTCTTACAATGGAAATTAAATTGGGGAAGAAGCGCAGAGTGGTTGGATTTGTTGTGTGACTTTCTAGGATTAGTTGTTATATTCATGTTCTGTCGCAGATCTGCAAGACTCAAATAGTATAGATATCCATATCATAAAAAAAGCTCCTAAAAGGAGCTTTTTTTGAGGTCGGAAGCGGATTCGAACCGCTGTAAAGGGTTTTGCAGACCCGTGCCTAGCCGCTCGGCCATCCGACCTTTTACAGGGATGCAAAGATAGTGAAATTTATATTCAAATTCAAATAATCTTTGAAAAAAACATTAGGCAAAATTCATTATTGCCTAACGATTTCACCATCAGCCATTTCGATAATCCTATCTGTTTTAGAGGCAAAATCGGGATCGTGTGTTACAATCAATAACGAAGTATTGAATTCATGTGTCAACTCCTTGAAAATGTCGAATACCATAGACGCATTCTTGGAATCCAAATTCCCCGTAGGTTCATCGCCCATGATAATACTCGGGTTATTTATCAGTGCGCGCGCAATTGCAACTCGCTGCTTTTGTCCCCCAGAAATTTGAGAAGCCATCTTTAACGCCTGATCTTCTATGTCGAGCAACTTCAGCTTTGAAAGAGCGTCGTGCTCAATCTCTTCTGGACTTTTTTTGCCAAGTTTTAAAGCAGGCATCATAACATTGTGAAGAACAGAAAATTCAGGAAGTAAATAATGAAATTGGAAAACAAAACCAATATGTTCATTTCTCACAACCGCCAATTGATTGGCTGTCATTCCACTGAGTAGCTCATTGTTCAAATAGATTTCACCCATGTAATCGGTGTCCATCGTACTCAAAATGTACAACAACGTACTTTTACCACAACCAGATTTTCCCATAATTGAAACAAATTCACCCTGGTTAACAGACAGTGAAATGTTTTTCAACACCTGAATGTCTATTGGGTCATGGAAATATTTGTTGACGTTTTTTACTTGAATTAATGGATTCATGGTTATTGTCCCCTAATTATTTCAACTGGATCAATTTTACTGGCCTTTCTGGCGGGTAAGTAACCGGCAAAAAAGGTTGTTACTATGGCAAAAACAGAACCAATCAAGTAATACAATGGATTAAAATTTACAGGAAAAGTTTTAATGGTTGGAATGGCTTGAGTTTCAAAAGGAGAAATACTGATCAAATAAGATACAGCAAGCCCCATAATTAAGCCTAAAATGCCCCCAACAATGCCAATGAGCAGTGCTTCAAAAATGAAGATTTTTTTAACATCGAAACCAGAGAATCCAGTTGCTTTTAAAATGGCGATATCGGCCATTTTTTCATAAATCATCATGTTTAAAATATTGTAGATTCCAAAGCCTGCCACAATGAGCAGCGTAATTGACACCGCATAGGTAATAATGTTTCTCACAGATGTGCCCGTTTCGAATTGTGCATTGGCAGTTTTAATATCTACGGCATTGATTTCTGGGTGGTTATGTGTGATTTCATCGGTCATTGGTTTCGCCAATTCAATATCAAATAGTTTAACGCTGATATCGGTGATGTAATTGCTCGCTTCTCCCGCTGCTTTTTGAGCAGTTTTAATGTTGGTATAACTTTGTAATTTGTCGATATCGGCCAATCCACTTTGAAAAAATCCCACAATTTTTAACCGAATGATTGAGCCATTTTGTGTAACCATTTGAACATAGTCACCCACCTTTAGCGATAATTTTTCAGCTACTCCAATTCCCAAAATTACCCCATTATCGGTACTCACCAAATCTTGTGGTAATCCATTTACAATATATTGTTGGAAGTTGTACAATCTAGTTTCTTCTAAAACATCAATACCAATAAGGTTTCCATTTAACAGAATGCTGCCAGATTGGTAAAAAATACGTGTAGAAACCTGTGGCGTAACGCCTTTTACTCTTTTATCTGCCCGAAGGGCATTCATGATTCCTTGGTTGTTTAAAACACTGGCTTGAGAGTTTTTGGGCTTAATAGAATGAACCACATTCATTGAACGCTTATAATTGCGGTCAAGGTCTATGGGTTGTTGTTTACTGGGTTTAATTTCATTGTAAATGCGAATATGAGGTGTCCTGTTTAAAATCAGTCCATCCAACAATCCATTTAATCCCGTCATAAAACTAACCAAAATGATAAAAGTACCAATGCCAAAAGTAACGCCTAATGCAGCAATGGCAGATTGCTTTTTTCTGGCCCATAAATGGGTCTTTGCAATGGTGAAAAGTACAGAATTGGCCATTAAGGTTTCAAAATTTCAGTGCCACTGTCAATTCCACCCACTATTTCAATATGGGTAAAATTCCTCAAACCCGTTTTTACTTCAATGTTGCCATTGGCAGTTTTAACATATTTGTTATCAATTAAATATGTTAACGGAATCACATGGGCATCCTTTTTAGTGTTTGTGACAATATTGGCTTCAGCCGTTAATCCAGGGTAAAAAACCGGGGTTTGTCCCTCAAAAATACCCTCAATTTTAAAAGATTGAGTTTTGGAATCTAGTGCAGGGTGAATGTTAGAAATTCTTGCTTTGAACACTTCAGAATAGGCTTCCAACTTCACAATGACTGTTTGTCCAATTTTAATTTTAGAAATTTCTGCCTCGTCTATTTCCATCTCTAAATAAAATCTATTGGCATCTCCAATGATCGCAAATTCTTGTTGAGGTACAACGGTTTCACCCATTTTATAAGGCAAGGAATATATTTTTCCATCGATGTAACTTGTGATGGTGAAATCCGAATTATTTTTTCGAGCAATGTCTAAGTTGTTTTTTGCTTGCTCTTTTGACCTACGGACAATTTGTCGCTGTGCTTCCAAGCGTTCTTTGATTCCCCAATAAAGATTCTTACTTGTTTCGTATTTTAATTTGAAGGCATCCAATTGATTTTGAGTGCCTATGTCTTTTTTGAATAAATTGAACTGTTTTTTATAATTTACAGAATCAAATTGCATTTGATTTTTGGCACTGTTGGTTTGTAACGACAATTCATTCAATTGTTTCTGATTTTCCTCAGTGATTTGAAGCGCCATTTCGGCATTTCTTACAGTCAATTCTGGTGAAGTGTTCTCTAACAAAGCTAAAGGTTGCCCACTCATTACCAAATCGCCTTCACTAACCAAGTATTTAATTAATTTTCCGCCGATAGTAAGTCTTTGGCTATATTGATTTACAGCTTTTATTTTAGCACTTGCATAAACGGATTCAACGATGTCTGTTTTGGTTAATTTTATGGATTCCACTTTGTTCTTGCAGCCAATTGAAATCACAATAAAAATTGAAATGACAGAGAGAGAGAATTTGTTCATTTGTTTCAAAATTCGATTTTTTGTTTATGTATTAAAATGACAAATGTCACATTTCCCAAACCAGTTGGCCGTTGATATATGTTTTTAGAATTTTTGCTTTTTGAAGGACAATGGGTTCTGCTTCGAGAAGATCTGAATCCAGTTCTACGAAATCTGCAAATTTCCCCGTTTCTAAACTACCTTTAATGTGGTCTTCAAAATTGGAATAAGCAGCCCAAAGTGTCATTCCTAGTAGGGCTTCTTTTCTAGAAATGGCTTGTTTTGGTAAAAATGGAACTTTTAATGTTCCGGCAATGTCTTTTCGTTGGGTGGCAGCATAGAACGTAGCCAAAGTTGAGATGTTTTCAACGGGGAAATCTGTTCCCAATGCCAATATTTTGGCGTTATTTAGTAAATTTTTATAACCGTAAACACCTGTAATTGGATTGCCATGAATTGATTTTTTGACAGAAGTAGTATCAAAGCAAAGTCTATTGAGCGCCCAAGGAGCATCCGATGTTGCATGTGTAGGTTGAACGCTTGGAATGATGTGTTTTTCGTTGAAAATTTTCATTTCCTTAGGAGAAACAATTTGTGCATGTTCGATTCTCCAACGAAGATTGGCATCGTTTGGAATTAATTTCTTATAACTTTTCAATAATAATGAGTTGGCGCTATCTCCAATTGCGTGTACACAAACTTGATAATTTTTTTGCAACAATATTGCGCTCCACAATTCCAAATCACTCATTTTCATGAGTTGTAATCCACGATGACCATTCCTGTCGCAATAATCATGTTTCAACAAGGCGCCTCGCGATCCGAGAGCACCGTCTAAATAAAACTTCATGCTACGAACATTTAACGTTGGATGGTCGAAAAAAGGATTTTGAGACATGGTAATTTGAATGTTTTCAGGATTGAAACTCAACATGGCATAAACCCGTAGATGGAATTGATTGCTTTTTTGAAGTTTATCGATGAATAGAATATCGGAATAATCTAAACCGGCTTCATCAATGGTGGTGAGTCCGTTGGCGTAAACCTGTTGCAGCCCTTTTTTTACAGCTTGCGAAAGAGTTTCTTCATCTAGTTTTGGAATTTGTGAAGTAATCCAATCAGCAGCATTGTCAATAAAAATACCGGTTGGCTTACCTGACTTATCTTTTACAATTTCACCTCCTAAAATGTTTGTATCTAAGTTCAATTTTAAAACTTCAATGGCTTTTGAATTGATCCAAACAGCATGTCCATCGACCCTCGACAAACAAACAGGTTTTTTATTGACTGCTTGGTCGAGCATTTCTTTGGTAGGAAAGTTATGATTGTCCCATAAATTTTGATCCCAACCACGGCCAACAACCCATTGACGGTTTGTTTTTTTTGAAAACTTTTTTGCCATTTTGGCAATTTTAGAGGGACTTTTAACTCCAAAAACATTCAATTCCTTTGTGCCCCTGCAATATGCGAGGAAATGGCAATGGGCATCAATGAATCCTGGATAAAGATAGCCTTTGTGCTTGATGATTTTCGCTGAGCTGAATTTTTTTTGTAAGTCAATTAAACTGCCCGTTTGTTGAATCATACCCCCCTGTATGGCAATGGCTTCAACGGTGTTCATTTGAGTATCAGCTACATAGATTTTTTTTGCGGTATGAATTTCTATGTTTCTCTGTGCCTTTAGTCCAGAAATTGTGGAAAATGCAAAAAATATACTTACAAAGATTTGCAATAATTTGGTATTATATTTGTTGTTGTAGTAGTACATTGTGATTTGTAATAACGAATACAAATTTCAAGAAATATTTGAACTTATTTTATTGATTATGAAAAAAATTATATTCGGAGTATTAGCGTTGTTGTTGATTGGCGGAGCAATTGGGTATTATTTATACACGAAACCATCAGAATTTGTGAGTGATGGAACACCTGATTTCACCATGAATTTAAGCGAGGTCATTAAAGAATCGAATTCATTGGATGCGCCTAAATTTAGCGCAAAATACACAGGTAAATCAATTGAATTTGATGCGGAAATTGAAAGTATCGCTGAAAACGGACGCTCAAAAACCTTGGTTCTCAAAAGTGGGGTTGAAGATTTTGTTATAAATGCAAATTTCCATGAGTCCAATTTGGAGGTGTTAGGCAAAGTGGTAGCTGGAGATAAAGTGAAATTACAATGCGAGTGCAGTGGTGTAACAAAACCGGAATCTGAAGATGATTTATTGTCTGAAGTAGTGTTGAATTTTACCCGTTGTGATTTAAAAAAATAATTGATTATGAAAAAAATAACTGTTTTCGCGGTGCTCTTGTTGGTCGGAATGACCTTGAATGCACAGGTTTATTCTACTTCAACTGGAAATGTTGATTTTGTGAGTACAACCAAATTTGAAGAATTTTCTGCACAAAACAACCAGGTTTCTGCTGCCGTATCTGCAGATAAAGGGGTTATACAATTCAAAGTTCCTGTAAATTCATTTCAATTTGAAAAAGCATTGATGCAAACACATTTTCAAGAGAATTACATGGAATCGGCAACTTTTCCGAATAGTACTTTTAAGGGTAAAATTAAAGATCTATCGGCAGTGAAGTTTAATGCAGATGGGGTTTATGATGTTGTGGCAGAAGGAACGTTGGAGATGCACGGTGTTACAAAAGAGGTAACAGTTCCGGGGAAAATAACAGTGAAAGGCAATACAATCAATTTGTTGGCAAATTTCAACATTTTGTGTTCTGATTATGGCGTTAAAATACCCAAAAACAACGTCAATTCTATATCAAACGCAATTGCAATCAAAGTAAACTGCAATTTGGTGCCTAAAAAGAAGAAATAAATGAAAAAAATCATTCTTCCGGTAATCGGAGTAATTGCAATTCTAACAATTGGTTTGCAATCGTGCAAACATGAGAATTTAGAAGTTATCAATGGTGATAGTATTTGCTTTGAGCGCGATATTTTGCCCATTTTCGTTTCAAATTGTGCAATGTCTGGTTGCCATGATGCAGTTACAGCCGCGGATAAATATGATCTCTCAAATTACAATGCTATCTTGAAAAAAGGCATAAAACCCGGAAATCCCGACGGATCTGAAATTTGGGAAGTGATTGTTGACGGAGAAATGCCACCCAATGGTTCTCTTACAAGAGAGCAGAAGTCTTACTTGAAATCTTGGATTGCAGCTGGTGCAAAAAATGGCACAAACTGCACTGTTCAATGCGATTCTAACGTATACACTTACAGTGCTGCAGTAACCAAAATTATGTCAAATTGTACAGGATGCCACTCAGGAAGCAATGCATCTGCACAAATTGATTTATCAAACCACGCTGGGGTTAAAACGGTGGCTTTAAATGGTCGTTTAATTGGCTCACTTACCAGCCAAAATGGATATAGCCCAATGCCTCCTTATGGTTCCCCTAGATTAACAAATTGTCAGATTACCCAACTTCAGAAGTGGATTAAAAATGGCTGTCAAAATGACTAAAATAAGATTATTATTTTTAGGGATATTGACCGTAATAACTGTTTTTTCTTCTTGCTATTATGACAAGCAGGAAGATTTATACGGAAATAGTCCCTGTGTTACCAATGGATTAACTTACACAAAAGATATTTCTGTAATTATTAATCAGTCATGTGTTGGATGCCATGGTGCAACCAATCCATCTGCTGGAATATCACTACATGATTATAATACCGTGGTAGATTGTATCAACAATGGTAAATTCGTTGGCAGTGTAAAACAGGATGGATCGGCATCCAATATGCCGAAAGGTGGTTCAAAGTGGAACAATTGTCAATTGTCAAAATTAGACGCTTGGATCAAAGGGGGGATGGTACAATGATGAATTCAAAATGTTTTTTTGTTGCAATATTGTTGTTTGTAAGCAACTTGAGCAATGCGAAATGTGAATTTGATGGTAAAAATGATTCAGCAAAGTTATTGTTGTTGACAGAAACAGATATCAATTATTTGCCTTTAACAGATTTACCAATCCACATCAAGAGCAACAGAATCATTAATTTCCAAAGTTCAGCGGTTTTACCCAAGGGAAGTTTAGAAGTGAGTATTCAGCACAGATTTGGTGCGTTGAACACTGGAATAGATAATTTATGGGGAATTGACAATCTCAGTAGCATGAGATTGGGAATCGATTACGGTATCACAAACAATTTAACTGCGGGAATTGGAAGAAGCAGCCTCAATAAAACCTATAATGTATATGGCAAATATAGATTAATAGGGAACAGCATTTCGCCGTTTACATTGACTTATTTGGCCGACATGATGGTAGATGGAAGAGAAGAAAATACATGGGGATTAAAACCTTTTTTCTTTTCTCACAGAATCAATTATGTGCATACTTTATTGGCATCGTTTAAAGTGAAAGATTTTCTGTTTATTGGTATATCTCCAACATTAGTTCATAAAAATTTGGTAGAGTTGAGTACCGATGATAATGATATCTATGTTGTATCGGCCTATGTAAGGGCAAAGGTTATTCCGAAGGTTTATTTGACTCTTGAAGGAAGTAAAATCATTGAAACCTCAGTCAATGTCCCTCAAAATGTAAAACCATCCTTTGGTTTGGGCGTTGAATATTACACGCCAAAGCATGTATTTCAATTGAGTTTTTCGAATACAAGAAGTTTAAATGAGGCATACATCATGGCTGTTGATCAACCAGTTATGGATTTTTCTCAATTCTGTTTGGGTTTTAATATCGTAAGAAGATGGTAAAAGGATTTTTAAAGAATCTGGTATATTTCGTGTTATTGTTTAGCCCATTAAGTTTGGTTGCTCAAGACGAAGATTTATTGGCCGATGAACCTAAAGTAGAAGCGGATCAATACGTTGATTTTGCATTTAAAACAACCAAAGTTGTAAATCTGCAAAGCCTCGAAATGTTAGGAGCAGGAGTATTGGATTTTAAGATGTACCACCGTTTTGGTTCTATCAATCAAGGTCCAGTAAATGCATTTGGATTAGATAATGCGACAATCCGTTTTGGTGGAGAATACGGCGTTACCCCTAATTTAATGGTAGGAATAGGTCGTAGCAATTTAAGTTCTGTGAAAAACGTAGATGCATACTTCAAATACAGATTTTTAAGGCAAAAAAGAGGCAATCACATGCCTGTTTCTGCCTTGTTATTTTACGGCGTTGAAAACAAAATTGGCAGTGATTATGATCAATTAGACCTGCCGGCTCGTTTAACCCATACCGCTCAGTTGATTATTGGTAAAAAGGTGTCTGAAGGATTTAGTTTTCAGTTTTCCCCAACTGTTGTATGGGGCAACGAATACGGTCTCAATACATTCAATGGTACAACTGTGTCTTACATTGCTTTGGGAATTGGTATGCGTCAAAAAATTACCCCAAGAACCACCATGAATTTGGAATACATTCCTGTGCTAACTAACAATGAATATTTGAAAAATAGTTTTTCTGTGGGATTTGACGTTGAAACGGGTGGACATGTTTTCCAATTTCATTTGACTAACAGTTTGGGTTTGAATGAAGCACAATTTATTACTAGAACGAGAGAAAGTTGGGATACCTATGGCATTAAATTTGGATTTAACTTATCTAGGGTTTTTACCATCGTAAAGCCCAAATAATTAAGGTCCGAAATCTCAGTAAATTCCGTACTGGTATGGGTTTCCTATAAATTGATACACATTGATTTTGTATGAATCGGTTGACGTAACTTCACCTTCGATACCAATTCTTATCTGACTTTCAGTATTCCAAAGCGGTATATCAGACAATTTTACTGCGTGATAGGCATTTTTGAATCCTGCCTTCCAATATTCGTTACAAGAACTTGATCTCCAGTCAATTTGCTCAGATGTTTTTCCATTGACACGATTGTTCACAATTGCAGTAACAATGCTGAGTTTTTTTGTTGTGTCAAAATGGTCTAATGCAATGAAATATAAATCATTGCGATTGATGTTTTTTCCAAATTCCAGAAAGGCACATTCATTGTTTTGGAGTGTTAAAGATTTTAACAATTTGAGTGGTGAATGGTCTGAGGATTTTGATAGGAAATCAGATTTTTGCTGTGAATTTCTAAAAATAAAATTGTCAATTTGACCTCCTATGAAATTTTGAGGGACATATTGTCCGTTCAATTGATAATACAATAGGGGCCGTATTTCTGGACGTGTGCCCGAATTAGTGAGCAACAAGAGTTGTTTGTACTTTGATTCTTTGTTCTCTATGATTTCAAATAGCTTTTGATATGAAAATCCCTCAGAAATGTTCCATACGTTTTCATTTCGCAATGCATTGTGAGAAGGATTTACATTTTTTTGATGGTACAAAAAGACGTCCATCGGTCCGTCAATCATCGAGAGGGTAAAGGTTGGATTTACGGAGTTGAGTTTTTCAATTTGCTTGAAATAAACTTCATTGATCTCAACAGAATATCGTTTTTTAGTGAATCCAAGTTGGAACAAGAACAGTGTTAAAAAGGCAAATTGAAAAGACCAAAACAACCATTTGGGCAAATTTTGAAAGAAATATCCGATGCCCATAACGAACAATGGGTAAGAAAAAAACAAAACATTGTTTTGCAATACAGGTTTAAACAACAGAGAATAAACATAACCAATCAACATTGGAACGAACCATAAAATGAGAAACAAGATGGCCGTTTTTAAATTTGAATAAATAGATGTTTTTGCCGAATAATAGAATCCAACAACAACCATAATAAAAATCAAACTGAGTCCTAAAATGGAATGATTGAAAATAAACAGTAAATGATTCAAGAAGAAATCGGGGCTAGGTTTGCCTAACCAATCCAGACCGCCAATTTTCAGCTGTGCTGTAAAAATGGAAATCTGAGGAATTGCCAAAAGAGTGAATATTCCCAAGGCTTTGAGTATGGCATGTCGTTTTGTCTGATGCAAGATGAAAATTGCCGAAACGCAAACCATAACGGTTAAAAAAGCGAAATGATGCACATAAAAAGACCCTGCAATTGAAGCAGCCAACATCAGCCATTTTTTTGAATTGTTTAGTTCGGAATACAAAATCCGCAAGGCGAGTAAAACAAAAAATTGGCCGAAAATATAAGGTCTCACCCAGAGTGATAAATCTATTTGCCACCAGAGTGTGGCTGTTGCCAAACTTGCGAAAAGTGCAGATTTTTTATTGAATATTTTTCTTGAAATTGCGTAAATCAACACAATATTCAATAGTCCAAAAATGGATGTGATAAATTTAAGTGGGAGAGGGCTCGTGGAAATATGTTTCACCCAAAACCAGAGAAAAGTTTGAACCCCCGCAGGATGACCGTCTACAAGCACACCATTTTGAATATGCTCTTTCCAAGTAGCAGCATTCTGTGCCCTGAAAATGGCACTGAGTTCATCAGAATCAAATTGAAATTCGGAAATTTTAAAAAGTCTCAGAACAATTGCAACCAACAGAATGCAAAATAAAGGGATGTGTTTTCTGAAATATTCCCAGCTGATATTCATTAAGTTTTCTGTTTGTTTTTTTGAGCAGAAGGAAAAAGTATGTTGTTCAATATCAAACGGTATCCAGGACTGTTTGGATGAAGGTTCAAGTCTGTAGGTTGTTCACCCACCAAATGTTGGTAATCCTCAGGGTCATGTCCCCCAAAAAATGTCCAAGTACCTTTTCCCATACTGCCATGAATGTATCGAGCTTCATTGATGAGTGCATTTTCGCCCATCACCAAAACGTCACTTTTCACCAAATCTTTTTTGAAGGCTGTTGTTTGTCCCATAAAACCTTTGATTGTACGGGTATGGTTTTGACACAAAATACTTGGAATAAGATCCCATTTAGCTGAGTAATCGAACAAAGTAAACAAATCTGTTTCTTCGGTTACAGATCGAGAAAGAGGGTTCACATCGATATTGCTAAATTCGTAGATATATGGATCGTCTTCTAAAACGAAGTTTTTGAAAGCAAAACATTGGCTAAAATCAAGTTTCTGTTGTGCATTTCGATCGGCTGGATCGCCATCGAACATTACCTCGCAAATGTCTGTGTTTTGAGCGGCTAGGGCAATGTCGTATGTATCCGTTGCACTGCACATGGCAAATAAAAACCCTCCGCCAAGACAAAAATCTCTAATTTTGAATACCACATTTTTCTTTAGTTCTGCAACGGACTTAAACCCATGTTTTTTGGCCATATTTTCGCCCTCTCTAACTTCAGCTTGGTACCAAGGTGCAGTAGAGTAAGAAGAGAAAAACTTTCCGAATTGCCCAGTAAAATCTTCGTGGTGTAAATGCAGCCAATCGTATTCCGATAATTTTCCCTCAAGAACTTCATCATCAAAAACTACCGTATATGGAATCTCCGCATAAGTGAGTACCATAGTAACTGCATCATCCCATGGTTGTTTGGTTTTGGGAGAATAAACGGCAATTTTAGGCGCATTCAACAATTTAACCATGTTCATGTTTACCGATGGGTCGGCAATTGTGTTTTCAATGCCATTTGCTTCAGCATTCGATATCACTTCAAAACTTACACCTCGTGTTTTGCACTCTGTTTCTAATTGATTGTTGTATGGCGACATAAAACTACCTCCACGGTAATTGAGTAACCAAGTAACTTCAGATTTTTGTTTATCGAGAAGCCAAAATGCTATACCATAAGACTTTAAATGATTTTTCTGCGATTCATCCATGGGAATTAAAATCTGATTCGCTTTTGCAACGAAAAAAGATCCTAAAATGAAAATAGCAAATATGAATCGCTTGATTTTGAATGAAACAGTGAAAATCATTTGTAAAAGCGAAAATAAGTGTTCCTTGTCGTATTTTTGTTACGTGTTAGTAGAAATTGTCCAGATTATCGATGAATCACATCGCGTGAAGCGGTTTGTACTGAAATCCTTAGATGGTAGCATCTTTAACTTTTTACCAGGTCAATTCATTACATTGTTTCGTAAGGATTTACCGGAATTTGAAAATACTAGGAGTTATTCAATTTCGTCATTACCTGGGTTAAATTACTTAGAATTGTGCATTGCTTTAAATGAAAAAGGAATTTTTACTCCTTGGTTATTCCAGTTGTCGGCGGGTCAAACTCTCGAAATTTCTGAGCCTCAAGGTCAATTTGTGTATAAAGAAGAACATGCTAATTTTAGCAATATTTTTATTTGCACCGGAACAGGTATTGCCCCGTTTTTGAGCATGATTGATAGGGCATTGAAACTTGGTGCCAATAGTGTTCATTTGGTGTTTGGTAATAGAATAATTCAAGATCAATTGTTTCAAAATCACATTGAATCTTGGCGAAAGCAATATCCTCAATTTCATTTTTACCCTGTATTTAGCCGCGAAACCTATGCTGAATATACGGGATATGTGCATCCTGTTTATGAAGGAATTTTGAAGGACATTGGTTCAGAGGCCAGGATTTTTGTTTGTGGTTGGAAAGATATGTGCGTGGAGACCCGACAAAACTTGAAAAATATGGGGTATAACAGAAAGCAATATTTTTTTGAACAATATGATTAGGTTCGAGTTAAATGGAGAATAAACGCTAAAGAATTGCAAAATATGCAAATAATTTTGTGATGTCTGATTTATCCGTTATTATTGCACACGATTTGAGGAGTTATTAGGTTTTTACCATAACTATTTTTCCTATCAAGGAACCAATCATTATTTATAATCCTAACATTATTCTCTTTTTTAATAAGATATGACAAATACACCGGATCTCGGTAAAATGAGTGTTGCTGATTTACGCACACTTGCTACAGCTTTGGAAATTCAAGCAGCGGATAAACTAAAAAAACCAGAATTAATTGCTGCTATTGAAAATGTTGCAAATGAAACCAAATCAGAAGGAGCATCGGAGGTAGTTACCAAGAATAAAATCACAGAAAATTCAGAAACTAAACAATCTAACCAAGGGGAAAGACGTGAAAAGCGTAAAAGAGTAAATCCCAGCGAAGAAGAGGTGGTTGCTGAAAATCAGATTGAAGGTGCAAAAAATGTAATATCTGAGAATTCTGAAAATAGAGAGAACAGGAATTTTAGAGAGAGAAGAAACAAACAGCCGAAAGTTCAAGAAGGTACAGGGGCAGTTGTTGAGTCTCAATCTAATAATGTTGATGCAAAAACAAATTCTGTAGCACCAAATCGTGAAAATGTGGAAAATCCTCGTAGAGAGCGCAATCAACATCCTCATAAAAATCAACAAAATCAACATAGAAATCAGCAAAACCAAGTTAAATCAGCTGAGGTTCAATCAGAAGGCACAGAGCCAATAGAAAAGCCTCAACCTCCAAAGGAAACTGAAGACGAGAAGAGAAAAAGAGAAATTCTTGCTCAACTTATGGAAATGGAAGGGGTTGTATATACTCAAGGTGTTTTAGAAACCGTGCCCGATGGTTACGGATTTTTGAGGTCACCAGATTATAATTATATGGCTTCTCCGGATGATGTGTATGTGCCTGGTTACATGATCAAACAAAATGGTTTAAAAGTGGGTGATACCATACGCGGAAGCATTCGCCCCCCAAAAGACAATGAAAAATATTTTTGTTTGGTGAAAATTGATTCTGTGAACGGTAAAACGCCTGAAGAAGTGAGAGACAGGGTGGCATTTGAACATTTAACGCCACTTTTCCCAGATGAAAAATTGAATTTGTGCGACAACCCTAGAAACTATCCAAACCGAATTATCGATTTGGTTTCACCAATAGGTAAAGGACAAAGGGGCTTAATCGTGGCGCAACCGAAAACCGGTAAAACATGGTTGTTAAAAGGAATTGCAAACGCAATTGCTGCCAATCATCCGGAAGTTTACATGATTGTATTGCTAATAGATGAACGTCCTGAAGAAGTTACAGACATGGCAAGAAGTGTGAGGGCGGAAGTTGTAGCAAGTACATTTGATGAACCCGCCGACAAGCATGTAAAACTCACAAATATGGTGTTGGAAAAAGCCAAAAGACTGGTGGAATGTGGACATGATGTGGTGATTTTATTGGATTCAATAACTCGATTGGCCAGAGCATATAACACCGTGCAACCTGCTTCAGGAAAGATATTGTCGGGTGGTGTAGATGCGAACGCTTTGCACAAACCCAAAAGATTCTTCGGAGCTGCCAGAAATATCGAAAACGGTGGGTCGTTAACCATCATTGCAACGGCTTTAACCGATACGGGTTCTAAAATGGATGAAGTTATTTTTGAGGAATTCAAAGGAACGGGTAACATGGAATTGCAGTTGGATCGTAAATTGGCCAATAAACGTATTTTCCCTTCAATTGATATTTTGGCTTCAAGTACACGTAGAGAAGACTTATTAATTGATAAAGTTTCGCTACAAAGAATGTGGGTTTTGAGAAATCATTTATCTGATATGAACCCAGAAGAAGCCATGAATACTTTCTTGAAATACATGCAAAATACCAAAGACAACAACGAGTTTTTGGTGAGTATGAACGGGTAAGTACGCTTTTTTCGAGTTGTTTTGCACAATTGATAGCTAGAAAATGAGCTTGAATTCAGTGTGATTATTTCATTATCAGTGAATTATTGAAGTTGCACAAAATTTAATACTCAATTAAAAAATGTGAATAAACCATCTCCCACAGAGGTTTGTTCAGTGTTAATTTTACATCCGAATTTACAGCTATGGAGAACAAATTAAAAGTTGTTACAGATTATTCTAAATTGTCGCCTGAATTATTAAACTTGTTTAATGAAACTTATCCTCAAGGAATTGCGGGGCATACCGTTCGTTTCCCAAATTCTAAAGGAGAAATCGTTACTGCAGTTAGACTGGAGACAGAAGATAGAATTTACTTGGTGAAGTTAAGTGCGAAGGCAAAGGAGATTTTAACAGAGGAAGATCTGGATGAAATGATTCGTCCATTGGGTAAAGATGCTGAAGCGGAAGCTGAAGAAGATGAGCCTGAAGCTGATTCGAAAGAGGAGCCTGAAGAAGATTGATAAAAAAACATTTGATTAATGGTTTTTTGTGGCCATTTTTGAAGGATGAATAATCCTGTTGCAGTTATCACCGGTGCTTCTCGAGGAATAGGCTTAGCAATTGCTAAAAAATTTGCTTCTGAAGGATTTGATCTCTTTATTGGAGGAACCAATCTTGGTAAATTATCAGAAACTAAAGCCTTATTAGAATCTGAATTTTCAATTAAATGTTCCTTTTTTGCAGCTGATTTGTCTCAACAAGTTTCATGTGACCAATTTGCGGAACAAGTATTAAAAGTTTACCCTGAAATTCATGTTTTGGTAAACAATGCAGGACAATTTTTAGGTGGGAAAATGATGGAGGAAGATCCCCATCAAATGCGACAGATGATGGACATAAATTTGTTTTCAGCGTATTATATCACCAAGAAATTGTGGAATTTTTTTGCAAAAAACGCAAAATCTCACATCTTTAACATGTGTTCTATTGCTAGTTTTACAGCATATCCAGCAGGCGGAAGTTACTCTGTAACCAAGTTTGCTTTGCATGGATTTTCTAAGTCGTTGCGCTTAGAAGGGATGGAAAAAGGGATCGCAGTTTCATCGGTAATGCCGGGCGCAACCCTAACAGATTCATGGGCTGGCGTTGAATTGCCTGAATCGAGATTCATGAAAACAACAGATGTTGCAGAGATGATTTTTACTGCCTGGAGAATGAATGAAGCCACAGTTATGGAGGAGATTATTCTACGTCCATTTTTAGGCGATATTTAAGAATTGTCATTTTATTGTCACTCAAATTTGAGCAGATATACTTTTGGTGGTATCTATAGGAAATTTTGTATATTTGCGTATAGATAAACATTCAAAAAGTTATAGAAATGAAAAAATTACTATTTTTTGGTTTAACAGTTTTAGCAGCGGTTTCTGCAGACGCTCAAACTTTAAACACAGGTAAGATTCATGCTGAAGACATGAATCCAGGAGTGAGAGCACAAGACTTGCGTAAAATGAATACCACTCGTAGAGGAAAAGAAACTGGTGGTGGCAATTACAATTATCTACAAGCATATGGAGACGAATTAATGTTAGGTGATCCAAAAACTTATGTACGTTGGATTATGCCTGATACCAATGCTGCAATTATATACAGCGGTGGTGAAAAAGATCACGTATCTATGTGTGTTGTTGGAAGTATTTTTGATCCCAAAGATTCAACTTTTGGTTCTGCGGGTTTGCCAGTTTTAACCAAATTCAACCCATACTCTGTTGACACAATCAGATGGGTTCAATACTATGTTCGTAACGTAGATTCAATTGATGTTGCAGGAGTTAAAACAAATGTTGTAGATACTCTTTACTTGCAGTATTTCGATATTTCTGGTATTGATTTTCGTGGATTTTCTTTTCAAAACAAAAGACATTTGAACGCAGCGCCGAAAGTATCAACATACACTCCTTACAACTTGTTGAACACAGCTGCATTAAAAACAGATACATTCTTCCTTGATAAAACTTGGGCTGATAGTTTCTCAGTTGAAGGTGGTCAATTGTTTGGCAGAACCAACGGATCAACTCCGGGTATTGTTTCTCAATCAAGTAATGGTACAGCCATCACGAATAACATTATGGCATTCGCATTAACTTTCAAGCCGATGATTAAAGCGGCGTTGGGTGATACTATTGTTAACTGGGGTAAAACAGGTTATACTCCTAAAGTAAATGCATTGGGTCTTCGTATGGGTTATTTCACTAACACAATGCACGAGATTTATTCACCATATCGTTACAATAACTCATTCTGGACACCGTTTGATTTGGCTGGTGGTCAAACTATCAACGGTTGGAAATCATACTACCCAACATCTGCATACAATACAACTTCATTCTGGGCATACAACGTAGACATTACTTCTGAAAATCTTTCTGCTAAAAATGTTAGCAAAGAACTTTCTGGAACTAAAGTTTATCCAAACCCAACTTCAGGTGCAAACAATGCAGTTGCGGTTTTCAATTTAAACAAAGCTAACCAAGTTAGTGCTCAAATCGTAGATTTGAACGGTAGAGTTGTTCGTGCATTTGAAGCACGTCAATTCAATGCAGGAATGAACCAATTTGGTTTAAATACTGCTGATTTAGCTCCTGGTATCTACACTGTAGTACTTCAAAGTACTGCTGGTACAGAGTCTACCAAATTGGTAGTTGAATAAAATATTCATTGAATTAAAAAATAAGAGCCACCCATTAGGGTGGCTCTTATTTTTTTTGTTAAATTTGAGTGAAATTACTCAGATGAAACAGTTTTTTTTAGCAGCACTTTTAGTTCTTGCCATTTTGGGTGCAAAAGCACAAACTTTTTTTGGACTTCAAAATAGTAATTATGCGGGTGCGCACATGATTTATACAAATCCAGCGGCACTTGCAACAATGCCATTTAAAAGAAATGTCAATTTTTCATCTATTGGTTTTAACCTAAACAATAATTATGTATCATTAGAAACTCCGTTCTCATTTTGGAATATGGTAACCAACAATGTAGAACCTCAATATTTGAATGATAAGGGCAACATTGATTGGCAATCTTCTTGGTTGAAAGAAAATAACTCAGGAGATAAAATATGGGCAACTGCAGAGTTGGAATATCGTGGACCAGCTTATGCAACAAGATATTTGGATCGGTTGGTTTGGGCAACTGCAACACGCACAAGAAACAATGTTTCAATTACAAATGTGTCCCCGCAAACTGTAAGTTGGGGAAAGTCATTGCTTGATTCAGGCACTCAATTAAATTTATTAGATGTTACAAATCAAACATTCAATGTTAGCGCTAATTCTTATCAGGAATTTTCTGGGTCACTTTCATATTTGGCTATCAATCAAGATGAACTAAAACTGAGTTTGGGTGTAACTGGTAAAATATTACTTGGTTTAGGAAGTTTCAATATGCACAACAATGGAAGTAAATTTAGTGCATTTGGTCATGATTCTATTCGTGTAGATTATGCAGACATAAAAGTTTCATACACGAATTTTGATTTTCTAAGTCAAATTATGAAAGGCGTGATTTTAGGTAGTTTCCCAAGTTTAAATAATATTTCAGGTTTTGGCTATGGAGTTGATTTAGGATTTTCAATTGAATCTGGCAATTCCGGCAGGGAGGAAGCACCTTCTAAAATTGTGAGCAATAAACAATACCGCTGGAAACTTTCAGGAGCTATATTGGATCTTGGACATATCAATTATTCTTCAAATGCGCAGAGTTACCAAATAAAAACGGAGAAGCCGGTAAGTATGAATTTAATGACACCAGAGTTTCTATTGGCTGCATCGAATGGTTCAACCGGGGTATTCAATTATGTAACAGATTTTGCAAAACAAAAAGGAATCTATCAAGAGGTTCAAGAGGATATTGCCATGAATTTGCCAACCACAGTTCAAATTCAATTTGATTATGCATTGTTGAAATATTTCAATGTTGCAGCGCATTGGCAACAACGGCTGTCTTCTATTCAAGAGAACCAAATTTTAGGAAATAGTAGTTTGGTGGTAGTGCCTCGCTTTGAACACCGCTGGTTTGAAGTGTCAACACCAATTTCGTTTTACGATAACTATGAACAATTTGGATTTGGATTATTCACCAGAATAGGGCCAGTATTTTTTGGAACAGACAATTTCTTGAAGAGTTTTTCAAATACCAAATACTCGGGAATGAATATGTATTTCGGAGTGTCTTCGTTATTGCCTTAATCCTCAATTACTTCTACATCCACAAAATCATCTTCTGATTTTGTGGTAGGATTTTTAGACAAAGGATTCTGTTTATTTTGAATCATTTTGTTTAGGAATAGAATGGTAGAAAGACTTAATAAGGCTGTGATTACCCATATAACAATGGCAATGTCAATCCAACTTCTGTCCCTCAAAAGCCAAACAAAAAAACCTGTAAATAATTGGCGGATTATCCACGATCTGAATTTTTGATTCCTTATTTTTTTTAAATTAGAGGGATCAAAACCAGGGAATCCATTCATGTTGTTACCGACTTGAAATTGGAACATCATTATTATGATTCAATTCTTTTAATTTTGGCACCTAATGCATTTAAACGTTCTTCAATGCGTTCGTATCCTCTGTCAATTTGTTCAATGTTTCTAATTGTGCTTTTGCCTTTTGCACTCATTGCCGCAATGAGCAAAGCAACACCTGCTCTAATGTCAGGAGAAGACATAGTAATGCCTTTTAGTTTGGTTCGGCGATCGAGTCCAATAACAGTTGCTCGGTGCGGATCACACAAAATAATTTGTGCACCCATGTCAATCAAATTGTCAACAAAGAACAACCTGCTTTCGAACATTTTTTGATGAATGAGCACTGTTCCACGAGCTTGAGTGGCGGTAACCAGTGCAATCGATATAAGGTCAGGGGTAAATCCTGGCCAAATTTGATCAGAAATGGTTAATATAGATCCATCAATAAAGCTATCTATTTCATAATGTTCATTTTCAGGGATATAAATATCATCACCCTTTATTTCTAGCTTAACCCCAAGGCGTTCAAAGGTTTTAGGGATAATGCCGAGCATATCAACTCTACAATTTTTAAGTGTAATTTCACTTTGGGTGATGGCCGCCATTCCAATAAATGAACCAATTTCAATCATGTCGGGCAAGCATCTGTGTATGCACCCATTCAAAGTATTAACCCCTTGAATGATAAGTTTATTTGAACCAATTCCATCAATTTTTGCACCCATACTGTTGAGCATTTGGCAAAGTTGTTGCAAATACGGTTCACATGCAGCATTGTATATGGTGGTTTCTCCATTAGCCAAAACAGCAGCCATTAAAATATTGGCAGTTCCGGTTACAGAAGCTTCATCTAAGTGCATGTAGCAACCTTGTAATTTTTCACTGTGCACTCTGTAGAAGTTTTCTTCGGCCAAATATTCAAATTTTGCACCAAGATTGATAAATCCTTCAAAATGAGTATCTAGTCTTCTTCTGCCAATTTTATCGCCTCCGGGACTTGGGATGTATCCTTTTCCAAAACGAGCCAACAGTGGTCCTACAATCATGATTGACCCTCGAAGAGCTGCACCTTGTTTTTTAAATTCTAAGCTATCAAGAAAGTCCAAATTTATCTCATCTGATTGAAAAGAATATTTGCCTCTTTCTAGGCGAGTAACTTTCACTCCCAGATTTTTTAGCAATTCGATGAGTTTTAATACATCTCTAATTTCCGGAATATTCTCAATGATAACCTCATCTGATGTTAATAAAACAGCGCAGATAACTTGTAATGCTTCGTTTTTGGCACCTTGAGGGGTAATCTCCCCTTTTAACTTGTGACCACCTTCAATTTCAAATATTGACATGAAAATTAATATCTGCGGTAATTCTTTCCGCGGTTGTTGTTCTTCTTGTTGTTGTTATTGTTCTTATTGTTATTTCTTCCAAAATTGTTGTTCTTGAAGAACTTCTTTGGTTGGTTCATGCTCGCATCGGCCGAAACGGTAATTTCTGAACCTTGCAATTGCAATTGGCCTTTAGAAAGAATTTTTAAATGTTCAGCAATGACTTCGTTGCTCAGATTCTCATTGTTCCATATTTTACAACTGTTGAACATAAACGAAGCGATTAAATTCACCATTTCTTGGCGGATTTCGGCATCTTGCATTTCCGAAACTTTATCAACCATCATCTGTAAATTTCGCCCGTAAAACCTAAATCGAATGTTTGTGGTTGGGTAACCAATTGTTGCTGGCTTTTTTGCTTTTTCCTCTGGTTTTGGAATTTCAAATGGACAATCTACATCTAAATTGTAATTGCCAATCTGGAATATATGTCCCCAAAGTACCTCTTTATAATTTGATTGTGCTTTCAACTCAGGATTGAGTGTAGCCATAATATTAACCAAATGATGAACCCATTGGGTTCTTTTTTCTTTGTCTGCAATTGTTTGAATATGAGCTACATAGTCTTGTATGTGCCGACCAAATTCAGCAATTTTAAGATGTTCCCTTTGGGTGTTATAATCGTTTTGGAGAATCGTCATTTTTATAGATGCAAATTAATGAATGATTTCGATAAAATGAGAAAACTTTTGTCCAGATAAAGTGTTAATCAATCAAAGAAAAGTTTATGAAAGCAAAGATAATAGAAAATTACATTTCGCATTACAACCGTAGTGGGAAAATGCCCCTCAGTATTTTTCAATTTTGCGAAGATTTGCAAATTTCGGAAGCTGAATTTTATCAATATTATGCTGATTTTTCAGCCATTGAATCAGATATTCTAGCCCAAATTTGGGATGAATCTGTTCAGAAAATATCTCAACAAGATTATTATCAAGAATTAACAGCTCAGGAAAAATTACTTTCAGCGGTGTATGCTTTTTTTGAAAATTTGAAAAATTACCGTAGCTATTTGCTGTTGAAACACAAGGATTGGAAAAATCCACTTCAAAATATCGAAAATGTAAATGAATTGAAAAAAATCTTTTTTTCTTATTTGGATGGACTTTCATTCGAAAACAAAGGGCTGGGTGTACCTCAAATCGATAAAGTACTAGACAAAGGATTAAATCATGGCTTGTTTACTAATTTGCTATTTGTGATGCATTTTTGGATGAAAGATAAAAGTGCAGGATTTGAAAAAACGGACGCTTGTATTGAAAAGTCATTTTCACTCTCATTTGAGTTGATTTCAAATCAAGGAATTCAAAAAGTCTTTGATTTTGGAAAATTTTTATTGGCAGAAATGAAATGAAAACACAAGATAAAATCCCCAGCACCAAACTTGAACGTGCGGTAAAATTGGTTGGTACAGGTGCTAAAATTGGTGGGAATTATCTCAAATATTACGCAAAAAAAAGCATCACGGGCAATGAAGATAAAACAGAGTTGCATCTTGCAAATGCTGAAGATATTTATGACTCTTTGAGTGAATTGAAGGGGAGTGCACTAAAGGTTGCTCAGATGTTGAGTATGGACAAAAATATACTGCCAAGGGCTTATTCCGAGAAATTTGCGCTTTCACAATATTCCGCACCACCAATGTCTCCGCCATTGGTGCTAAAGGTTTTTCAAAATTCAACAGGAAAATCGGCTTTCGAAGTTTTTGATTCATTTAACGTTCAATCATTGGCAGCAGCGAGTATTGGTCAGGTGCATTTAGCAGAAAAAAATGGCGTAAAATTGGCTGTGAAAATTCAATATCCGGGTATTTCGGACTCCATTCAAAGTGATCTAAAAATGGTAAAACCTATTGCTAATGCCATGTTTGGTCTCTCTGAAAAAGAAATGAAAAAATATTTTCAAGAAGTAGAAGAGAAGTTGATTGAAGAAACCAATTACAAATTGGAATTACAAAGAGGACAAGAATTGTCGGAAGCTTGTGGTCACATTCAACACATTCATTTTCCAAAGTATTATCCGGAATACAGTTCTGATAAAGTATTGGTGATGGATTATTTAAATGGATTGCATTTGAAAGAATTCTTGCATACAAATCCCTCACAAGAAGAAAAAAATCAAGTGGCACAGGTATTGTGGGATTTTTATGAATTCCAATTGCATCAATTGAAAGCAATTCACGCCGATCCGCATCCTGGAAATTTCTTATTTCAAGAAAATGGGCAAGTAGGTATTATTGACTTTGGATGTATCAAAGAAGTTCCAGAAGATTTTTATTACAATTATTTTCCGCTGTTAATTGATGATGTTCAACAAAATGCGACATTAATAGACAAGCTTTTACGAGAGATAGAAATTATTTTTCCAGGAGACTCAGCTGCAACAATTAAAGAATTATCTGAAGCATTTTTGAAAATGACCACTATTTTAAGTGAGCCATTTAAAAATGAAACTTTTCATTTTACCTATGACTTTTTGGATAAAATTTATGCCATTGGAGAAGAAATTTATCAAATTCCAGAGGTGAAAAAGCCAACTCAGCCAAGGGGTAGTAAACATGCACTTTATGTAAATAGAACCTATTTTGGAATTTATAGCATGATGGCTGATTTGAACGCTGATATTAAAACGAAGCCAGGAAATTGGCGAGAAGATCTCCTTAATTATCATGGCCTATTTAAGGAATTGGTTTAAATTTTCACATCCAATGTAAATAATAAAGATCTTCCATCAGATGGCAGAGCACCGGGACCAGGATAACCTCCTGAACGTCTTGTAAAGTATTTTACATCCATTAAATTATTCACGGATACTTTGAATCCAATGTTCTTTTTGAACTGGTATTTCAAGTTTAAGTCGTAAACTGTATAACTCGGTATTAATCCGTTTTGACCATTATTAGAGGCTGCAACTGTATTCAATGCGTCATTGAATACTTGTGAAACATAACTATACTGAGCACCAATAGTGAATACATCTGAAAGGCCATTGTCCCCCAAAATGGAGAAATTTATACCAGCTCTTACAATGTTTTGAGGTGCATTTTCTACAAAATTGTTTTTTAAATCCTTTTCAATCATCATTCCGGCACTGTTTTTCTCTGAAATCAAATAATGCTGGTAACGGGCATTGTTAAAGGCATAAGAAATATAGACAGGTAGTTTAAATTTTTTCTTGAGGGATGTAGGAGCCAGTGCATCAATTTCAATGATAGATTCAAATCCAGTTGTGAAACTGTTCCCAACATTGGTTTTTAGGGTGTACAATTGATTCAAATCGTTGTATTTAGACAATCTGCCAATTCGATTGTTGTATTGCATGGCGTAAACACTCATGTCCATATACAACCATTTTCCAATTAATCCGCGAATTCCAAGATCTGAATTTAAACCAGAGGCGTCTTTTAAGTTATTGTCAACCAATTCTGTACCTGGTACTGCTTGCATATCTGAGAATAATATTGGACGATAGGCTTGATTGATATTGCCATACATTTCTAAACCATTTTTCAAATGGTATTCTAACCCAAAACCGCCAATAACAACATTTCTAATTTGATTCGGCGCATCAATTAAAATGGGTGTTCCGTCTGTATTCATTCCAGATCTTCCGCTTGCATTTGAATTGATGTGTTCAATTCTAACACCAGGAATTAGTAGCAAATTATTCTTAATTCTGAATACTTGTTCCCCGTAAACACTGTAGTTGTTTGTGTTGAAAGTTTGTTCAACTGGAAAAATTTGGGAGGTAGTGAAGTTTGCATCTGTACCAGTACTTCCCACACCTTTTTGAAATCTTTGTGTGTTGCTATGGAAGTATCGAATTCCAGCGGTGAAGGTTTGTTTTATCCCGGCAATTTGGAAATTTTTCAAATATCCAATTTCAATGCCTTGGTTTCTATATTTGTCAATCGACAATTCTCTACTGGCATATTGCATGGTTGATTTTACGATGGTATCTGGAAAATTTATGGCTTTTGTGAAGCCAACACTGTTTCTATCTGCAATCATGCCAAAAGCAGTTACATTGATTTTTTGATTGTTGGTAATATCCCAATTGAATTTTACATTCCCGGTTAACCAAGGTGTTGAAAACCAGTTTCTTGATCTGTAGCTTTTTGTGATATCACCTTGCATTTCCGCATCTGTCAAACCTCCAGGTTGTTGACTTTTCATGTTGTAATTGGTGACATCAAAGCTCAAGTTCATCTTTTTAGAGAACTCGTATCCCCCCGAAAAATAAAGAGTTTGGGTTTGATACTGACTATTTTTACGAAATCCTTCGGCCGACCTTTTGTCATAAAAGGCATAGTAGTAGATTTTGTTTTTTCTGCCACTGAATGCAATGAAATTGTTATAAAGTCCAAAACTTCCAATTGTTTGTGAGGTATGAACTGCAATTGGATTGGTTTCAGTTCTTCCATCTCGCATGATATAGTTTAACATCCCTCCAAATTGAGGTCCGTATTGCAATGCACCTGCACCTTTGATAATTTGAATGCGTTGAATGGCTTGCATTGGCGGGTTGTAATAAGCTTCTGGATATCCAAATGGGTCAGCGGAGATGTCAGCCCCATTTTGTCGCGTATTGAATTCCCAACTTCTGTTAGGACTTAAACCGCGGGATGCGATTCCAATTTGAATGCCTGAGCCGTCACTTTCCCAAATATGAATTCCTGGTACTTTCGCCAAAATTTGGCGCATATTGTTGTTTACCACAATTGTATTCAATTGGTCGAGTACAATTACGGCGTTTTTCTTGCCGGCATTGATCTTTGTTCCTACAATTTCAGGTGAGGGTAAAACATCTCTCTTGTTTTGTTGCCCAACTAGTGAAATTTCCGATAAATATTCAATGTGATTTTTAGAGGTGTCATTTTGTGCATTTGTGTTAGCAGAGAAACCACAAATAGCGGCCAAGGCAAGAATGATTTTATTGGACATCTTATTTAGATTGATTCTAATTTGATGCAAACTTATATCTTATTTAGAATAATTACAAATAAAATTAGATTATTTTAATATTTTCTTTCTTTCCAGATAGTTTTGGTGGGAAGAATAAAGAATATTGCCGTACCAATGGTGACAAAATACATGTAAATTTCATACATGAAATGATTCAATAGGGAAGGGTTAGGTTGGTTTAACAATCGGTAAATACGGTTAATTTGAATGGTTTGAAGGATGAATTTAGCGAGCCATAATCCTAAACCCAATTTCCAATTTAGGAAAATTGTGACTGGAATAACAAAATAGAACAACGCGTAAAGACCAAACAAAATCCACCAATACCAAGGAAGCTCTTTGCCACCACTCAACCATCTTTTTCGTTGGTGCAACAATGGAATAAAGCCATTAATTTTTTCTGTGAAAGCGAGAACATGGGGATTCAGAACGTTGTTCCATTTCCAGCCTTTTTTGCATATTTCAGCGTATAATTTGTAATCTTCTGTAATCGAAAATTGAATTTTACTGTAACCACCAGTTTCCCAGTATGCAGTTTTGCGAACAATCATGTTATTCCCAACTGCTGTTGCCGGAATCCCTGAAAAAGAAATCAAATTCAACAATCCCATAAAATAAGTCCAATCAATTTCTTGCAACATCCCACCAATACCCGCGCTTTTTACCATGGTGGTTCCGCTTGCAACCCCCATTTCATTCGACAAACTACCCAATAAGCCAATGGCCCAGTTGGGATTAACACAAACATCTGCATCTGTAATCAAGTAAAATTCACCGGTTGCGTGCACATCAAGTTGCGCCATCACCCTTGCTTTCGCTTTTAAATTGGAACTGTCATCTACAATATTAATCAGTTTGATGTAGTTATGATGTTCATTTCTTCCAAAATCATGAATAAAACCTTCAACTAATACTTTTGTTCGATCAGTGCTTTGATCATTTCCCACAATAATTTGAATTTTATCTTTGGGGTAATTCAATTGATGAATTGAGTTCAAACAATTGATTATATTGTCTTCTTCGTTTCTGCAAGCAATTAAAATGCTAATTTGTGGAAGATTAAGTTTTTCTGTTTGTTTCCCAAAAAACAAATTAAGTAAATCGGCATTTTGATAAACTTGATATCGAAACAACCCAAATAATTGAATCAATTGTATGAGCAAATACAGGCAAATTAAAAGGTAGAATACAACCATCATCAATTATAAACGTTTAAACTGAAATCCTTTGTTCAGCATGTTTTTTATATATATAGGTAAAATTTCATTGGTCTGATTTCGAGATTTCAAACTGTCGTGAAAAACCACTAAACTGCCATTTCTTGTTTTAAGAGAAATCTTTTGGATGCATTGATGAATGTTGAGGTTTTTGTCATAATCATAGCTCAAAATATCCCACATAATGATTTTGTAACCTCGTTGAATTATTTGCGAAGCTTGCTCCTTTCGAATACGTCCATAAGGAGGTCGAAACAACATTGAATTGGTGTAAACGGATAACCCTTCTGCTGCTTTTTCCATGTTTTCTAAATAAGTTTTTGAGGGACAATTCCAGCCTTTCAAATGATTATGGGTGTGATTCCCAATTGAATGTCCTTCAGAAACAATACGTTCCATGATATCTGGATATTTCAATACATTTTCACCGACGCAAAAAAAGGTTGCTTTGATATTAAAATGCTTAAGAATGTTAAGAACTTCAGTAGTGGCAATGTTGTTTGGTCCGTCATCGAACGTTAAATAAATACTTTTTTCGTTGGGGTTCAATCGCCAAGTATACCGATGAAAATATCTGTGAATGATTGAACTTACCTTGTAAAAACGCATAACAAAAGCAAAAATGATAGATTTTTTTGATGAATGCACAATGGGAAGCATTAAATTTGTAAATATGTCTGAGAAAATCACCTTAGTAGGCGGCGGATTGGCCGGAAGTTTGATGTCTATTTATTTGGCAAAAAAAGGATATGATGTGCACTTGTATGAACGTCGTGGCGATATGCGCCAAGGAAAATATGAAGGTGGCCGTAGTATCAATTTGGCACTATCTACAAGGGGAATCAATGCATTAAGCAAAGTTGGCTTGGTAGACGATATTTTGGGAATTTCAATTCCGATGTCGGGAAGAATGATGCACAGCACTCAAGGCGATTTGGCGTATCAGGCCTATGGCAGAGACGATCAAGCGATTTATTCGGTTTCAAGAGGTGAGTTGAATATCAGATTGCTTCAGTTGGCTGATCAATATGAGAACATTCACATGTATTTTGATCATAAATGCGTGCATGCAAATTTGGAAACCAATGAAACTACCTTTGTGAATGCAAATGGCGAAACGGTGAAAGACAAAGCCGATGTGGTGTTATCTACCGACGGTGCTTTTTCAGCCGTGCGAGATGCCATGATTCGATACCCTCGCTATAATTTTTCTCAGAGTTACGAAAACTATGGTTACAAGGAATTGGAAATAGTGCCAGGGGCAAACAATCAATTCCAGATGGAAGAGAATGCCTTACATATTTGGCCAAGAAAAAGTTTTATGATGATTGCCTTGCCAAATCCTGGTGGTAATTTCACATGCACTTTGTTTATGCCATATGATGGCGAATTAAGTTTGTCTACATTGAATAGCAAAGATGCATTAGTTCAGTTTTTCAATGAGTATTTTCCAGACGCTGTGCCAATGATGCCTAATTTGGTTGAAGATTTCTTTGGAAATCCAACCGGACATTTGGCTACAATGCGCTGTTACCCTTGGGTGAAAAACCATGTTGCCTTAATGGGCGATAGCGCCCATGCTGTTGTGCCATTTTATGGTCAAGGGATGAATTGTTCGTTTGAAGATTGTGTGGTTTTGGATCAATGTATCGATCATTTCAAAGGCGATTGGACCAAAATTTTGGATGAGTATCAAAAATTAAGAAAGCCCAATGCCGATGCAATTGCGAATCTTGCATTGCAGAACTTTATTGAAATGAGAGATTTGGTTGGCTCACCAGAATTTTTGCATAAGAAACACGTAGAACACGAATTGGTTGAAAGGTACAGCGATATCTATAAAAGTCAGTATGAAAGGGTAACTTTTAGCAATGATGGTTACTTAGATGCCTTAAATTGGGGGGCAAAAAACGATGCTTTGCTCGAAACCATCATTCAAAACAAATGGGAAGACCGTGTGAATGATGAAGCCTTCATGCGCAAACTAATTCTAGATACGCAGAATTAAGAATCATTTTTTCGATTTATTTTTTGCATCGATCACACTGTCGATGTAATCTGGATTATACAATGTTTTGTATTGTTTTTTCTGGGTATACTTTCGCCCCGTTTTTTGGTGATATTCTTTGTTGGGTTTAAGAATACCCACATAAGCCCAAACTGCAATTCCAGTGATAATTGCAAAGAAAATAACGGCAACTATCAGTTTTTGTTTCTGTTGTTTTTCCATGATATAATGTTAAAAAGGGTGGGGTATATTGAGTGATTTTGAGAGGATTTCAATGTCTTGTGCAACGGCATCAACCAATGGAATCCCAGAGATTTGACGGTTGATTTTTAAATGGTGTTCAATTTCACCAGGAATTTTCACAGGATTTTCAACGTTAATTGGAGTCGAACCTTTGAAAGTTTTGATCCAGAGATCCATATTGTGTTTTACGATTTCTTTATCTTGAAATCCATCCATATCCCAACTTCCTACAAAATGCCCAATTCCTTTTCCTGGTTGATTGGGTAATGGGTCAAGGAATGAAACGAACGGTGGTACCCATGGTCCAAAATTAGCTCCTGTTATAACCCCCGAAAATATATCGACCCATGATCCTAGTCCATATCCTTTATGGTAGGCGCCATTGGCATCTCCCCCTAGAGGTAAAAGCATCCCTCCAGATTTAAGCGCAGATGCATCATTGGTATCAATTCCATCATTCGTAAGCGCCCAACCGGAAGGAATTGGCTTATTTACTCTTTCTGCAATTTCAAGTTTTCCATTTGCTGCAGCAGCCGTAGCCATATCTAAAACAAACGGTATTTCATTGAATGTAGGAACGGCTACGCAGATAGGATTTGTACCCAGCATACGCTGTTTGCCGTTTGCTGGAGTAACCAAAGGACTTGCGTTTGTCATAGAAAATCCAATGAAATCATGTTCCAAAGCCATCATAGAATGAAATGCGGCAATGCCAAAATGATTTGAGTTTGAAATTCCAACCCAACCACTTCCAAAATCGTGGGTCATTTCATTGGCAATTTTCATGGCAAAAGGAGCTGAAAGAAGCCCTATACCTTGATCTGCATCTAGGTGTGCCATAGTTTTTTTTCGCCGTTCAACTTTGAATTTAGGTGTAGGATTGATTCTGTTTTTTTCAATCAAACGCACATATCCGGAAAGTCTTGCAACTCCATGACTGTCGATTCCTCTTAAATCGGCTTCGAGTAAAACATTTGCAGCCAAATGTGCATTTTCATTAGAAAATCCTTTATGTGTAAATACTTCAGCAATCCAAAGTTGAAGTTTTCTAGAATCAATGGTTACCATTTTAATTGCCTTTTAGCCATTTTTGAATGGCGCCCTCTTTAATCCAGTAATTTTTATCAAGTTGAATTTCGTTCAATGTGAAACTGTATTCAACTTCAGTTGCTGGGGTTAATTCTCCTTTGATTGTTCTGATTAAACCTCCACGACTGATGATGATTTCAACATTGGTTGGTTTCCCAAGTTTCGCCCAAGTTAATTCAAGGTCGTTGTTGATGCGAACATTGTTCAATGAAATTAACTCATCATTTACATTGATTCCTAGTGTAGTTGAGGGACCAGGAATTCTCACATATTTCACAATGGTTTTACCATTTGAAAGCTCATAATTAATGCCCCATTGATTTTTAGAGACTTCCATTTTTTTAGCGGCAATTTCTAAATTGTTGAAAATGCCCAAATAATCCGGAATTTCGGTGGTATTCAACCATTTATTAAAGTCGTTGCTCAAGTCAACACCAGCCACTTTATTGCATATTTTAAGGAAATCTTCATCAGTATATCCAATTCCATCTTTTGATTTTTTGTTGTTTAGGTAAAAATCTTGATACAACATCTTGAATACATCATCTAAAGATTTTTTACCGCTGGTAAATTTACAAATACTCATATCGAGCAATGCTCCAATAATAAGTCCCTTAGAATAATAAGAGTATGAATTATTTTTAGAGTTTTCATTTGGTCGATATTCTTTGATCCAAGCATCCCAACTCATTTCATGCAGTGTAGCAATTTTGCTTCCGGCTCTGTTTTCATGGTTGTTGATATAATTTGCCAATGTATTTAAGAAATCTTGCTTACTCACGTATCCGGCTCTCATGAGGGCAATTTCGTCGAAATAAGAGGTAATTCCCTCTGCAACCCAAAGCGATTTGGTGTAATTTTCATTGTTGTAATCGAAAGGACCTAGTGCTACAGGACGAATTCTTTTTACATTCCAAAGATGAAAATACTCATGTGCTACCAAGCTTAATAGACCTTGGTAAGATTGGGGATTTGAATAACCAAAACGGGTCATCATGAGTGTGCTGCCATTTTTATGTTCTAAACCTCCACCACCAGATTCTACGTTTTGAATGATAAAGGTATACTCTTTGCAAGGCATGGCTCCGATAATATTGACCATGGTTTGGCAAATCTTCTGCATATCGGATTTTAAACGGTTGATATTGGCATTATGTTGGCCAACCATTGCTACGGTATGTTTCACATTGTTTACAGTGAAATCAAATTTTTCAAAATTTCCAAGTTGGATGGGGGAGTCCACCATTTCATCGTAGTTTTCAAAGTTGAAAAGGACATCTAGTGGCATACCTTTAATTCTATCGGTAGCAATAGCAGAAACATGAGAAATGTAAGAATTCCAATTTTTTGGCACTTCAACATTGCAAAGAATAGGTAATTTTTCTTTTCCTTCAATAAAAGCACAAACGGAAGCCAAATTTAAAAGTGCTTGGTCTTCATCGATGTAAGAAGTTCTCACACTCATTTCATAGCAGTAAACATTGTAAGAAAAACTTATTTTGTCGCCTTTTTTGGCTTGGAAACTCCATGTATTTTTGTCGGATTTAAAAATAGAAACTTCATTTCCATTGATTTGTAGGGTTGCAGATTCCACATTTTTGGCAAATTCACGCACCAAATAACTGCCAGGTGTCCAAACAGGAACACTGATTTTAACGCTTCCTTTTTCTGTAGCTATATATTGAAGGTTAACATTGGCGTAGTGAGATTTAGGGTTTGGAATTTGAATGTTGTAAACAATAGATTGTCCGTTGAGTTCTGTCATGAGCATTTGAATGAAAATAAAAACACAAGAAATTATTTTTCGCATATCTGCAAATTTCAATCATTTTATCGAGATATTGAAATGAAAGGAAATGAGATTTTTTCATTATATTTGATAAAATGAAACGTTCGGGAATAGCATTTTTAATTTTAATTGGTTTTTGGGGGATGATGGCATCATCTATTTCATCATGTAAAAAGGATAACAATACACAAAATCAAGACACCACAAAACCAGTTGATACAACCAAGCAAGCAACCTACATGGAAAAGATGTTTGAATTGTATGTGTTGAATTCAGCCAATGTAATCACTTTGGCGGTAGATAGTTCTGGTAATAACCTAACACCGAACTATCAAGATGAAACCATTTACTTGCGTAAAAACACGTATTATGATGGTCCGTTAGAAATTTTCGCTGGTGGAACAAAATATACAGGTACATGGAAATCTAATTCCGATTATTCAACTCTAGAACTAAACATTTCTGGAAGGCCAGAATTTGCTTTTTTTGACTCACCGTGGCGATTTACGTACAAATCCTTAACGCTATTGAAACTCGCACCAATCCAAAATCCGGGTCAAAAAGTAATGCATTTGGAGAAGAAATAAGAAGAATTAATCTTCTTCTTCTCGTTCAATAACCACTGTTTTTCTAACAGTTTTCCTTTTAGTAGGATCAAAATACTCCTCTGTTTTTAATCCCCGTTGCCATGGGTGTCTATTGTTGTCCCTGAAGACAACTCTCAAAGAAACTGAAGCGTGGTGATATCCATTGGATAAAATATTGTATTGTGCGCCAATTCTAAGCCTATTTTGACCCAAAGAGGCTCCTGCACTCATTACAAACAATCGATAATCATTGATACCTGTAAAAAAGAATTCACGGTAACGTTTTGATCTGAAACCATTGTTAGGATCAGCAGGTTTTTCATCAATCAACGCACTCACAAATCCATTGTCACTCATTCCTGCTTTCATAGCGATATAACTCATACCACCCCAAATTTCTAGTTTTGAAAAAGATTTACCAGCGTTGATTCCATAACGAACGGTTCTTGCATAAAAGTCTACACGATCTAAACTATTTTTGAATTTTACCAAATATCCGTTGGCCATATAATCGCTAAAAAGTTTCGCACTTTGGGTATTTAAGTAAACGGCTTGAGAGTGGTCAGACAACTCCACAGAAGGAGTAAGATGCCAACCTCTTACATGTATCCCTTGAAACCAATAAAGTACATCGTGTGCAAAATAGATGTTGTAATATCTGGTAGACATTCTGCTGGAATTTCCATTGTCGGTTGTCGGATCTCCATCATATTTCACAAAGGTACCTGCAAATTCAAAAGCATATCCTGGGGCCCAATGTAGAATAAAATTAAAGGTAGGTGCAACTGTTTTATTTATTCCCAAATCATCAAGAGTGGGTAAATACCATTGGACGCTATCAGGTCCTAAATTAGCAGAATTTAATGGATTGCCAAATGAATCATTTAAAGTAAATAAAATTCTATTTTGAGCGGTATAATTAGGCAATTCACTCGCTCTCGTAGTTCTTGGCATTCCATTGATAAATGATATATTGCCTTTGAATTCGTTTAGTTCGGTATAGTCCCTTTCATTGTATGAAGAAGGGAGTCTTGTTGGCATACCAGCCCTAACTTCCAAGGACCATGCGCCACTATACAATATTTGTGCCCCCGAAAATGTATTCAGCGAATGTCCTACGATATAACTATTGAAGAAGTCTTTGGCATAAAGTTCAGAGTATTTGGTATAAAACTTTGGAATAACTCCAAGTTGCTTATACTGGTCGAAGACTCCTTGGGCATGAAGTTGGGTCCACCCAAAAAAGAAAATAACTATAAGATTTTTAAAAGATTTCAACTTCACAAGATTTTAATTCCGATTCAAATATAAAGAAACATTCGCAGATTTCATTTCTGCAATACTGAAACGAACTTCTTATCTTTGTGAATATGGAAGAAGTTTTTGTCAATCGCGTTGCAAATAGTGGATTAGAAACCATCAACTTAGAGGATTTTTACCCCCAAGGAGACAGGGTGCAAATTGACGTGAAAGAATTATTGTTCATGGAATTGGTATTGAAGGAAAAAGACTTTAGGGATTGGGTAAAGAATAATGATTGGACACAATTTTCAGGCAAATTTGTGGCTGTATATTGTTCGAATGATGCCATCGTTCCAACATGGGCTTACATGCTCATAGCATCAAAGTTATCTGGGGTTGCCCAAAAAGTAGTTTTTGGAGATTTGAATACATTAGAATCAATATTATGGCAAGATGCCATAATGAGTTTGGATACAAACATTTATAAGGATAAAAAAGTGGTAATTAAAGGTTGCGGAGATTTGCCAGTTTCGGCAGCAGCATACACCGAAATTTCATCGAAACTTATTCCGGTGGTTCAATCACTTATGTACGGAGAGCCTTGTAGTACAGTTCCTGTTTACAAGAGAAAAGTAAATTAATCTACGAAAGTTACCTTAATGGTATTGGTTCTTTGCTTTTTGTGAATAGGCATACTTGCGCAATTGATCACGCAATCACCGTCTTTCACAATTTTTTCGTCTTTTAAAATGTCAATCACATCTTGGAAAGTTTCGTCTGTACTCACAAATTTGTCATAATAAAAACCACGAACTCCCCAAACCAAATTTAAGGTATTTAAAAGTGTTTGGTTGTCTGTAAAAATGTAAATGCTTGCTTCGGGTCTGTAGCTTGCAACTTTAAATCCAGTGTAACCACTTTTTGTCATGGCAACAATTGCTTTTGCTTTAAGATGGTCGCTCATTCTAACAGCGGTGAAGCAAACTTCATCACTGGCGAATGATGGGGAAGAAGAATCGGGTTTAACCCCTTTATAATAGGCTCTTCTATCTGATTCAATATCAGAAATAATGGAACTCATTACTTCAATTACACGACATGGATATTTACCAACAGAAGTTTCAGCAGAAAGCATTACAGCATCGGCACCATCGAGAACCGCGTTCGCAACATCGGTAATTTCGGCCCTAGTTGGCATACTGTCGGTAATCATGCTTTCCATCATTTGTGTGGCAATAATTACGGGTTTAGCGGCTTGAATGCATTTTTCAACGATGGTTTTTTGAATCAAAGGAACCTTTTGCAAAGGTACTTCAACGCCCAAATCACCACGGGCAACCATGATTGCGTCGGTAACTTTAATGATGCTATCAATGTTTTCAATGGCTTCAGGTTTTTCAATTTTAGCAATAACCTTGGTATGTTTACCTTTAGATGCTATAATTTCTTTAAGTGCAATAATATCTTCCGCATTTCTTACAAAAGATAAGGCCACCCAATCAACATTTTTTTCTAATCCAAATTCTAAATCAATGAGGTCTTTTTCAGTTAAACAAGGGATGGTAACTTTTGTGTTGGGTAAATTGAATCCCTTATTAGAAGTGAGAATTCCGCCAGCAACAACTGTTGCCAAAATATTTTTATCGTCAATGATTTTATCAATCACCAATTCAGATTTACCATCGTTGAGTAGAATTCTTTCACCCGGTTTTGCATCTAAGGGAAGTCTTTCATAGCTAACATAGAGTGTTTTATCTGTGCTGATACATTGGTTTGTTGTAACAGTAATGGTATTGCCTTCAACGAGTAAAATTTCACCATCTACTTTACCAATTCGCAATTTGGGCCCTTGTAAATCTTGTAATAGTGCAATATGGCTTCCAAGTTTTTGGTTGATTTTTCTGACACGCTCAATTACTTCATTATGAATTTCATGAGCCCCGTGAGAGAAATTCAATCGACAAACATCCACCCCTGCGCGAATGATTTTTTCTAGCATTTCTTCAGAGCTGGTTGCTGGCCCAATTGTGGCAACAATTTTAGTTTTGTTAAAGTTCTCGTTGTACATAATGTATTTTTATAAATGACTCAACATATAGACCCAATTGAATTTTTCAGATAAATGTTCCGGGTAAACATAGGTCATTTGAATTTTATCAATTGACTTAAGTTTGTTTAGCCATTGGTCAAAGCTAGGCATTAATTCTGAATCGCCTATAATTAACCAAAAGTCGGGACTTGGTTTTTCTGAAATAATTTTCCCATTTGTGCCTGAATTTTGCAAAATCCACATCTGAGAAAGTGATTCTGAACCTTCAAAATAGTATTCTATGTGTTGAGAAAGTCTATTTTTCGACAAATTTATTTCAAAAGTTTTAGGTTCGCACACAAAATTTGTAGAAAAAGTGTCATCGAGACACCAAGCCAGTAAATACGGGCTAATATTGCTGTGTATGGCAACGATTTTAAAGTCGTTTGGACTCAGATTATATGATTGATGATGGCGTTTGATACAGAAAAATTTTACTACAAAAATAATTTTTCATTCTCATATCAAATAAAAAATGTTTCTTTGTAGCGCAAAACAACATTATACTATCATGTCAGAAATTGCAGAAAAAGTAAAAGCCATTATCGTAGATAAGTTAGGCGTAGATGAAGCGGACGTTGTGACGGACGCTAGTTTCACCAATGATTTGGGTGCAGACTCATTAGACACAGTAGAATTGATCATGGAATTCGAAAAAGAATTCGACATCAGTATTCCCGATGATCAAGCTGAAAAAATCCAGACAGTAGGGGAAGCTGTTCGTTACATCGAAGAAAACAAAAATTAATTTATGCAACTCCGGAGAGTTGTTGTAACTGGAATGGGTGCCATTACACCCATAGGTAATACTCTAGAAGAGTATTGGAATGCACTAGTAGCGGGCACCAGTGGTGCTGGGCTTATTACTCATTTTGATACGAGCAAATACAAAGTTAAATTTGCTTGTGAGGTCAAAAATTTTGACCCCACAAACTTTATTGACAGAAAAGAAGCTCGCAAAATGGATCCTTTTGCCCAGTATGCGATGGTGGCTGCGGATGAAGCTATTGAACATAGTGGAATCTTACAACAAGCACACAACCTCGATCGTATCGGGGTTATCTGGGGAGCTGGAATTGGTGGTTTATCTACCTTTTTTAGTGAAATTGTAGATTATGCAAAGGGCGACGGCAATCCACGCTTTTCGCCCTTTTTCATTCCCAAAATGATTATCGACATTGCGGCTGGTTACATTTCGATGAAGCACAATTTAAGAGGTCCCAATTATGGTACTGTTTCTGCTTGCGCTTCTTCTTCCCATGCACTTATCGACGCGTTTAATCTCATTCGCCTAGGTAAAGCTGATGCAATTGTTGCCGGTGGTTCTGAAGCTTGCGTGAACGAACCCTCTGTTGGTGGCTTTTCTAACATGAAAGCATTGTCTGAAAGAAATGATGATATTCTTACAGCTTCGCGTCCATTCGATAAAGACCGAGACGGTTTTGTGATGGGGGAAGGTGGAGCTTGTCTAATTCTTGAAGATCTTGAACATGCTAAAGCCCGTGGTGCTAAAATTTATGCTGAAATTGTTGGTGGTGGAATGACAGCCGATGCTTATCATCTTACAGCGCCACATCCTGAAGGACTTGGTGCAAAAAATGTGATGATTGCGGCTCTAGAAGATGCTGGCATGAAAACTACAGATATTGATTATATCAATGTTCACGGAACCAGCACACCATTGGGTGATATCGCTGAAACCAAAGCCATTAAATCTGTGTTTGGTGAACATGTGTACAATTTAAATATCAGTAGTACAAAAAGCCAAACTGGTCATTTACTTGGTGGAGCAGGTGCTGTTGAAGCTGTAGCTAGCGTTCTCGCTGTTTACAACGATATTATACCGCCTACCATTAACCATTTCACAGACGATCCTGAAATTGACCCTAAACTAAATCTAACCTTTAACGTGGCTCAAAAACGTGTTGTAAATGCGGCTTTGAGTAATACTTTTGGATTTGGTGGGCACAATGCTTCTGTGATTTTCAAAAAATACAACGGATAATTTTTAATTGATTGAAGAGTCTTTTTACAAGATCACCACATCAGATTAAAAATTTGAGAAGAAAAATTTTTCTCATAACGGGGGTACACCCTGTTAGACTTTCCATTTATCGCGAAGCGTTAAGGCATAGTTCGGCAGCAGATGCTGCTCTCTCTGATAACCTTTTCGCTCCGCGAAACTTGGATAATGAACGCCTAGAATTTTTAGGTGATGCAATTCTAGATTCTGTAATTGCAGAATTACTGTTTAATCGATTTCCCTACAAAGACGAAGGTTTTCTTACCGAAATGAGAACCAGAATTGTGAACCGTGAACAAATGGGTATGTTGGCCCATCGCCTAGGTTTGGTTGATGTGATGGAAATGAAGCCTGAACTTCAAAAGAATTATACCGCTCTTAGAACGATTGGTGGAAATGCCTTAGAAGCCTTAATAGGGGCTATATATTTAGATAAAGGATATAAAGTAGTTTCCAAATTTATTCATAAAAGACTCGTTGGTCAGTATTTAGACATCGATAAATTGATGCTCACAACTGTTAGTTACAAAGCGGTATTTATGAAATGGATTCAGAAAAATCAAAAGAAACTAGAGTGGAATAATGAAGTTGAAATTCTTGGCAAAAACAATGATAACCATGTGGTTACTATGATTGTTGATGGTGAAAATTGGTTCACTGAAATTAATAAAAGTCGAAAAAAAGCAGAAGAACTTTGTTGTGAAAAAGCTTGCCGTAAACTTGAATTAGTTTAACCTCATTCTACAATTTCTTCATTCCCTAAATCAGATTCACTATCATCAGTGTTTTGTGGAACGTATATCACTTGATTTACTTGTTTCGCAAATTTGCACCACTCACATGTTCCACATCCCTCCAAAAATGACAAATTTTGAAGTTTTTCATTTGCTGTTACAACAATTGAAGTGATGTATTCATAGTCCTCATTGCTAAAAATGATCTCAAAATCAGGAAATACTCCATTGTTATCCATTTCCATTGATTCAATTACCCCATGTCTTGATTTCCAACCTTTTTGTTGATTGGCTTCCGTGAGCATCATGGTATATAATCCCAGTTGAAACCAATATGATGGTGGAAACTTGCCATTTTCAATGGTGCTTTTAGATGGTGCTTTAGATTTATTCTTACTCGAAGCAATTTTACTTGTTTTGTAATCATAGATAGTTGCCTGATTTCCAGCAAACACCAGTTTGTCAATATTTCCTGTAATCGATACATCGGCAATTTTGGTGAATACACTGAATTCTGTTTCTATTTTTGAATATTCTTGGTAAGTTGATAATTTTTGATTTCTGAATTTTGGAAGGAAAGTGCGTCCTTGATCTAATTTAAGCTCAAATTGCTTTTCAGTAAATCCGGCTCTCAATTTTAACATTTCATATTCGAAATGTTTAATTAATTCTTGATCGGTCATCCATTTTTGTTGATTCACTCCTTTTACAACAAATTCTCTCATTGTAGCGTGAATGGCAGTACCATAAGCGCCATATTGATTTGGGGCCGATGGAACTCTAAGAATTCTGCTGAAATAGAATTCAATACCACATCGCATCATCATTTCTATAGACGTTGGTGAAAATGTTAAGTTCGCAATTTTGCTTTTTAACCAATCGATTTTATCGACCTCTAAAACAGGTTGATTCACTTTTTCTAGGTATTTCTGTTGTGCCCACTGTAGTTTTTCTAGTCCTATTTCAATGGGCCTTTCAGGTAATTTTTGATCGCCCATTACTTCCAAAACAAATGTAGAAGCCAATATTTCCTCTGGTTTTGATTTGATTTTGGTTTTTGACAAACTTATGGTTAAGCTTTTTTTTGCCCTGGTCATTGCCACATAGAAAAGTCTTCTGCGTTCTTCAAAGGCGTCAATGCTCGAAATTTCGCTAGATATAATTTGCTTATTTCCCAATGTTAGTTCACGCAAGCTAAATGGATAACTGTTTCTTTTGTCTTTTTCCCAATTATCTGGATTTGTTTGAATTACATATACATGATCAAATTCTAATCCTTTTGAACCATGAGCCGTCATCAATTGTATACCTTCGCTATTTCCAATTCTTTTTTCCAATGGAATTGATAGATTATTGGACTCCATTTTTTGAAGCAACAGCAAAAAGTCCCTCAATTTCATAAATGGTATTCTAGCATTTTGCTGCGTTGAAAATTCCATGAAACTATGTAATACTTCCATGGCCCAACCATTGTCTTCTTTTTTTAAGGCGTGAGCCAAAAATCCACCCTCACTGTAAATTCTTTGAATAAGGGTAGGTACACTTTCAGTTACAGCGATTTTTATCCATTTTTCGATATTCAACCAAAGCTCTTTGATTGTATTCAATGCTTCTGCACCATATTTTAAATGTGAATCTTGATTGCTCAACAAAGAATTTAGATGTTCTCTCCAACTGTAGGTTTGATTTTGCAATTCACGTTGACGCTTTATTTGGTAAATTTCTGTACTAATTTGGTTCAGTGCGAAGGTTGGAATTGCATAAAAATCACTCAACAATAGTCGATATAACATAAATTCACCAGAATTAGCCAAGTTTGATTCTTGTGATAAATAAGTTAACCAATCTATTAACTGACGAACCATTGACTCATTTAATATATTTATAGAACGGTTTAAAATGAATGGAATCTGGTTTTCTCTGAGTACATCCACCAATAAATCTGCATGTTTATGTTTGCTATATAAAAGAGCAATTTCTTCAGATTTTATTCCTTGGGATAATTTATTTTTGATATCATCTACAATACCAATTGCTTCATGAAATTCATTTAAATATAAATTTGCGTTCACCGGTATTGGCTCATAGGCTTGATTATTTCCGCTGCTCACCAAATCTTTGCTCAAACCTTCTATGTTGTTAACCAACCTGCTTTTATTGTGTTCAATTAACTTCCCACTGGCATCTAAAATTATTTGTGTACTTCGGTAATTTTGAGTCAATACAATGGTCAAAATGTTTTCCTCGTATCGTTTTTTAAAGGTCAACATGTTGCTAACTTTTGCACCTTGAAATGCATAAATACTTTGGTCATCGTCGCCAACTACAAAGCAATTTGGGTTATCTTCCCAGAAATCAATCAGTGAAAACAAAATATCATTTTGAACGCCACTAGTATCTTGATATTCATCAACCAAAACGTAATGATATTTTTCTTGAACCATCAATTTGAGTTCTTCATCCTTTTTCAATAGGTCATTTACCCAGTTTAACATATCTGAAAATTCGTAAATCCCTTTTTCTTTTTTGAGGGACACATACTGTTCGTGCAATTTTGCAGCGTCCAATAGTTTTTTCCAGTTGTCATTTAAATTTTTCCTTTTGGTTTCATTGATATCACCCGCTTGAAATTCTTTATATTTTCTTTTGTAAACCAACTCCGGAAATTGCATTTTAAACAATTCATCGTCGTTTAAGTATTGAATCCATTCTTCAAAATTGGCAACATTGTATCCCTCTGATTCCATGATACTCCAAACTTGCGATAATTGTCTTTGGAGAGCCGTAGGGTCATCATTATACGTTTTTAAAGGCGAATTCTCATCAATTTTCGCAATGATTTCTTGTATGAGCTCAATGCGTTCAATTTCATCCATTACACGCATTTCACGCCTGTTAAATTTGTGAGGGTAATCTTTGATGATTTGATTGCAAAGTCCATGAAAAGTATGAATGTTCACTTTATAGGCATCACTGCCCATGAATAAACTCAAACGCTGGAGCATGGCAGTGGCACCTGCTTCTGTATATGTTAAACAGAGGATATTCTCCGGGAGCGTATCTGTTCTCAGAATGTTTAATATACGGGTTGCCAAAATTTGAGTTTTTCCAGTTCCTGGTCCTGCAATTACCATGACAGGTCCTTCTAATTGATCAACTGCTTGTTTCTGTTGTAGGTTCAATCCGTTATAAAGCGATTCAAATGAATTCATAACCCTCAATATAATGATTTTTTTTGAGAAATAAAAAAATAATGGCTTTTTCGATGGAAAGTTTGAAAAAACCAAATTCAACTTTCATCTTTGCTTAAGAATGCACGATACTAAAAAACAATACAATGCCGTGGTTATGTCTTGCAAAGCGGTGTTTCTGAGAAAAAACGAGGATTATGGTACTTCTTGGAGACTTTTTCGTCCTAGCAGCTTAACCGATCAAATTTATATTAAAGCTCAGAGAATTCGCAACATTGAAGACAGCGGCAAAAATTCCGTAGGAGATGATATCAAAAGTGAGTTCATGGGAATTGTGAATTATTCTCTTATTGCCCTTATTCAGTTGCAAATGATCAAAGATCAACTAGAAACAGATAATATTGAGACCATTGCCGCTGCATATGACTTTTGGGCCGACAAAACTCGTGATTTGATGATGCTTAAAAATTCAGATTACAGTGAAGTTTGGAGAGACATGCGTATTTCTAGTTTTACAGATTTAATTTTGGTGAAAATTGCAAGAATTAAACAAATTGAAGATAATCTTGGAAAAACACAAATTTCTGAAGGTGTAGATGCCAATTATCAAGATATAATAAACTACGCCATTTTTGCGCTTATTCGACTATAAATCTATTTTTTATGAAATTTGGTTTTCAGTTTATACGAATCTTTACAGGAGCATTGTTTATTTTTTCAGGTATTGTTAAACTCAATGATCCTTCTGGTTTTGCTATTAAACTGAATGAGTATTTTGAAGTTTTTGCACAAGATTTTTCTACAAAACAAGATTCGGTGAATGTGCAATGCTTTTTAAATAACTCGAAAATCATTGATAAAAAATTTGCCATTTATTCATTTGATTCTAAAAAAGTACTTGAATGGCACGTTAATCCTTTAAAAAACGATAATCCGCCGCCGTCAGTATTGTTTGAGGTATTTGGTCAATATGGATCATCCACTTTTCAAAGTGAAATATACGAGCCAAAACCGCTCAAATCAATGCGAATGTTGATGAAAACGAATCAAACCGTTTTGTATGACAAATCTCAATTGCTTGATTCAAATAATACTGGGATTCAGGATTATCATTTAGAAATTGATTTAACCAATCATGTTAAGAAAGAATCTTTGCTCAATGGCTTTTTCAAATCATTGAAAGAATATTCTCTCATTTTTAGCATCGTATTTTGTGCCTTGGAAGTTATTTTAGGCTTTACAATATTAATTTCTTATCGAATCAAATTAACCTTATTTGTAACAGCACTTCTAGTAGTTTTCTTTACATTTTTAACTTGGTATTCCGCTTATTACAATAAAGTTACTGATTGTGGTTGTTTCGGTGATTTTCTGAAATTGAAACCTTGGGATTCATTTAAAAAAGACCTTGTTTTAGATTGTATGGTGCTTTTTATGTTCATCGGAATAAAACATTTTTCACCGTTATTTCGTCCCTCAAAAAATAAAATAATTGTTCCCGCTTTCACATTGTTAACATTGCTTTTTGGAATATATTGTTATTATTACTTGCCTGTTTGGGACTTTTTACCTTACAAAAAAGGCAATGATATTAAAAAAATCATGTATAGTATTCCTAAGGGCGAACGTGCCAACGATAGTATTTCCATAAAATTTGTTCTTCAAAAAGGTGCAGATTCAGTGAAAGTGACAAGCAAGGAATATGCTCAATTTTCGGAGAAAGGGTATACGTTTGTGCGTCAAGATAGACAAGTGATTGCAGAAGGGTATAAGTCCCCAATTCATGATTTTGCTATTAGAAACCAAGTAAATGGGGTTGATTATAAAGATTCTATGTTGAATTATAACGGGTTTCAGTTGTTGTTTGTAATTCCATTTTTAGAAAATACCCATGTTTCTGCATTGGCTGATTTTCGAATAATAACCAAGTGGGTGAAAAAATATTCGGATACGGGTGGACAAAAAAATATCAAAATATATGGTTTAACATCTGCTTCAATGGGGCCGGCTCAAGAATTTTCAAGAAAACATAAACTTGGAATTGAATTTTTCGCAGCCGATCAAAAAATGTTAATGACCATGGCGCGATTTAACCCAACATTGTATCTTTTTAAAGGCCCTGTGGTTTTAAATAAATGGAGTGGGTTTCACTTACCATCTTCTGAAGAATTGGAAAATATTGTCGTGCATAACAATACAAACAGGAAATGAAGCCTTTTTTGAGAAAAATCCGTTTCTTATTTCTCGTTTTATTGGGATTGGTGTCATTTATTTTTATTTTATTTCAGGCACTTCCAAGCGCCGATCAAATCTTAAGTGCCCAAAGATCTGACTCCGCAACAACAGCGGCCATTGTAAATGATTTAGGTTTAGATAAACCCATTTGGGAACAAGGGTGTTATTATTTAAATGACTTATCGCCAATTTCAATGCATCAGATGGACACAAAAACAGAAAATTTCATTGGAATTCACGCCGAATTGTTCGAGCATCAAATTTGGTTTAAGTTGCCTTATTTAAGAACATCCTTTCAAACCAAGCAAAAAGTTTCTTCAATGTTGGTGGAAGCTTTTTATGGTACTTTGGTTTTGGCCATTGCCGCTATGTTGGTTTCAATGTTTATTGGTATCCCTCTGGGTGTTTTAGCTGCGATAAAACAAAATCATTGGGTAGATAAATTCATTGTTTGGATTTCAGCAATTGGGATTTCCGTTCCGTCTTTTTTCTCTGCCATGATATTTTCATGGCTTTTTGGTTTTGTATTGATTGAATATACGCATTTACCGATGACAGGAAGTTTGTTCGAAATTGATGTTTATGGTCAAACCAAATCAATCCAAATTTCCCATTTAATATTACCTGCATTAGCACTTGGAATTCGACCTCTTGCAGTATTTATTCAATTAACGCGAAACACCATGGTTGAAATTTTACAATTGGACTTCATTCGAACAGCTCGTGCTAAGGGCATTTCAGAGAGTGTAGTCATTTGGAGACACGCATTCCCTAATGCATTGAATCCCTTGATTACATCCATTGGTGGTTGGTTCAGTAGTTTATTGGCTGGTTCTTTCTTTACCGAGTATATCTTTCAATGGAAAGGACTCGGAAAAGTAACCATTGAAGCTCTCCAACAAAGCGATTTGCCTGTTGTTATGGGAGCGGTTTTATTCACAGCTTGTGTGTTTTTTGTCATTCACACAATTACAGAGTTGTTGTATGTTTGGATTGATCCTCGGATGAATCATGAATAAAATATATTTAATAGGACTTCCTGCTTCTGGTAAAACCACAACAGCCAAATGGCTGGCAGAAAAATTAGGGTGGTCTAGTTTAGATTTGGATGAATTAATTGAAAAAGAAACTGGGTTTTCTGTCCCTCAATATTTTGAAAAATTTGGCGAAGAAAAATTTAGAGAAATTGAAAGTACTTTGTTAAAAAATACCAAGTCATTATCTCATGTTGTTGTAAGTTGTGGAGGTGGTACTGCTGCTTATTTCAATAACATGGATTGGATGTGTTCGCATGGTATGACAATCTATTTAAATACGGATTTAACTACAATTTTGGCCAGAATTGAGAAAAATATCACACAAAGACCTATGTTTTTGGGGCTTTCTGCCGAGGAAATTAAGCATAAATTACTCACAATTCTTGAGGAAAGAGCCATTTTTTACAGTAAATCAAAAATAATATGGAACAAGGCTGTGCCAAACGAAATGTTGCATTTTGCTGTAAATCAATTAATTGTGGCGTAATTTTTTATTTTTTTTAAATATGTTAATTATTCGTGAATAATTATCTGATTTTTTTTAAAAAAAACGTTTGCAGAACTCATTTGCTTTCTTACTTTTGGAAAGTTAACCTATTATAAAAATCATATACAATGAACAAGTCAGATTTAATCGGTAAAATGGCAACTGATGCCGGTATTACCAAGACTCAAGCTCAAGCAGCTCTAAACAGTTTCATTTCTGCTACAACTAGCGCTTTGAAATCAAACGACAAAGTTATTTTAGTTGGATTCGGAACATTCTCTGCAAGCACTCGTAGTGCTCGTACTGGACGTAATCCTCAAACTGGTGCTGAAATCAAAATCGCTGCTAAAAAAGTAGTGAAATTCAAAGCTGGTGCTGAATTAAGCGAAAACGTTAAGTAATAAGAATACTTAATTGAACTTTTTAGGCTGTCTTTTTTAGACAGCCTTTTTTTTTGCCTATTTTTGAATATGCATTTGTCGCCAAAACATCTTTTCTTAAATCACCTAGCACAAACAAATCCCGCTCCCTTGGCCCTGGAAATTCAATCTGCTAAAGATTCTTACCTAATCGATATTCACGGCAATCAGTATCTTGATATTATTTCGGGAATTTCTGTTTGCAGCTTAGGACATCAGAATCAGCAGGTAATTGATGCCGTGGTGAATCAAGTCAATAAACACATGCATGTTATGGTTTATGGGGAAACCGTTCAAATGCCCCAAAATGATTATGCAGCCTTTCTAATAAACAATTTACCTGAGCAGCTCAATAATGTATATTTTGTGAATTCAGGTTCTGAAGCCATCGATGCAGCCATGAAATTGGCAAAAAGAGTTACCGGTAATCCCGGCTTTGTTGCCCAATCTTCCGCCTATCATGGAAGTAGCCAAGGTCCTCTAAGCCTTATGAACGATGAATATTATGTTCCAAAGTATAGACCTCTTTTGAACCAAGTTTATTTTATCAATCAAAATGATTCGGCGAATATTCAAAATCTACCAAAAAAGGGAATTGCCGCTGTTGTACTTGAACTAATCCAGGCTGAAAGAGGTTCAATCATTGGAAATGTTGAATACATCCAAAAAATGTACCAATATGCTAAATCTATTGGTGCGCTTTTTGTTGTCGACGAAATTCAAACTGGTTTTGGTAGAACTGGTACCAAGTTTTGTTTTGAACAATATGGCATTGTTCCGGATATCTTAGTTTTAGGGAAAGCACTTGGCGGTGGAATGCCTATGGGAGCAATAATTGCCAACAAAGATCTCATGCATCAATTTTCCGTAAATCCAATTCTTGGACATATTACAACTTTTGGAGGACATCCTGTTTCTTGTGCTGCAGGTTTGGCTGCCAATCAACTGTTATTTCAATCACTCAACGAATTAGATATCCCTCAAAAAGAAAATTTATTTAAATCCCTCTTGATTCATCCTAAAATTGCCAAAGTTTCCGGGAAAGGATTGCTGTTAGCTTGTCATTTAACCCATGATATTCAAGGACCAGAATTTATTCATTTATTGCTTAAAAGAAAGTTGTTTACCGATTGGTTTTTATTTGAAACAAATGCCATCCGAATTTCGCCTCCTTTAACCATTTCAAATGAAGAAATAAAATTGGCATGCAATATCATCATTGAAACGCTCAATTCAATTTAATTTTATTTATTTTTGGGGGACAATAGACTTATCTTTGTTATATAATCACCTATATGCAAATGTTCAACAAACTGCTTAAATCATGGTTTTTTATTCCAATCTTTGGAATTACCATCCTTATTTATGCATCGGGTTGTTCAAAAATATTGGGGGAAGTTGGGCAAGAAGATATTCAGATTCCTTCCAACAATGCTAAAAATCTAAAAAATTTGATCTCTTTTGTCGAGGTGATTGAATTTATTAACTCAACCAAGTCGTCTGCAGGATTATCAAGAGCGAACTTTGATTCTTTAGAGAGGTTAATTAATTGTAAGTTGGAAATCATCGATAGCCTTATTTCAGATGGCGATGGCTACCGTTACAAAGTTGTTTTTCCATCAATCAACCAGAAAATCATGACTTCAATGAAAAATTATGATGGTAGGGTAAGATTGGGGTCGTTTTTTGTGGATTTGAATTTTAATTACAAAGAATTAAACGCAAAATCTGAAATTGTTTTAGACAGTAGCAGTCATTGTTTTATTGGCGAAATAGGAGGCACGTTCACGCAAATTTTTGGTGCAGTGAAATTTGAACGATTGGTTACCAATAAGGTTATCCTGTCTTTTGATAAATTGCATTTTTTATCAAATAACATAGACAATCAATTAAGTGGTACTTTAATTACCAGTTGGGTTGCAGGTGAAAATACGGATGGAATCCTAAATGATAACATGTTTTACTTTGGAAATGGAACGGGTTTTTATCAAAATGAACCGTATAATTGGAAAACCAATTTGGCCATAGAAAAAAATATGGAATTTGGATGTTGCGCGAATTTGATAAAAGGTATTATTCAAATTGAACCTGTAAATTCAGATAAACTGTTCAAAATTGATTTCGATCCTTTTAACAATAAGTCTTGTGATTCAATTGTTAAAATTTACATACTGGGTAAAGAATATGAAATCAGCATTTAAGCCATTTGTTTTTGCAATATTGAGTTCAATGTTCTTCATTTTTTTCTTTGAGGGATGCTCTAAAGATCAATTATCACAGAATTTGAAACAAAGTGAAGTTGTTGCCCAAGCTCACACAATAGAATTACAGCAAATTTTTTTATTAGAAACACTATTGTCTGATTGGGATAGTCTTATTCTTCCATTTGGCATTAAACCTCAAATTTTGGATCAAAAGCCAGAGTATAAAAAAATGAGAATATTGGTTGAAAATGCGCGTTTATTCGGCGATTATATTGAGAGGAAAGGGAATTTCAATTATGAAATATTTGAAGTTAATGGACATCCAGACAGTATTGTTTGTTCATTTAATCTTCTTGATAGTTTTTCCGTTTTCAGTTCAAATGGACAATATATTTTGGAAGGATTTGTTGCATTGAAGTCAATAAATATGATGAATCATAGAGTTTATACCAATTTGCAGATTCATTTTCCTAAATTTGGTAAATATGACTTTAAAAGTGGGGGGAATTGCTTGAGAATTTTAAAAAATCCAACAATTTCGCATTTTGAAGATGGCTTCAGGTATTCAGCAATTTCAACATGTGCTAATCAAAAGTTGGGTATTCAGTGGAATTCAATTTCTACAGAATTGCAAAAAAACATAAGTGGGCCAAATTTCCCCATAACTGGTAAAATCACAACCCAATCTAATGGGGATGAAAAAGTTGAAATTGATTTTAATGCATTCAATGATTTTTCTTTAGATAAAATTGCAAAGGCCAATCAAAAATCAACAGAATGGATTTTTGATATTCAATAAAATGTTATCGATTTATTGAAATTGGAGATTCACAAAAATTGATTTTATCGTCAACTTTTTGCATCCAAACATGTTGTATACCATTTGTAATCCACATCCATTGACTGTCCAATTTTTTGTTATAAACGCCTGCTTGGATGATTGTTTCTTGTGTTATTGCAACAGTTGGTGCTTTGCATTCTACCAAAATTAATGGCGTGCCGTTTTTTGCAAATCCTACAATATCAAAGCGTTTGCGCAAATTGAAGGATTTTATTTCTCGCTCAACGGCTATATTCGAAATTGGGAATTGATAATACAGATTGAGATGTGCCAAACAGTGTTGACGCACCCATTCTTCAGGAGTAAGGGGGATAAATTTTTTTCTAACTAAATCAAAAATCAGTTTCTTTTGCTCTTGGATTTGAAATTCAAAAGAGTATTCTGGAAAATTTAACAAATTCACTGCGGTAAAGATATTAAAAAAATGGCAAAGAGTTCAGATACCATTTCGAGCTACTTAACACTAATGACTGAGATTAAAAGTCGTAAGTTTTCGCCTATTTACCTGTTTCATGGTGATGAAACCTACTTTATTGATTCATTGACCGACCTTATCGAGAATACAGTTTTGCCCGAAGCGGAGAGAAGTTTCAATCAAACTGTTGTATATGGCAAAGAGCTAAAAATGCCAGATTTGGTGTCAATGGCCAAGCGTTATCCTATGATGAGCGATTTTCAACTTATTGTTGTAAAGGATGCTCAAGATTTGAAAGATTGGGATATGTTGTTGAATTATGTTGAAAATCCACTTAAATCCACAATTTTGGTTTTTGCGTTTAGAAATGCCAAAATGGATTTACGTACGAAAATTGGAAAATCGTTGGCTGGTTTTCGGGAGTTCAATTCTGAAAAACTAAAAGAGTATCAAATTGCGAATTGGCTGCCAAAATTTGCCCAAAGTAAGGGTAGGTCAATTGATGTTGAGGCAATTGAGAGAATTAAAGATCTGTTGGGTTCTGATTTGCCTTTAATACACAATGAGTTAGAGAAAATATTTGTAACGGTCAAAGAGGAATTTATCCGAGCATCGCATGTTGAAGAACATGTTGGTTTTAATAGAGAATACAATGTTTTTGAATTACAGGCTGCTCTTGGATATCGAAATTTTAACAAGGCTGTTCAAATTGCTCATCAAATGAGCTTGAGAGCAGAAAAAGGTGAATTGATGAGAATGGTTCCTGTAATTTTTGGTTTTTTTACCAAGGTCATTATTGCACATACTTCTAAAGCTACTTCTAAAAACGACCTAGCAACAGAATTGGGTGTAAGGCCATTTTTTGTGGATGATTATTTAGCTGCCAAAAGCAATTATTCTTTGGGTGAATTAGATTGGGTAATTAGTCAACTTAAATATCTGGATCTTCGGTTAAAAGGTGTAAACAGAGGTGCTGCAACGGATGGCGAACTTCTAATTGAAGCCGTGGTTAATATCCTCAGAAAATCCAAATAAATTGTTCACTTTTTTTTGCGTTTTTCGCGAAATGATTGTGTTATTGAGTTAAAATTTTGTTAATTCGCAGAACACACAAAAAACTATGAAAAAATTTTACATATTTTTAAGTCAAGTTGCGTTGATTTCTAGTGCTTTTTCACAAGCGCCAAAATCAATGCCAGCCGGTGCAGCATTTGGTTCTGCTGTAAAAACGCAAAGAGCCAATGTTGTGGTTGACAACGATACCAAGTCAGGTTCTTTGTCTAAACCTTCAACCAAAACAGTCACTGCACGTGGTGCTAACCTGAGTTCTTTCGTTAGAATTGGTTCAACCTATTACGATTTGCAATCAAACTATGCTACTGCTCACCGAGTTGTGATGCATAAAGACCAAGCAATTTCTGCTGCTTGGACAACTTCAAACTCAGGTGCTCCAGGGTTCCCTGGAAGAGGTACCGGTTACAACTTCAGAGATGCTTCTGGTGTTTGGGGTCAAAGCGATAGTAACAGAGTTGAAAACGTAAGAACTGGATGGCCTTGTATCGGCGTTTTGTCCAACGGAAATGTTTTTACTATTGGTCACGATGCTACAAATGGCGGTTTCTATATGACCGTTTCAAATTCTGCTTCTTCACGCCCAAGCGTAACTACCAGCATTCTTCAAGATGCCCCTTATAAGCCAATTTGGGCAAGAGCTGCGAGCAACGGTGATACCATTCACTTAATTTGTTCCTACACAGACTCAGCTGCACCAGGTGAAAAACGCGCTCCTACAAGAAACGGTATTTTTGCTCCTATGGTTTACAGCCGTTCTTTAGATGGTGGTAAAAATTGGGATATTAAACACATAATGTTGCCAGACTACGACAGTACTTTAACCGATAACGGTGGTGCCGATCAATATAACATTGATGTAAGAGGTAACAATGTAGCAATTGTGAATTCAGATTTATTTATGGGTACCATTGTTTGGAAAAGTACAGATTTTGGTACTTCTTGGACGCGTTTAGATGCAATGAAGTTTAAATATGCTCCTTACAAATCTAAAACTTTGATGAATGATACTCCATTTACTGCAGATGGAACTTGTGATGTATTAATTGATCACAAAGGCAAGGTTCATGCATTTTGGGGATTGGCTAGAGTTTTAGATGACGATACAACTGATACACAATTTAGCTTCTACCCTGGATACCAAGGATTAATGTATTGGAATGAAGATATGGGTGAAGACAGTAGTAGATTAATTGCTACTGGCGGTGGATTTGACTATACTGGAGATGGTGTAAATACTTTGAAACAAGCAACAACCGCTGCATTGTCAAATGGGGCCTTGCCGTCGGGTGTATTTACTGTTGCACGTTTAGGTAATACTTCAGCTTTGAGATCTCCCAATGCAGGTATCGACACCAATGGCAATATTTTCTGTGCTTTCAGTATTCCAATTGAAGATGATATTTCAGAAAACGATGCTAACTTCAGAGATTTAGGGTTGGTTTATTCCAAAGATTCTGGAAATACTTGGGGCGCACCTCAAAACATTACCCAGTCTGCTTTATTGGAAGATGATTATGGATCTGTAGCTAGAGATGTAAATGATTTCGTTCATGTAGTTTGGCAACAAGATGATATTCCTGGTACCAACTTACAGAACAACGCTACTTCTATTGCAAATCACGAAGTCGTATTGAATAAAATTTTATACCAAGCAATTCCTGTTCAAGATATTTTAGACGATAAAATTGGTCTTGCAAACGTAGATCAGCCAAACACAGGAGAAGTGATGGTTGTGAATCAAAACTATCCAAATCCATTTGAGAATACTACCAATGTTTTGGTTTGGTTAACTCGCCCTGGTGATGTTCGTATTGAAGTTCGCAACATGATGGGTGCTTTGGTTAAAACTCAAACCTACAAAGATCTTTTCAAAGGAAACCATGAATTAACAATTGACGGATCTACTTTGACATCTGGCGTTTACACTTATACCCTTATTGCAGGTGGTAATAGCGTAAGCAAAACCATGATGGTAAAATAAACACACATTTATTTTTGTAAAAAGGCCGGTTATCCACCGGCCTTTTTTATTTTTGCAAAATGAAAGTGGGTTATCCTTATTTTGTTATTTCAGGAGTTCTATTTATAATGGCTGCAGTTTATCTTTATATGAGCAATGATGAAATTCCAGCATTGGAAGAAAATCACATTCCAAGTAGATCTATTTCTTTTGTAATTGCAATCTGGGGCATTTTTAGATTGTATAAAGCTTACACTGTTTATTCTAAAAATAGAAATGATGAAAATTAGTCTTTTTGTAATTCTAAGTTGCTTTTTATTAGGCTGTCAGAATTTTGAATATGATGGTCCCGGCCAAGATGTACCCACTGCAGGGTCTATTGAAATTTACGTGGATCTTAATGATTCATTATTGGTAACAGAATGGATTGAAATTTTTCAATCTAATTATCCCAAAGCCAAAGTAAAACCAATTTATGCTTCTCATAAACAAATTATGAAATGGTTGGAAGTTGATTCTTTAAAGAAAGCTTTTATTATCAATGAAAAACTTTCAATATCTCAAAAAGAACATTTAGCATCACACCGAAATTGTACGGTTCATGAAACTCCTTTGGCCCGTACTTCATTGGTTTTTATCACAAACAAACAATCTAGCGCACCAGAATTGACTACCTCGCATATTCAAAAACACTTTTCAAAATCAACAAATTCATTATCGCATTTTACGGAACTTATTTGCGACACTGCTGGTAAAAATTTAGATCAATTGATTGCCTTAATTCAATCTCAAACCAATCTTTCCTTTAAATTCAATGGAATGAAGCTTGTACATATCAAAACAGATCAAGAGATTATCAACTATGTAAATCAACATTCAAATGTTCTTGGGTTAATTTCTCTGAATAACATTGGAAATAATTACAATAAAATTTCATTAGAAAATCAAAGGAAAGTGAGAATACTAAAGGTTCAACAAAATGATCAAACTCCGCAATATCCTTTTCAATCTCAAATCAAAGCAAACCAATATCCATTTATTCAGGATATAGTGGCCTATGATTTACAAGGCTATTCGGGTTTAGCCAATGGCTTTATAACTTTTGTTAATAGCCAACCGGGGCAAATTATTACCAAGAAAAATGGATTAATTCCGACGAATGACGTTGGACGGACGATTGAATTAGGTTCAAATTGAAAACATTTATTGAAAATATTCGTTTAACATAACATAATAATAACAATTATTTAGTTTTTTTGCATTTCGAAAATGAAAATCATCAAAATCTCTCTACTTAGCTTTATTGGATTCGCTGCAATTCAATTGAATGCGCAATCTCTTGACGAAGCAAACCGTTTGTCTCGTAATGAGCAATTTGAAGATGCTGAAAAAGTATTCCAAGAATTAATCGCATCTAAGCCTAAAGAAGCCAATTTTTATTACTATGCTGGATTGAACCAAATTCTCAAAGGAGATACGGCCGATGCAGCAAGATTATTTAATACAGGATTAGTAATGTCGCCAAAGTGCATGATTAATTTCGTGGGCAAAGCGCAATTGGCATTGCGTCAAAACCAAAAAGATTCATTTCAGATTTTTATTGGGAAAGCCCTATTAGAGAAAAAGAAATTACTTCCTTTTATCAATAAAGAAATTGCCAGAAATTATTTAATGATCGAATTTGCTAGCCCAGCTCAATTATTGGAGAATGCAAAAGAAGCCGAAAGATTATTGGCCCTTGCCACCGATGACTATGAAACAAAATTGCTCATGGGTGATGCAATGTTGCTAACAAAAGGAACTGATCAATCTCAAACAATTCAACAATACATCACTGCTGGTTATGAATCTCCTGAAGATCCACGCCCATTGTTGAGAGAATCAAGAGTTTATCGCCGTGTTCAAAATTATGAATTGGCGAAAATTAGAATCCATGAAGCTTTATTAAAAGATAAAGATTATGCTCCTGCTTATCGTCAAATGGCAGAAGTTTTTGGCTTGCAAAAAATGAATGACAGTGCAATCTATTACTTCAAAGAATATTTAAAAAGAAACAATAACCTTTCTGCAAGAAGAAAATTTGTTGAAGCTCTTTATTTGAACAGTCAATTCGACGAAGCAATTTCTGAAGGAAATGACCTATTAGCCATTCGTGAATTTCCAAATATTTATGGTGTAATTGCTTACGCTTATGTGGGGAAGAAAACCACTCAAATGGATGAGAACAAAGAAGCTTTGCGCAATTTTAAATTGTATGAAGACAAATATGTAGCTTCTATGAAGAGATCTCTATCTCCAAAAGAATCATTTAATAAAGCAAACTTGCTAATTCGCGATTCTTCAATCACTGAAGGTATGAAAATGTACAAACAAGTTTTATCTGATACCGCCAAAACTAATGAAAGTTGGTACGATGTTGCAATTGAACAATTGTACAATGCCCAAAGATACAATGAGTCAATTGAAATTTCTAAATTGAAAATGCTCAAGAAAAACGGTAAAATCAACAAAAGAGATTTGTACTACTTCGACAGAGCTTACAGCAAAACAAAAAGATACCAAGAGCAAATTGATATCAATAAAACATTTTTATCAATCGATTCTACCTATATTCAAGTTTATCCGATTATGGCAAAAGCTGCAATGCAAATGGATAAAACGGATTCAAACAATTTTGCAAAATCAATGTACATTACTTGGTTGAATAAAATTGACTCTGCAGCTAAAGTAAAACAAGCCGTAGAAGTTGAAACAGCTATTGGCAATGTGGCTTTCCTTTATCAAAAAGCTAAAAACTATGAAATGGCAAGTGTTTATTACGGTAAAGTTTTAGACTTAAAAGCTAAAAGTGTAGCCACAATGAACAAAATTTTAGATAATACCGGTAAAACAGATTCAACTACATTGTTCACCTCTGAATTTGTTAACTTACTTAGTCAACCTGAAAATATTGAAAGCTTAACTAAATTGGGTTATGTTGCCATGAAATTGAAAAATTTTGAAGGTGCAGCCGAATATTACAATAAAGCAGAAACGCTGGCCCCAGAAAATAAAAGTATTTCAGCAATGAGAGCTCTTTGTGATGATTATGCAACTTACCAAAGAATCAGCGATGTAAAAGGTAAATTAGATACTTACCTTACCAAAATGAAAGAAAGAGAGGCTAAGAAAAAATCTGCTGCTAACAAAAAATAATAAACCATAACAAACATTATCAAATAAAGCCTCGATTTTCATCGGGGCTTTATTATTTTTGTTAAATGGTATCTTTTAAAAATGTTTGCTGCACGCTTTGCTATTTTTTGATTTCACTTTCTTTGTTTGCACAACCTGCATCCATTGTCCCTCAAAATCAAAATAACAAAGTCAATATTCCTCAGCTAACATTCGATAATCAGTATTTATTGAAATTTTCCCAACATACTACCATGGAGAACGTGACTAGCTTTCTCAATAAATATCCATATAGTGAAATAGAAGTGGTTGATATAAATTGGCAACTTTACTCCCTGAAAACTCTAAATGATACGCATTATGGAACATTCGGTAGCTTTATTTATCCCTCAAAATTTGAAATGTTAAATGAACTAAAACAATCTAAACTATTCGATGTTGTTCAAATTACACACCCGGTTGTAAAAAGAAAAGTGCCCAATGATCAATATTTGTCCAAACAGTATTATCTATCATTAACCAAAAATTACAACGTTTGGGAAAATTCAATTGGTGGAATTGATAAAAATGGAGATACGGTTGTGGTGGCAGTGATTGATGATGGTGTTGATACTTCACATGAAGATTTGATGCCTAACTTATGGGTCAACCGAAATGAAATACCATATAATGGTATTGATGACGACAATAATGGCTTTCGTGATGATTACAGAGGTTGGAATGGTGGTGATCAATCGCCCTTTATTTTTAATGGAGAGTCTATTATTGATGGACATGGGACTTGTGTTGCCGGTGTATTAGGTGCAAAAGGGAATAACACCAAGGGTATTGTGGGCTCTAATTGGAATATCAAAATCATGCCGATTTTGTGTTATCCCTCTGATCCAACAGCCGATGGTGAATTGGCTGTGATTCGCTCAATGTCCTATGCTTTCAAAATGAAACAATTATTTCTTCGTTCAAATAAAACAAAAGGCGCCAATATTGTGGCTGTGAATATGTCGGTGGGAATGGACAATGCCTTTGCCGACGATGCACCCATCTGGTGCTCTTTGTACGATTCACTTGGTTCTGTGGGTATTGTTTCTGTTTGTGCCGCAACCAATAGAAATGTGGATGTTGCAGTTTCTGGTGATATTCCAACTTTATGCGGCAGTAAATATTTAATTACAGTGTCCAATTCCGATGATCTCGATCAACATGTTTCAAGTGGATATTCGAAAGTTTATGTTGATTTATCAGCTCCTGGTGAGAATATTTATACAACATCTCCCAATAAGTTGGGTTTCCCTTACAAAGAAGAAAATGGCACCTCCTTCGCTTCTCCTCAGGTTGCTGGTGCTGTTTCATTATTGTATACTACTTCTTGCAAAGTGTATTTGGATCTCTATAAATCAAATCCCGATTCTGCCATTCGATTGATGAAATCTTGGATTTTAAATAGGGTTGACACCAATTCGAGTTTAAAAAGTACCACTTTTTCTGGTGGTAGATTGAATACATTAGGTGCATGGCAGGCTTTAGACAGTTGGTGCTGGAAGAATGATCCGATTTATACACGAACCAAAACGGTTAAATCCAAACATTTTAAACTATTTCCGAATCCAACATCTGGAAATTGTTACTTAGAATCCAATTTTCCAGGTGAATTTTCATATAAAGTTGTTAATTTATTGGGGCAATCTATGTGTGAAGGGAAAAATTTCCATGGAAAAGCAGAAATCCAATTGAATCTTTTGCCTGGAAATTATGTGATTTATTTTGAGGGACAATGGGGTCGTGAAGAGGAAAAACTGTTGGTGCTCGACTAATATTGCAACAATTGTAAAAATAATTATAGACTTAAGTTGCTGGAATGCAGTACATAGAGAAAAAGCCTCAATATTTTTTTACGATAATGCTTGACAAAGAGAAAAAAATAGCGTTACCTTTGCACTCCCGTTCTGAAAGAGAGTAGAAGAGAAGTAAAGAAGAGATAGGTGCAAAACACTGAAGGCTTCGAAAAAAAAAAACTTCATAAAAATCTTCGAGAATATTTGGTTGTTAAAAATAAAGCATTATCTTTGCAGCCCCGTTCTGGAAGATAGTTTAGAAGTTAAGAATAAAAAGTAGCGAGAAGCCGCTGGGAAGCGTAGACGGAAGCTA
>JACCDI011261122.1_pt1 | contig 114458 bp, 87 predicted proteins | sample 7442791 | NCBI WGS metagenome assembly JACCDI01 (sample SAMN15323434, study PRJNA562643) | freshwater metagenome | isolation source: river surface water | place: USA:Blue River Watershed | collected 2017-08-15
AAATGGTCCTCCCATTGGTGCTCCCATAAATGGTCCTCCCATTGGTGCTCCCGTAAATGGTCCTCCCATTGTTGCTCCTGTTGGCATTGCTATTGGTACAGTTCCTGGAATTGGTCCAGTATATGGTGGTGCAACTGGGACTGTACCAGGGACTGCACCAGGGAATCTGGTTGGTGTTCCCCAGCCACCAGTCATAACATAGGAGGATAGGACAGCATCATAAGTAGTGCCCCTAATAAATTCATTAAAAAAGATATTTAAATTATCATTATTAAAGAATTCTTCATTATAAAGAGTAAAAAAATCTTTTAAACTATTAGTAATATTAAGATTATTTTGATTAATTTTTGAATTAATACTATTAAATTCATTCAAAAATAACTTATTAGAATCTATAATATTAATATTATTTTTTTCGATAGTTCTATCATTACTATTAGTAAAAACAATTTGTTCTCTAGGAATAAAATCATCATTAATAATTTTTTTAATTTGTTCGATAGTGCTTTTAACTTTTTCACTAATTTTAGCTTTAATATCTTCAGTATTTTTATTAGAATAAATTATAGTAGGAATACTATCATTATAACTATCAATAATAGGTTTAAATTTGTCATGATTAATTTGGTCATATTGATAAATATTATTGAAAATATGTTCAAGATAAGGTTTAATATCTTCATCTTCTAGAATATAATTTTCAATTTCATTGTATAAATCACCCATAACATTTTCCAAATTAGAATTATAGAAAGTTGTATTGTTAGCATCCTTTGAACTAATAATTTTTTTATCAGAAGTAGGGCATTCAACATTATATCCTAATAATAAATAATGTATAGGTGTCATATTTTTATTATCTTGATGATTTACATCTGCACCATGTTCTAATAATAATTTAACAACATCATACAATTGGAATTTGCAAGCATAATGTAGTGGTGAAATATTATTAGAGTCATATAAATCAATAGGTGCACCACCTTCAACAATTAAATATTTAGCACAAATAAATTTATCTTTATCTGTAATATTTTCTTGTTTAAGAAGAATATGAAGAGGTGTTTCTCCATTAGAAGAACGAACATTAATAACACCATTATTTTTTAACACATATGAACGAATTTTATCAACATTACCAGTTGTAATAACATTAAATAATGCATTAATTTGGTCTTCTGGAATATTTTTCTCAGGTATATATGGTTTATTGCTTATATATGTAGAAAGTTTTGAGAGAGAATCCATATCAACTATATTAATTGATATTGATATTTTTTATTAGGAAATTAAACTATAAATTTATTGGAAGGTATAATCAACAAAAGGTTCACAAGGGAAACGTTGTTTGGCTGCAGGATTTAGAATAGTATCATGTCTCATTCTTTCTTCAACAAATGTTGCAGGGTTTTGTCTAGAAGGGTAAGTATGAACACATTGATTTTTCCAGCAAGAACTTTTTAATTTATATTGTGCAAATTGGTTACCCATAATTTTAGAAGCATTATTCATTAAGAATAATCTATAAGTATCATTATTATTCATTTTATTTAATGCTTTAACAGTTTCTTCACGAGTTATGGCAGTGCGGTGGTCACGAAATATTCTGCCATCATTCATAACAGGAGGACAGTCTTTCCAAAAGTTATCCATTATATATTATTAATTAAAGATAATTTAATTTATAATATTAAAAAAAATAATTTAATTTTATTATTTATTTTTTATATCAGATTTATGTTTCTCTGATAATTTAGTATCTAGTTCATTATATAATTCATTCTTATTAAATAATTTTCTCTTACCATTTAACATGACAGAAATAGATATATTATTACATTTTGCAATAGTTTTTAATTCATCATAAGAATATCTTTCAATAGGTTGTAATAAACTAAAATGTTCTTCAGGAATATTATTCGATTTAGAGCTAGTTAAGCTTATTAAAGAATCACTATCATGCTCATTATCAATTTCTATTTTTAAAGATTCCATATTTTTATTATTTCTATTTTGTAAATCTAAAATCTTTTTATCATTAATTAATTCTTTTTTCTCGATTTGTTGTGGTGGTGTTGTAATAATTTCTTTTGCTGTAGAATTTGCGGTTTTAGATAAAACTGCTTCTTCAAATTTATTTTCTTCAGGAACAACAACATCATTTGTTACTTCTGTAATAATAACTTCAGGTTGTTTTAATTCAACAGGAATTGGATTTTGTAATAAAATAGTAGTTATCATTTTTGGTATCGTTTTAATATAATTTTCAGTAGTATCAGAATCAGAGATTGTAGTTAAATTAATACCTAACGATGATGTATCTGATTCATTTTTTTTTATATTCGATTCATGTAAAGTTAAATCTTGGATAGTATTTATACCAGGTGAGCAATTTTTCATTTCAGTTAAAGAATGAATTTCATGTTCAACATTAACTAAACTATCAGATTCAGTAAAATGATTTGAATTCTTAATAGGTTGATTATTTAACACATTAATTTTACGAATCTGTTGAATACTATCATTATTAAGTGTCTTTATTTTATTAACACATACACCTAAATCATTTTGTAGTTTATTACGAAGTTGATTATTCATTTCTTCGATATGCATTTTTAAATCCTTATTAAGTTTTTCAATATCTTCTTTGATAGAGTATAATTCTCTTAAGAATAATACTAAACAAATAATGAAAAATAATAATAAAATGAACATTTTGTAATCCATTATATTATAGTTATAATATAATATAATTTTAATTTTTAAACGTTATACTTATATATTTAGTAAAAATATATAATTATTAAATTTATAAATTATCTACCTGAATTTAGTTTTTCTTTAATATAACTTGTTTTGATATTATCTGGACCAGTTATTCTTCTAGATTCATTCCATTCTTTGACATCAATAGGTGTTCCAGTAGTATATACTGGTTGAACTGGACAACGTTTATCAGCTACACAAAGTGGGGGGAAAGGTGGTGTAGGATACCATTTCTCTGGTGGTAAGAAAGAATAACCATATTCAAAGTTACCAGGTTCATATGTATCAGCTAATGGTAAATGGTTATAATCAGTATAAGGTATTTCATCAACAATAACACCATCACAACCACGAGAACCACATCTATCAACACCTTTAATAGGTTTACTTTCAGTTTTCATAACAACATCACGTCCATCATAAGTTTTTATATCTTCTTTAACTTGTTCACCAGTTTCTGACTCAACAACTGATTCTTGAGTAGTAGGGGCTTTTTGTTCTTCTTCTACAGCAACTTCTTCTTTTACTGTTTCTTCAACAGTTGTAGGTGCAGTAGCTTCAGGAGTTACTTCTGGTTCTACTTGAGGAGTAGTTTCTTCAGCAACTTCAGGTGTAGTATTTGTTACTTCAGTAGTAACAGGTGGGGGAACTTGTGCAACATCTTCCATACCTTCTAATTTACAGACACGTTTACACATATCTTTCTTTTCAGAAGGAGATAAATTCTTACCGATTATTTGGTCAAAAAGAACAAATACAACTATAACTAATGCAGTTAATATAATAATATCTCTTGGTAATAAATTAATATTGGGAAGATTTTTAAGAATTAAATAAATAGATAGCCCAACAGCAACATATTTAAAAATAGTTATTAAACTTTGCATTTATTTTATATTATAATTAGAGAAATTAATTTATAATTTATACATTATAAATTATCAAAAAATAATAATTTTATCTAAATTCCAAGTAATACCATAAGTATCATTATAATTCCATAAATCTGATAAACTTATATCTATTTTTAAAAGTTTACTTTTAATATCATACGAAGTAAATTCTTTAAAATCAATTTCTAATTCAGTATCTTTTTTACTTAATTCATCATATATCATTTTATATACTTTAGGTTTTTTTACTTGAAGTCTTAAGAGAGAATGATTTCGAACAGAATAAGAATATTTTTTATTAGCAAACTCTTTATCGAACCCAATTGGTAATTTAAAAAAATCTTGCGTTAATATTCTAGAAAAAATATTGTCAACAGTTCTAGTTGTATTAACTTTGTTTAAATTTAAATTTGTGTTATGTTCTTCAGCGGTTTTATAAAAATCTAAATTAACATTTAAGATATATTTACCATTAAATTTTTCCAAACCAAAATTTGTTTTAGTAGGTATATCTTTTATAATTAATTCTTTTGGGTTATTAAAAGATAAAATCTTATATGTGTTTTTATTAGTAGATAGATAAATTTTAGTAAAATCAAAATCCATATAATATAGGATAGTTTTAAATAAATAGAAATAAACAATATAATTAGTTAAATTTAATAAAAATTATTCTTAATTAAATATAAAAATGACAAACAGTTTTGCAAGTCATATTACATCAAATATGTTAGATATAGTAATTGAGGAACTTAATAAAGCAGATAATAAAAAAAAGTTACGTGAAAAAATAATAGATCCAATATTGTGTGAAATTACAGAAAGATATTATAAATATTTTTTGTACTTCGTAATAATATTATTACTTATAGTTGTTTTATTAATCAGTTTATTAATATTGTATATCATGAATAAATCAAATAAAGATTTAATTGATACTTTTACATAAATATTATAAATTATATATAATATTTAAATAATTATATTACTTCTTAGATTTTTTAGCAGTTGATTTCTTTGTAGATTTCTTAGATGATTCTTTTTTAGTAGAAGCCTTCTTTTTCTTTTTAGGTGCTTCAGAAGTTGGAGAAGTTAAATCCATCATAGAAGAAGATTCTTTTCTCATCTTTTGTTTTTCTGCTCTATGTTTTTGCATTCTTTCACTTAAAGATTCTAATTCACTAACATTAATATTTCTTAGGAAATCAATATCATCAGCCATTTCACTCATCTTCTTGGCTCTATCTAAGTTATTTAATTCAGGAAATCTATTTTTGACTTCAGAATATACGTATGCTTTATATACACGGGCTTGGTCTTCAGATACACCTAACATATTCATAATTTTACGAACAGTTTCATCGTGTAATTCAGTAGCTTGGTTGTTACCACGAGAGCCAACAGAATCATTGTCACCACCCCATTGGTAATCAGAATAGGTGTTTAAAGAACGAACACCATTCATAGCACCACCGGTAATATTTTTAGAATCACCGTAGATTTTTACTAAACCATCAATAAATTCAGATGTGTTTAATAATTCACCAAAGTTATTTTGGTTACCACCTTTGTGAGTTGCAGACATATCAGTTAAACCTCTTGGAGTAGTAGTGTTAGTCATTGCACTTACAACACCTTTAATGTTATTTGATTCTCTCTTCATAAAAACAGAATCATGTGCCATTAAAGGAGAAGTTGCTGATAACATAGAAGTTTCAGAGAAAGCCATATTTTGTATTCCAGATGGAGCATAGCTAGTTTCAGTTAAAGATTCACGTGGTCTAAATTCAGTAGCAGTTAAACCAGCAACGGTAGAAGTTTCACTATGAGCTTCACTAACTTCAGGTTTGAGACCTAACATTTCTGCTAAGTTAGTTAGATTTAGAAAACCAGCTTTTTGGTAGATTGCAACATTTTGTGCATTTGCTTTTTCTTGTTCAGGAGTTAATTTGGTTGGTGGAACAATGTTAACCATATTAGTACTAACTTGAGGAGCAGGTAAAGATTGTAATGTTGGTTGGGAAGGTTGAATCATATTAATACTTAGTAAAAGTTCATTTAAGCAAGCTACAACTTTAGACTTACTTTCAGCAGACATTTTACGACCCATTACTTCAGATTTAATACCATTAATTTTTTCGCATACATCATTATATTCGCTTTCAGGTCTGTCATTACCAGTAAGGAAATTTTTGATAGTATCATATAAGCCACCTCCATTTTGGATTGGTGCTCCTTCAGTTCTGTAACCAATTGTTGAGATAGTTTCTGAAATGTTATCAGAAAAGTTTGAACTAAAATTCATTATATATAAATATACTTTATAAAATATTTTTATATAAAAATAACTAATTTTATATAATTTTTTTTAATCAAAAAATATTATCTATTTATATAAATATATAATATGGCTTTAACTGACAAAAGTAAATACTTATTAGCTGCAATTGGTATCTTAGTATTACTATATTTATTAAATAAATCCTGCAAACCAGATGGATTCTCAAATACTAAATACGAAAGATTTACTTCTGAAGCTACTCCTAAAGTAGAATCTGAAGTTGCCTCTGAAATGAGTAGTGCTCCTATGACTGAAACAGAAGTTATGTCTGAAATCCCAGTTGATACTTCTTCTGAAGCTACCAACAGTGAAATTGAATTACCAACTGAAAAGAATGAGGATGATGCTACTAAATCTAAATTTACTACTAAGAACTCTGCACATGGAAAATATAAGAGATTTAACTATGTAGATGGTTCTCGTGGTGGTGCAGCTGGTGAAGAAGTAGATGCATTCTACCACGGTGGTAATGACTTCGCTTTTACTGGTATGCTCGCAAATGACCAATTTGTTGGTGTAGATGAAGGTAATAAATATTCTTCTGTCTCAATGGGTCCTAAGAAACCTTTATCAGACCAAGATAAATTTACTTCTGAAAACTATCTCCCCCAAGAAACCAATGCAGATTGGTTTGAAGTAGTCCCAGAACCAATTAGTGTAAAGAACCGTCACTTAATTAACGTTTCAAGACCAATTGGTGTCAATACTATTGGTACTTCACTCAGAAACCCATCCTACGACTTACGTGGCTCTCCTCCATGCCCCAAGTATGTTGTATCACCATGGATGCAATCTACTATTGAACCTGATTATAACTTACGTAACGGTCTCTGTTAAAAATTGAAAATTTCTTTAAATTGATTTAAATATATAAAGTATATTTAATTACAAACGAAAAATGCCTCTTATTCAAACTAACTGTATCCAAACTATTAAAAATCAAAATGAAAATTTTAAAAATGTATCTGACATGCAACTCAAACAATGTATTCAAGCAACATCTAAAAAAGAGTTATTGAATATGACTATTAAAAATTCTAATATTCAAGAAAATAATGATAATAATAAAGAAAAAAATTGATAAAAAATTTATTTATAGATTTAATAATAACATATAATTATTAAATTAAAAATGGATACAATTAAAGAAGAACATAATTGTGATAACTGTGAGGGATGTAAACATGAAGAAATAGATGATACTGACGATGTATATGAAGATGATTTACATGAACTAGATGAATCAGAAGAAGAATTTTTCCAATCACATTTGGACATTATAAATGGATTTCAAATCTATTATCGTAATTTAAATAATAAAAATGCGAAACCAAATGAACATATGTTTGAAGGTATTAATACAAAAGACCCAGTTGCAACATCAAAACCGATGGAATTAATGTATGAACATATTTTTCAGTATAATGAATTAATGAAAAAAGATAAAAAATTAATTGAAATTTATAGTGCTGATGAATATCCAGATAATGATGGAGAATTATATGGATTAATTATAAATGGTGATTTACAGAAAGTATCTTATTCATTACTAAATCTCATAATTTATCTGACAAATATCGATAATTATGATTTTACAAGAAATCCTTGGAACATTATTAATGTAAAGAATTTCTAAATTTTATTTATCCAAAGTTTTATTTAGCTTTAGATTTTTCCTTCTTCTTTTTCTTTTCTCTTTCCATAACTCTTTTAATATTTACTTTTACTTTTCTTTCTCTTTTTCTATCAAGTAATACTAAAATATCTTCTAATAATTTATTCGCCTTTTCTTCATCTTTTACTAGATTATTATTCTTTAATTCTTCAAAGATAGCTTCTTTAATAATATCTTCTTTTAATGGTGCTTTACTTTCAACTTGATTTTTAACTAATTTACCACCTTGGACATTTACAAATTCTGCTTCCATCTTATCTAAAAATGTAATAATAAATTCTTCACATGGTTTCTTTTTTTCCTTTAATTCTTTAATTTCATCATTTCTTTTTTTTATTAAATCATCTATTTTTATATAACTAACAACTTTTTCTTTAAATTCTGCAGATAGTTGATTTTTCTTAGATTCTTTTGAAATCTGACTAACTTCATCGTCACTTATATAATCTTCTGATTCACTACTCATTTTATATTATGATTATATATTATTCTTTATATAATTATAAAATTAGGAAAATGTAATTTATATGTCAATATCTTTTAGTTTGAAAAAAGGAGGCCAATAAGAGCGGACATGTAAATATGGTGCTAGGGGGACAATTAAGTTTGGAACAAAAACTGATTCAATTACTTCATATACAATTGGATTGTAGTAGAAATATACAATTGGGTCCATAGTTCTTCTTGCATAGAATGTTTGAATCTTTTCATAAACATGCTTATCATATACATCATCAGATGCTGAATCTAATGAAGTCGAACTATCAGATTCACTTGATTCACTAGAGCTGGAAGAACGATGACGACCACCAGATTGAGTTTTACTCATAACTTTACCATAATCAGTTCTGAATAATGATTCTTGTTTTTTAGAAAGTTTTAGACTCATTGGCTTGATGTTGAATTCAACACTTTTAGTCTTTTCATTGACATCTTCCTTTACTAAATAATGGTATAATTTGTTATCTGAAGTACTTTCTAAGGTAAAACCGAATCTTGGTAAGTTACCAGTAAAATATTTAGATAATGATGACCATGCTTTTTCAGCTGCTTGATTGGCAGATGACCCACTAAAAGTAGTATCGAGTGTTCCGACAATAACAGGGTTTACTAGTTTATAACTTGGCATTATATATATAAAAATACAAAATTATTTTTATATAAAAAATTTATTTGAACTATATATTTAATAAAATATTTTTATTTATATGTTTTTATTTTTTATATTAAAAATTGATTTTTTTACTTTAAACACATTTAAAATATTAAATATAAATAAACTTATTAGAAGATGGTAAAACTACTAGAAGTTAAAACTGAAGATGTTAATGCTATTAAAACATTGTTTGAAGTCTTAAAAGATGTTCTTGGTGATATCAATATGGAATTTCGTCGAGATGACAAAATGAATGTGAAAGCATTAGAAGAAAATAATAAATTAGCCAGTAGTAAAAATAATGATGATGACGATGATGCAGATATTGATGAAGATGATGACAAAAAGAATAAAGATGGAAAAACAAAGAAAGGTGGAATTAAAATTCTAGCAACTGATGAAAAGAAAACTCTATTAATTGATGTAAAGTTAGATGCTGAAAATTTCTCTACTTTCTGGTGTAAGAAGAAAGAATTTGATATTGGTATTAGTGTAACTCAACTCTATAAGTTTCTAAAGTATCTCGATAAAGATGATATCCTTACTATGAGTATGGATACTGAAGATAAACTTAATATTGTTCTCAAAGTTGATAATGCAAAGAAGAATTATGATACTATATATCGTCTAAAACTACAAGATATTGATAAGATTCAATATAAGCCACCACCAGTTCAATTTGATGTAGTTATTCATATTGATACAAGTGAATTCCATCGTGTGTGTCGCGAAATGAATACTATTGCAAATTATATGGAAATTAAATGCACACGAAAAGCAATTACATTTACTTGTAAGGGTGATTGTTCAGACAGAAGCACAACATATTATAATATTGAATCAAAAAATAAGGATGGAAAGAATAAAGATGATAAAGATGAAGAAGAGCCCCGCGGTGTAAGTATTCGTTTTGCGAAAAATCCAAAAGCAGAAATTATTCAAGGAATTTATAAACTAGAAAATCTTGTAATGTTTACAAAGTGTGCAAGTCTCTGTAATGAAATTGAAATTTACATGAAAAATAGTTATCCAATTTGTATTAAATATACAGTAGCGACACTAGGAAGAATTAATTTCTGTCTAAGTCCATACAATGCGCGTAATATTGATAGAAACTTCGATGACAATGATGAATTCTATGATGATAAAGAAATCAAATTAAAAGAGTAATTTATTTATTTTTATTTATATAATTTTGTTTATATAAATTATATAAATGGAAAGTTATCAAGATAGTCTTAATAATGTATTCCTAAGTAACAAACACATTTTTGTAGGAATAGGTCCGAATGGTTCACATGGAACAACTTGGGGTTCAATTGACCCTAATACAGGACAAACTGCAGATGCTGGTTATACTTTTGATCTAACCGGTGGAAGTATATTAGGAGGTCAATTAGCATTTGATGCAGTTGGTTTTGTAGATTTAGATTATTCTGCAAATATTGTTAAACCAGAATTCTTTTTACCAGGTACACCAGAAGAAAGATTTGTTGTTGGTTGGATACAAAATGGTATTACATATAATAATAGTAATGGAAGAAATAATATAACTAATTTTACTGATAATGTTGTTACAAATATGTCTGATGTAAATAAACTAAAAGCAAAATATACTGGTTATTCGACTACTGAATTTTCTACTGGTAATGATTACAATATTGTTATTTCAAAAATAGACCAAAGTGGTAATACTCTTTGGGTATCACAAGATGATGCATTAAATACAAATAGTGATAATAATTATCCTTCCGTTGCAACTGATAGTTCAAATAATATTATCGTTGCTTTTTATAATGAAGGTGGTGTTATATTAGGTGGTACTTCTTTTGATGAATCTTATGATATTGTATTAGCTAAATTTGATTCCAGTGGTAATTTCTTATGGGCTAGACAAGATATATGTTTTAATACAATTGAAAGTGAAAGATATCCTTGGATTGGTATAGATAGTAAAAATAATATTATTATGACTTTTGAAACTCGTAATGGTACTGTTCAAGGTGGTACTAATAATGATGATTCATATGATGTTGTTATTAGTAAATTTAATCCCAATGGTGATTTATTATGGATTAAACAAGATCCTATCTTTACAACTGCATCAGATGATGAAAGACCTAAACTTAAAATTGATAACAATGATAACATAATAGTTGTTTATTATTCAAATAGTGAAGTATCTGGAGGTAATAATGCAGGAAATAATGATATTATTGTTCTTAAATTAGATTCATCTGGTAATTTATTATGGGCAAAACAAGATCCATCATGGAATACTTCTCTTAACGATGAACTTCCTATTGTATCAGTTGATTCTTTTAACAATATTATTTTTTGTTATTTCTGTGAGGGTGTAATAGAAGGTGGTACTCAAAATCAATTATTTGATATAGTTGTTGTAAAATTAGATTCATCTGGTAATTTAATATGGGCAAAACAAGACCCTATTTGGAATACTGATTCTGAAGATGAAAATCCATCATTAATAGTAGATCACAGTGATAATATTATATTTGCTTATTCTTCGTCAAGTACAGTAACTGGAGGTAATAATGCAGGTAATAATGATATCATTGTTGTTAAATTAGATTCATCTGGTGATTTAATTTGGGCTAGACAAGATATTAGTTTTAATACTGAATATAGTGAATACCGTTCATCTATTGCTGTTGATAATTATAATAATATTTATGTAGTCTATGATAGTTATGGTCAACTACCTGATGGAAATAATTTAGATTTAGATGAGACATATGATATTATTTTATTCAAGTTAGATACATGTGGTAATTTTATATGGGCAAAACAAGATGCATGTTGGAATTCAATTGAAGGCGATACTGATTATAGACCTACTATTGCATTTTCAAAAGATAACACAATTGTTTTTTCATACCAAACTAGAGGTACTGTTAAACCTTTACCTGAAGTATTACCGCATTCTATCAAAACGGAAATATTATATTCTTTTGGTCCTACTCAAAGATTTTTAAGAGTTGATGTCAGTTTAACAAATGTTTCTGGTTCTATTTTACAAGATGTTCGTTTTATGAGAAACTTTGACCCTGACCAAGGTTCTGCATTACCAGATGGCGGTGGTTCTACTACTTTTAATAAAATTATTCTACAAAATGGTTATGATGAATTTAATGCTACTAATACAGTACATAGTTTTGTGAATGCTGTTAATTTAGGTCCTGAATTAGCTTCACCAATTTGTTTTGCTTCTTTTGATAACCGTTCAACAGTTGCTGCTTACGGATTTAGTAACGGTGATACTTTTGAACCATATTTAGATGAATCTAACTTTCCTCCTGGATATACAATTGAAGATGATGGTGCAATTCTTATTTTATTTAAATTTGGTAATTTAAATCCAGGACAATCAGTATATTTTACATATTATGTTGGTTTTGGGGATGTTAATACAATATTAGGTGAAATCGGTGGTGGTTCAATAGGTGACCCATTAATTACACCTGTTTTAGGTAAACCATATTTTTTACCAAATGACGAAAATACTTATTTATTATTTGATAATAGAGACAATCTAAAAATATTTGGAAAGTGTTGGTTACCATTTAAATCTCATCCAACTAAAATGTCTTATTTCAAATATTTTATTTTCCATTTTGATAGTCATGAATTAATCCTCGATGTTGACTCATTGGAATTTGTTGAATTTAATAAACATAGATTTTATCAAAATACTCTACAAAAAAGTTATAGTCAAAAAAATATAAATATAGATAATTTAATAATTAATTATAATTCTAAAAAATTCAATAGAGTTAAAAATTATTATAGTCAATCCTTTAGAAATTCTCATAAAAATAAACAAATGGAATTAATATTTAATATTAAAGATTATTCGGTTAAATTATATTTTATTTCTGATTTAGGTTATCCCGATTTACGTAATAATATCGACTTTTCATTAATTAATGTTTCTGATAATATGATTAAAGAATTTGATGGTGCTTATATTTCTAAAAATAAATGTTATATTGTTAAACTAAAAGATTCTAATAAAAAAATTCTATAATTTATTTATTCAATTAAATTTTTTTAATTAAATAAATCTTTTCTAATATTCTGGTGTATTTTCTTTGTATTTAATACTAATTGATGGATACATTGTTCTCATATATCCTGGGATTTGATTTGAAATATTATTTTTATTATCTTTGTTCCAAATCTTAATTACTGACCAACTTCCTTTTGCTGCAAATGTAATTCCGTTAATGTCATTTACTTCATCCGTTAAAGTTTCATTTAATGCTAGTAATGTAATTTGTTCAATAATATCAATACTTTGTCCTACATCAATTCGAATTGAACATGTTCCTCCATCACGATTCGTATAATGTTCCCATGTTGGATGTGAACTTGCCTTCATTAAAAAGAAATGATATTTCCATTGATTTAATTTATGAATATTATTCACAAAATGCCAAAAATTACTAATGTTATCAATTGTGTAAATAATCTTGTATGATTGTGGGGACCAATCTTTTGATTCTATTTCATGCACCCATACATACCATACATTCTTAAATTTATGTTCTGAACCATCCTTTTGTTCTCCTACTTCATTCTTAATTTCTTCATCTTCACTTTCTTCAATTACTATATTGGATTTTCCTAAAGATTCTACTGGCTCATCATCTTTAATTCGAATTACTTTATTACGTGACTTTAATTCTTTCTTACTATACTTTTTATTTTTCTTATTAATTGATTGCCATTCACCATCAGCATCTTCCTTTACAATCTTAATAACTTTATTTTCAATAACTTCATTATTTTTAACTTCCGAATTTTTTTCTAAATTATCATTAGTATCATTATCAATTATAGTTTCATTCTCTATTTCTTTTTCACTTTCACTTTCATTAAGCATATCAAAACGATAGCTTTTCTTTTGTTCAGTAGTTGTTCTAAACATTTTACTAGTATGTGATTTAGTTCTAGAGCTCATCCTTAATATATTCAATTTTTATTTATATCTCTTTAACTAGTTTTTACTTAAAAATATATTTATTTTAAGAATTTAATAAAATGAATGATTTAAAAAATAATCATCCTTCTTTTAACTCTGAACCATTTTGGTCTAATGCTATTCCAAATGAAGAAATAGAAAAAAATAAAAATTTCTATTTATCAAATGAATGTGTTAAATTATTTGACCAAAATGGATATGATTTATCTCCAATTGAAATAATTTATGCAAAATATAATAATACAGAAGTAACATTACATCGAAATGAAAAACATTATTCATTACAAAAAGTATGGTTCTCACAAGATAATAAAACATCAGGATATGTATTAAACCATTCTCTAATTTTTGAAAGAAAAGGTTATTGTGGTCAAGCATTAGAACAATTAAAAGAATTAGCTAAATTAAATCCACTATTATATAAAATTATTAATATTAAACCAAAATGGGGAATTGATTTCTCTCTAGATTATGTCGATGAAAGTGGTAATTGTATGGAAATATTTCATTATGAATATGATGGTTTTAATTTTGAACAGATACATAATGCTAGATATAGATTAGAAAATATTATTTCAAACACAGATTTTAATAAAGTCGCAATTGATTTATTAAATAGAAAAAATGAATGGTTTAATCTTGAATTTTTTGAGCAAAGTGATTGGAAATGTAAATATTTTAATGTAGAACCAGAAAGATTTAAAATGGTTATTTGGCAATAGTTTTTATTTTATTAAATTTTTCCAATAGTTAAATTTAATTTTATCCATATTCCAATCCTTGTTAATCATTTCCTCATATTTTTTATTTAAATAATCTTCAGTAATCTCATTCCATTCTTCTATAAATAAAATTGGTAAATCTTTCATATCCTTATAATTATCATGATATCTTACGATTGGTATACTTTTCATATATAATGTTTCCCATAGTCTATGTGTATCTAATCCATTACCTCTTGGACATAATACAAATTTATGATTATATAATTCTTTTAAAAATTGTAATCTTCCTTCTATTGTATTTATTTGATTTCCCTTTGTTACCCAGGTTTTATCTTTAAATATATTATATACTAATTGTCTCTCTTGTGGATAATTTTTAATATTAAAATTTAAATAAACTAAATTAGTATCCTTCTTTACTTCTTTATGAGGACATAACATTATTTTAGTATTTCCATATATATTATGTAGTTCAGATTCTCCACTATTATTTGTAATGCCTAATGGTATACTTATTATTTTTGTATTTTGGGAAAAATTATTAATAGTAAACCATTTATCAAATCTATGAACATGTTTCTCAATTATTTTATCTGTTATAGGGAAATCACTATGTCCAGTTATTATTATTTTCTTAGTGGCAAAATTAGATAGCTTTGGATGTAATTTATTTCTCCACATAAACATCTTATTCAAATAAAAAAAATCTGTTTTTACATATCCTATCTTATCATCTTCTAATTCTAAATATTTATCAGTTGTTATTATATCTTCCTCCTTTAATTCATATTCTAGTAATTTCATTATTATAATAACTATATTATTATAATTATAAATAAACAAACAAACTAAATTTTAAATAAACTAATAAATGTTGTCATTTGAATTGTTTCATCTGTACATGATGTTAGATTAAATTCTATTTCTCTCATATATTTTAATATGTTATACATTTCCTTCTCTGTATATTCTAATTTATATTTATTATACAACAATTCATTCATTAAGATATTAAATGTCTCTGTTATAATATCATTCATCGAAAAACCATTATCTATTCTTAATTCTTGTAGATATTCATAATTCTCTTTTGTTGTATGTTTTTTTGCATATCTTAATATTTCTAATATTATATCCTCATCTGGATAATTTAAACATTTATTAATTACTTTACTTGTTATTTTTTTGTATCCTATCACGATTGATTGTAATATATTATAGATTTTTCTCATATCACCTTTTGAACGTTTAATTAATGTATCAATTCCTTCATCTGTTATATTTATATTTTCTTTCTTAATTGTATCTTTTAATTTTTCTTTAATGTCATCTTTATGTAATGGCGAGAAACGAAAACTTACAAATCGTGATTGTAATGCTAAACTTATCTTCTTAACATAATTACATATTAAACAGAATCGCGCATTATTTGTATATTTCTCAATCACTTTACGTAATATTGCTTGTGCATCTGCTGTCATTGCATCTGCTTCATCTAATATAACTAATTTGAACATGTTTTCTTCACCAAATAAACTTTGTGCAGTTACAAATTGTATAATTCTATTACGAACTACTTCAATACCACGCTCTTCAGATGCATTCACTTCTAAAACCATTAAATCATAATGTGGTCCATATAATTCTTTTGCATATGCTGTTATTACTGATGTTTTTCCTGTTCCAGGTGGTCCATATAATAATAGATGTGGTAATTGTTTATTCTTTAAAAAATTCTTTAATGTTGTTATGACTAATTTTTGTGATATAATATTATTTAGATTGTCGGGACGATATTTTTCTATCCATGGATGATTTGTAGTGTCTACGGTGTTTTCTTCCTCAGAATAGTCGTCATTATCAAATAATATAAAAGAGGATTCATCCTTTGTTTTATTCATATTAACAGAATATGTATAAGTATTCATATGATTTTAAGTTAAAAAATCAAATTTTTTATTTAAGTATATAATTATAGAATGAATATAATGAATATTTTAATTTGGATTGGGAAGAATGTTTTCACTTTTTTTTATAAATTATATGGGTATTTATTTACAGTTCGAAAAATAAAAACACCAACGAATAACCTATATTATAAATATTTTATAATGAGAATATTATTCTTTTTTACTGATTTATTTTATAATATTCCAATCTTTGGAGATGTATTAAGTTGTAGTATTTACTTCTTTATTCATTATTTATTTTATTTTAAGAAATATAAATTAATTAAATTAGAAATAACAGATGGCAATATAATTAAGAATTTATTTTTAGAAAACTATAATTTAGTGGATGTTTATAGAGATATTAATTATAGACCTTTTTTACAAAATGATTTAGTTATGGGAAATAAAATTATTATGGATATTTTTATGTTAGAAAATAAAGATGGGGATTCCAAAAAAATTAGTATATTGGAATTAGTAAAAAATTATTCTGACAGAAGTGGCAAGTATGCTAACTCTTTGAATAATATTTTTGAATATAAAAAAATTAATAAAAACCAATATATTGAAATTCACAAATTAATCAATTATAGAAAACAGACAGAAACATATCATATGGACCAAATTATGGATAAACATATATCATTTATGTTTAATTAAAAAAATTTTTTTATATAAAAGTTTATTTTTTATTAAGGTTTGAACTTCAACAAAAAATTGATTTATTTTGACTTAAATAATAATATATACTACATATATATTATATCAACATGGACACTGAAATATATACTTATGATAATGATAAAATTCGTCCTATTGACCGAATTGAATTCAGTATATTTGGAAATGAAGAAATTAAAAGTATTTCTGCCCTAGATAAAGATAGTGGTGGTATCAACATTCCAGATTTATATGACAATTTAGAGCCAAAAAGAGATGGACTTATCGACCCGCGTTTGGGGACTACTGATAATCATATTGATTGTGCGACATGTGGATTAAATAGTACATATTGTGTTGGACATTTTGGACATATTGATTTAGCTGAACCTGTTTTTCATTTAGGATTTATCCTTTATATTAAAAAGATTCTCAGTTGCATCTGTCTAAAATGTTCCAAATTATTGATATATAAAAATGAGATAGAAATTGCCGATATGTTGAAAAACAAATCTGGTAAATCTCGTCTAACAGAAATTCGTAATCTTACTAAAAATGTTACTTATTGTCAAAAGGCTAACTATGGGTGCGGCACTCCAGTTAGTAAAATTAAATATGAAAAGAAAAAGCAAACCGCTGCTATTAATTTAATTTCTGAAACTATTATTGGAACTGATGAACAAGGTGGTGAAAAGAAATCAATTCGCCAAATTCTAACTCCTGATATTATATATGATATTTTTAAAAATATTAGTGATATTGATTGTGAAATTTTAGGTATGAATCCTAAATTATCTCGTCCTGAAATGATGATTCAAAAAGTATTCCCAGTTCCACCTGTACAAATGCGTCCTTCTGCTAAAGTTGATTCTCTAGCTTCTTCCACTCGTGAAGATGATTTGACACATATGTTAGCTAATATTATTAAAGCAAATTTACGTGTGAAAAGACATCGTGAAACTATGAATGAAGAAACTGCAAAATATGCATCGGATTTAGTCAGTGTATTACAATTCCACACTGCTACTTATTTTGATAATGAAACATTAGATATTCCAAAATCTGAATTAAAAGGTAAGCCAGTAAAATCATTGAGTTCTCGTCTTAAAGGTAAAGAAGGGAGATTCCGTAGTAACTTAATGGCTAAACGTACTGACTTTAGTGCTCGTACTGTTATTACTTCTGACCCAACATTAAATATTAATGAATTAGGTGTTCCTATTAAGATAGCTATGAATTTAAGTTTTCCAGAAGTAGTTACTCCTGCAAATTTTGAAAGAATGAAGAAATTAGTTCGTAATGGTCGTGATGTCTATCCAGGTGCAAACTTTGTTTTCCCCATGGGTTCTTCACAACCTGGTCAACGTATCCTACCGATTGATTTACGTTATCGTAAAGAAAAAGTAGATTTACAAATTGGTGATATTGTTGAACGTCATTTAGTTGACAATGATATTGTATTACTGAATCGACAACCATCACTTCATAAACAATCTATGATGGCTCACCGTATCAAAGTTATTAATAATCATAATTTAAATACATTTCGTCTCTCTGTGATTGTATGTAAACCATATAACGCCGATTAACTATCAATGGTCGGCAAAAGGATAACTTTAAAAGGTTCTTCTAGTAAATAGCTAATAACTTAAATTAGTTATTTGCGAAACATCTTGTTGCTGGAACTCCCTAAGAGCTCTAATTACTACTCCATCTGAGAAATTGGATGGAGGAACCCAGTTAATTGCTGGCTCCAATAGTAATAAGATTAGAGATTGGGTAATCAGCAGGGTTACTGTCTAAGTCCGATATGCAAGGATATGATAGGCTCTCAACGACTGAACGGATGTTGGTAAGCTATAATGGATTTAGCAAATCTTAGCTTGCTTAAGATACAGTCTACTCCCTAGTGAAAGCTAGGGTATTAAGGTTTGACGGGGATGAAATGAATATTTTCCTTCCTAATAGTATACAAACACAGATAGAATTAGAAGAAATTGCTGATGTAAAATGGCAAATTATTATTCCAACAACATCTCGTACTACCATTGGTATTGTGCAAGATTGTTTGATTGGTGCATATAACCTAACTGGAAATAATATAAAAATAGATTGGCGTGATGCTATGAATATGATATCATATACCAGTCAAAAGAATTATAATGAAATTAAAAAGAATAAAGAATATACAGGACATGAATTATTTTCAAATATCATTCCTAAAAAAATCAATACAAATATTGGTATAAAAATTAAAAACGGTAAATTAGAAAGTGGACAACTATCCGGTGACTCTATTGGTTCTGGTAAGTCTAACGCTATCCATCAATTAATTTGGGATGAATATGGTGCAACTGAAACACTAACATTCCTCAATGATGTTCAAAAACTAATTAATAACTATAACTTAACTACCGGCTTTACGGTTGGTATTGGTGATTTATATACTGCACCTGAATTAGAAAAACAAGTTCATCAAACATATCAAACATTCGATTTGAAACATTCACATCTATTAACTGAAACTGAAAACAACCCTACTTTTATGAATAAAGAATTAGTAGAAAAACAAATTTTCGGTGACTTAACAAATATTCGTGATGATATTGGTAAACTACTATTCTCAAATTTAAAACCTGATAATAATTTCCTAATTATGGCTAACTCTGGTTCTAAAGGTAACTTAACAAACTATGGGCAAATGGCAGGTTGTGTAGGATTACAAGCAGTCAGTGGTGCTCTACCTGAGAAAAAAGTAAATTCAAGAACTCTACCATACTTCTTCCAAAATGATGACAGAAGTGAATCACGTGGATTAATTAAAAGTTCATTCTACAATGGTGTGAATTTCTCTGAATTCGTCTTCCTAAATATGGCAGGTCGTGAAGGTCTTATTGATACAGCCATAAAAACGGCTTCATCAGGCTACACGGAACGTAAATTAGTGAAGACATTAGAAGATGTAGTTGTGAAATATGATAACACAGTTCGTACTGCAAACAATACTATTATTCAATTCAATTATGGTGATACTGGTGCAGATACAACAAAACAATATATCTATGATATTAAATTAATTAACTATGGTGATAGTGAAATTGAAAAGAAATATAAATTCACTAAAGAAGAACTAAAAGGTTTTGATTTTAGTGAACAAGATAATGACAAATATTATAAAGGAATTTTAGAAATGCGTGATGTTTTACGTGATAGTCAAACAAAGTCACGTATGCAATATATTACACTTGCATCCAAATTTCAATTACCTATTAACTTACTACCTATTATTGAAATTACTAGATATGATGAAAAGTTAAAAGAAAGTAAAGATAAACTAACTCCAGAATATGTAATTAAGAAGTTAGATGAAATCTTACTAAATGAAAATACTAAATTAATGTGTATTAATAAAGATATTAAAGATTCTATTAAAGAACAAGATGAAATTATTGCAAAGACAAGTTTCAAGATTGCTCTACATGATGGTCTTGCACCTAAGAGATGTATTGTTGAATATGGTCTTAATAAGACTCAATTTGATATTATTATTAAAAAGATTGTAGACAGTTATAATAAGAATATTGTTGAACCAGGTGAACATGTTGGTGTTATTGCAGCTCAGTCAATGGGTGAACCAACAACCCAATTAACTATCAGTTCATTCCACACTGCAGGTATTGCAGGTGTTCAAGATACTACTCAAGGTGTACCACGTGTAGTTGAAATTCTCGGTTTATCCAAGAATATTAAGACACCTCGTATGATTATGTATCTATCTGAAGAAAATAGAGCAAGTCGTGAAATGGCTAATAAAATTGCCAGTTATATTAAATATACAACTATTGGACATTTACGTAAAGGTATTAATGTATATTACGACCCTCTACCATATGCCAAAGATGGATTCATGGAAAAAGACAATGTATATAATGTATATTACTCACATAACCAAACTAAATCCAGTTGTCAAAGTGATATTACAACTCTACCATGGTTAATTCGTATTGAACTCGACCGTGAAAAGATGTTAGATAAAGAAGTAACATTATTAGAAATTAAAAGTAAATTCTGTAACTCTTGGGAAAAGAGATATCAGGATATGAAAAATATGAAGAAAGAAGAAAAATATGTATTAGAAAAGATTTTACAATGTGCAGTACTAAGTAACAGTGATAATGATTTAGAACCAGTATTACATATTCGTATTGATATTGCGGAATTTGAAACTATTTTAATTAATGATTTCATTGACCATGTTATTGATAAATTTAAACTAAAAGGTATTCCATCTGTAACAGATATTAGTGCAATTACTGAATCTCGTGTATTAACATATGATAATCCAAATCATGATATTATACCAGATAAGCAATATGTAATTTATGCAAAAGGTATTAACTTATATGATATCCGTTATCTCAACGGTATTGATATTTATAAGACAATTGCAAATGATATTATTCAGATGTATGAAACATTTGGTATTGAAGCTGCAAGAACAACATTAATTACAGAAATATTTAAAGCATATAATAAAGAAGGTATGGTGAACTATCATCACATCTGTTTACTTGCTGATTTAATGACAAATGGTGGCTTCTTAAGTTCTATCGATAGACATGGTATGAATAAATCAGAAGTAGAACCACTATCACGTGCATCATTCGAAAAGATGGTTGACCAATTAATTACTGCTGCAGTATTTAATGAAGTTGACCACATGAAAGGAGTATCATCACGTATCATGGCTGGTCTAGTTGTAAAAGGCGGGACAGGGATGTGTGATTTAATTGTTGATAATGAAATGTTAGAAAGATCTGAATTTGTTGAAGATATTTCACAAGCTTATAATAAGACATATAAGGATATTACATCAAGTAACGTTATTAAAGATATTGTTAATAAAGATGAAATTGGTGATATTTTCATGCCAATGTAATTTTGAATATATGATATAATTTGTTTATAAGGAGAAATCCCTATTTGACTTTAACCAAATCAATAAAAATTGATTATTATAGAAATTATTAGTAAAATAATTTGTATATATCATAATTATAGAATGACGGAATATAAATACGTAGATATTAATAAAATAACAGAACACGATTTAAATATTATAAGTATTAAAAATTGTAGCAATACAAATTCAGAATTCTATAATTATTTCTATGACAATAAATTACTAATTTTAAAAACTGATTGGATTACTTCTGATAAAATTAAAATAGAATCATGGCAAAATCAAAATAAAATTAATTATATTAAGCTTCTAGATAATTGGGAAGCTATGGAAGGTAACATTAAATATTTTAACAATTATGATAATTTTAATTTTGTAAACAAAGAAAATAATCTTAATAAAATAATTGTTAAAGGAGGTAGCGAACTTGGTAAATTAGGAAAAAATAATGAATGTTATGAATTTAAATCTTTATCTTTTCGTTTTGATTATGAAAATCCAAAATATTTTTTAATTGGAAATAAAATTACTGATATAGACCATAAAACAAAAGATGGTGATATTTATAAAGAAAAAAAGTTTTTATCTGAAAAGTTTAAATCTTATCCTAAATGTTATAAAGATATGAAAAATCTTATTAAAAATGGTGGTAAATTTAAATTTACTTTTATGCCTATTATTACAAAAAAAGAAAATAGTTATGTTATCTTTATGAAATTAATTGGAATTATTGTTGATTACAATGAGAAGTTTAAATTTATTAAAGGTGCACCTAAATTTATTATTAAAAGTGAGAAAAAAGAATTAACAAAAGAAGAATATATTAAACAAAAACAAGAAAAAATTAATTATAGTAATAAAAAAATTATTGATATATTACTACATGAATAAAAATTTTAAAATGGTATTACTCTATAGCCTGATTTTATAAAATTACTAAAAGCATTACCACCTAATTGAGGAACTACATCTGGTTTCTTTTCAATTTGTATATTTTGGTCAATCTTATTTATTAAAGTGGTTATCTTTACAATTTCTTCTGATAATTCCTTAAATTTATTTATTTGTGTTCCAAAACTTGGTAAATCTAATAGATTTAATATATTTCTAAAAAATACATAGAATGCCATTTCTTTTGAACCTTCAATTTGTTCCATGAATATCAGTAAACGTGATAAGTCTTGTTTTAAACTTATAAAGTTTGCATCTTCTTCTAAGGGGATTTGTCCTTGGAAAAATCCAGCACCTGACCCAATTAATGCAGCTTTACTAAATGCAATTTTAATACTATCAATAACTGTATTTATAAATTGAGGACTATCTTTTTTGAAGATTAATAGTTCAACAATCATGAAGAACATTAATCTCTTAATTCTTTTAAGATATTTATTATCATCCCATGGATAGATACTTGTATAAAATAGTGCTAAAATTAAATCTTTAATGTTACCATAAATAGTGTAACCTTTATAAGTTACTAAAAATTGGTTATTATATACATATTTATAATTTTGTAATTCATGTTTTACATGTTCATAAAATGTAGCCAAACTATTCGAATCTTTTTTTACAATACTTACATCTACTAATTCTGATGGAACATTATAAAAACCATATTTCCCATCGACTGTTTTATAATATGCTACAAAATTTACTTTTAGTCTTTGTAACATAAAATGAACTATGTTTGGTTCTCCTTTGTGTTCTTTTACAAATTCATTTGTTTCATTAATAGATAAATAAATATCGTCGGCTGTTGGTGAAAATGGTGTTACATATTTTTGCATATCACCTAATTTTTGACTTGCAAAACCCATTGTGAAATCCTTTCTCTTTGTATCTACAGAGTATTTTGATATGAATTCTTGAATTTTTCCCATCTCAATTAAACTATCACTATCTCCTAACATAGATGTATCAATCATTGATTTGTCTAATTGTGGAATAGATTCAGTGTAAATAATATTGCTACGATATCCAATTCCAACAAATTTTTCTATTTTACGTAAATTATCACAATATTTGAATTTACCAGCATCTTTCACATCCTCAATAATTTTATTGAATGATGCTAGTTTACCTAATAAAATATTTGGTGTTATTAAATTAAAAGGAACTATTTCATTACCGGTTTGATTTATTATATCACGAATTTTTTGTAATATAACACATGACATTCTATTTATATCATTATAAACTAATTCATATGTAATACCATTCTTTTCCATAGATAGGTTTGGATTAATATAAATACCATAATCTGAATCACTTCTTTCAAAATTTGATTTGAAATAATCAAAAAAGGATTGTTGGTTATATTTATCTCCAATTTCTGCTTTGTATTTTAGATATAATATTTTCATTGTAGTTCCACCTTTAAATAAAAATAAAATATCATAATCGTCAATTGTAATTTTTTTGTTTCTTAAATATCTCATATATGTTTGAATTGATTTGTTGTATAAATTATTTACTAAATATTGAAATCTTGAAATATTTAACATATTTTCATCATTAAAACATACTTCCTTTGCTATCATATCGGTCATTTTGTCTAATGTCATCTTCTTACATAAAAATTGTTGGTATTTTTCTTGTAATACTTCTTCTAACACCTTTTCAGATGTAGATATTTGTAATGAGTTTTCATTAAATGATAAAATATTTCTAAATGATTGTATTTCTTTATTAAAAATGTTTGTTGTTTGATATAATTTCTTTGATTCTGAAATAACATCAAAATCATTAATAAAGTTGTCTATTTGGTTGATAATTGAATCTCCACTCATTTGGGTTGACATATTATTTAATTTATCTACTTCAGATAAGTCTAGTGGTTTTATAGTTTGAATATATTTTTTTGCTATATTCTCTATTTCCATATATATATTAATATTATAGATTTTTATAATATTAAAAATAATTTAAATTACAGTTTTATATTTATCATGATATCATTTATTATATTTTATATTGCATAAATTAATATAATGTATTTTTATAATATTTTTTTTATAATTAAATAATATAATGTCTATCACAGTTTCAAATCTGTTTATTAAACAAGATTCATCATTTAATACATTTGCCGATGATACTGTTCCAAAAATAAAAGTAGATAATAATGGTAATATATATTTTGCTTACCAAAGTGCCGGTGTTATTCCCGGTAAAATTGGTTTTGCCCCTTCATCTATTGTTGTAGGAAAATGTGATCCTTCTGGTAATTTATTATGGATTAAACAAGATGACACTTTTAATGCTAAAGGTGTAAATAATACAATTCCATCTATTGACTTAGATATATCGAATAATTTAATTTTAACTTATCTTACAAATGGTGTCGTTCCTGGTGGGACTAACTTAGTAACTGCATTTATTGGATCTTTTACACCTTTTATTTTAGTTGAAGCTCCTACAAATGATGTAGTTATTTGTAAATTTGATGAAAATGGTAATACTTTATGGGTTAAACAAAGTCCACAATGGAACACTTTCTCTCCTGATAATGAACCATCTGTAACTACAGATTCATTTGGTAATGTATATTGTGCATATTCTGCTCAATTCTCTGCATTTGGAACATTCTATGGTGGTCAAAACTTAGTGTTAGTTAAATTAGATATAAATGGTAATTTTATTTATGCAAAAACTACAGGTGATTTTAATACTGATGGTAGTGATGTTTCCCCTAAAATAATTTGTGATAGTAGTAATAATTTAGTTCTTGCTTTCTTAGCTGATAATGGTCAAATTGCTGGTGGAACATTTACTATCGGCGTTGGACTTCCCTCTGCAGATATTATTATTTCTAAATTAGATTTAAGTGGTAATAAAATTTGGACTCTTCAACATCCTAGACTAAATACAAATAATAATGAAAGAGAATTAAATCTTGCATTAGATATTAGTAATAATATTCTTATATCAGCTTCTACAACCGGAACTATTACCGGTGGGACTAAAAAAGGTAATTCAAATATTTATGTTGCTAAGGTTGACCCTTGTTCAAATATTTTATGGACATTACAAACTCCTTCCATAAATTCTACTAATGGGGATAGTTATAGTTCTTCTTTGGATACTGATGCATCTGGTAATGTTATATTAATTTATTCTAATAATACTTTTGTTGGTAGTGGTCAAATTGATATTAATATGTCTAAAATAGATATTTGTGGTAATGTTTTATGGAATAAAAAAGATTCTCGATGGAATACTTTTGCTGGTGTTGAAGAATCTGGTAATATTAGTTATAGTAAAAATAAACAACATTTTGCTATGACATATGTATCTAATAAATATGTTGTCCCTCAAGCTACACAATTAACAAATACTTTTGATATTGTTGTTTCTAAATTTGATTCTAACGGTAATATTCAATGGTCTAAACAAGATCCATCACTTAATACAAATGAAAATGATGTCACACCACAAGTTGTTGTTGATGCATCAAATAACATTTATATTGCATATACTACTAATGGAACTATTGTAGGTGGATTTAGAAGAGGGTTCACTGATTTAGTAATTTGCAAATTAGATAGTTTAGGTAATAAAGTTTGGGCTAGACAAGATGCTTCTTGGAATACACTTTCAGAAGATACTAAACCATCGCTTGCTATCGATAATTCAGGTAATATATTATTTGCTTATATGACAGGTGGTGTTATTCGTCGTGGAACAGCTACTGGAACTATTGATGTTGTTATTGGTAAAATTGATTATCGTGGTCGAACACAATGGATAACTCAGAGAAGTGATATAAATACAGAGCAAGTTGAAGATAGTCCTCGAATTTATTGTGATTCACAAAATAATATTCTAATTACTTATGGAACTACAGGACAAGTTAGTGGGGGGACTAAAACTACAAATGGAAGTGATGTTGTTGTAGCTAAATATGATTCATGTGGTAATTTTGTATGGGCTAAACAAAATCCATATTGGAATGGTGCTATAGGTAGTGTTTTTTCAGGATGTTATTATCCTGATATAATATGTGACCCAAGTGATAATGTATATTTTTCTTTTGTAACTACTGAACAAATAACAGGAGGAACTTTTATTGGGGGTGGTATTAAAATTGCTCTTATTAAAATGGATTCTTGTGGTAATATTGTTTGGGGATTACAAGATCCTAGATTATATACTTATGCTGGTTCTGCTGATTTAGTTGGTCAAGGTGGTATTGGTCCTAGATTAGCTACTGATAATATTAGTAATATTTATATTACTTTCTCTGTTGTTTCTGGTAAAGCTTTTGACGGAACTAGTGTTAATAGAAATAGTGGTGGTCAAGATGTAGTTATTTCTAGATATGATTATGATGGTGTCCAATATTGGTCTAAGCAAGATGCATCTTGGAATACTTTCTCCAATGAAATTAATCCTTATATTGCTTATGATAAAGTTAATAATGGTGTATTTATAACTTTCTCTACATACGGACAAACTCAAGGACAAACTCTAACAGGTGGTTCTGATATAGTATTAACTAAATTAGCTGCAAATGGGCAAAAATTATGGACAAAACAAAATAGCTCATTTAATACAAGTGGTGATGAAGTAAATCCTATTATTAGAAGTGACTATAGTGGTAATGCTATTATTGTATATTCTTCTAATGGAACTATTGCTGGTGGAACTTGTTATCAAAACGAAATTGTTCCTGCATCTAAAGACATTGTTATTGTAAATCTTGTTCAAGCTGATATAAATGCACCTACTGTTACAAATGCTTATTTCTCTATTAATGATTTTACTTTATTAGATGGCTCATCTGTTGTCATTGATTTATTCTTTGATGTAGAAGATGAAATTGGTGTTGCTAATGTTACTGTCGATAATGGATATACTATAGTTGACCCATCAAGTGGTGTTTATAATGGTCCTGAATTAACTTCTTATAAATTTACAAAGACATATAATGCAATTGATTGGGCTTATGGTATCCAAAATGAAGTAGTTGGTATAACTACAGTTGATACATTAGGTAATACTGATACATATTATAATAGATTAAGATTCTTACGTTTCGATGAACCCGGACCGGCTATTCGTGATGCATCATTATCTGCTACTACTATTAACATACGTGATAGTGATAAAGTTGGGGTTATTTTTACTTTTAAAGTAAGTAAATTTATTGGAATTACATATGCTGAAGTTGTTGGATATGATATTTATGAACCATCTTATAGTGATGCAAATTACACCTATTATTCATTTTTCAAAGAATACTATTCTGATGATTATGATTATGGAACACACACTGATGAACCAGTTGCAAATGTTTATAATGCATTTAATGAATCTTTTAGCACTAGTCTAATACTAAATATTAATAGAATTGATACGACTGGTCCAAGTATTTCTATCCCTATATTTTCAAAGAATGATTTTATTTTAGATGATGAAAATAATACAACTCAAACTGTAAAATTATATTGTACTATAAGTGATAATTATTCTGGTGTAAGTTCAGTTGAAATTAGCGGTGGCTTTACTTTAATTGACCCATCAAGTGGAATAGTTCAACAAACAGGAGCAGTTGACTATATTTTTGAAAGAACAATTACATTTAATAATTTAAGTCCTGGATATTATCGTGACCCAGTTACAATTACAGCATATGATGCATCTGGTAATAAAGCAGTCAGTACTGAAGTATTCTTAAACTATTTATTCAAAATGGTTCAAATTTATAGAACTTTTGAAGTACAAGAACTTGTCAATAATGCATATACTGTTGATAGTTCATGGAATGATTTAAATAGAGTTGATTTAGCTATGAACCAATGTAATATGCCATTCGGAACTAATTTAGTTTTCCCTGACCCATCTAGTGAAGAAATTAAGTTAACTCCTGCTAATAATGATTATAAAAATGATTTTACTGCTGTTTCTACTGAATTAAATGCATTAACTGATCCCCTTATAACTGACTTAGCACCAAATGGTCTAGAATCAGATCAGATGATTAACATTACCTATAATTTACAATCAGAATATGCTGAAACTATAGATGTGTATTATACAACAGAAACGGAAATTATACCACGTAGTTTAACAAGATCGCGTGCTGTGGCAAAAACTACTACTAAATTAGATTCTGTCAGAAGATATAATGCAACAACTAAACAATTTCTTCCATATTATGTTCTTGATTATAATGAATCTTATATGATTCAATGGAAAGTGAAAGATCCATATCCTATATTAAATACAAATGCAATAGAAACATCTCAATCTGCTCAATTTTATGATGATTATATTTATTTAACCTATACTACAACTGGTTTAGTTCAAGGCGGAACTCGATGGTCTGCATCTAATCCAGAAGTTGTTGTTGCTAAGTTAGATCCTTCTGATGGGTCTCTTGTTTGGGCTAAACAAAATCGTTTATGGAATACTATTTCCAATCAATCTTTCCCAAATATTGGTGTTAATAATAATTTTATATATTTAGTTTTTGCCTCAAGTGGTACTATTACTGGTGGTACAAGTCGCGGTAACTTTGATATAATTATAGTTAAATTAGATCTTGATGGAAATATACTATGGACTCGCCAAAATCCTTTTGATAATACTGCTGGTATCGATACTACTCCTTCATTTGATTTTAATTCTGCAGGTGATTTAATTATTGCTTATCGTTCAAACAGTAATATTACTGGTGGTGTAAATGCTGGTAACAATGATATTGTATTATTAAAGATTGATGGAAATACTGGTGTCCGTTTATGGATTCGGCAAGATGCTTCTCTTAATACTATTGGTAATGAAGACGGACCCAAATTATATATTGATAATGTTGATAATATTTATCTTACTTATACAACAACTGGAACTGTTCAAGGTGGAACTCGATTAGTTAAAGATACAACTGCAGATATTGTTATAGCCAAATTAAATAGTAATGGTATACGTCAATGGATTCGTCAAGACCCCGCATTTAGTATAAATTTAGTTGCTGTGGAAGCTAACCAAAATATTGTTCTTGATAGTTCAAATAATATTTATTTATTATATAATAGTGGTAGAACAATTGTCCTTGCGAAGTTAGATTCAGATGGTAATCGTCTATGGGTTCGTGCTGATGCTTCATGGAATACTACTGCAACTACAGCTACAAATACGGCAAACTCTTTAATTATTGATATATGTGGTAATATTATATTTACATATGCAACTACTGGTGTTATTAGTACCAATGCTGCCTCTGAAAATAATACATCTGATATTGTATTAATTAAAGTTAATCCATCTGGACAAATTTTAGATACATTCCAAAGTCCAAATATAAATACATACGGAACAGATACTAACTCACAAATATTTAGAAATCCTGACAATGATGATTTATATTTAACTTTCTTAACTGATATCCGTAGTTTAGACCCAAGCGATACTGTTGTAAATAAAGGCAAAACTGATTTAGTTGTTATGAAACTTGGTGTCAATTATAGACCAAAGGCACCTGGTTCTACTATGACTGTATTTACACCTACTTTCTCTTCACTTGCATGGGGTTATAATCTTGGAAGTTATGTAATTTGTTTAACTGAAGATTCTACTGTTTTAACTCCGGATGGTTATATTCACATAAATAAATTAAAAGATGGTGATATTATTATTACTGATGATGGTCGCCATGTTGCTATTGAAAGTTTAAAGAAAAAACAAGTTAAGGCATCTAAAGATACTTATCCATTCATTATTCCAGTTGGTAGTCTTGGATTTAATTATCCTCCACAAAGATTCGAAATATCTCCTGACCATTTAATTAAAACATTAGATGGTAAATGGATTCATCCTAAGAAATCTGGTTTATTTAAACAAAATACAAATTATAATATGCTCACTTATTATCATATTCAATTACCAAATTATAAAACTGACCATCTAGTTGTCAATAATGGTTGTGTTGTTGAATCTTTTAGTAATGGTGATATACAAGAATATAATCTACGTCAAGGTATTGAAAATAATACTGTATTGAAACAAAATATTAAAAGAAATAAAATAACTTTACCTTCATGTGGTCAATATCAAAAAACTTATAAACCTGTTATTATTGAAGTTTAATTACAACATTTTTAATATTGCTACATTAACATAATTTTCTCTTGTTCTTATTTCTTGTTCTGTTATATTTTTTTCATATTTGTAATTAATAATTGGATTTTTATTAATTGCTTGGTCATATGCTTTTTTCATTTCTATTATTGATGGTCTAGTACTTTTATAATTTATTTTATAATTATTTTTATTCATATTTGCTATTTCATTGATTTCTTTTATCTCACTATCAGTTAATATTGGTCCCATTGTTATAATATTATTATTATGTCCTTTTGGTAAATAACAATCTATAATTGGTAATCGAAATAAATATTTCTCTGGACAATTGCCTCTTCCTTCTATATTTATTTCGACTTTGTTATCTTTTAATATTGCTGCTCCAACTAAATAATCATAATATCCTTGATATAATCCATACATTTCTTGTTTTGGTTCTACCCAAATATCACGTAGTCTATGTGTGTGATAATATTTAATTAATGTATCCGCATCAAAACATAATGGACCATCTGGATCTTCTTCTCCTCTTTCTCCTGTATATGGGTCCCATTTGTATTTAAATTCAAAATGCACTTTATTATCTAGTTCTTCACATGTTATTGGGTCTAATTTTAATTTTCTTAGTGTCTTGTAATATTCTGTTGTTCTTTCATCGTATTCTATTTTCGAGTCTTCTTTACTTTTTATTTCATATGAAAAATTTAGTATATTTAAATCTATATTATTAAAATCAAAATCTTCAAACTCTGTCATTGTAAATATATTATAATTAAAGGAAATATCATATAAAACCAAGGTTTTTCAATATTTTTGAAAAAAAAATTGATTTTTAAAGTATTTAAAGACAAATCCTTATACTATACTATATCTACTATGTCTAATAATAAAATGTCGACATCCAGTGTTAAGAAGTTAATGATTAAGCCAGCGGATTTTAATCCAGGCAAATTTAGTTTCGATGAAGTAAATATGGAAAAAGATAAAAAGAAAACTAAAAGTACTCAGTTAACTACTTATGCGAAATATAATTATGGTAAAGATGGTGCCCCTGTAAATGGTGCGCTTGTTATTAAAACTATTAAACCAATTATTTTTGATCAAGGTGGTGTTCCCCGTCTCGGTGAATATCACAAAGATGATAAGAGTCGTAGTTATGTTCGTATCCCATTCGACCCTAAACAGGAAGGATGTGTTGAACTATTCCGTGTATTTGAAATGATTGACGAATTCATGGTAAAGAATCGTAAGAAACTCTTTACTGGACAACTTGAACGTTTCGAAAAGATGTATGATTATACTCCTATCATTCGTTCTCCTCAGGAAACTATTGATATCGATGATGATTCTACTGAAAAGAAAGAAAAACAAGAGAAATTCAAGTATGCTAAGATTAAACTCAATACTGATTATGAAACCAGTGAAGTTAAGACTGTAGTCTTTGCGATGGATGAAAATAATATGCCACAAGAAAAGAATGTTTCGACTGTTGATGAACTCTGTAATGAATTCCCATGGCGTAGTTCTGCTCAGTTTGTAATTCGTCTCCATAATATTTGGCTTACTAAGTCTGCGAATGCACAAAATCGTCGCACTTTCGGTATTACATTCAAGGTTGAACAAATCGCAATTATTTCTAAGCCTACTAGTGTATCTACTGGTGTTAAGAATGATTTCAAGAATTATGCCTTTGGTGCTGATGACGATGATGAAGTTGTCGAAGCTGTAAAGGAAGTTAAACCTGAAGATAAAAAAGAAGTAAAAGAAGTTAAAAAGGAAGAAAAGAAACAGGCAGTGAAAGAAGAATCTGAATCTGAAAGTGAAGAATCTGAATCAGAATCCGAATCAGAAAGTGAATCTGAGGAAGAAAAACCTGTAAAGAAGGCTTCTCCAAAGAAAGAGGAAAAGAAAGATACCAAGAAGAAGTCTAAGAAGGAAGAATCTGAGTCTGAATCAGAATCATCTGAATCTGAATCTGAGGATTCTGAAGAAGAAGACAAGAAGAAGAAAGCCGCCGCCAAGAAACCTACTGCCAAGAAATCTGGTAAGTAAGTAAATAAAATTTATTTATAAAATATAATTAAAATATATTAAGTTAGTTTAATTCTATATTTTTTTTACTTATAAGAAGTTATAAGTAAAATGTCTTACAAAATATTTAAAATAAGTGAAGTCGATTTACAAAATATTATTTATACTCATCCATTTCAACAAGATGGTAGCACTGTAATACGCATGTATTTTAAACCTGAAAATACTACTCAAAAAAATATTCCTATCCTTATTGAAATACCTGAATTACTCTTATGTGATAATTATGATGGTGGGGATAATATAATTCTTCCTTTATATAGTCTAAATGATGATAAAACTAATGATGTTGTTAATTTTTTTAATGCTTTAGATAATCAAATTATTTCTGACCTAAAAACTAATGTTAAAAAATGGTGTCCTAAACTAAAAAATATGTCGTATAAAGCTGTCGTAAATGAAGCCGATGATATTGAAATTTTTAAAAATGGTGCTATTAAGTTCAGAATTAATGAATCAGAATTTAAAACTAGCTTCTATGATAAACAAAGAAATGTTATTGAAACATCACAACTTAATAAAGCTTTAACACAAGGCAATTATCTTAAATCTATTATCGAATTAAAAGCTATTCATGTTAATCCTAATAATGATATTGCCCTTATTTTTAGAACTCATCAAATCAAAGTTATACCTCCTAACTATGAAAAAATTAACCTAAACTCTTATTCTTTCTATGACTCTGATAATGATGATAATAAAGAATATAGTGCTTCTAAAGCTAAAAAAATTATAAAAAATACTCTCTTGAAAAATAAAAAAAAAGTAGCTGAGAATTCTGATAATGAAACTGAAACTGTCCAACAACTCGCTAAATTAGTTTCTGATGATGAAGACGACGATGATGACACTAGTGAAGAAGAAGTTGAGGAAGCTGAAGAAGTAGATAATGAAAATGAGGAAGATGATAGTGCCGATGATGATGATGATGATTCTGATGAAGAAAGTGATGACGAAGAAGAGGAAGAAGGTGATGACAATGATTTAATAGATGATGAAGCTATGATTGAATACGAAGACGATGATTCTGACTCTGAGTCATCAACTGAAGATGCTAGAGTTAAATCTATGTTTAAGAAACGTAAGTAATTTATTTAATAAAATTAACTGAGCAATTTTATTAACATTTAATCATCAAAACTAATAATTATTTGTACTTCATCATCGTTTGTTGTCTTTGTTGCCTTGAAATTTATGTTTCCTTTGATGTTTTTTTTATTCTTCTCGGAATCTGATAAATTCTTTTTCTCTTCTCTCTTCTTTCTTTTCTCCTCCTTCTTTACTTTATCCTTCTTATTAGACACATTCATTGCTTTAATAATTTGTGGTAAATTTAATTTTACAAAATGTATAATATTATTATTGATTGCCCATCTAAAAAAATTCAGTTGTCCAAGTGTTGTTACTATTTGTGAAGTTGTATCATCTGCTATTAATTGATAACGGAACTTCTTTCTTCTTCTAAATGGGTCAAAATATCGCTTCTTATACGATTTTAATTGCGATTTATAACTAATATGAACATCAAATATCTCAGTCCCATTTCCTATATTAATTTCAAAACGTCTTTTTGAATATCTTGTAACAAACCAATCTAAAATTCTTAATGATATCTCTGATGTGCTCTCTATTATAGATATCATCTCAATTATTTCTTCTTTTTTACATTGTTTATAATATTTATCTATCATCTTGTAATAGCATAATTCTTTTGATGAAAAAAATGTTAATAAATCATCTTCTTCGTTATTATTTAATATAGAGTCATTGGCTGTTTCATTATCATCGCTCTCATAATCAGAATCAAATGAAATACTATCATCTTCCGAATCTTCATCCTTTGATATACTATTCTTATCATTCAAAGATAAACTACTTAAATTTTTTTGCAATGATGTCATCTTAAGTTAATTCTAAATTAATTAAACTTTGTTTAAGTAATTTTATTAAAAAAATAATTAAAAGTATCCATAAAAATTAGATTATTTTATTTATTTGTTTGTCTAATTCTGTTTTCTTATATTTAATAAATTTTCTTGTTCTTGATATTTTTGATATTGCTAATTGCCGTTCTTTTTCTTTTTCATCTTCAGATTCCGTATCATTTGATATATCCTCTTCTTCTTTATCTATTTCTATTTCTTTTTTATCTAATTCATTATATTCTGTTAAAAATTTAGTTAATTCCTTCTTCTTTTCTTTTAGTTCTTTCTTTTTAATTTCTATTTTATTTAATTTATCTCGTCTTTTATTCTCTTCCTCCTCATCAGATTCTGAATTAAAATCTAACTTATTATAGTCTTTACGTAATTTATCTAATTTATTATCTATATCCTTGATTTGATTAATTAATTTTTCCTTTCCTTGTTTTTCTTTAGATATCATATCATCATTAACATCTTCATTTTTAATATCTTGAATTGCTAGTTTTGGTGTTACTACATCCTCTATAGCTTTTACATCATTCGTTTCTTTTTTCTTTTCTTTTATATCCTTGAGTAATAATTTTTGATTTATATTGAAATGTCCAGTTAGTTCTTTTAATATATCTTCTTGTAATGAATTATTCATTATATTATTACCTATTTCTAATAATGCTTGATGGTCTTTCATGTCCATAAATGTAATTCCATTTGGTTTAGCACTATATGATAATATTCTCTTTGTAGCTTCAGCAAGTTCAGGCTTAATGTATTCAATAATTGGATTTATCACTTTCTTTAATAGACTCTGACCGCTTTTATCCATTATCCATATTTTATCTTTTTGAATACACTCTTTAATTATATAATTCAAACGTGATGAATCAGAGTTCCATACTGATTGCTTAGTTTTATCTTCCTTGCAATAATCCTTAACGATAAAATCAGATATTACTTTATGTAATATATTTAATCTATGATGTGACCCTAGTTCACTCGCTAATTTTGCATAATATATATGTGGATTCTCTGTTTTGTCTGCATTGAATAACTTATGGATGTCTTTAGGTCCTTCTAATGCTGGTGCATCTGCAAAATGCTTATTCAAGAAGTTCAAATTTGTCATATTACAATCATTATCTGTCTTATTATATGCTACATCTCGGTAATATAATAATTGCTCTTCTAATTTCTTCTTCTCTTCTTCTTTCTCCTTTTTTAAATCCTCTAATTGTTTATCTTTCTCTTTTATTCTTTCCTCTTTCTCCTTTTTAACCTCCTCTAATTGCTTTTCTATTAATTCTTTCTCTTTTAAAACTGAGCCTATTTTTATTTCATTTATCTCATTTTTCATACATGTTTTTTTGAGATGTCTTGACAAATTATCGGCTCTTGTGAATATTAAATTACAAAATTTACATTTTAATATCACGTCTACTTCACTTTCTGAAGTTTCAGAGGTTATGGGAGTTTTGGGGAGGTTTTTAGAGGAAATAGGTTGATTAGTAACTTTTTCTTGATGTTTCTTAGTTTTCTTATGTTGATAATAAGCTGTTCTATCTTCAGTCAAATAGTTACATAGTTCACAATTATATTTCATTATATATTATATAATGAAGATTTCTTTATGTAGATATAAACGTATATATTATATATACAAATGTAGATATATTATATATACACGTATATACATGTATATATAAATCAATTTATTTTGGCTACTGTATTACTTTTTGTGAATAAAAATACAAAAAATATTTTTATATAAATATCATAATTTTTTTAATTAAATACAATAAAAAGTAAACAAGTAACTAAATTCATAATTAAGAAATCCATATTTTCCAACAAGGGGGGATGCCCCGATTTTTTTTTCTACACAACGTCTTGTGTGAAAGCCCACCCGCGCGTAACAGGATTTTGGAAAGATTTCTTTTTTTATTTTCTAATTTCTTTTATTTATTTCTATTTTAATTAATTATTTATTTATATATTTACTATTTAGTTATTTATTAGATATATATTTATTAGATATAGTTATTATTTAATTATTTATTATAGATATAGTTATTAGTTATGTTTATTATATGAGTAGTTATTAGTTATAACTATATGAGGATGGAGGCGTGGCTAACCCGGTTTTGTAAAAAACCGGATGGGAAATTTAGCGCAAATTTCCGACATACAACCACTGCGAAGCGGTGTATCATATGTTTAAATAGCGCCGATACCATCATATAAGATATAAAATTATTTAGTTACTTAATTATTTACTATAGATATGTTTATTATATGAGTAGTTATTAGTTATAACTATATGAGGATGGCGGCGTGGCTAACCCGGTTTTGTAAAAAACCGGATGGGAAATTTAGCGCAAATTTCCGACATACAACCACTGCGAAGCGGTATATCATATGTTTAAATAGCGCCAGAAACCATCATATAGATATAAAAATAATTAAAAATATAATATAAATATAAATGCCAAAGGAGATAGAGAGAAGATTTGTGAATATGGAATATGAAACAATAAAGAAAAGGATTAAGAGTTTAAAGGGAGTATATCGAGGAACCTATTTATTTAGAATAGTATCATTTCAACCAGTTAATTCATTAAAGATATTACGAATAAGAGATGAAGGATTTCGCAAAACATTTACAATAAAAGAGAAAACGGATAAATATGATATAGAGAATGAGGTAATAATAGATAACTTTGATGAGATGAGAATAATATTAAACAAATTAGGATTCAAAGAGAAATACGAACAAGAGAAAATAAGGGAGATATATGATGTAAATGATTGTGAGGTTATATTTGATTCATATCCAGGATTAAAACCATATATGGAGATAGAAGCGCCAAGTGAAAAGAAATTAAATAGTTTAATAAACAAATTAGAACTGGATATGAATGAAGAAAAAGATTATTATGATAATATTTATTTGAGAGAATATGGTATTCCATTTGAAATAACAAAAAAGAATTTTACCTTTAAGAATGCCAATAAATTATTTAAGCCAAGTATTAAAAAGAACTTAAAAAAGTTCAATGAAATATTAAATGAACAAAAGGATAAAATAGCAAAAATAAACAAAAAAAAATAAATTATATGAGTATTTATACATAAATTTTTGTATAAATAAATTAAACATCTAAATCAGAATCAGAATCATCATTATTTACTTTTAATTTCTCTTTTGCTTCTTTAAGAGTAGTTTTCTTCTTAGTTACTTTTTTAACTTGAGAATTATTGATAGCAGAATCATTAATTTCTTTAATTTTATCTTGAGATAATTGAATAGTATCATCATTAACTTCGAATATTTTTTTAGTAGGAACATGTTTTTTATCTTCAATAGCATTCATAGAATATATTTCTTCTTCAATAGTATTTTTAATAATAAATCGGACAACATCTACTTCTTGTGTCTGACCCATACGATGAGCACGTCCGATAGCTTGTCCTTCAGTATTTTTACGATATTCATATGTTCCATTAACAGGGTCTAGTAAAATTACTTGAGATGCTTTAGTAAGATTAGTTCCAGAAGCAGCTTTTTCAGAGGATAACATAATAACTTTAATAGAATCATCAGAATTGAATGTTCTGATAGCTTTATCACGTTGCCAAGTATTACCTTTACAGAATACATTACGGATACCATAATTATTAAGAACTTCACCCACTTTGTGAAGTAAATCATCCCATTGAGAGAAGATAATAGAATGTTTATTACTTGATTTAATATAAAAGATAAGATTGGCAAGTTTAGTACCAACTTGATTAATTAAATCTAATTTATCTTTATAACTTTGTGTTTGAACTTTTACAGGTTTTTCATAAGAAATCATGTAAACTTCATTTTCATTACAAGCCTTTTTACAATAAGGGCATGCCTTTTTAGAAGGTAGTACAGTTTTGATACATTGATAACAGAACATATGACCACATTTCGTGATACCAATATCTTCTTCACCAATAACACCAAGACATAGACCACATTTTTCTTCATCTTCTTCATCATCAGAATCACATTCAGAGTCAGAATAAGAATCAGAATCATCATTATCTTTCTTTAAATCTAATTTAGTTTTAAGTTCCATAGATTTCTTAAGTTTTTCCATAACATTTTTATAGAATTCACAAGTGGTTCTTTTACCATTATAATCAGCAGTAAATTCCTTACCTTTATTTTTAATATTTTCGAGTCTATCTTTAAGGTCTTCAAGAGTATTTGAATTCTTAAACCAATCAGAACCAATCTTTTTCATAACTTCAGTTTGATTTTTATCAGAGATTGTATATAACGGTTTTTCATCATCGTCATCATCATTAATTTCAAGATTATCAACAATATCATCATAGAACTCATCATTATCTTCTTCTTGTTGTTGAATAATTTGATTCTCATTACCAGGCTTTACAGGTTTTACGAGTTCAGGTAAATCTTCTAATACAACACGGAAACCCATTTTACGAATAAAACGAGCTTGACGTTTACGAGTATAGATTTTAATATAATCAGTCATATATTTAATACGTTCATTAATATAATTCATTTTATCTTCAGCACTCTTCATATTCTTTTCATAATGAACAACCATCATTTTTTGAATATCATCTAATGTTTTACAGTTAGAGAGAGTTGCTTTAAGTTCTTCAGCTAGTTTAGGATGGCAACATAGCTGTCGAAGATATTTACTAAATCTATCAACATTCGGATTAGCTAAATAAGAGTTATACATCATACGTTCAGTAGCAGTGAATTTGAGCCAAACAACCTTTTCATTAATTGGAGGAAGTTGGTATTCACTCATCACACTTTTCTTAGTATTACGACGGAAGAACTCTTTTTTCATATAATTATAAATATTATCATTAAGAATAATATTATTATAAGATTTTTCATTGTTATTATCTTTCTTTGTAACAAAATTCATCATACCAAAGAGACAATCACTACCTTTATCAAAAGGAGTACCAGTAACACACCATCTGTAAGTGCTATCAAATAGTGCAATCATTGGAATCATATAATCATACTTATCTAAAGTAAAGATTTCATGGAATTCATCAATAATAATACGATGCCAATGAATAGCAGGTAATACACAATTTTTATTTTTAAGCTTAACTGGATTTTTATTAAGCTCTGAACTAATATCATTAATTCTATTTAGAGCATCATTATTTTTGCCAATATTCTTAAGTTGAGCTTTAGACACTCCAGTAAGGAATGAATCCGTAAAGCATTTATTTTCAAGGAAAGAATAACTGACAATAACAAAATCTGCATCAAGTAAATCAATATAATTTAATTTATCAAAATGAACTTTAGTAAGAATAGATACAATATTAAGATTGTAATCTTTCTTAACCATTTTTTCAAATTCACGTTTCCATTGTCCACATAATTGATTGGGACAAATAATTAGAGTTGCACGACTGAAAATTTTATTAGGTTTATCAGCATGTGTATATGCAATATCTTTTTTAGGATTGAGGATAGACATAGTTGCAGTTTGAATAGTTTTACCTAGACCAACTTCATCAATGAGAGCACCGCCCATAAAGGTAGCACTTTTACTACTTTTATCATCCTTTTCATAAATTAGTTTATGAGTAGCCTTATTAACAAGAACACTACCAATATAAATTTCATTTTTGGAAGCAGTATTAACTTTTTTATAACTTTTTTCGATATTATTCATCCATTGGATAGAACGTTTTTGATAATCATACAAAGTGCAATTTAAAAAGTTAGGTTCTGCAATCATAGGGTCAGTAACATCACCTGTTTTATTAATAACTTCACTAATTAAGATAGTTTTCTTAATATTAATAAGTTCATCAATAACATCAAATTCAGATTTATTTTTCTTATCAACATTAGATTCATTTAACATACTATTTTTAGTATAGGAAACATGATATAAACATGCATTAATAAGAATATTTTTATTAGGAATATTATTATTAGAAGCATCATCAATAACTAATTTTTCAAGGTTTTTAATATTAATACCGATAACAGTATAAATACTTTTAGTTTTATCATCAACAAAGACGATAACTTTATATAATTCGGAATCAATATCATCAGGGATAACATAATTACCGCCAAAATTATTAAATTTCTTTATAGCATCTTTACCTTCTAATGTATTAAAATCAGAGTCGAAAAGTTTTTCTAAAGTAGTATCAATAGTTTTTGGATTAGAGAAACTATGGTCCCCAGAAAACTTGTCATAAATGAAATACTTAAAATCGTCGATTTCCATTTTATACGAATATATATATTTACTCCTTTATGGGATTAAATATATTAAAATCAATTTTTTCATTTTAAAAATGAACTTTTTTAGTGGTAGATACATTTACAGTAGGAGGTGGCTCATTAAAAATATTTAAAATATCGGAAAAGAATTTTTTAACTTCCGACCACAAACTTATATTAACAGATTTGAATATTAAAGCTTCTTGAATTTCAAATTCAGTTTTAATTCTATCATAACTTTGCATACATAATTTATATTCATAATTATCAAAAACAGTTTCGATATCAACTCGAAGACTTTGAAGATAATCATAGAATATTTGTTTTTTTTCTTTAAATTTATTTTTCAATAATACTTTATCTTGAAATTCATTAGATTTTTTAATTTCGATATCAATAATCCAAGAATCGAGATTATCCATAAATTTTTCGAGAAAAAGAATTTTATGAGGAACATTTAATTTATAATAATCAATTTCACTAAATTTAATTTTATCATGTTCACTATATTTTTGAACCCATCGAACACCATGTTCATCAATTGTAAGATTATAATTTTGAGAGGTTTCAAATTGTAATTTTTTATAATCTTTAGGACAGGAATCACCACGATGATATCTATTATCCATTAATAATATTTTATATAAATAAAATTTTAAATCAAAATATAATCATATAAAGTAAAGTTGATTAATTACAAGAATATATGTCAAATTCAGAATTATTAGATGAAGTTCAAGATATATTAAATACAGATACAGATGCATTTAATCCAAAAATAATATTATCAGAAGATGCAATATTTTATAAAAAAAACTCTAGTAATAAACAATCAAATAAAAAAACATCACCTAAAAAAAATAAAACAAAGAAAGAGACATTAAACAAATTAATAACAAAGAAAGAAATAAATTTAAAATTTCCATCATATATTGAAGAATTAAAGAAAGAAATAGATGAAGAAATAGATAAATTAAAAGAATTAAAAGATAAAATAAAGAAAGCAGAACAAGTATATAATAATGATATATTAAAGATATATAAGGTAAAGAAATCAGAACCGAGAGTAGTAGAATCAGGATTTCAGAAGAAATATAAATTACCAGATAACTTATGCAAACTAATAGATAAACCTATAAATACAGAATTATCAGTTCCAGAATTATCAAAATACATATATAATGAATTAAAAACAAGAAATTTAATGTATAAAGAGAATAAAAGAATATTTAGAGTAGATGATGAATTATCGAAAGTATTAAATATATCAAAATCAGTAAATAATTACAATACGATAGATGAGAAAGGTTTTAATTATCACAACATACAAAGTATTTTATTAAAAATAATAAAAAAATAGAATTTATTATGTAAAAATACAAGATAAATTTTTAATGAATTTCGAGTCCGGTCATACGAAGAGTATCAAAAATAAAATTAGATTCTTCATGATGCTTAGGGAAATTAAAGTTTAGGAAGAAATCAACAAAATCATTAAATTTTTTGTTTTTAGTAGAAGATATAACTAAGTCAGTAAATTCTTTTTCATGTTTTTTAGTAATTACTATATTATTATTAATAACAAAATCCATAACAATAGTAGCATTCATTAATAGAGCAGTTTTAATACAGAAATAAGAGAAAACGGAAGTAGATTGATTAAATTTATTTTCACATTCATCAATTTTAACTAATTCTTTGCAAGAAGAGAAATTAAAATATTTCATAATTTTAGATATTTGGAAAAGACTAAATTTCAATTCAAATTCTAACAAATTATTAAAATCCAACTTAAGATATTCACTAACAAAAGCAACATGAATAATAACAGCAAGAAATTCAGTATATGCTTCATTAATTTTATTATAACCTTCAATACAATAATTTTGTTTGAAATGATTTTCTAATTTATTGAATTCATCAAAAACATGATAATCAAAACCAAAATAATGGATTAGTTCATGAATAAGAACTTTATAAACTTCTTCTTTACGCCATACATTTACAAAAATACCGGAAATAGAACTACCAGAATTAATATTTTCAGGAGTTAATTTAAGTAAGTCACCTTTAATTAATTTATTGTTCGAGAACTTTTTCTTTTGATTTCCAAGGAATATATTTATTTCAGGATTTATTGGAGAAATATTATATGATTTAGCTAATTGAATCATAAAAGCAACAATATGCATAAAGAAATCAATATTAAAATCATCATCTTTAACTTTATATAAATTAATATCACAATCTAGAAATTTAATTTTTTGATAATTTAAAACAGAAGATTCGCAGTGTTGTTGAACATCAAGAGGTAAGAACATATTATCATATATTATTTTATGGAGTTGTTTTCTACTTTCAATAGGTGTGAATAAACAATTATACAAATCGAGCAAATCAGTATCTTTAGATTCGACTATAATTTGTTTTATTTTATTGAAACTAATTTTATTAATATTATCTTCATACCATTTACAAAAATCTTTAAAATTATTAATTTTATCAATATCATAAACATTTGAATATTTTTTTAGGTTAAAGAATAAAAGAAAGTAAACAGGATATTCATTATCTTTGTGTAGGGGCTTTAATGTCATATCTTTAACAATATCATATTTATGTTCTTTATTAGTATTTTTTATTAATTCGAATACTTTTTTAATAAAAGTATGATTGCTAATATTATTAAAATAATTATTTGTTATATCAATATTATTATCATTTATAAATTTACATATTTTTAAAGAATTATTAGTAAATTTCATAATATAATAAAAAAACAAAAATAAAATTAATAAAATCCTTTAATAAAAATTCGTTTAGTCTTATTATTTTTGATAAGATTATGATAATATTGACTATGCTTGACTGTATTTTTATCAAACATATTTACTACATTTTTATACTCAACTGAGGATTGAGTATAATTAAATTTGCTTTGATAGAGCACAAAAATATATGTATCAAAATTGAGCTTATAAGTATAAATTTCAAGTTCTTCAATAATAATATTGTTATTATCATCATTATAATTGTTCATATGAACTTTAGTAACATCATAAAGTTCATGAATATCGTGATAAATACTGTTCATTTTTAACTAATTAAATAGTTCAAATATATTATCTAATTTACTACAGTGATTATATAATTTCAATTTTTGTTGATTTGTCTTTAGCTAAATCAATCAAAATTAATAAAAATTGATGAAATAAGTAATTATTCCTAAAGCATTAATTATACATAACTTAAAGAAATATAATTAATAAGGATTAATGGAAAGTAATTTATATCCGGAATGGTCTACGAATGACCGTAACAAGTATCAAAATGGTGAGAAATTTCGATATTATACAGCATCTCATTATGATAAGACAAGTGCAGAGGTAAGTAAAAAAGTCCAAGAAATGCTTACTCAGAAAGGATATGACCCTATTGAATTTGCAGGATACTGTTTTTTCTTTTATAATTATAAAAAGGAAAAAACTACCACTATTCAGGACAATGAAGGTAAATCGTGGGTATTCTCATTTTGGCATAATCCATATGATGTTTATTTCAGTGTTAAAGGAGCAGGATTTTCAAAGTCTGTAGATATTGCTGATATTTCCAATGGACACTAAACTAAAATTAAAATGAGTCTAATATATTTTTTATAACCATATTTTTTTATATTAAACTCCTTTATAATATTTTAATTTTTACATAATTTCATAATATCATTTTTAAGATTAGAATAATCTTTAAGATAAGGACTTATAATAAGATTACCATAATTATTATCATCATCAGGGATTCCTTTATCATTAATAAAAATAAAATCTAAAGAGAGTGGGATTAGATTAAAATTTATGATATCATTTCCTATTATTACTTCTTTATTTCCACCAAAAAGGTAATCATAAACATCAATATTAATTTTATATAGAACATGCTTATTATCTATTATTTTTAATTTATCTTTTTCATCATAACAATGAATATTAATAACAATATCACCGAATCTATCATTAAATATCTCACCATCACCTTTAAAGACCATTTTATGCTTACGCAAAGGGACATATAAAATAATATCATCACGAGTATCACGCTTTACAAGAATTTTACGATATTTATTTTTTATTTTATCTGCTATACTACAAGAAATAGAACTAACAATATCTAAATCTAATTCCTCTTTCTCTTCTTTATCTTCATTTATTAAATCATTATTATTGATAAGATTTAAATTATTCTGATTAGTAATATGATTTTTATTATAATTTTCTTTTAAAGATTGTAATTGTTGACTAAATTTAGAGACAGCATTAGGTAACTTATTAATAAAAGAAGAATAAATAGTATTAAAATCATTATTAAGTATTTCATCTTTAAAATCATTTTCAGAAGAATAGAATAAACTAGTAAAGAAATCAAGATAATTATTAAAGTTTGGATATTTAGCAACAATACTATTTTTTATAATATTATAGAATTCATTTTTTTGTTCAATATTAAAACTTTCATATTTACTTTTATTAGAGGATAGAATTTCGTAAGCAGTATGAATTTCAATAAATTTCTCAGCAGCATCAGGGCTTTTATTTTTATCAGGATGATATTTGAGAACATTTTTATGATAAGCTTTTTTTATTTCATCATCGGAATAATCTTTATTAGGGTCTAAACCAAGAATAACATAAGGATTTTTAGAATTATTCATAACAGAGCAATTTTATAAATTAATATAAATAAAATTTTAAGTTTGTTTTATAAATAAAAAATAGGATGAATATATAAGAGATGAATAACAAGTTCAATAACAATCTACTATCGAACTACAATCAATATAATCAGAATATGAATAATCAAAATAATAACCCATTATTACAAAATCCTCAACAAATGAATAACATGTATCAACAAATGATGCAAATGAAGAGAATGCAACAAGCGAATATAATGGCAAAAATGAATGAGATAGAAAGAATGAGAGGAAAAATTAAAGTGAATGATGACCAATTAAAGAAAGCGATTATTAAACCAATTGAAGTAGAGAAGACAGATTCAAGAGAGTTATTAGGAAAATATAGAGAAGTATCAAATAAATTAGAATCTGAATTAAAAGAACATTGGTCAAAAAGAACAAATCAACCTTATAAGAATATTTTAAAGAACGAAGATTATTCAAAGAACTTTAAAAAGAAGGAAGATTTAATTGTTCACAAAGTAACAAATTTAGATAAATTAGGATTAGAAGAAGATTACAACAAATACAACAAGAATATAGAAAAACACAATAATGAATTAAAGATTGTATATTCCCAGAACGAACAAATTAATCACAAGAAGAAGTTTGAGTATAACAATAAATATAAATATAGAGTTAAATATGACCCTAAGGATGGAAAAGAACTAAAAGAGGACAATATAGAATATTACAAGAAGGAACAACAAAAACTCGAGAAAGATAAAAAGAAGGTAGATGACATTATTGAAACATTAATGAACAGTGATTTATTGACAAAGGAAGAAAAAGAGGAATTAGGTCAAACATTGGAGATAGATGAAAAGGAGATAGATGATAAATTAAAAAGTTCTAAAACAAAAGAAGAATCAAGTGAAGAATCTAGTAGTAGTGATTCGGAAACAGAAAATAAGAATAATACTTCAGGTACAACAAAAAAACGAATTATAGTAAAAACAAAGACAAGAAAGATAGAACAATCACCAATAAATCCAGACCAGCAATTAATTGAGGATATAAAACAATCAGATGAAATATTAAAAGCTATGGGAGAAAATAATGATAATAAAGATGAAAATAATGAAAGAAATAAATATCTAGCAAGAAAAAAGAAAATAATAAGAGTATAATTGCAATAAAAAATATAAATAAAAATATATCAATAATATAAGAAATGCCAGCAGGTAGAACAAGTGGTTTCTCATCAGGTAGTCGCTCATCAGGTGGTTTTTCGTCAAGTAGTCGTTCTTCAAGAGGTTCTTACGGAAGTTCAAATAGAAGTTCAAATAGAAGTAGTTCACCATCATTTACACCATCATATTCATATTTACTTTATAGACGTGATGACAAAAAGGATAAGAAGAATGTAATAATTCCCCCACCCGCACCAATAATTCCCACACCGCCAACATTTTTTGATTCAATTAAACAAGGATTTGGATTTGGAGTAGGTTCATCAGTAGCACACAATATTTTTGATTCAAAGAAGGAAGTTGTAATTACAAATAAGACACAGCCAACAAATGATGTTTGTGACCAAATAATAAAAGAATATAATGAATGTCAAAAAAATTATTGTAGCACAGAAAAACTAGAATCAATACAAAAATTATATGAACAATGTAAAAAATAAAAATACGTTTTTAAAATAATATTTAAATAGAATATTATTTTAATTATAAACATGGATTCTGATAATTCAAATATAGATAAGGTAGAAGCAGATTCATCTCTAGATTTTATAAAAGAAATGTTAGGAGAAGTAAAAGAAGTTGAATCAGATACAACAATTGCTAATCAACAAACAAAAGAAAATATAATATTAGGAATAGATTTAGGTACAACAAATTCATGTGTATCAATATGGCGAAATAATAATTTAGAAATAATACCGGATGAGAATGGAAATAATACAATACCAAGTTATGTAGCATTTACAAAAACAAGCCGTTATGTAGGTCAAGAGGCAAAGAATCAGAAAGATTTAAATCCAAAGAATGTATTTTATGAAGTAAAAAGATTAATAGGAAGAAAGATAGATGATACATCAGTAAAGAATGATTTAGAATTTCTAACCTATGATATTGATGGAATGAAAGATGATGAAAATCCAGAAGAAGATGGAAACATTATAATAAATGGAGAATATGATAATTATACACCAGAAGAGATATCATCTATTATATTAACAAAATTAAAACAAATGGCACATAATTATTTGAAAAGAGAAATAAATGATGTTGTAATTACGGTTCCAGCATATTTTAATGATGCACAACGTCAAGCAACAAAAGATGCAGCAATAATTGCAGGATTAAATTGTGTTAGAATTATAAATGAACCAACAGCAGCAGCCTTAGCATATGGGTTATTAGATAAGTCTATTTATAAAAAAACACAAAAAGAGAAAAAAGAAATGAATATCTTAGTCTATGATTTAGGTGGTGGTACATTAGATTGTAGTTTATTATCAATTTATGATGGTATATTTGAGGTAAAGGCATCAGTAGGTAATACACATTTAGGAGGTGCTGATTTTGACAATAGAATAATGAGTTATGCAATTTCACAATTCAAGAGACAGAACAAGTATGAGAAATTAGGTGAAGTATCTAGTATGTCATTACAAAAACTGAGAAAATCATGTGAAAATACAAAGAAATTATTATCAGTATCATTAAAGACGAATATTATAGTAAAAGATTTCTATGACAATAAAGATTTAATAGTTCAATTAACACAAAATAAATTAATAGAAATTTGTAGAGATTTATTAATTTTATGTATGAAACCATTAGAAGATGTATTAGAATCAGGAGAAGTAAACAAAGAAGACATAGATGAGATTATTTTAGTAGGAGGTATGACAAGAATGCCAATAATACGTAATAATGTGAAAACTTTTTTTAACAAAGAACCAAATTGTTCATTAAATCCAGATGAGGTAGTATCTACCGGCGCCGCGATACAGGCGTATATACTAGCAAATAAAAGCGATCCATTTTCAGAAAATATAACATTGCTTGACATCACGCCATTATCTATCGGCGTGGAAATCATAGGTGGACTCATGAATACATTAATTCCAAGAAATACAGTATTACCAGTAACAAAGAAAAGAAAATATACAACAGATTCGGATTATGTCGAAGCTGTAACAATAAAAATATACGAAGGTGAAAGAAAGATGACAAAAGATAATTTCTTAGTTGGTGAATTTGAATTAGAGGGATTAGAAAAACTCCCCCGAGGTATGCATGAGATAGAGATTATATTTAGAATAGATATAAATGGTATTATAACAGTAACAGCGGAATCTTTAACAAAATATGAGAAAGAGAAAGAAATTATTAAAAAAACAATTACGATTGCAGGAAATAAAGGAAGATTACGACCACATCAAATTAAGAAATTAGTAGAAGAAGCCCAACAGTATGAACTAAAAGATAAGATAGAAAGACAAAAGAAACAATTATATTATGAAATAGATGAGATATGTTCGAATATAAACATAAACATACAAAACAATGAATTTAAGTTATCAGAACAAAATAAAGTAAAAATACAAGAAGAAATAAATAATTCGATTAAATGGTTAAAAGAGAAGAAATACAATGAAAGAGAGGAAGGAGAATATAAGGAATTATTAGAGAAACTAAAGAAACAATTTGGTACATTAATATTGAAGTATAACAAGGATAATGAGAAGTTTAAGGAATCAGGTGATACAAAAACAAATATACAAAGCACAACAGTATATGGTAACGAAGAGGATGAAATAGATGAAATAGTATTAGAGAAAATAGAAGAAGAAGACATGGGTATAACAACAATGGAAGAAGAGGAAAAGAAAGAGATAAAAGAATTAAGAAGAAACTTAATAGAAATGTGTCAGAGTATATTTGAGATATTTAACAGTACTAATATCAACATAACAAAAGAGGAAATAAAAGAGATGAAAGAATCAATAGACGATACATTATTATGGGTTCATATACAAACAAAACCGAATAAGACAGAGTTTAAGATAAAGATAGATGAAATAAATGAATCATGTAACAAGATATTAGAGAAATATAGTAATAATATATTTAAGGAAGAAATAAAAACAGGTGAAGAAGAATTAGAACAATTATGTTTAACAATTAAAACATCAATCGAATGTAACATGATACCAATAAAAGATGAATCAAAATTAAAAGAATTATCGAATATAATAGATAAGGAAATAGAATGGATTTGTATAAATAGAGTAGATGAAATTATACAACCAGAAGAGGAATATAAGAAGAGAATAGAAAGTATTAATGAAATATGTAAACAACTATATGAGAGTGTAATAGGAATAAACTTAGGTAATATTCAAAATACGAATATAAATATTCAAAATACGGCAAATGAAGAGGATGAGTATGAAGGAACTAATATTATGGATTTAATAGGGAATAATTGATTAAAGAAAATATAAATAATTAATATATTTATTTATATATATTGATATAAAATGTTAAGTGAAGATTATGATAATGTAAAAACAGATATTATAAATAATACTGATAAGATTGTCCCAAATTTAAATGAAAACAAGGATGTATTTGTAAAAAGTGATAGAAAGACAGAATTATCAGATATAAATAAAACACAACAATTAACAAACAATACAGAAAAAAAAGAAATACCAGATACACGTAACCAAACACCATTTTCACAAAATGAGAATAATACTCAATTAACAGATAAGGGAATACCAGAAAAAGAAGTTAATATTCCACAAAATAAAGAAGTATTTGGGGCACCAGAAATAAAAAAATCATTAGAGTATGAAGAAAATAGAATTAAGATTAACCGTTATGAAGGTATGGATGATGATAATATACTGGTAAAATATGATATAATGTTAAATAAATTTACATTTTATGATAGACGTAATTACATGATAGGTTCATTTACAATAAATCAATTAATGAAATATATAGGTAATAAGATAGACCATAGATTTATGGAATCAGTATCAAGTGATTTATCAGAAGAAATAATAACAAGAATGGTATTAAAAGCGACCTATGACCAAGAAATAAATGATATGACTATAACATTAATGAATTATATGACATCACCGTTTATGGGTTCTATAGATACATTAATAAAATTAAACAATGGTATAAGTGAATATGAGAAATGTTATTTAGAAAATGAATTAATGCATATAATGGATGAAAAGAAAAGAAAGAAAATAAGAAAATTAATAAAAAGATTTATATATCAATTAATAACCTATACATTAAACATAATAGCGACAATGACAAAGGAGATGAAATATATGAATACAAATGAAACATTAAAACAAGATTTATTAAAATATAGTGTAGGATTAAGCATAAGATTATCAAAATCAGTAAAGAATGAAATTGAGGATAGAATGAAAGGATTTAGTGATTTAGAGAATAGTATGAGAAAATTAGTTGATATAAAGAATACATTAGAACATAAAATAGATAAATTACATGATGATATGAAAAAACAGAATCAAGGTATAGAAGATTTGATAGTTGTAATGAAAAAGAATAATCAATCAGGAGGAGCAGAAACAACTGAAGAATCAACGAATGATACACAAAGTAAAACAGAATCAGAAAGTAGTGGAAGTAATGAAAGAAATATAAAAGAGAAGATAATATCAATTGATACAGAATCTAATTCTGAATCAGAGTCAGAAACAGAAGGAACTGCAGAGACGGAAGAATCAAATAATAGTGATGAAAAAACAGAAAGTGAAAAGACGGAATCATCTGATAAATCAACTGAAACTGAAGAAAAAGAGGAAAAGAAAAAACAGAAAGGAGGTAAGAATAAAAAGAGAACTATTAGTGAAATCATAAGTAGTAATTTTAGTAGCGAATCAGGCAATGGATATGAATCGGAAGGAGGAAGTCCAATGGAAGGATTAACAAGTTATGAACCCACAAGTCAATCAGAAGTAAGTGGAATATATTAGATAACATTTTTATAAATAAAAAATAATTATATAAAACCAATATAATTATGAATAGGGAGTATTTAGAGAAGAATATTTTAAATATAAATAAAGAGAATATAAATGGATATTCAGAATTAGTAAAGAAGAATGAGAAATGTATTGAAGAATTATATAATAAAATAATGAGAAAAAAAAGAGAATTAGAATATTTAGAAAAGTTTTTAAAAGAATCAGATAATAATATGAAAGAAATAATTTTAAATACTATGACAATTGGTATGCAATATTCAGAATCTTCTGTTAAAGATAAATTTAATTTATAAAATTATCCTTTTCGAATAATTTTATTTATTTATAAGACATTAATATTTATTTTTTTACTTTTATTATTTATTTTACTTCTTTTACTTCTTCTTTGCAACAGTGGTCTTTGCAGCCTTAGCAGGAGTTGCAACAACTTCTTCCTTCTTTTCAGAAGTCTTCTTTGCAGGTGCCTTAGTTTCAGTCTTGACTGGTGCAGCAGGTTCAACCTTGGTTTCAGCCTTCTTTGCAACTGGCTTCTTTTCAGCTACCTTCTTAGTATCAGTCTTCTTGGTAGTTGCCTTCTTAGTTGCTGGCTTCTTGGTGGCGGTCTTCTTAGTGGCAGCCTTCTTGGTAGTAGCCTTCTTTGCAGGCTTTACCTTTTGGGTTTGTCCCTTGACCTTGGTAATCTTGTTCTTAAACTTATATTCAATAACTTTAGTAGTGGTGGTTCCATCAGCATTCTTAGACTTAATGTTGACAGTGATTGGCTTTTCGAGTTCAACACGCTTACCAATGTATTGAGAAATCTTGTGTGCACGACCACGGGTGCATTCAACCATACTGAATGGGATTTCTACAGTAACATCCTTCTTGGCAGCAGCCTTTTCACGAAGAATAGAGGTGAGAGCCTTACTTGCAGCCTTCTTGCAAGCAGCTGGCTTATAACCACTGAAACGACCGAAAGTTTCACCTTCATATACACACTTGAAGTAACGAACCTTACGTTCTTCAACAGCACCACCTTCCTTGGCAGTAGCCTTTGGTGCAGTCTTCTTGGCAGGAGTCTTGGAAGCAGCCTTGGTTTCAGTCTTAGCTGCAGCCTTTACAGGTGCAGTCTTGACAGGTTCAACTTTTTCAACTTTGGCAGGGGCAGCGACGGTCTTTTTTTCAGAAGCGACTTTTGCATTTTCAGCAGGAACAGTTTTTGTGTTCTTTGGCATTATATTAATAATTTATATTTATAGTTTTTTTTTTAAGTAGAAACACACGCATAAATTTTTTTTTATTTATTTTTTTTATATATAAAACAGCAAAACCACATTTTTATCACATTTAATATTAGTTTACTGTATTACTTTTTAACAATTAATAAAAAAAAGGTGAGAAGACAAATAAAAATAAAAAACAAAAAATAAAAAACAAAAAATAAAAAATATATAAAATCAAAATAATTATTTTTTATATAAACAATAATTAATGGTAGAAATTAACTTAGCAGAATTTTTAGTAAGCTATATGCAATATGAATATACAAGATATTCAAAACTAATATCAAGTCTATCACAACATATAGATAGATGTAATGAAGAATTTATCATAGACAACACAGAAAGAAATAGTCTATTAAAACAAATAAATGAAATTATAAAACGAATGAACAATATATACAATGAAAGAATAAGAAAATTAGAAAATGAAGAAAATGATGAAGCTGTTTTATCTCTAGATAAAATAATTAACGATGAGGTAACAGAAAGAACTTTAATCAAACAAACAAAATCAAAAAAAGGCTCACAAAAATCACAACAAAAAAATCAAGAAAAAACAATTAATGATTATTTTAATGTAATAAAAAATACAAATGAAGAGGATTTAATGGAAATATTAAATATTAATAAATGCTATAAAATAGACCTATATAATGATTTATACAATAAAGACTTTGATGAAATAAAGAATAAATTAGTAACAATAGTCACAAAAGTCGGTATGAATAACATTAATAATGTATTTGATTTAGTAATAGGACCATGTTATGAAAAAATAATAAGAAATGAGTTAGATGAATTAGAAAAATATGAAGTAATTAAATCGAATGTAATACCACTAAGAATCCAAGTTAATAAAATAGTAAAAGAAAATCAAAATAAGAAAAAACAGAAATTGAGTAATACATTAAAATTGAAATCAGAAGAAACAATTGTAATAGATATTGAAGAAAAGAATGTAAAAGATATGAAGGAAGGAGATGTAGAATTAGTAATAGATGAATTAATAAGAATAAAATTCAAGATAGAATCAATAAACAAAGAGATTGTAATTGAAGGATATATTAAGAATGATTCTATTAATACAAATGTAAGAACATCACAAATCAGTAATAATTTTATTTATAACAAGAAAAAGGAATTAGAAGACACCGTTTTATCTACAAACGGGATGGGAAATTTTAAGAAAATTTCCGATAAAATAGATAATCAAAAGAATATCAATGATGAATTTAAACAAGGTTATATTAAGAATATGAAATTAGTAGAAATATTAGGATACAATCAAGTAACAATTCAAAAGAAGATAGAAACGGAGTATGAGAAATATTTAAAATACACAAAAATGACATTTAAGAATCTAATGAATGAATTCAACAAAGAAACAAATAATAATATTAAGAATATGTATAATATAATTAAGCTATTATTATTAGGTAATGACGATTCAATTAACATAGCAGGATTATTATATGGATTAACAAAAGACAAGAAATTTTTAAATACTATGGTATCAGAAATTATATATAAAAATTTACCATATAATTCTCAAATAAAATTAAGAAAATCATCGGTAACAATTAAATCTGAATTAGAAAAAATCAAATCATTAGTATCAGACGATGTTGATTTAAAAAAACAAATAATAGCGTGTAAGAATATGCCAGCACAATTTAAGAAAGTAGCAATGGAAAAGATAGATGAAATGAAATCAGGTTCAAGTGAATATTACAAACAATACACATATGTAAATGTTTTAATAAATTATCCATGGGCAACAGAACAAGATACAAGTATATTTAGCGAACTATCAAAAGACCTATCAAAGAGTTGTGAGTATTTAAATACAACAAAAGTAAAATTAGATGAGAAAGTATTTGGACATGATGAATGTAAAGAAGCTATTCAAGAATTAATTGGTAAATGGATTACAAACCCAAATAGTATTGGTAAAGCAATTGGTCTATATGGACCACCAGGTGTAGGTAAGACATTAATAGCAAAAGGATTAGGTGAAGCATTAGATATACCATTTGCACAAATTAATTTAGGAGGATTAGAAGATGGATGTGTATTAAGTGGTCACTCTTATACTTATAGTGCGGCTCAACCAGGTTTAATTGTAAGAAAAATGGTGGAAGCAGGTAATAGTAGATGCATTATATTTTTTGATGAATTAGACAAAGCGTGTGCAAAACATGGTATTAATGAAATTTTCAATGTATTAATACACACAACAGACCCTAATACAAACAAACATTTCAATGACAAATTTTTCCAAGAAGTAACATTTCCTTTAGACAAGGTATTATTTGTATTTTCATATAACGATACAAGTAAGGTAGATAAAATTTTACTAGACCGTATGGATAAAATAGAAGTCAAACCATATAGTATCGCAGATAAATTAAAGATAGTAAAGAACTTTATGTTAAAAGAAATTAGTGAAGGAATAGGACTAGAATATAATAGTGTTCAATTTAAAGATGAGGATATTGAATATATAATAGAGAATTTTACATTTGAGGCAGGTGTAAGAGAATTAAAGAGAAAGTTTGAATCAATGTTTTTAAAACTAAACTTAGATAGAATATACAAAAGAGATGTATTTGCTGATAAAGATAATTTTAGTAAAGATAATCCAATAATTTTAACAAGAGAACAGATAGATAAATATTTAAATAAACCAAATCTAAATATTAAGAAAATCCATAATAACTCACATGTTGGTATAATTAACGGTTTATATGCTACAACAAGTGGTTCAGGAGGTATAATACCAATATTAATCTATGAAAACCATACAGGAACGAAGGGTAAATTCGAATTATTAACAACCGGAAGCCAAGGTGATGTAATGAAGGAATCAGTAAGATTTGCATATACAACAGCAATGGAATTATTAAAAGACGAATACAAGAAGAAATTCCTAAAAGAATATCCTTATGGATTACACATTCATACACCAGATGGAGCAACACCAAAAGACGGACCATCAGCAGGAAGTGCATTTACAACAGCATTTATATCAAGAATCTTAGGAAAGAAGATAAGAAATGATATAGCAATGACAGGTGAGATAGATATGAATGGTAGAATATCAGAGATAGGAGGATTACAATACAAACTAAATGGAGCAAAGAAAGCTGGAATTAAATTAGTATTTATACCAAAAGAGAATGAGAAAGATTTCATAAAGATTAAGAAATCAGATGAAAAACTACTAACTGATGGTTTTGAAGTTATTATGGTAGAACACATATCTGAAATTATTAATAAAGCCCTTGTAGAAGAGGATGGAAGTAATATAATGCCAAATAAATATTTAAAATAATTTGATTATCTAATGCTTTTTTTAATTTAAAAAAATTGAAAAAATAAATTAATTATAAATCTTATTAAAATTAACAAACCAACTTTTCAATTAATTACGGTATTTTACGCAAATTCAAAAATGGTCTTCAGCGAACGTATCCTTGATGCACTTTTCAAGGCTATCGAAGGAGATAAGGATAGTACTGTGTTCGATATTGGGTTTCATTTCGGGAAGGAAGTATTCTTTGCTGTTAATGGGGAAAAGGGTACCGCGTATGATTACGCAAATAAGTATCCGGATTCCTTATGTATGGATGTAATGGTTCGAATTTGTGAAGAGAACGAAGACAAGCCAGCTCGTACCGAGAAAGAGATTAAGTTGGCGGAAGAAATGTATTTCATGGATGCATACAATACGAAAGAGGAAGTATGTATCCAGGGAGTGTGCGAACCATTTTGTCCAGTCCACGCGCAAACCGAATCGTGGATTAAGTTTAATAACGGTGGATGGTAGGTACTTTATGTACATTAACGCGATTACATGTTTTTTGTGATTCTTATTTGTGATTTTTTTATTTTAGGTGTGATTTTATTTTTTGTATTTATTCAAACAAAATAAATATAACTGTGTTAAATAATAAAAATAAAAAAGAATATAAATAATAATGAACATGGCAGAAGAAGTAAAAGAAATGAGTCAAATTAAGAATTGGTATATCTTACGAGGTATGTTATGTGGTGATATGAAACAAGCAGATAATATATATAAATATTATGAATTAAAAATTATTAAATATGATGACAAAACAAAATATTGTATAGGAGTAGACCAAAAAGGCAAATATAAATTTAAGTTAGAAAATACAAACATAGATACATATTTTAAGAATAAAGTAACAGACTTTACAGAGAAATTAAAGAAATTATAATTTTAAATTTTTTATGATAATTAAAATATATATTTTTAATTATAAAATAAATAATTAAGCCTTGATATTATATTTTTGGTAATATAATAGTTTTTGTTCATCACTATCGAAGATACAAGAAGTATCAAGTTTTAATTTAAGACATCTTCTGATAAGTTCTTCAGAAATATCTTGATTATTATTATTTTGTTCAGTTAATTTTTTTTCAGTTTTAGTATCGCTTATAATAATGTCTTTATATTCACTTATTTTTTTTAATGTTTTAATAATAGTAATCTCACTGACACCAAATTTTTGGCATAAAGACTTACGATTAAATTGTTCATTTTCCATGTTATTCGCTTCTAACATAATAATTAGACTAGCAATAGCAATCGAATATGGAGTATGAACTGAAGCAACATTAAGTTTTTTAATATTTTTAGCAATTTTAATAGTTTGGTCAATAAACTGTTGTTTAAGCTTTAATTCTTTACAGAATCGAGAGACAAAATCTTCCGGCTTACTAGTTCCAGTATTAACTTCAATTAGCTTCATATCAATAACTTTTTGTAAATTTTTACAGCCTTTAGTCATACATGTATATTTAATATTGAATAAATCAGCAATTTCTTTAGGACTACGTGTCATACCTTTTCTTTTACAAGCAAAGAAAACACAAGCCGCAATAAGACTTTTACGATTATCACCACGAATAATCATAGTTCGTCCATCAATATGTTTAGATTCACTAATATTTTTATACATAATTTTAGCATCGTCTTCAATACATTTAAGAATTTTATATTGTGCACATTTACTTTGTATTTCTTTAAAAACAGTATTTAGACTTCTTTCTTTATAAGGCATAGCACTCCAGTTATGAATAATTTTTAATCTGCTTTTCCATGCTCCTCCACTAATAGTAGTTCCTAAAGATGATTGTGGAAGTAGTTGATTTGTTACCACAGAACATCTTATCTTATCACCCTTATCATCATCATAATTGCGCCATTCAGCACATGAATCAAAAATATTTTCTAATACTTGTCCACAATTGGTGCAAACAATTGTTCCTTGGTCAGTATCTTCAATTATATTGTCTTTATTTTTACAATTAGAACATTCTTTAATGGGAGCAAAATTATATTTGGTTTGGTTATTGACTTTGGGTTTAATATCATCAGATTCAAAGTCAATATCCTTAAATAGATTTCTCAATTCAATGAGATTATTACTATGTGAATACATTATTAAAGTATATAAAGAAAATATCTCTTTAAGTATTTTAAATTCAATTATTTTCATATAAATTCAACTTTTAAAGGGATTATGGTTTAAAAATAATTTTATTAAAAATTGAAATAATTACATATAATTAATTGAATATAAATAATAAAATATAAAAGATGGAAGTACTACAAGAATCGAATAATTTTTATAACAAACATGCAGATGAGTTTTCTAGCAGTCGATTTAGAATATGGAAACATGTAAGAGAATTTTTAGATAATCTACCACCAAAAACAAAAGTATTAGAAATAGGATGTGGAAATGGTAAAAATATGAGATATAGAAATGATTTAGACTTTTATGGAATTGATAGTTCAGAAGTTTTAGTAGATATTTGTAATAAGAAAGGATTAAATGTAATTCATGGAGATGCACGAAAATTACCATATGAAGATAATTCATTTGATGCAATAATTATGATTGCAGTAATACATCATATCAATCCGGACGAACATAATTTAATATTAAATGAAATAGAAAGAATATTAAAGCCTGTTGGAAAATGTTTAATAACAAATTGGGCAGTTGAACAACCATCTGATGCAAAAAGAGATTTTGTTGCAGGTTTAAATTATGTAAAATGGAAAGGGAAAGAAAGTGAACCATTACCATATTGGATTATGGATGAAAATATGACAAAAGAATTTAAATTTAAACTACCACCGAAATTAGAATGTTATAATATCACATGGGATGTAGGAAATTGGGAATTTTGGCTTAATAAAATTTGATAAAAATATTACTTAGGTAATAATTTATTTATTATATACAATATGGATTCTTGGATAGAATATTACAAAACAAAAGATTTTAAATTTGTTGATTCTGATATACATAAAAAATGGAGAAGTGAATTATTTGAAAAACTATTTGAGGAAGAAAAAGAAAGTTTTGAAAAATTAGAAAAATTATTTAAATTATGCGTAGATAATAATAAAGAGGTGTATCCTTATCCTGAACAACTATTCAATACATTTAATAAATGTCTACCAAAGAAAGTAAAAGTTGTAATAATTGGACAAGACCCATATTTATCATCATATATTTTATTTGAAGAAAAAGTTCCGGAAGCAATGGGTATGGCTTTTTCAGTTCAGGAGGGAATACAGATACCATCATCATTAAAGAATATTTTTAAGAATTTAAAGAAATTTAAACATATTGATGAAATACCAAAATCAGGAGATTTAACATCATGGAATAAACAAGGTGTATTATTATTGAATACAGCTTTAACATTACAAGAAGGAATAAAACTAAGTCATGCAAAACATTGGAAAAATATTACAGATAAAATAATTAAACATTTATCAGATAATTATGATAATTTAATTTTTGTGACATGGGGACGCCCAGCATATGAGAAGACAGAATTAGTAGATACTACAAAACATCATATTATAGCATCATCGCATCCATCCGGATTATCATGTAATAAACCAATGGGAGAATTTCCACCATTTGAGAATCAAGACCATTTTGGATTAATAAATAAAAAACTAAAAGAATTAGATAAAGAAGAAATAAATTGGAATTTATAAACTACTTAAAATACCAAAAATATAATAAATTATTAAAATAGAATGTTAAAGATACTATTTATATTTTTAGCAAGTTATTTTGTAGACATGAGAATAATATTTTTAGGAATGACATTATTAAATTTAATAATAGATGGATTTAATTACAAAACGATTACAAATGTAATGAATATGATTTTTGTTTATATTTTTGGAGTGAAGACATTAATTATTTCTTTATTTTATAGTATTATAATGGCATTTATTACATCATCATATGATTTTATGTTTAGTCCAGAAAACAAAATGATTAATTCATATATTGATGATAAAATTAACACAATTTTTGATATTAAGAAAGCGAGAGAAAATTACAAAACAATAAATAAGTCATATAAGGACTATGTAAATAATATGTGTAAAGAATTATTTAATTATGAACCCTATAAACCAAGTGTATTTAATATGAATAATATGATGGATATGAATAAGATGTTAGATGATGAATTAGATAAATTTTTAAATAAAAAAGACAATGATAAACTATTAGATGAGTTTGATAATATGTATTTACCGAAAAATAAGAAAGGGAATAAACAAATGACAGAATTAATGTTAGATGATTTATTTAAAGGGTTTGATATGAATAATATTACTAACTTTACGAATTCACAAAGGGGGGCAATTGGAAAGAAACCAATAACAAACGAACAAATGGAAAAGAATTTCAACGAGATGATGAATATGTTTGGAATTAAACTTTAAGATAGTATATTATAAAAAAATTATAATATATTTAAAAATTAATATTTCTTTAATCTTTCAATACTTTTTTCAACAAAGGAAGGATTATAAGATTCAACAATAAGACCACCATCAGTAATAATAGAATCATTAATATCGAATAATTCAATATGATAATAATTAATCATTTGTTTGTATTCTTTCATAATAATTTTATTACGAATGTATTCGGGAAATTCGATAGGAGCAACCCAAGAATTACCTACTAAGATTTTATGTGCTTGTGATATATAAACATTTTTGGATGGATAGTTTTTAGAGAAGAAATTAGATGGAATACATACTGGTAAGTTTTGGTATTTAGGCAATGCAGTAGTTTTATGTATATTTTTAATCTTTACTAATTTATTATCATGAGTAATAATTACGTCATCAGAAGTAATATTTTCAACTTCAATATATCCTCTTTTAGTTAAAACCTTTTGTCCTTCTAAGAAACAGGTGATAAGGATAGGTAATAGATTTTCAGGGTCAACATCGACAGGATATGTTTGAATAAAAGGTAATAGAACACTACTTGGGTCTTGAATAGGAATGAAAGAATTACCTTCTTGGAAAACTTGATAATAATTTATATCATCATTATAATTACTTTGTGCATAAATAATATATCTACCAGTTACATCATCAGGAGTTCTATAATAATCATATTTACCAACTTCAATAGGTGTTAGATTAGTTGGATTTATAATTTGAGGGTTATAAACATTATCAAAAGGAATATCTAAATAAAACAATGTGTGTGCCTTAGAACTATTTTCTAAATCTAAATATTTTATGCTATTACTACTAATTCGATGATATTGGTTATCATACATTTTAATATAGTTTTTACTATATATTCTATAATAAGAGTGTGCACCAAAGAAAACATCATCATTATTATTAGAATACATTTCAAGAGGATACCAAACAGGAGGACCAAATTTGGCTACAACAATCATATCTTGAATACCGATAGTTCCAGAATGAGTTCCTCCAGGAACAACACCTTCAGTTAAGTAAGTAACATAAATATTTGATTTTTCATCAGTGTGAACAGTTGGGAAATAATCATATTGAGGAGTATTAAAATAATTTTGTGTTGCCCATAATAATTGACCATTATAATTAAATTTAAGAACAACTATATCATAGTTTCCATAATATGTGCCTCCTAAAATATTAGAATCAACAGTATAAGTAACTATAATATTATCATCACCATCAATACTCATAAAATTTTGGAAAGGAGCTGCAAAATTGTAAGTATTAATTAAATTTTGATTATAATATTGTTCTTGTTTAACCCATTGTAAGTTACCATCATTATTTAATTTAAATAGGACAATATTATTAATTGTATTTCCATTATTTTGACCTTCAATAACTCCAACAGTTTGATAAGCTACAATTATATTATCTTCTGAATCAATACGTAATGTGCTAAACCAATCATCTAATGGCGGACCAGTAGAATGAACAGTATTAAAACTTAAATCTTGCTTAGCCCAAATTTTGTTACCATTACTATCTAATTTCACTACAACTATATCAAAACCACCATTAGTAAATCCTCCTGGTATTAAATTATTAATGTTTGTGTAAGAGAAGAATATATTATTACTACTATCAACTTGAACAGATGGCATTCTTTGATTACCAATAGAATTCCAACTTGGATCTTCAACAACAAAAATTAAGCTACCGTTAGTTTTATTAAGTTTAAGAACAGCTAAATCATATTCAGAAGGACTACCTAATTTAGTTCCTCCACCTATTTTACCAAATGTTTGATATACAACAACTGGGTTTTCATTTCTGTCAAGTGTAATAGATGTTACTAGTTCACGAGTTGAACTATTAAATTGTGGATTTTGTTTTGCCCAAACTAAATTACCACATAAATCAAGTTTAATAACAACTAAATCATATCCTCCAATATTAGTTCCACCTGTTATTCTACCAGTTGTAGTATAAGAAACATAAACATTTTCGCTATTATCAACAACTATTTGTGAATAAAGAGCAGTAGAATTAGAACCAAATGTTGGATTTTGAGCAGTCCATGCAACTTTTCCAAATTTATCTAATTTAGCAAGAGTTAAGTTAGCATCTCCGATTCTTGCGGTACCACCTGGAATTTGTCCATCAGTTGAATATGTAATATATATATTATCATTTTTTACATAACCTTGTTGATAATATTGATATTCTGGTGTATTTATTAAAGGACTTTCAACAATCCATTTAAGATGATAATCTTCAGGTTGTGGTAAGTCTAAGTAAAAAGTAGTTAAGTTAGAATTATTAATATCTGTTTCAACAGTTGAGATATACATATTATTTTTATCATTATACAAAAATAAAGGAACAATATCAGGACCATTATATTGGAACATTTGATAAAATTTACCAGAATAAATATTTTGTGCATAGATGGCAAAATTTCGATTAATATCCGGAATTGTTTTAAAGAAAGTGTATCTATTAAAATTAACTAATTGTTCAATATCTGGTGATATATATGTTAATCCAGTTGGATATGATATTTCACTACTAATTTCTAGTGTATTATTTAATGAACTAGTTTGTAATTCATAATAGTTGGTAGAAGTAGAATTTAATTTATAATAATAGTTATTAAAATTTAGATAAGTGAAACTTGAATCAAAATAATAATTATAACCACCAAAACATACTTGAACATTTGTAGGTTTAACTTTTACATCATTTGCATAAATACTATTCAATTTACCAACAATAATATCATTGCTACCTACACTAGCAGGAATACCACCTACACGACCATCTGCATGGAAAGTAAAGAATAAGTTACCACTATAATCAACAGTTAGATTTGGTGCATTAGTAATATTTGTGTTTGAAATACTTAATCTATCATTTAGCCATAAGAAATTACCACAAGCATCATATTTAGCGAGTTGTAAATAGAAAGAGGTGAAAAGTAAATAAATATCATTTTTATCATCCGTAAAAACAAAAGGATTTTCTTGTGTGCTATTATTATTTATATCAGTAGTTTGTTTTATCCAAATACGATTACCATCAGAGTCTAATTTTAATAAAGCAATATCACCAGAACCACTATTTACTTGTCCTGGAGTTTGTCCAAATGTTTGATATGCAACAACAATATTATTGCTATAATCTGCACTCACAGAAGGATAAAATTCATTAGCAGAAGTGTTAAAAGTTGGATTTTGTTTAGCCCATAATAAGTTTCCTGCAGTATCAAATTTCATTATTATAATATCTTCTGCACCAGCACCAGTTCCACTGGGAATAACACCACCACCAGACCAAAATGCAATAATTGGATTATTATTTTTGTCAAGAGATATAGTTGGATTGAAATCAAAAGCAGAAGTGTTCCATTGTGAAGTTTGTTTTTCCCAAAGTTTAGTACCAGTTGAACTGAGTTTACCAACAATTACATCAAAATTTCCAAATTTAGTACCACCTGTAATTTGACCATCACCGTGATAAGTAAAATAAATACTATTATCTGATGCAATTGCGATACGTGGGTCATAATCACCAATTGTTGTATTATATGTAGGATTTTGAATTACCCATAAAAGATTACCATTATTATCTAATTTAACAAATACTATATCACCACTTGTTCCAATACCACCAGCACCAATAAAAGTACCACCAACAACTTGACCACCACTATGATAAGCAAAAATAATATTATTTGTACTATCTAGTTTAATAGAGGGTGATTCGTCCCATTGATTTGTATTCCATGCAGGATTTTGTTTAACCCAAACTAGATTACCATTTTTATCTAATTTAGCAATTGCAATATCATTATTACCTTTATTTGTTCCACCAGGAACAGTTCCAGATGTTCTAAAAGCAATATATGTATTACCATCTGAATCAGCAACAATACTAGGTTGAGTATCACTCCCAACAGTATTATAAGAATTACTTTGTCTAATCCATTCTAGTTTAAAATTTTGCATTATATATATAATAATATATAATATTTATTTATCATTAAAAAACTATATAAAAAATTGATTTTATAATATAAACTATATATATACCAATGAATATAGAGACAATGCAGGACGGTGGTAAAAAAAAATCTAACGATATCGTTAAGCTCAAGCGTGAGCCTACTGATACTAAAGTGTCAAAAAATGAAGAAAAAATAAATGATTTGTCGTTAGATGATATTTTTAAGTTCATGGATTTGTATTTTAATCGATATGGTATTTTATACAGTCACTTATATAATTCATATAATAAGTTTTTAGACGAGGATGTTAAAAACTTTCTAGAAACTGGAGACCATACATTTTATGAAAAGATTACAAAAGACAAAGTAATAAAATATAAATTTAAATATGAAAATGTGAGTATTAAAGAACCAACATTAGAAAATGAATCAGAACCAATGTTTCCATCAGATGCTCGTAACCGTAACTTAACATACAGTGCACGAATTCTAGCAAAAGTAACACAAATTCAAGAAGTAACAGATATTGTAACAGATGAAAAGAAAGAAAAAGTAATTGGACAAATTGAAGACAATGTACCACTTGCAAGTATACCAGTAATGGTTCGTTCTAAATTCTGTTCTTTGAATATCCACAAAGGATATGATAAGTCAGAATGTGAATATGACCCTGGTGGTTATTTCATTGTAAATGGTTCTGAAAAAGTAATTATTTCGCAAGACAGAATGTGTGATAATAAACCATTAGTCTTTTTAAAGAAGGATGGTGGTATGGAATTTTTCACTGCACAAGTGAATTCACGTTCTTATAAACCACATGGTATTACACAAATCTTATCTTTAAAATTAAAGAAAGATAGTGATATTTTAATTCGTGTTCCAATTCTAAATGAAGTATCAGTCTATGTATTATTTCGTGCATTAGGTATTGAAACAGATAAAGACATTATTAATTATATTGTATATGATGAGAATGATTATGAAATGATTGACAAAGTTAGAAATGGATTAGAATTTTGTAAAAATGACAAAGGACAAAAAATCAGAAAACAACAAGATGCAATTGATTTCTTAGTAGGTAAACTACGTGTTCTAAAGAAATATACAGACAATGACCCTGATATTAAAATTAAACAAAGAAGATTACATTTAACAAGTCTATTAGAAAATAATTTCCTACCACATATGGAAGGACAAGGATTAATGGAAAAAGCATATTATCTAGGTCATGTTATTCACAAACTACTAAATGTTGCATTAGGTCGTGTACAAACAGACGACCGTGATTCATATGTAAATAAAAGAGTTGATTTAGCAGGTGATTTAATTATGGAACTATTTAAACAATATTATCGCAAGATGATGAATGATTGTAATAAATTTTTCAAGAAGAGAAATACATCAGATGAAGAACCACTAAATATTATTAACCAAATTAAGCCAAATACAATTGAACAAGGTATTAAAGGTTCATTATCAACAGGTGCATGGCCTAGACGTAAGGGTGTTGCGCAAGTATTACAACGTATTACATATGTTCAAACTATTTGTTTCCTACGTCGTATTGATGCGCCAGGTGGCGATGCTTCATCAAGTAAATTAACTGGTCCACGTCAATTACATCCATCATCAGTAGGTTTATTATGCCCGGTATCTACTCCAGAACACGCTAAGGTAGGTCTAACAAAACATTTAGGATTAATTAGTAGTATATCAGTAATGCAAACAGGACAAACATCAATTGTGAAAACATATTTGAAAAGAAAAGTGATGAATGTTGGAGATGTTCCATCAAAGAAAATTAAGGATATGACAAAAGTATTTCTAAACGGTGAATGGTTAGGTGTAACAAACGAACCATTTAAACTAGAGGAAGAAGTAAGAGAAAAGAAATTAAAAGGTATCTTTGACCAGTTTATGAGTATTATAAATGATATTTCAGAAAAAGAAATTCGTATTTATACGGATTCAGGTCGTGTATATAAACCAGTAATGAGAGTTGAAGAAAATAAACTATTACTTACAAAAGACGATATTAAAACAATTTCATTAAATAAGTCAGATAAAGACAAGAAAATTACATCATGGGAAGAATTTATTATTAAGAACCCAGATAAAGTAGAATATATTGATATGGAAGAAAGTCCATTTACATATATTGCAAACAATATTGAAACATTAGAAAATGAAAGAAATAAAATGAAAGAAAGTATTAGTAAAGTAAAAAATATCAAAGTAGAAAAGAAATATGAAGATGCATTAACTGAAAGTTATATGTATCGTGCAAATGTACAGAACAGATATGATGAATATTTATTCAATAAATATAGTCATTGTGAATTTCATCCATCATTCTTATTAAGTGAAATTTCAACAAACGTACCATTTTGTAATCATAATGCAGGTGCACGTAACATTTTCAACTATGCACAAAGTCGTCAGGCTATGGGTATTTATATTTCAAATTATCGTGATAGATTAGATATTTCTTATATCTTATTCCATCCACAAAAACCATTGCTAGCAACAAGAACTAGTAAATACAATTATACCGATGTAATGGCATCCGGCGAAAATGTTGTCGTCGCAATTGCATTATATTCAGGGTTAACGATTTAGCCCATATCATGATAAAGTCATGGTAAGTCTGCGTGCAGCAGGCAACGCTGTTAAATTGCGGGGAAATCTTTGAACTTAATTACTAAGTTAGGTATGTGAATACTTGATGGCAATAGTTAATCGCTATTGGTATAGTAAAAAGATTAAGTTCTATAAAGACAATCCGCAGCCAAGTTACTTATTTATATAAGTAAAAGGTTCAACGACTAAATAGCAGCGGGCGCAAGCTCAAGATATAGTCTAAACCCACTCGTGAGAGTGCCTAATTGTAAGCTTTATATTCCTGCATATTAGAATATAAGGTTGAGTTTTAGGAATCAATGATATTAGGAAGAAATACCTAATTGAGATTGGTACAATTGATAATCAAGAGGATTCCATTGTGTTTAACTTAAGTGCAGTAGACCGTGGATTATTCCGATCATCATCACTAAAGAAATATAGTTCAGAAATTCAAAAAAATCAATCGACATCAAAAGATGATTTGTTCATGAAACCAGACCCAAGTAAAGTAACTGGTATGAGAAATGGGTCATATGATAAACTAAACGATAAAGGATATGTACCAGAAGAAACAGTAATTACAAATAATGATATTATTATTGGTAAAGTATCACCAATACAGCAAATAGAAAATAGTACAAAAGAATATAAAGATAGTTCAGAAGTATATAGCTCACTTGCAGATGGTGTAGTAGATAAAGTATATACAAATATATTTAATAACGAAGGATATGAAATTCGTAAAATGCGTATTCGTTCAGAACGTACACCAAAGATTGGTGATAAGTTCTCGAGTCGCCATGGGCAAAAAGGTACAATGGGTATTTGTCTCAAAGCATCAGATATGCCTTTTACTAAGAATGGCGTGACACCAGATATCATTATTAATACAAATGCTATTCCTACACGTATGACAATCGCCCAATTACTCGAAAGTGTATTAGGAAAAGTATCCGCAATGCGAGGTCATGAAGCAGATGGAACACCATTCAATTATGTAGATATAGATAAAATTAAGGATGAATTAGAAAAAGAAGGATATCATAGAGATGGTATTGAATACTTATATAATGGTATGACAGGAAAGAAACTACCATCCATGATTTTTATTGGACCAACATATTATTTACGTCTAAAACATATGGTAGAAGATAAATTACATTCACGTGCGAGAGGTCCACGTACATTATTAACCCACCAAGCGACAGAAGGTCGTACAAGACAAGGTGGTCTAAAGCTGGGTAACCATTTTGCCCGGAATAGTGTGAGACAGTGCTAGGCATCACTGCCAACGGATTTTAACAAATCCGGAGCCAAAACTCATGCTAGTCAGCGTATGGCTGGCGACATGTTCAAATTCAGGGGAACTCCTAAAGTTTGGATTTAAGATATTTAAGGTGATAGTATTATTATTATAATATAAAATGCAAAAAGTATATACAGAAACTAATTATGAAGTAACAAGTAATGGAGAAATATATAATGTTACAACAAAGCAAAAATTAAAACCAAGAATTAACAACGGTTATAATGTAATAAATTTAACAATCAATGGTGTTCGAAAAGGTTTCACACTTCATAGATTAGTTGCAGAAGCTTTTATTCCAAAAATAGAAGGTAAAGATTATGTAAATCATAAGAATGGAGATAAATTAGATAATCGTGTTGAAAATCTTGAATGGGTTTCCCAAAAAGAAAATATTCAACATGCATTAGCAAATAATCTTGTTGGAACCCATCCAAAAAAGGTAGACCAATATGATTTAGAAAAGAACTATCTTCGAACATTTGATATGATTGAAGAAGCAGCAAAACACATAGGGTTAACTAGACATTCAATTAATCTAGTTTTAAAAGGTAAAAATAAAACAGCAGGTGGATTTTATTGGAAATATCATAAAGATAATATCGATAAAACAGAAATAGATGAAAAATTAAAGAAAATTGATATTATGGATAATCGTTATTCCGTTGATGAAATGGGTAATGTTTATAGTAATATTCAAAAAAAATATTTGAAGCCTGTAAAAAATTTAAAAGGATATACATATGTAACTCTATCTGAAAAAGATAAAAAGAAAAGAAATTATTATATTCATGTTTTAGTTGCAACTTATTTAATACCAAATAATGATGAAAAGAAAACAATAGTAAATCATAAAAATGGAATAAAAGATGATAACCGTAAAAAAAATTTAGAATGGGTAACACCTAGCGAAAACAATAAACACTATCACCAGTGTCTTAAAAACAAATGAAGAATCTAGTCCTAAACCAGTTTAGTGATAAATCGGTGGCTGTAGGGAAAACCTATAAGGTACAGGTACAATCTAGATTCATACAGGACAATCCTGAGCCAAGCTTCTTACTAAATATGTAAGAAGAAGGTGCAACGACTTGACGGACGTGGGCATTCAATAAGGATGCTTAAGGTAAAGTCTATCCCACTTCGAAAGAAGATTAAGTTTAAGCAAATTATATTCCCCATACAATATGGAATTAATTTGTGAGAACTTACCATATTAGATTATATGTCTGGTATGAGCGGGAAACTTTGGAAATGGAGCGCGATGCAATATTAGCGCACTCATGTAGTAAATTTTTAAAAGAAAAGATGTTAGATACAGCAGATGCATACACCACCCATGTATGTGATAGCTGTGGATTATTTGCACAAAGATTATATAAGAAAGATAATCAATCATTTATAACGAATAAGGATATATATTATTGCCCCTCATGTATGAATTATACGAGAATAAGCAAAGTTATGATACCATATGCATTTAAATTAGTAATTCAAGAATTAATGGCAATGAACATTGCACCACGTATAAGAACGGCTAATTAAATAATTAGCCCTAGAGGATTTTTGTTAAAAGTATAATCGAATGAAATAATTTTATTTATTAAGTAAGAAATTAAATATTAATTTCTTGTTGTAGAAAATAATAATGAGAGCATTAATATGCTTTGGAACAAGACCAGAATATATAAAAGTAAAATCTATAATCAAGAATATAGATAATACATTAGTCTGTTTCATTGGACAGCACACTCATTTATTAAAAGACATAGATATAAAACCAGATTATCATTTAACAATAAATGAAGAATCAAATAATAGATTAAATGATATATTTATTTCTGTAATGAAGAATAGTTATATATTCAATGAGGTAGATTATGTATTAGTTCAAGGTGACACTACAACAGCGGTAGCAATAGCAATGTCAGCATTTAATAATAAGAAGAAAGTAATACATTTGGAGGCAGGATTACGAAGTTACGACAAGGAGAATCCATATCCAGAAGAATTAAATCGACAAATAATATCAAGAATTGCAGATATTCATTTATGTCCAACAGAATATAATAAACAAAATTTAATAAAAGAAAATGTTCAAGGGGATATTTATGTGGTAGGAAACACTGGATTAGATAATATAAATAAGGAGAATTGTTCATATGATAACAAAGTATTGATAACATTACACAGAAGAGAAAATTTAGATATTATGGATAATTGGTTTAGAGAAATAGAAAAAATAGCAAATAAATACACAGAAATAGAATTTATGATACCACTTCATCCAAATCCAAAAATACAACAGCATCGAAATATATTTAATAAAGTGAAAGTGGTAGAACCAATATCACATGATGAAACAATTGAATATTTAAAAAAATGTAGATTTGTGATAAGTGATAGTGGAGGATTACAAGAAGAATGTAGTTATTTAAATAAAAAAATTATAGTATGTAGAAAGACAACAGAAAGACCAGAAACAATAAATATTCATAGCTATATTTGTGCTATACCTAATAAATTAGAAAATATTGTAGATGATATTATGAATGATTATGAGATAAATGAATCATGTCCATATGGTGATGGGTATAGTTGGAAAAAAATAAAACTATTACCACCATTTTTAAAATATTTAGTTGTAGGATGGGGTAATATTGGTTCAGTTACATATGGTTTATTAAAAAAGAAAGGGTTTCATGTTGATATATTATCTTCTAAAACAGAAATTAATGATTGTAATTTAATAATAGATGATAAAGTAGATTTTGAAATAAAAAATATATCTCAGTACAATCATAAAATAAATTATGATATCATAATATTAACTACACCATGCGACTTATATAAAGAAAAACTAAATATTTTAAAGGAGAAATTAACATTTACGAATATAATAATTGGTTTTCCAGGATGTTTATTAGATGTATATGCAAAACTATTAAGAATTAAAAGTAATTTAGTTGGTTATGAAAGAGTGCCATATATAACAAGAATAATCGATAATAACCCAACTATATTAGGAATGAAAACTATGTATAATGTAGTTTGTTATGAAAATAGTTATAAAACAGATAAAGATAGTTTAATATTTTTTTTAGATAGCTTTAGTTATATATTAAACAAAAATAAGAATATATATTATGATGATTTTAAAAATATAAATTTAAATAATTCAAATCCATTATTACATAGTTCAAGATTATTTACATTAGGAGATAATTCAGAAGATAAATTTTTTTACAGAGATTGGAATAATGAAGCAAGCGAAATATATAGTTTAATGGATAATGAATTAAAGACAATAAAAAATAAATTAAATTTACATCATAAATCAATATTTGAACACTATGAAGTTAGTAATACAAAAGAATTAACAGAAAAGATTAAATCAATAAAGTCATTAGAAAATATATTAATAAATAATAAAATAAATGATAGATATTACACAGAAGATATTAAAATTAAATTATTTTACATCTATTTTATAGCAAAGAGTGAAAATATAGATGTTCCTAACATCAAAAAGGTATTAGAATGGGGATATGATAAAATGAAAATAAATATAAATGATAATTTTTTTAATTTTATATCTGATATTCGAAGTGCAGACAAATTTACAATAGAAACAGATGAAACTAAAATAATAGAATTAATTCAATCATATAATAAGTCAATTAAACATCAAGAATATAATTTTCGATTCTTTATAGATTTATTGAATAAAAATAATGTAGAATATTGCTTAGCCTGGGGGTCATTATTAGGAATAGTTCGTCATAATGATTTTATACCATGGGATGATGACTTTGATATATTTATTCCAGATAAAGATAATTTTATGAAAAAAGTATTTGACGATAAATATTTAATAGATACAAAAGTAGAGACTAAAATTATATTTGATATAGAAACAATATTAGAAAAGAAAACATATTCAATAGATAATAATTTATATGAAATACATTACAATGATAATCCAAAATTTAATTTTTTCCAATTATTTATTAATAATAAAACACTTGTAGATATAATAACTGAAAATTCACCATTTATGTCTATTCCGTTAAATAAAAATGAATTATATCCAATAAAAAAAATAAAAGATTATAATGTTCCAAATAAATATAATGAAATATTATATCGCTCATATGGAAATAATTGTTTAAAATTATGTCAAATATATAATCATTCTAACTCAAGTAAAATTCAAGTAGACACAGATATTATTAATGAACTTATAAATAAGTATGAATTAAATAAAGTATTAATAAATTACGATGAAATTAATAGTGATAATATAAAAATAGAATCAATAGTGATTGAATTCATTAATAAATACTTATCCAATCAAGTATATTTATTTGGAGAATCATTAAATTTATTATCAATAAATCAAGAAATAAAAATATTTCAATTTATTTATTTTGATAATTTATTTTTAGATGAAATAAAGAAAGACAAAATAAAGGTTGTAGAAAATAATGATAAAGTAGAAGGATGGATTAGGATTTTATTACCATACAATATAACAATCGAATTATTTAAATATAAATTAATTGAAAATAATATAATAGAATGTGATATTGAATTTTATAAAAAGAATAGTTATTATAAGTCATTAAAATTTGAGGAAATAAAAGAGATAAATGGAATTAATATCATAAAACAATATAAGAATGATATAATTAAATATTTTAATAATTTTGGTATCAATAAAAATTTAATAAAATGAATTTAAATATAATTATTTTTAGATGATATATATTTAATATATATATCATGAATACTTTACAGGTCACAATAAACATTGATAGAGAGAATGATTATTTGATTGACAATTTTATAAATGCATATTATTTTTATTTAAAAGAAGATAAATTAATAACAAACGAAACATTATTTTATCAGAAATATAAAGTAATATTTGATGAACTATTAGTTAATCAACTCAATCCAAATTATAATAAGATATATGATGATTTTTATAGATTAGAATACAAAGATATAAATTACAATCGAATCATTAATTTATTTATCATAATTTTTAAAATATTTAATGGTAAGAAATTAGTTAACAATGATAAAATTAATACTACATTAGAAATAAATAATTTTACTAATACTGATATTAAAAAGAAATTAATTATTCGAACAGGAGTAGTTGAATTAAATGTAATGAATTATATGTTATATGGGGATATAAATATGATAAAAGAATGCATTAATAATATTAAATTAAATTTTGATAATGATAATCAAGATTATTTTTACAAAAATTCACCTAAAAGCTGTTGGATAGCAAAACATTTTACATTGAAAGATATAGAAACATGTATTAAAATTCTTATGACAAATGCTGGATTTTATTTTAATAAAAGTATGTCAGTAGATGAAATATATAATGATTTATTAAAATTTAGTTTATTATATAAGGAGTGTATAATAAATAGTGATTATATATTTTATTGGTCGTTTTTAAATTGTTTTATGTTAGATGTATTGAACGAGAAAAAGAATATAAAACCAATAAATAATATAGGAATACCGAATAGATTAGAAATAATAAAAATATTTGATAATAAAAAGATATTATTTTTAACACCATTCAAGGAGAAGATAGATAAAATATATCAATCAGGAAAAATCTATAATTTAAGAAAAGAGGCATGGTTTAATTTCAAAAAAATAGATTTACATACCATTGAAACATTTTTAACAACATATCCAAATACAAAACATAATAATTTTTTTGAAACATTAGAATATTATAAACAAAAAATAGATGAGATTATGGAAGAACATACATTTAATATATTTATTAGCACTGTTGGTTGTTATGGATTATTATTAAGTGATTATGTTTATAATAAATATAGAATTACAAGTTATTATTATGGTCATAGTTTAAATGAGGAATTTGGAATAATAAGTAATAGAAGCTCTATTGATAAATCAAAAAATATAGAAAATTATGAATATTCAGATTTAAATGAGAGATATCTAAATATAGATAAAATAGAAAACAATTGCTATGGCAAGAAAGAAGAATAACTTTTATAGAATACCATATTTATAATTAAATAAAATTCCATAAAATTTAATCATATCAAAATCTTCTTTTATATATTTAATACTTTTTGTATTATTAGTATTTATTTCAAATACATTATTACTATAGTTCATATATAAACTATTATTAACATTTAATTTATCTGTAATAAAAATAGAATTATCTTTTTGTATTTTTATATTATATTTTAGAATTGAATTTAATTGTAATTTAACCATTTCATTATCAACATCACAATTAATATTAATTTCAGGGAAATAATATTTTGGTGCTCTCCATATTTGATTCCATTTGGTTTGATAGTAATTTAAGTTACTATGTTTTTGAAAGTGTTCTTTACCGAGTGTTAAACTTTCTTCATGAAATACAAATGAATTATATGCACAGTAATTATTATAATTTTGTTTAAATATGCTAATTCTTTTAATAAAATCATCATCTTCCCACCCACCTCGACCATAATTAATATCGAGTAATCCTACACTATATGCATCTTGTTTACGTAATGCAGGTCCAAAGAATGGAACATTATTTGACGGTATTAAATTATTTACAAATTCTTTTTGTATAATTTTTGCTTTATTTACACAATCAATATAATCAGTATAATTAATAAATTGTTTACCTTCTGACCCGCAATTATTTGTAATGGGACTCACAATACCAATATTTTGATTAAATAAATTTTTCACCAGAGGATACAACCAATCTTTTGAACAATATGTATCATTATTTAGTAAAATCATATATTCACCTGACATATTTAAAGTTCCAATATTCATACCTTTTGCAAAACCATAATTATCTTTATTACGAATATATCTAAAATTATTTCTATCTAAATAGAATTTTACTTCAGTATTAGTTTCATCTTTTGAGTCATTATCAATCAAAACTAATTCAAAATAATTATAATTACTGTTTTCATATATACTATCTATACATCTTTTTGTGTATTTCCAATTATTATAACATAATAGAGTAATAGAAATTAAAGGATTAACTTTATTAATAATTTGAATAATATCATCAACTCTAGAATCCCATGAATTATTTACTGCAAATTCTTTTCTTCTATCATTATTTAGATTATTTAATGCGATATCTATATTATCTAAAAATTCATTCATATCTTTTGAAACATAAAATAAATGATTAAAGTTATCAGATGAATCTTGAATCATATGATGAACATCAGTTATATTTGTAAGAACTACTGGAATACCAATAGCCATCATTTCATATAATTTTACAGGATTAGTGCATTCTATTAAATCATTTATAATAAAAGGAATTAATCCAATAGTAAATTTAGATAGATATTTATGTAATTCTTTATAAGGTATTTCGCCAAAGAAACGAATATTATTAAATCTACTAAGATTTTTAATTTTTTTTTCATGGTCCTTATTAACACACCATACATTACCAATTAGATGAATTTCATAATCATCATATTTATTCGCAATTTCTTCAATAATTTTATAATCAAACCAATCACTAATTGCTCCATAATAACCAATAATTTTATTATTTTCAGTATTTATATTATTAAAATAATCAAATTGACAACCATTACGAACTAGACTATATTCTTTATTAACATTTAATTTATCAGCTAAAACTTTTGATGTGAGTATTAAAGAATCACAATTAATTAATAAATCTTTTTCATTATTAAGAATTTCCTGATGTATATTACCAAATCCTTCATGAAAATCAACACAATCATAAATTATAGATGTATTTGGAATATATTTTAATACTTGATTCCAAAAAGGATTCGCTACAAAGCTAATAAAATAATTAAATGCATATTTTATTTTTAATCTATCAATACTTTTAATTATTCTATCAATATCATCTTTTTTCAAAATACTATTGTAAACATTATGAGATGGATTACCATCTAGATTTATTTCAATTAAATTTTCAGATATAATATCTTCGTTATAATCTTCTTTAAAACTAGTTCTAATATAGAATATTCTGTATCCTCTTTCTGCTAATATTCTACAAATATGTTGATGTCTTTGAATTCTAAAATAATAGTCAATCATTGAAAATAATATAATTACTGGTTTATTATATTCGATAACTTTATTATTCTTTTTAATTAATTTTTGATTAATAAAATTGTAAATAATATTATTTAATTCGTATATAGTATCATAATTATTATTTTTAATAATATCTTTAATTTCATTATCATCAAAATTTGATTCATATTTTAGGGTAATACTATTAATAAATTTATCTAATTCAAGATTAATAATAAATTTTATATCTAAATCATTATTTATTTCTACACGATTATTAATTTTTTCGTATATATTATTTTCAAAATCATAAGTTATATTTTCAGAAAATACAACAGTAAGCAATTCTCGTAAATTTTGTAAATTATGTAATTTAACTAATTTGTGTATTGATGTAAATAATTTAGAGTTACTATTTAAGATTAATAATATTTTTTGTGTAATATCTTTATAATCAATTGTTATTTTTGATTCAATATTAATATTATGTTTAAATATTTCTTTACCAGAAGCTAAGTATTCCCAATACTTACAAGGATTTACATATTTGTTTAATTCACAATCTTTGAAAGGTAAAAAACATTTATCAAACCAACTTAAATATATTGGTAATTCTTCATATGGTTTATGGTCTAACCAAGTAATATTTTTATGTTCAAAACGAATATTATATTTTAAGTTATTAGGTAATCCGCCAATCATTAAAATATGATATTTATTTGAATCTGCATATTGTTTAATTAAATTATAATCAATCCAATTACTAAAAGCACCATAATAACCTAAGATTGGTTTATTAGTAATTGGAATATCATCTGGACGTGGATAGATTCTATTTTTAGCTTTAGAAAATAATTCATACTCGCACGCATTTGATAAATAGTAATATTCTTTAGTTGGATTAATTTGTTTGAGATAATTAATTAATTCTGGATGACTATAAATAACAATATTTGAATTATTAACTGCATTTTGTAAATTATTATTCCAAATATTAAATTCATCAATAGGAGCATCAATTAAATCATATAATATTATTTTATTAATGTTAAGATTTTTTATTTCAGAATAAAAGTCTGGATTATTATGATAGATAATAATATTATTTTTATTTTTGTATATATGTTCACTTATTAGATTAAAATAAGATTTACCTAATACAATAACATTATATTTCTCATCAAAAAAGAAGTTAGAATCTAAATTATCTTGTCTAAATATCTTTATATAACTGTTACAAAAATGTCTTAATATTTGATGTGGTCTTTGGACTAAAGTAAAATAGTCAACTGATGAATAATATAAAAATAAATTTTTACTTTTAATTAATATATATTTATCAATATGTTCATTTAATTTTTTAAAGCAAATATCTTTATATTCTTGATTTTTATTAACAGATGCCCATTTATTTAATAAAAATAGAGTATTAACATCGTGATTTAATTCATAAGCTAACAAATATATATCTGGTATATATTTTCCAATTGTAGATTTAATTGATTTTTTTTTATTAGAAATAATATCATTACAAAACTTTATAAATTTGATACTTTTTTCATAATTACTAATAGTTTTGTAATCATCAATAAAATTTATTAATAATTGTTCAATACCATTAGTTAATAATTTATTATACATTTTAAATTCATAATCGTGAACTAAATTTTTATATTTAACACTCAGTTGCTTGTCATGTAATCTATATTTATATAATACTTCATCTATAGTTAAAATAGAATCTTCTGTTTGAATAATTCTAAGTAAATAATCCCAATCTTCCACCATTTTTAATTCTTCATCATATAATCCAATTTTATTAACAATATCAGATTTAAATAAGAAAGAGCATACACCAGTAAAATTAGTTAAAAAATCTATTTTTTTATTTATACAAGGAGTTATATGGCTTTTATAACCAGTAAATTGATGAGAACTAATAATCATTGAATTACTACTATTTTTTAGATTATTTACAAGAACTTCTAACATATTATTTTCAAGAATATTATCATGGGATGTCCAAGTAAAAAAATCTGAATTAATAAATTTAATACCATTATTTAGAGATTTTGAAATACCAGAATTAGAATCATTTTGTATAATATATAAATTTTCTATTTTACTTTGGAGAACTATATCTAAAGAATTATCAGTTGACCCATCATCAATAACAATAACTTTATAATTTTTATAACTTTGATTTTCAATTGATTCTAAAGCTATTTTAAGATAATCAGTCCCATTATAAATTGGTAATAATATTGTTGTTTCAGTATAAGGAAATTTAATATTTAGATTAATTAATTCATTATAAGTAAAAATATATTTATCAGATAAATTATTAATCTTATAATTTATATTATGTATCTTATCATTATATTTAAAATTAATTAATTTTAATACTATACTCCAATCTAAATTTAATTTAAGAAGAACTTTAAGTGAACCAAAAAAATTACGATGAATAATAAATATATAATCATTAACACTAATAAAATGTTTAATTTCTATTTTTTGATTATTAATATAACTAATTATGTCTTCTAAATTATTTATTTTTTTAGTAATAAGAAATATATAATCTTTATTATATTCGATAGCTTTATTTATTAGATTTACTAATTGACTACAATTATTATTATACTTACTTTTATCTAAATTAAATAAAAAACGTAAAGTATAACTTAAATCATCATTAATATTAGTTGTTGTACCGATAACATTTATATCTCTCGATGGATAGAAATATTTAATTATATTTTTAAAATAATTATTATTAGATGATGAAATATTTAGGTTTTCATTAATTTCAATAAGATGTGAAAATAAAGTATTATTATTTAAATTAATTATTTTTTCTGTATCATTTGGTGTCAGATAATCATAATTAACTTTAGGTACTTTTTTATATATGATATTTTTTGATATATTTGGATTAAATGATTTTAGATTTTGATATCTAAAAGTGGTATCATTTGAGAATATGGGTATATGAAATTTTTGTATTAGATTAATTGCTATTAGATTTTTTAAAATTTTATTTGTGTAATTATAAACAATGGCATATTTTACATAAGGTAAATAATTAACAAGATTATTAAATTCTATTTTATTAAAATAAATAATGTTTTGTAAATTACTAATATTATTTTTAAAATATAAATCAAATTCTTCACTACTAGAACTATTAAAAATAATAACATAATCTCGTATATGGAAATTAATTTTATTTATATAAATCTTTTGAGTTATATCCAAATTGAGTATTTTTGATTCTATGTCTTTATTTGATAATAATTCATTTGATATAATATCTAAAGTAAAATGATTAATATCATCAAAAATAAATATATTATTATTAAACTCAATATCATCACCAAGCCATAATAAATATTTATCAGAATTATGATTTGATATTTTTTTATAATCTTCATTCCAAAAGCATCCTATGAAGAGACATGGCTTGTTTATATCATAATTCAAACTTAAATTATAATTTTCATGTATGAATAATTTATCTATTATTTGTTTCGAATATACACAATTATAAATACCTAAATTATTAAAATAATCTTTATTTGTAAATTGTGACATTATATATATTATTTTTATATTAAATATGTATTCTATAAACTAATGTGTTTTATTTTTAATTAATATAAGTTTTCTAATTTATATAAATGAAAATATCTATAATTGGTCTTGGTTTTGTAGGTAATGCAATGTTAAAAAGTTTTACTGAAAAAGTCATACATGATAATATTATTATTTATGGTTATGATAAATATAAAGAAATAGGAAATATAAATGATTGTATTGACTCTGATATACTTTTTCTCGCACTACCTACACCATTTGACGAAAAAATAAGTGCATATAACTACGATTCTATTTATGAGGTTTGTGAAGAATTAAATAAAAATAAATATAATGGTTTAGTTGTAATTAAATCTACAATAACACCAAATACAATAGATAACTTAGAACAAAAATATAAATTAAAATACGTACATAATCCTGAATTTTTATCAGCAAAAACAGCATATGAAGATTTTAATAATCAGAAACATATAGTATTGGGTAAAGGTAAATATACACAAGATGATAATTTAAATATATTAATAGATTTTTACAAAAAATATTATCCAGAAGCAAAGATAAGTATATCAAATTCAAATGAGAGTGAATGTATGAAGATATTTTGCAATACATTTTATTCGGTTAAAATACAATATTTCAATGAATTATATTGTTTATGTAAAAAATTAGAAATTAATTATGACAGAGTTGTAGAATTAATGTTAGAGAATAAATGGATTAATCCGATGCATACACAAGTTCCAGGTAGTGATGGTAAATTAAGTTATGGTGGTATGTGTTTCCCAAAAGATACAAATGCATTATTAGAATTTATGAAAAAGAATGAATCACCGTGTAAAGTTTTAGAAGCAACTATTAAAGAAAGAAATGAATTTCGTGAATAATTATATAATTTTAGTAATAATTTCATCTATGTCATAGAAATTTTTTATGTTATCTGATTCAGTTAGATTATTTGAATAAATTATTGTTGAAAAATATATTTTATAATTAAACAATGGTTCTAATTTAAAATCATAATAATGTGATAAATCAATAAAATAATTAATCTGGATTGTATTATCTATTTCATGGAATAAATAAATATTATATTTGTTTTCTAGATTTTTAAATTTTTCTTTTATTTCTTTATCTGATATATCATCATGTGGATTATATATCACTATATTTTTATCATCTAACATAGGATAGTAATTATTCAAAACATGATAATTGTCATATATCTTACAATTAAATAAATTAATCTTATTATAGTGATGTTTTATGTTTAACTCTGTAAATATTTTATCAATAGTTTCAGTTATACAAATATGAATGACATCTAAATTAATTATTTCATCATATATTTTATGAATATCTTCGTATGTCCATATAATATACTTTTTTGCTTTATATTCTGTTAATTTATTTTTAATAGAATCATTATAACCAAAAAAAGCAATATCCATATTTTCATAGTTTTTTTCTAGATATTTATAAATATTTGAATCATGTAAACAATAATTTTTCTTAATATTTTTATAGATTTTGTTATAATCAGCTATCATAATTTGATTAATATTTTTTTTTGTAAAGAAATTATCAAATTGAAAGTTATTAACTGATTTTATATTGTAATTTATAATATCCAAAAGTTCATAAGAATCATCATATTTTATTGTTTTTGATATAGTTTTATTAGATATAATAGGAACATTACAAAGATACAATTTATTTATTAGATTATATGTATCTAAATTTATATTAAAATTATCACCAATAATTAATAAAGCACAAATTATATTATTAGATATTTCACAAAATTCATCTGGTAAAATAGTAGAATGTGTGATATTTTTTGAAAATAATAATTTATTATACTTCATATCTTTTTTTATTTTATTAAATAATTTATCATCAAAACCAACAAAGTCATCAATAATTAAAATTTTATTTTGTATAAAAATATTTTGTTTATATTTAGAAGTATCAATAAAACATAAATCAATTAATGATATATCACAATAATCTTTTAGTATGTTATAAATAGAAACATTATGAGTAAAATGTTTAGAATTAGATTCCTTTATATTTTTAAAGTTTGTATTTGAAGGAATATTTATCCATAAGAAAAAATTATCATTCATAATAGATTCAAAATTATAGTCAACAAATAATGTATTATGATTATTAAATAATTTTGTTTTAGATAGATTATAATTATTAATAAAGAAATCTAAATTATTAATTTCATTACAAACATATATATGAGTAATTTTTAAATCAGTGAAAAAATTAAAATTATGAATCATTTATATTATATTCAAAATAATATAAAATATATATATTAACTTACTTCTAATAATCTGTAAGGATTATTAATAATATCATGTTTTTCCATTATTGATTTAATTTTAGTTATTTTACCAAAAAAATAATCACTTGTTTTAATTGAATTTATATTTTCATTTATTAATTTTGTAATTAGATTATTAATATTTATATTTGATGTTCTATATATAACTAATATATACTCACTTGACATATTAGTAAAATTTGTTTCATTTAAGTAATTGTATGGAGTATCAATAGTAGAATTATTAAGTAATATTATATCTATCATATTATCAAAAAATATAGCCCAATTATATTTTTCTAAATTCCATTTTAATTTTATTGAATATGCATACATATCTTTTTTATTATTAATACCTGTTTTACCTAAATATGCAATAACTAAATTTTGGTAAGGAGTATAACAGTTATTATATTTAATATATATATCACGTAAACATCCAGTATCTAATGTAGCATTAAAGTTATTTATTTTATCAATTAATTCTTGATATATTCTGGAATTAATACCTACTGCGAATGAACCGTCTGTATTTTCATTTGAGTTATAGTAAGATAATTTATTATTAATTTTTTTAAATTCCATATCAGGATTAAAATATTGTGTTGAACCCATATTCAAAATTGAATAATCTTCAAAAGAAAAATAAGTAAGATAATGATATATTAATTCTTTAAAATACATATGTAGTATTACATCATCATCAAAAATAGCTATTGTTTTATATTTATTTGTTGCATCTTGTATTATATTCTTCCAAGAGAATAAATAACCTATTTCACCTACATTTTTTAATAATTTCTTTTTTAATTTTATTTCTAATGGATGACAGTTTTTATAAAGTGGTTGTGATAAATAATTATTTAAAATCATTTGACATTCTGGGGTTTCTCTTCCATTTGTTGCTTCAAATAATTGATATTTTAAATTAAATTCACTCATTTGTTTACTTATTACTTCTTTGCGAAAAATATCATTTTTCAAGTTAATAACATAAATATTTTCAAAGAATATATTTGCATAATTATAATTAATAATAATATCTTTAAAATTATTTATTTCATTTGGGTTAATTAGTAAACATTTATTAGAATATTTTTTTTTATTTAAATTATTATCAATAAAATATTCAAAAATATAATTATTTGGTTTTACAATTTCAGAATAAAAATCTAAATTTAGTGAATTTTTATTTAATATTTCTCGAATATTATTTTTTATTGAATCACTTAATATATATTCTGAATCATTGAATAAAAATAATTTTTCATGATTACTATTATATTTTATTTCTTCAAGATATAATTTATCAAAATATATATCTGTATTATTTTTTTTGAATTTTATATGAATGTTTTTATAATTTGATAAATTAATAGTATACTCATTATTGGTATACATAGGTATATTATCTAATTTTATTTCATAATCAATATTACAATTAATATGTAACTTATACAATTTATTATAATTTAATTTAATTTGTAAATCATAATTATCTGAATTAAATAGTTTTATAAAAATTATTTTATTATTTAATTCAAGTTTATGAATATTGTTATTATGTTGAATATTATTTATTAGATTAATCATTATTATACTTTATATATAATAAATTTATAATTCAAACAAATTATATATGTATAAATATATAAATGGCATTAACATCAAAATATGCTTTATTAGTTGGATGTAATTACATAGGAACTGATTATGAATTAAATGGATGTATTAACGATGCAATTATGTTACGTAAATACTTAATTGAAAAAAGAGGTTATAGTCCAGAAAATATAACAATGTTACGCGATGATAATGAATTATTTTCTAAGCCAACAAAACAAAATATAGTGGATGGGTTAAATAATTTAATTAAAAAAGCAAATGATGATAATACAACTAAAGAAATATTTTTTGCATTTTCTGGTCATGGAACTTATATTAAAGATACAAATAAAGATGAAAGAGATGGTAAAGATGAAGTTGTTTATACATTAGACGATAAATATTTAGTTGATGATGAACTACGAACAATATTATTAAAATTAGATAAGACAGTTACAATGTATGCAATTATGGACTGTTGTCATAGTGGGACTATTGTAGACTTACCCTATGTATACACAATTAGTGGTGGTAAAGTTATATTATCTGAAAATAATTCGACACAATATAAAAGTTTCTTAGGTAAAAAAATATGTATGATTAGTGGTTGTCTAGATAATCAAACAAGTGCAGATGCTTATGGTATGTATGTAGCAAATCCAAGTGACCCAGAAGAATATAGAATTAGTAATAGTAATTTAGCAGGTGGTGCTTTAACTGCAAACTTATTATATATTCTATATAACAATCCCCGAATTGATATTTCAGAAAGTTTACCACTAGTAAGATTAACTCTAAAAATGTTAAAATTTACCCAATTCCCATTATTATCAACATCATGGAATTTCTTAAAAAAAGAAGTAAAAAAAGATATTATACCAACTCCAACAAATACTTCAACAAATACATTATCTACAACAACTTCTAAACCAAATAAAGTAGTTCGTAAAAATATTAAACAAATAATACCGACTGAAAATAAGTTAGAAACAAAAGTAGAACCAATTGTTACAGTTCCAGTTGTTGTAAATGAAGTAAAGAAAGAGGAAACTAAAATAATAAAACCATCAGTTATCAGAAGAAAACTAATAGTAAAAAAATAGATTAAAGATCTTTTTTCATAATATATTTTAGAACATAATATGGAGGAACATTATTATGTGGTTGTGTAACTCCATTACTACCACCTGCATTTCCAGTTGTACCACCCTCATATCTATTAAAAGTATGAATCTGCCAACAACAATTATCTGCCCACCAATTTACTGCTGCTGATTTATATCCATGTTTATGTTTTGGTAATTGATTGACTGTTAATGTTACTTTTTCAGCACCATCATATAAAGCTTGAGTATCATTTAATTTTCCCATGATAAATCTACCTCGTAAATCTGGTGTACCATTTGTGCCATCACATTCTACCCACCCAGGAGGTATTGTATCTCCATAAAATGGAACAATCATTTTTTCTGGTATTAAATTTATTTTTTTTGTAATAATAAAATTTTCACACGAATCAAAGTTACCATTTATAACAATTTCATTTGTAATATTAACATCATTCTTAGTTAAAAAAATATTAGAATTTAAAATTGAATTAAGATTATATAAAGATTCTTCATCTGAAAATTTTTCTTTAATAGTAAAAAATAAATAATAAAATATGATTATTAACAATATTAGGAAAAAATTCATTATATAATATTAATTTAGAAAAAATTTTAATATTAAGTTCTTTTTCTCATAATCCAATTAATTGTTCTATATGGTGGCATATTTTCATGTGCTTGTGTTGCACCTGTACCACGATTATTACCTCCCTCATTATACATATTCCCTGTATTGAATGTATTTTCTTGATACGTAACATTATTATCTTTATCAATTTCATCTGGACCACCAGTTAGATATCGTGTATATCCATGGTTATGTACTGCCATTTCTTCCATTGTTATAACATGAGTTGCACTTCCTCCAGTAGTTCCGTACGCATAATTTGATATATTTCTATTTTCTGAATCTATTTGGCTGTTCGTTCCAGCTCCTATTATAAATTTACCTCTTAGATCTGGAGTTCCATTACTTCCATCACATAATACCCAACCTTTAGGGATTGTATTAGATTCCCAACCAAAAATAACACCGTCTGGTAAAATATTTAAAAAATTTACATTTAAGGTACCACTTACTGATAATTTAGGAGTTGTTGTTTTATAGTAAGAATTATATTTTTGAGTTGTTAAATTAGTTGAAAAACTATTTTTTAAATTATCTAAGTTTGTTTCAACAGTAGATATATTTCCGCTAAAATTTTCATATTTTTTAAAAAAAAAAATATATAAAACTAAAATTATTATTATTAAATTAAATAAATTATATAAATTTAACATGTTTATATAATGAAAAAATATTATTTTTTTCTAATTAAATATAATTTACAATGTTGGGGAATATTATTATGTGCATCGTTATTTCCTGCAATATCAGTATGTTTTTCATCTGACCAGGCACTACTATAACTTTCATTAGCATTATCCCCCCATGCATACCAAGTATTACCATCAGGAATTGTATTAACTGAATGTGTGTGATATGGTATTTGTGCTGTGTTTAATACAACAGATGATGCACCTCCTGTTGAAGATAATGCATATGTCGAACTCGCACCTAACAAAAATTTATCTTTATAATTATCAACAATTTCCCATGTTGATGGTATTGATGATAATGTTCCATACCATGCTGCAATAGCACCAGATGGTAATAAATTTAATATATTAACATTTAATTCTCCAGCATAAAAGTCTTTATAACTAATTCCAGAGTTAGCAGTAATATTATTAATATCTACCCTACCTGGTGGATTATTACCACCATCAACTAGCATCTTAGATAAAAATTGCATATTTACTTCAGTAAATTTTTCATTTTTATTATTAATCTTATATAATAGAAAAATTATTATTAACAACAATATTATTTTTATTATTATATTGTTATCTATTTTAAAATTCATATATTAATATTGTATATAAAAATTTTTAATTAAATTTTTTAGGAAAATTACCTATATCAACACATTGACGGAATTCATCAGGAAACAATATTTTTTCTGATTCATAAATATAATCATAGAATTTATCTTTATTATCAGCAAATTTTACTTTTCTAAAATAATCATTTAATTTATTTAAATCTTTAATTTCACTATTGAAAATATGTGTTATATTAAATTTAAAATATTTAACTAATAACAATACATATTGTGACGAATGTAATGCACCACTATATATTACGGCATTTGTTATATAATCTTTTGTAAGAAATCTATTTATAATGTATAAATCAGTAATTAATGAAAATGAATATAATATTGTAAAAAAATATTTGTCATTCTCTTTAAGGAAATTCATCATATGAAAGTTTTTAACATATTTTTTTTCATACTTATAAATACTACTATGTTGCAAATCAATAATTTTTAATTTATCGTCTGTAAATTTATTATAATATTTGTTATAATAATCAAACATATATTTCTTAAAATAGTCCATAATAGTATCTAAAAATTTATTAAAATCATCTAATCTATTAATTATATATGTCAAACCTTGAATTAAAACCTTAATATATTCCTTATTAGATGATTGTTTCATTTTCATTAATTTACTCATTGCTTCCTTTAGTAATTCATTATCAATTAATTGAGTATCTGGTATTGTAAAACTATCATTTAATAGATTTTTTATAAGATTTATATAGAAATAATTGTATTGTTGAAGAATAACTATAGTATCAAATGTTTTTTGTAATTCGCTATATGAATTAATATGGTCATTCTTTACAAAAATATTATTTAATAATTCATATATAGTTTCATAATGATTTTGATAATTTATAAAATCAAGCAAGTCACGTATATCTAAATAATGTAATCTAATTTTATTACTTAGTTTAGATGATTTAGTAATATATTGTTCCTTATTGTCTTTTATTTTTTTTTCATAATCAAAATAAGTTTTGAAAAAATCAGTTATTTCGTCGATATATTGTTTTTTTGTATAATTATCATGAGTATTGCTAAAAATATTATAATCATATTTTCTGATTTCGACTAATACATCTATGTTCTTATCATTATTTTTTAAATTATCATATAAATATTTTTGGATATCTATTGCTGAAAAATCATGACATTTAGTTTGCACATTTACATTTTTATGTATTTCAAAAAATATATAAATAACTTTATGGACACCATCAACTATGCCTTCTAATCTTGCAACGTTAATAGGTCCATTTATAAATTCACTCATTATATATTTTAATAAAGATTTAAAATTATGTAAATTACTAATAATTAAATTAATGAATAATATTTTTCATAAACTAAATAGAAATAAATATGTTTCTATTTCAAAAATATACAAAAATTTTAAAAAGTTAGATGATTTAGAAATATTATGCCTTTTGATGAAATCTACTAAAGATAATTTTGTAAATAAACTTTTTCGAATCTTATTAACTAATAATAAAATTTTTATAGTAGAGTATATGCATATTTTAGGTTATAGAATAACAAAAAACAATTTTGATATATTAATATCATATTGTGCGCCAAAAAAATTAGGTTTTATAAAAAAATATTATAATAATTGGATTACAAATAGTTACATAGACAACTTTATTTTTAAAAATAAAAAAATAAGTTACATAATTAAAAACCAAAATAAAATTAAAAAGAGAGAATTAAAAAAAATTATTGGTTATACTGATGTTTGTAAGAAATTATTATCAAATAAGAAATTTAAATACAATCATAATTTAATTAAATACATATTTCTTCATTTAAAATGGGATTTAGTTAATTTTGTTTTAGAAAATAAATTTAAATTAGGTGAATATGACATATATTACTTATTGGGTATTGATACTAAATTATTAAAAATAAAATTAAAAAATTTTTATTGGGATGAAGAAATAAAAACTAATCATCTAGATATTAATAATTATATGAGCGAATTTGATAAAATTGTTGACAAAATTAATTTAAAAAAAATAAGTAAAACATATATTTTCTGGAAATTCCTATTTACTTATAATTTTGAAAAGTTAATAATATATCTAATCAATAATGGTAATACACCAAAAAGGATAGATAAGTTATTAGATTTAGTTATTTATAATGACAATATTAATTTATTAAAATTTTTAATAAGTAAAAAAATAATACAAATAAAGGACATTAATAATAAATATTTTTATAAAGCAATAGTTTGTAAAGCAGAAAAATGCCAAGAATATTTCTATAAAGATTTAAATTTGATTATAAATCCTAATATAAATTTAAAATATAAAATATATTTTTACCATAATTTGGAGTTAGATTTAAAATATGTAGTAGATAAAGCAAACAAATATGATTATCCTTTCAATAATAAAAATTTTAATCAAGTAATAGATACTACAAACTTAGAAACAATTAAAATAATTAAAGAAAAATATAATATTACACCAAACACTAATAATTTAATTAATGCATTAAGCACAAATAAAATGAATTTAATAAAATATATAATAGATACAGGTAAATTTCGAATCGATAAAAAAATGTTTTTTACTAAGTTATGTGTGCGTAAAGATTACAATTATTGTTATTGGTTAATTAATAGTAAAATTATTAGGTTTGATATAGTAAAATTATTAGTTAATAAATTTAAAATTAACTTTGATTTACATAACATAGATATAAACTTTTTAGATTTAGAATCAGTAAAATATATATATGACAAAATAAAATTTAAAATAGATTTTGATTTAATTATTTTAAATTTAAGAATAATGTCATTTCATAAGAATATTGATGATTTTGTATGTTTTTTAATTGAAAAATGTGATAAAGAAACAAATGAAAAAATAGATAATTTAATAATTGTATGTATTAATAATAATCTAATTAAATCAGTAAAATTATTGTATGAAAAATATAAAATTGAAGTCACAAATAAAAAAGTAATAGAATGGTTAGATAAAATCAATTATTATAACTCATATAATATTTATGAGATTTTAGAATTCATATTAGATTTAGTGATAAAACATAATTATACAAATATTAATCATTTATCATATTTAAAAAATATTATGGAAAATATGGAGTATACTGTATTTGACAATGTGTATGAAAGATATAACAAATATTTTAATTATAAGCAATATTATACAAGTAAATCAATTAACGAACAAATAATATCATATACATTATTTAATCATAATTTAAAATATATTAAAGATAAACTAGATATTAAATTTGACATTTATAATTTTGATATATATTGTAAGTCACGTAATCCATATTTGAATGATGTTTTATTTTTTATTAAAGAATGTAATATAAATAAAATTACTAGAGAATCATATAATATTATTTTAACAAGTAATAAAAATCAAAAAAATTTGCGAAGAATAAAAAAAATATTAAAAAATTATGAAATTATTGATAATTATGTTCCAGATGCAAATAATATTCCAGATAACTTAGGTATAATTGAATTAAATAATTTTGATATTCCAGGTATAGATATTGATATAGATTTAGTGCATATTATTAATGATGACAATATTCAAATAGGAAATATAGGTAATGAGGATACAGAGATAAATAAAATTATTAAAGAAGAAATGAAGAATTTGAAATAAATATTGAAATTATTATATTTAACGATATAAATATAATAATATAATATATATTAGAAAATGTCAGCCCCACAATTACTACCTATTGAAATCAATCAAGAAAAGAAGACAAATGAAATCCTAACAAATATAATTAAGATGTTAACAAATCGGAAATTGCTTAAGAGAGAAAATCTTGAAAAGAATATAAAAGATTTAATTAGTCAAGAAGCTGATGATACAGTATATAAAATTAAGTTAGATTATCCAAAAGTATATTATGGAGAGAATGATAATACTCTTTATGTAAAACTATTAAATCAGAAGATTACAGGTGTTGCAAAAACATCGAATATTGGTGATTTTTTATATGAATACCGAAACCATCCAAAGATTATTGTAGCAAATAGTATTACAGGAAAAGCCCATAGTCAATTAATTAGTGAATTTAGACATTCTGAGGTTTTTGTAGAAAGAGAATTAATGATGGATATTGTAAGTCATATTTCAGTTCCCAAACATGAACTATTAAGTTATGAAGAAGCAGAGAAAGTATTAGGTGAATATGATACAAAGAAAAGAGAAATGCCTAAGATTTTTATCACAGACCCGGTAGCAAAATATTTCAATGCTCAATTAGGACAAATATTTCGTATTACTCGACCAAGTGAGACATCAGGATTAGCCCCATATTATAGACTAGTAATTAAGGGAAATATAGTTGATAAAAAATAATTTATTTATAATAATTTTATATTCTAATTCTATAATTATCATTAATGAGTTTGATAAATATTAATGATATTTACTTCAATAATGTTGGAGTTGGACCGAGAATCTTAGTAAAGAATACCGGGAATTTATTGCAACACACTTTCACATTCGAAACAATTTTTCTTAATTATGGGGGGTCAATATATAACTCACAGACAAGTTCATATATTGCTGATGCCTCCTTTAATTATTTTACAATTGTAAGTATGGGTGGTGGAGTAACAGAAAGTTTTAATTTAGTTCTAGATACGTCTGGTAATGACCATCTCGCCATTATTTACGAAGATGGAGGTTTTGTTAAATTAGACGTTTCAGGAGCTATTATAAATATAGGTGAAAGATATTTTATAAAAATTTCAGTTGAAAGAGTTAATGCAGGAAGCACTAATATAGAATTATACTTAAGAAGTATAACAAATCCGGCGAATGCAGCTTTTACTTATACACGAAATATAGCATCTGCATTTCAATTTGCGAATCAAGGAGCAATAGGATGTGTGAATGATTCTACTACATTTACACAAAGTTATTACAATTTTGATGGTTATAGATTATATGCTGCACAAAATATGGCATTTAATTTTTGTAGATTTTGGGATACTGCTATAACTAATACAAATGCACCAATATTATATAATTTAGATTTATCTGCAAATCGATTTTCAACTGGATATATCTATAATGTTACTTTAAACGGTACATATCCTGAAAATTTTACTGTTGGAACACAAACAAATCAAAAATTATTATTACAAATAGATGGAAGAAATGCAAATGTTGGTGATTTAACAACATTATATAATACTGCTAGACTACAAACAGCGACACCCAATGGCGAACCACCGACGGTAACAAATTCAGCTACTGGATATGCTACACTGGAGGATTTTGGTATAAACTCATCTGCAACGACATTATTATTGTCATGTTTAGATGAATCAACAAGAGTATTGACACCATTTGGATATAAACCAATAAAAGAATTAAGAATAAATGAATTTGTAATAACTTCATCTGGACGTAAATCACGTATTACAGATATTACAACAAGAAAGCATACAAATGAATTTATAGAAAATATGCCATTTTTAATACCGAAAGATTCTATAAGGGATAATTACCCACCGGAAGATTCATTACTATCTTCAAAACATAAATTTTTACTTGAACATAATAAATGGATTACTCCAGAAGATTATTCTAAAATAAATGATAAAATTATAAGATATACAGAAAAAAAACTAGTTACATATTACCATATCCATCTTGAAAATTATAAAACCGATGATTTAGTTATAAATAATGGCTTTATAGTTGAAAGTTTGGGTGATTGGATTGATGTTTATACATCTAATAATGATGGAACATTTTCAAAATAATCTAATTAAAACTTTTCCGGATACCAGGATTTTTTATAACCATATTGTCTATACTTGCGTAATCACCAAGATATTCATCCCCTAAATATTGTTTGTGTGAATCATTGAAAAATGGTTCTTCTATTGTTTTTTGTTTGTTCATAAATTCAGTCTCACATAATAATCGTTCACGTAACTTATTATTGTGATAGTCTTGATTTATCTCTTTCTCAAATTTTTTATCTAAATAACTAATTTGATTGTCTTTTTGGTTTGTCTCTTGCTTTATTAAAAAATCCAATGAGTTTGTATGTAAATGTTTCTTCTTTTGATAAATTTTTTTAATAATTTTTTTTATAAACTGATTTTGGGTTGTCTTATATTCTTTTTTTAATTGTTCGATATCCATGTTTTCATAATAAAATAAATTGCAATTCTCCATTATATCTAGATATATTTAGATATAATAAAAAAAATGTATTATATTCACATTATATTCTAAAAAATTAAAAATTGAATATATATTTAAAAAAGTATAAACTTATTATAATATAGATAATAAAATGGGTAAAATATTAGTAATAGTAGAATCACCTGGTAAAATTAAAAAATTACAAGCCCTATTAGGTCCTAACTACATTGTTATGGCATCTATTGGGCATATTATTGATTTAGAATCAAAAAGTATATCTGTAGATATTAAAAATAAATTTAAACCATCATATAGCACAATACCAGGCAAAGAACAAGTTATTAAAGATTTACAAAATGCAGCTAAGAAAGCTGATGAAATTCTACTAGCTTCAGATGAAGATAGAGAAGGTGAAATGATTGCATGGAGTTTGGCATACACATTAGGACTTAAGAATCCTAAAAGAATTGCATTTAATTCTATTACTCAATCTGAATTAGATAAGGCAATAAAAAATCCACGCAAAATTGATGAAAATTTAGTTGATGCACAAAAGACACGTCGTATTCTTGATAGAATTGTTGGTTATGAAATTTCTCCTATTCTCTGGAGAAGTATTAAAGCCACTTTAAGTGCTGGACGTGTACAAAGTGTTGTTACACGTATTATTATTGATAAAGAAAACGATATTAAAAATTTTATGCAAGAAGACCAAAATAGTTACTTTAAATTTGATGGAACTTTTTTAGATAATAAAGATAAGCCATTCAAAGCATTTTTATATTCTAGTAAAGCACAAAAAGAACAAGTAGATGAAATGCAAACATTAGAAGAACCTGAAGAAACTATTGTTGAAACTGAAATTAAAGGCTTACGTAAAGGTAGTAAGGCAAAGATTTATGACGAAGATGATGCACGTGGTGTCATGAAAGATATTTCTAAATCTACATTTAAAATTGATAACATTGCTGATAAAGATTCTTTAAGATATCCATCTGCACCATTTACTACTTCAACATTACAACAAGAAGCAGCACGTAAATTAGGTTTTACAGTTAAAAGAACTATGACAGCTGCACAACATTTATATGAAGCTGGTCATATTACTTACATGAGAACAGATTCAGTCAATTTGTCAAAAGAAGCAATTGAAGATATTAAAAAATTTGTAATGAAGAAATATGGTAAAGAATATTATATGGGTAAGAATTATGATGCCAAAACAAAGAATACACAAGAAGCACACGAAGCAGTTCGTCCAACAGAAGTATCAATGGAATTTATAAAGGAAGAAAGTAAAATAGGAAGTGATGAAACTAGATTATATAATTTAATTTGGAAAAGAGCTGTTTCAAGTCAAATGACTCCTGCACAATTTATAGTTAAAAATATAGAAATAGATATTAGTAAACTAAAAGATTATTATTTTCTCACACAAATTGAGAATGTTAAATTTCCAGGGTTTCTAAAAGTATATAATATTGCATCTATGGAAGCGACTGAAGAAAATACAAATATTGATTTAAAGAAGGGGTCTAAATTAGGTGTTGAATGTATTACAGGAACACAAGATTATGATAAAGCACCTGCAAGATACAATGAAGCAAGTTTAGTAAGTAAACTAGACCCAAAGAACTTAAATATAGGTCGTCCATCAACTTATGCAAGTATTATTAACAAGATTCAAGAAAGAGGATATGTTAAAAAAGAAGATATACCTGGTGAAGAAAAAGAAGTAATTATCTTAAGTTGGGATGGTGGTAAAAAAATAAAAGAAAAGACTGAAACAGTTACAATTGGAAAAGAAGCAAGTAAATTAATTCCAACAAGTATGGGTGTATTAGTTAATGATTTTCTAGTAAAGCATTTTCCAACTATTATGGATTATAAATTCACTGCATCAATGGAAGACAATTTAGATGATATTGCAGAAGGAAATGAAGATTGGGTTAAAGTATTAGATAAATTTTATAAGACATTCCATCCAATTGTTGAAAAACTAATGAAGGAGAAAACATTATTAATTGATGAAATTGGTAGAGTATTAGGAAAACATCCAGAAACAGGAGATGAAATTATTGCAACTATTGCCAAATATGGTCCTGTAGTTAAAATGTGCACAAGTAAAACAAAATGTGTATATGCTCCAATTAAAGACCCATTAACAAAGGATACAATTACATTAAAGGATGCATTAAAACTATTTGAATATCCAAAGGAAATAGGTAAATATAATCGTAAATTAATTACTCTAAATAAAGGTAAACATGGTTTATATCTTAAATGGGGTGATGTAAATATTAGTTTAGAAGAAAAAGAGAAACAAGAGATTGATGAAGATTTAGCTACTGATAAAAAAGAAAAACTATTAGAAAAACAAAAACTAATGGAAGAAACTTACAAAGAGAGAAATAAATTACTAAGTAAGATTAAAGATAAAGATAATATTACTTTAGAAGAAGCAGTCGCATTATTAGAAGATAAAAGAAAGAATATCTTATGGGAGGATACTGATGATAAAATTACATATACTATATTAAATGGTCCTTATGGTAAATATATTAATGTTAAAGATGAAAAGAGTAAAATTAAAAAGAAACCTGTAAATGTGAAACTACCCGAGGACATCGAGGAAGATAAAATTAAAGACCTCACTATCGATAAAGTTAAAGAACTTGTCAAAGAAGGAATGGAAAATAAATACAAGAAATATAAGAAAAAAGATGGAGATGATAAAACAAAACAAAAGGGTGGTAAGACTACAAAGAAGACTACTGCTAAAAAGAGTGCTCCAAAGAAGAAACCTACTAATAAAACGACAAAGAAATAAGTTGATAGAAAAAAAGATGAATTTTTATTTATAGAATATATGAATTAAAAATATTGAATTAAAATATATAAATATATATTTGTTATATTTATATATAAAATGCCACCAAAAAAGAATAATACTTCGAAAAGTGAAAAAAATAATACTAATAAAAAAACAAAGGAAATTAAGAAAGATGTAAAAGATATTAAAGTAGATAAGAAAACAAAGAAAGAAGAAGAAATTGATGAAGTCGAATCAGAAGTAGAAGATGTTATTGATGAAGATGAATTTAGTGATATTGAAAGTGAAGTAGAAGGTGATGAAATTGAAGAACTAACTGGTGATGCTGAGGAAGGAGAAGTTGAAGAGGAGGAAGTAGAAGAAGAAGTTGAAACAGAATCAGAATCCGAAGCAGAAGAAGAAATAGGTGAAGATGAAGAATGTTTATATAAGTTTGCAAAAAATAAGAAATATGATTCAGATGACGAAGATAATGATGATGAATTAATTTTTGATGATGATGATAAACAATATAATGACATAGTAAAAAAAGAGGAACGTATTACAAAACCATTTTTAACAAAGTTTGAAAGAGTGCGTATTTTAGGAGACCGAGCAAAACAATTATCACTTGGAGCGAAACCAATGTTAAAAGGTGTAGAAAATATGGAACCAAAAGATATTGCAAAATTAGAATTAGAAAAAGGTGTTATTCCTTTGATAATTGAAAGACAACTACCAAATGGTAAGAAAGAAAGATGGCATATTAATGAATTACAAATTATTAATTAAAAAAATTAGATTTTATTTACTTTATCAGCAACACATTTCTGATTAAGTTCTTGAAGTAATTTAAAACCATCTGATTTGTAATCAAAATTACAAGAATGAGATTCGGCATGTCTGTGTGCAGCACAAAAATTATTTTGGCATTTACACATAAAACCAGTTAGACCAGTTTTTTTATTACAAGAATGGCAACGATTATTTTTTTTAGTTGTTTTAATTTCTTCAGTGGTATTTTCACTTGAATCAACCACTTTTTGTTGATTCTTAAAATAAATATCTTTAAGGAAGTCAATGTGGTTGATAGACATTTTGGAATCCATCTTATAATAGTTTTATATTATAATTATAACCTAATATAATTATAAAAATCAATTTTTATTGAATAAATTAAAATACAGATTCACATGTTGTGCATACATATACTGTTTGATAGGTATTTGGTTTACGAAAGAATACAGCATCTCTTTTACTATCATCTTTATATGATTCACACTTTTTATTTGGACAAATATAATTTCGGGTATGTGGTAGATATTTTGCATGAATCATATTCTTATAATTATGTATATCATCATAACCTGCAGATGATGGGTTTTCAAGTGTTGTTGAACGAGAGATAATCATTGTTTTTGGCTTAATTTCTTCATATTGCCCACAGTTTTTACAAATGAAATAACTTTTGGAAGCAGTTTTTGATTCACCAATCATTTGTTTTTTCTCTTCTTTACTTTTATTATCCATAACTTTATTATAGACTAATTCTTTAACTTTACCAGTTAATTTTTTATAATAATTACTTTTAAGTAAATCATCATTCACTTGTTTTAATTCTTTATCAGTAAGATTTTCATTACTAGCAATTTTATTTATAATTTCTTCCATATCAGAATCAACACTACCACCCTGTTGTGTATTTTTAGTAGGTAAAGTTTTAGTTATATCATAACCATTATGGCATTCTGGACAAAAGAACATTTTTATATTATAATAATAACATATATATTTAAGTAATAAAAAATCAATATTTTTTGCTTATACTTTGTATAATTGATATATATTATTGATTTGACGATAGCTTTTTTTGAATAAATATATAGCAAAAATAGTTGGTAAAATTGAAATTAGGTTATTAAATGATATGATGCTTCTATTCTCTTTTTTATTAATTCTATAGTTTTCAATAATAACATCATTCACAATAAGAAAACCAATAGATGATAATAATAATCCTGAAGATGTATAATAAATAGTTTTAAGAAAGTTCATTATAATATTTCTATTTTTTTATTATAGATTTTTATTTTGGATATTTGAACAAATTATGAAAAATAAAAATGATAAAAATAAAAAGTAAATATAATTTTTATAAATTAAATGATTTTCCCATTAAAATATTATAATAAAAAGTGAATAAAAAATTGAATAGATAAGTGACAAAAGTATAAAAAATTGATTTATAAATCTTATCTAAAGAAATACTAATAATATACGATAAATCATGGCAAACATGGTAGAACAAGATATATTTACATATGTAGAACAATTTGAAAAATTTGTATTAGCCCATAAAGTAAAAGGGGATGTCCCTTATACACATACAGCATATGGTCCACCATGGGGGAAATTTAATTTTGATGGGATAGATTATGATAATTTTATGAATTTATATAAAAGAGTAGTAAAATATCCAAAATTAATATGTTTACATTATACGGAGAAACAAAAAGAGATTGGACCATTATTTTTTGATTTTGATTTTCAGTTTGTAGAAGAATTTAAAGAACGTCAATATACTGACACACATATTTTTAAGATAGTTGAAAAAATCAACAGTATAATTTTGAAATATTTAAAAATTAAACCAGAAAATTTAGAAGCATTTGTATTTGAAAAAGATGGTCCTAGTTTAAAATTACTAAAGGATGGTCAAGAAAAGTATGAAGAAAAGTCACACGAAGAATTTGTTAAAGAACAAGAATTATTAAAAAATAATCCAAAAAATAAAGCTCGTGGATTATATAAAGATGGTTTTCATATTGTATATCCATATGCATTTAGTGTAGAAATGAGATTCTTTATTTTTGAAGAAGCATATGAATATTTCAAGAATAAGAAAAAGAATAATTTCTTTGAAGAATTACTGGATAAATGTTGTGAAAATTTTACATTTAAGCAAGTATGGGATGATTCAACATTATGGCGTAATGGTTTAATGATGTATGGTTCTCAAAAAGATAATAGTAAAAAGTATGAAATTACAAAAATTTATGATGGTGATATGAATGAAGTTAATATTAATAAATATGATTCTGATGAATTAGTAAGTATTATGGGTATTCGTAAATTTAATGAAGAAGATGAACTTCAACTAAATGATGAATATGATAATGATGATATGCATGATAAATTACAAAATATCTATGATAAATATTTAGGTACAGGTAAGAAACAACAAAAAGCAATTCAAAAAGATAACTATATTAAACAAAATAATAAAATTAATTATAGTAACGATAATATACCAGAAGATGCGAAGATTGCAAAGAAATTAACTAGTCTTTTATCAAGCAAACGTGCCGATGATTATTATGAATGGATTTGTGTCGGTTGGGCATTATATAATATAGAAACATCTATAAATAAAGATGGTAATGCGGATGATAATAACTTACTTGAAGATTTTATTGAATTTTCAAAGAAATCAAAAAAATATCAACCAGGATGTTGTGAAAAAGTATGGAACCAAGCACGCTCTGGTGAAAATAGTTTAGGTATTGGTTCTCTATATCATTGGGCTAAAACGGATAATCCAAATGGTTATCGTCGATTCCTTGGAGAACGTATTAATCTTCATGTAGAAAAAGCAAGTACAGGCAATCATTATGATTTAGCAGAACTTGTATATGAAATGTTTAAACATAAATTCGTATGTAGTTCTAAAAGTAAAAATATTTGGTATGAATATCGTGGTCATCGTTGGGTTAAAATTGATGCAGCTACAACATTATCTCTTTTGATTTCCCAACAAGTATCAAATGAATTTATTCAAATATATTTTAGTCATCTCGGTGGTGGTAATGTACAAATGATGCAACAAAATCCAAATAATGGAGATGTATCATTTTCTCGAGGTCAACAAGCATATAAAATTTCAGATAAATTAAAAAATACTGAATTTAAAAGTCAATTAATTAAAGAATGCTGTGGATTATTCCTAGTTGAAAAATTCGAAGATAAGTTAGATTCAAATTTGGATTTAATTGGTTTTGATAATGGTGTATATGACTTAAAAAATAAATGTTTTCGTCCTGGTTCACCTGATGATTATATAACTTTAACAACTGGATATGATTATAAAGAATATAAAATTGATTCTCCTGAAGTTGTTAAAATTATGAATTTTTTCAAGCAAATTATGACTGAAGATGATATGCGTGAATACTTATTACGTGTTCTTGCAAGTTATATTGATGGTTATAATGAATCTCAGAAGTTTATTATTTGGACTGGTTCTGGTGCAAACGGTAAATCATTAACACAAAAATTATTATCTAAAGTATTAGGGAAATACCAAGATATATTACCAATTACAGTATTAACACGTCCTCAAGGCGACCCATCTAAGGCACGTCCTGAATTAGCAAATAAACGTGGTAAACGTATCCTATTCTTAGCAGAACCTGAATCACAAGATAAATTATATCTAAGTTTTATGAAACAATTAACTGGTGGTGAAGAAATTTCTACTCGTGAATTATTCGGAAATGAATCTACTTGGTTACCACAATTCAAATTAATTCTATCATGTAACGACTTACCTGAAATTCCTTCGAATGATGGTGGTACTTGGCGTCGTATTCGTGTTGTTCCATTTGAATCGAAATTCGTTGATAAACCAAGCAGTGATAAATCTAAACGTCAATTTCCTCGTATTGATGGTCTCGAAAAAGAATTAGCAAATTTAAAAGAAGCATTTATGTGGCTATTAATTAATGTATATTATCCTAAAGCAAAGAAAGAAGGTATCCCTGAACCTAAGAAAGTAACTAAGTTCACTGATGAATATAAAGAAGGTTCTGACTTCTATTATGAATTCATTAAAGATACTCTTAAAGTTACTAATAATGATGATGATTTAATCAGTCTTAATAGTATTTATAATGCTTTCAGAGAATGGTTTAAAAATGCCTATAATATTAAACCACCAGAACGTAAGAAATTAGAAAGTTATATTAAAAACAATCTTCAGTTACCAATCCGTAATTGCAAGGTATTTGGTATCACATATAAAGAAGAAGATGATGATGATGTTCCTGAAAAGAAAGAAAGTAATAAAAAGAATGAAAAAGAAATCATTGAAAAAAAAAATAAAGATAATAATTCAAATAATGATAATGTATCTGATAATGAAGAATCAGATAATGAGGATGAAGATCTTACAAATGATTTTGACGAATAATTTATTTATTGATAATTAATTTTATTATAATATTATATGTAATATTATAATGAATATAAATGATAAGATTGATAAATATATTGATGATATTTATTTTTTGAAATATAAAGTTAAAACACCTGAAGATAAAATTAAATTATCTCAATATGATAAAAAACTCCCCTTGTTTGATATCTTTAATGAAAATATTTTTATGATTAATAAAGAAGAAACATCAGAATATGTTATTAATAATCATTATAGACTTCCTGACGAAAGAATATTAACATATATTGATAACATAATTGAAGAATATAAACAACAATTAAAAGAAAAATTAGGTCATGAAGATAAAAAATATATCAAATATAAAATAATAAAATTAGAATCAAGCTTAGAAGTTATGCAAAACTATAATTTAGAAGAATTATATAAAACATATATTAATAATTTTAGTGATAGTTGTAAGAGTAATGAAAATTGTGATAATTATACTACTTTTATTCATCCAAGTTTCATTAAATACTATTGGCACATTAATCCATATTTTACTAAAACTGAATTAAATAATTATAAAAAAGAATTTAATATTGATTATAATGAATTAGAAGATATTTTTATTGAATTAAAGAAAAAATATATAATAGATAAATCCAATATTGAAAATCACTTTTTTTATATGGCTAGTACACATAAATTATCCTTAATACAAGCATATACATTATTAGAAAGTTATAAAGTGAATAATTATTTACGTGAAATTGAAAATTATAAATATTTTAATCAAAATATTGAACAATTAATCAATAATTTATATGAAATAATCAATAATTCTCCTGAGATAAATCAAGATATATTTTTATTTAGATTTATTCAAGATGATAAATTTTTGGAAAATTTAGAGATAGGTGATTTTTTTCAAGATAAGGCTTTTATGAGCACAACTAGAGATATATTCTATAAATCTCCTCTATATAGTTTAGGTAATATACGTATGAAAATTAAGATACCAAAAGGTATTAAAGGAGTTGGTTTATTTATTGAAACTATTTCTTATTTTTATAGAGAACAAGAATGTATTTTATTACCAAATATTAAATTTAAATTAAAAAAAATTAATTACAATGTTAGTGAAAACATAAAAAAAGAATATGAATTTGAATTTGTAGAAAAAGGTAATTTAGATTTAGGTAATAAATTAAAAATTAATATTGAAAAAGATTCTTCTCAATTTTTTGATTTAATAGAAAAAGAATCTAAATTAGAAAAGAAAATAAATATATTTATGGATTTTATGGCAGAAAGAAATTATCCTAGATTAAATATATCAAATTTTAATTTAAATTATTCATATACAAATGTTGCTACTGCATATAGTATCAATGCATATATGTCAGAGGATGATAAAAATAAAAATTTTACAATATATTATATAGACAATTTTCAATTAGTTTTTACTTTGGAAATATTAGAAAAAAACAATAAAAATATTTTAATAATCAATTCAAATGATTATAGTACTTTTAGAGAGAAAAAAATACATCAACTTGTAAATCATTATGATTTTTTATCTTTAGTTACGACGCTACGCATCACTTTTGGCATAGATGAAATTGTAATTAAATCAAATTTTATAACATGTAAATGTTTTAAAACTATTCCTAAAATATTGAATTATAATTATGATATTTATGATTTATTCAAAAATATAGATAAATACAAAGATAAAAATATATCATATTTCAAAAAACTTTATAAATACAATATATTCGATTTGTATAAATATACAAAAAAAGACTCATTATATTATTTATTAGAATATTATAAAGAGCAATATAAAGTAAAAAAAATAGAATTTGGTAAATTTTATATTTGGATTGTAGATACAAGATGTTATATGATAGATTATTTATTTGAAATTATTATAAAATCAGAAGACCCTATACTTCAAAAATTAAGTTCATTATTAATTAAAATTAAACCAAATGTAGATGATAGTTTTATAAAAAAAATAATTTAGGGTCTTATTAAAATTATACACTTTTATTTAATCTTATTTTTATTATTACTAGTAATATGATTAAAATTATTATTGATAATAATATATAAAATTTATAGTTTGATGTATTATTAATCATACAATTTACATTATTTTCAACTAAATTATTATTTAATATATTTGAATTATTAATATTAACTTGTGGTGTATTAAATCGTTGCCACCATGGATTTGGATTTTCTACTAATGTAACATATTTACCTTTTATATTATGCCATCCTTTATCATTTAAATAAAAATTCTGGTTTTTATCATTCATACTACATTGTTTAATTATTATATTATCCCCTTCTTTTGCCAGACATGTATTCTCATTTCTGAATCTATTATTCTCAAATTTATATTTTCTGTTGTTAATTTCTAATTCCTTTGGAAATTTACTTGTTGCATTATTCGGTTTTGTTTTATTAAATATTATTTTGTTATTTTCATAGGTTATATAATTCCCTTCATTGTCTAAAATATCATAGGTGTTTGGATTCATGTATTCTATATCGTTTTTTAAATTATCGGTTGGCTTTGTTAAAGTCCAAAAACCATAACTTGTATTTGATATGTGATTATATTCATTTAATCCTGCTAGTGTTATATATGGTCCTTCTTTTATTCTTTTTAAATATTCTATATTTACTAAACCCAGTGATGTTAATTTTGGCTTATTCTTGCTATATATCATACCTAAGGACTTATATCCAGAATCGGTAATTGGCTCCCAAATTATACCTTCATTAAACTTATCCGTCTGAATATAGTCTATTGGGTATTTTGCGAGGGATTTATGAATTAATAGAATTCTTTTAGGAAATCGTCGTTTTGTGACTATTATATCCCCTGAACCTACATATTCTCTAGGTATATTATTGGTGTCTAAATATCTATTAATATTATCCATATTATACTTCCAAACCTCATTATTACCATATTTATCAATTGGATTAACCAAATTCCTATCAAATTTAATCAAAATTATACCCTTATTTCCTAATATTTTATAGTTATCCATATATATATTATTATATAATATTATATGTTTTATTTGACTAAAATACCTAAAATCAAAAAAAATTGAAAATATACACCATTTATACTCTCTTATATGAAATATCTCGCTTTATAGCTAATAACTCTGATTGCCTAAAATGGTCAACGATATGAACCTCTCCTCTACGTATCTTTTTGATATGGAGGAAAAGCTCATCAACATCCTTTCTACTTCAACTGATAAGTACGAAATCATCAAGACGAAAGTCGATCTCTCAAAAACGAAGCTCTCCATTGCTGTAATGGAACTCAAGGAAAACATGTCCTTCTACAACCCCGAATACGTCGACAGTGTCAAGGACGTCCTCAACAACATCAACCAAATTATAAACATCGCAAAAGAAGTCAACATCGACTTCAAAACCTTCGACGAGTATCTCACTAAAAATAATTATAAACAAGAGATTATTTATAATTACCAGCTTGAATTCTATGAATTCGTGTCGGAAGTCTCAAAAAATATAAATAAAATTATTACAAATAATTCCCATCTCTACAAACTGGATCTGAATAAGAACTATTTTAATATGTTCATCCAGGAAAACGAAAAAACCATTACTTCTAATAACGAAAAAAAAAACGAACTTGTAAAAACTATCAAAGAAGAAAATAAAATCGACATGGGTATGATTAAAAACCTCCCCTACCTCAACAAAATCTATAAAATCAATATTTCTAATAACTACATTTCTGACGATGCGTGTAATTATTACTCTTCTAATTTTGGCTCATACAATATTACCATTTCTCCTTGCTGTGATGGTGATTTCTAATTCACAGTAAGAAAACTATGATTCATTAATTCTTTTGGATTCCATCTTTTTTTAATATCATAGTCTAAACATTTAAACAAAAAATCAATCAATAAATATATTTCTTCATCTGATACATTATCATCTTTTAGTTTCTTGTATAAGTCTATCCACATCGGATTTTCTCTTTTCAAAAATTCTGGATTTCCTCGGATTGTTCCATCCTTCTTGAAAAATATATCCTTCAGTTTACTTTCTTTATATATTTCTTCTGGTATAAATCCTAGTTTTGTATTAATTAAAAACATATGATATCTATCATCTGGTATTTTTTTACTATGGTCTGGATCAAATAATATATTACCAGTAATTAATTCATAGATTGTGCATCCTAATGACCATACATCCGTATTCTGTTTATATGGAAGTTTTAATAATACTTCCGGTGCACGATAATATCTTGTTTGTATTTTATAATCATCGTTTATTTCTTTATTCTTGATACAAAAGCCAAAATCTGTTATCTTTATTTTTGGATTTTTTAAATATTTATCTATATAATTTTCTTCTTCCTTATTATCCTCAATTTCTTCTTCATTTGTTGAAACACTTGAATAATCTTTTTCAGAACCAGAAGAATCAAAACTAATTAAATCTTTAGAAATTAAATAATTAGATTTCTTTTCACTTTCTGTTTCACTTATCATATCCTCATATTCCGAATCACTAATTGACATAATTCCTTCACCATCACGTAAACCTACATATTCTATTTTTTTCGCAAAGTCTAGAATAACAGATTTATGACTAATATAATTTAATTCTTTTAAATTAGTTTTTTTTGCTTTTAATAGTTCTTTCTTTTTATTAGAAATTGCTGTTTCAAATTCTTTTCCATTAATAAAATTAAATAATTCTTCAATCTTATCATTCTTTCCACATAGTAACATATTTTCTGGCTTAATGTCTGAATGTATGTATCCTGCATTGTGAAAATCATCCAAAAATACTAAAGTTTGACGTATCATCTCTTTTACAGAGCTTAATGGTATTCCATATTTGTATTTACCTTCTTTAATGATATTAAATACAGAACATGCCTCTAATTCCATAACAATACAATAATGAATAAATTCTCTCTCATGATACTCAAAGTCTTCTACAAATGTGCTACAATTATTAATCTTTTGCTTTTTTAAATTTTTCATAATAATTGCATCATCTTGTGCATATTTGTAATCATCAGTATTGTGTATTTTTATTGCATATAGTTTCTTATTAATAAATTCATAACAAACCCAAACTGATGAAACTTTACCTTCCCCTAATTTCTTAATTGGAATATATTTTTCATTCATTAGTATTCCAGTCCAATCAATGTATACTTCTTCATTTGTACTATCTCCACTTTGCCCATCAAAACTTATTGTTTTAGACATTATTAATTACTTAAATGATAATATTATTTAAGTGATTTCTTTCTAAATATATTTATTTTTTTTTTGATTTAATTTCTGATTTTAAATCATCTAACTTTTCTCGTAGTTTTTTTATTTCTATTGCCATACCTTTTATTTCTCTATCTTTTTCTTCTATTATATTCTCATATTCTTCTTTTAATTCTTTGTATGTTAGTTTTGCAAAAAATATTGTATTTTCCGTTTGAACTGACCATGTTACATTGTTATTACTTAAAATTACATATGTTGGTAAACCATCATTTCTTACTAATGAACCTCCTAATCTAAATTTCTTTTTACCATTTTCTCCTATAGTAAAATATCTCATATGTGTTCCTATTTGAACTTTACTTATATCTTTCACTAATTGATAATCTTCTAGCTTTGCTTCTATTTCTTCTTTTGTTAATTTATCTTGTAATGTTTCTAATGGTCTCTTATATTTATCTTGTCCTATTTTTTTTAATTTAGTGCTCATTATATTAATCATATATTATTTTTTCTTTTTATCACTTAATAATTCATTTAATAATTTTGGTAAATCACTATATTGTGTATTATTTATAGTACTTTCTGTTATATTACTTAATTTATGATTCTTGATTTCATCTTCTAATATTTTTGATAATTCTGTTTTCTTATTAATTTTATTAACTTTAATATCATAATTACCAGTTAATTCTTCTAAATATGAAGATAATGAATTTTGATTAGGTTTCTTTATAAATAAATAGTATTTACTAGGTTTTATTTTCCATACAGACTCATGTATATTATCATACAATAAAACATATTTAATTGAATTATTATCATATGTAAATAATTTTATAATTCTACCAACCATACTTGCTTTTTTTATATTCAAATCAACATATTTCACATACATACCTAATTCTAAATCTTTAGGGTCTTTGATATAGGTATATTTTTTTAATTCTTTCTTGAATCTTGTTGTTATTGTTTCTATTATTTCATTATGATTTTTAGGTAAAGCATTATAGTCGCTTAAAAATTTATCCAAAAATTTATTCTTTTTATCAATGATACTCATAGTATAGTATTATAATATATAGTATAATTTTTTTTTAATATAATTATGTTGTGTGTTAATCTCAAAAAAATTTATATTATAGTATCTTAATTGGATGTCTAATAAAATGGAGTTAGATAGAGAGAATTGTGATTCTTTATGGGCTGAATTATTAAATCATGAAATTCAAAATAATATAAAAGATAAAATTCTAACTGCACATATACAATTAAATGATAATAAAAATAAAAACAAAAAAGACGTGAAGGAGCCAAAAGAAATCACTGAAGATAAAAATAAATCTAAAAATTTAAGTCTTAATGACATAATTAATTTAGATTATAAAAATATCTCTTTTCCAAAGCTTGTCGACTATCAAACTACTATTGCAAAATATCTAAAAAATCATCTTAAACAAACTATTGATACAAATACAAATATTGAACTAGATTCATATATTGCTAAAATAGAGTGGTTATTAAATACCTCAAAATATTCAGCTGACTTACTAAAACAAAATGATATTAGTAGTGAAGCAAATTCCGATAACAAAAATAATTCTAAAAATTTAATACCTCGTTCTAGTTATAAATTTTGTAAATATAATCATGAATGCAAATATATTATAAAATGTCAAAAAAATAATGCTGACTGTTTTGAACAACATTTTGTCTTTAATTATGTCTTCTTTGATATTAAATGTGTATTAAATTATATTAAATCTAATCAACATAATTTAAATTTAGGTGAAATTCTTAAATGTCTTAATACTATTTATTATGTATTTAATCATATGAATGATGAATTACAAACTCTTCTCAAAAATAAATATTTTAATATTAATTCATTATTCGCTTAATTTATACAGATATTTCCTTATTTGAATATTCTACTTTATATTCAGATTCACTTTCAGTATTAAACATTGATGTTAATGATGCTTGTTGATTTGTTAGTCCTGCATCTGCACTTAATTTCTTCTCAATTAAATCTTCTATTGGTTTATTATTCGTTAATTCTACATAATCATAGATTATTAATTGTTTCTCTTCTGGTAATTCTTCAAATATCTTCTCTTCTTCTTGTGTTAATTGTGTAATACTCTCGTTCCAATATGGTTTCTTATGGTCGTCATTTGGTATAGTTTCATAGTATAATAGTTTATATACAATCCATTCATATTTTGTATCAAATAATTCTTGGTCATCTAGTATTCTATAAATTCCCCATTTCTGACTAAATAATAATGGTATATTCTTTGGATTTCTTTTACCTTCTTCTATTTCTTTCTTAATAATATTGTACGCCATTTTATCATGTCTAAAAATATTCTTCATCTCCTTGACTTTATCTTCACGTTGTCTTTGATATTTTCTCTCAGCTGATTCTTCTGCATGTTTATCTACATTCTCAATATTACGGATTTCTTCTTTAATCTCTTCTTCTAGTAGTTCTTCTTCTGTTTTTGGTTTTTTAATCTCTTTCTTTTCTTTTACTTCAATAATTTCTATTTCATTTTCTTTATCATCTGATGGTTTTTGTGCATGTTTTACTGTTTCTACACGGACTTTTTTACCATGTCCTGTAATAACTTTAGTATTTGATGTATTTGTTGAATTCGATTTTGATTTAATTTTTGTTAATAAGTCAATATTGTAACTATTCTCTATTTTTAATATTCCATTTTGGTCATTTCGAAATTCAGTTAAATTTTTTAAATAATACTCATTACGAATAATGGGAAATACTGAATTTGGTTTACACACAATCTCTAATATTTTAATGTTTGTAATGTCGTTTAAATTAATTTGTTGGTTTGTTAAACTTACTAAATTGTATAAATAACTTAGAAATTCATGAATTACTAGTTCTTTATTTACATTCTCGTAAACATTTAATCCATTGAGATTTAATAAAAATTTTGGTTGGTCAAAAAGATATTCACTTGTTGTGCATAATTCTAAATTGTGCATTATTTTGATATTATAAAAAATTGAAAAATCTTTAAATAGTTTAAGAAATATAATATATTATATATTATATGAGTCTTACAATTATGGATTGTTCGGAAAATCACCCTCTTATTAGTTCTTCTGGTGTTAATAATATCAATTATAACAATAATGAAAATATGAGCGAAATTGATAAGGTAAAGAATGAATTAAATTTTACTAATAAAATGTTGACTAATTTTCTTGTTGATGAAAATAAAAACTCAAAAACTATTTACACCACTCTAATGAAATTAATGGAAGATAATAATGAACTACGTAATAAATTAGAGGATTTACAACGTTTCAAAGATAAAACTATTAGTTTCCAAAATAACCAGAAAAAAATAAATCAGAGAACAAAAAATAATAATAGAAAAAATAATAACAAAAATAATGATAGTTTTGTTGATTTATTTCTTCCTTTCTTAAATCCTCCTCAACCCCCGACTCTTAATAATATAGAAACACCGCCTCCACCTAATTCTACTCCTGTTATCAAACCTGATTCACCACCACAACAAAAAAATATTGTTATTATTGGTAAACCTGGTGGAGCAAGTAGTGGTGAAATTCCAGGTTTAGGTAATCTTTTTTCTCCTGGTAGCAAAAGTCAAAATCCTTTTGATAAAATTCTTAATTCTTTATTAGGTATTTCTCCTAAAGAGAAAAAAACAAATAATATTGAAGAAGAAGAACAAATTCCTGATTATACTGAGTATGATAGTGATACTGAAATTGAAGATTTAGGATTACAAATTAAATCTATTGATGATATTATCAATTTAGGTGATTTATATACTAAATTAAAAGAAGAAGAAGATAAAATTACTAAAGAAAAGAAAGATGAAGAACTAAAAAAAGAAAAAGCAAAAGAAGAATTAATTAATGATAAACTATTATTATATCTATCCAAAATTAATGAGAATAAAGCAAACATTAATAAGGAAATTAGTATTAAAAGTGATAATGATAAGGATAAAGATATTAATAACAGTATTTTTGGTAGTATCATGAATCCAAATGCTCCACCTTTTATCCCTAAAGATAAACCTTTCTCATTTGCACCTGCACCTATTATTAATTTTAAAATTGATGACCAAAAAAATAAAGAAATAAAGGAAAAAGAATCAGAAATTAAAAATATTAAAGATGGCGACTTATTTGAAATTCTTAATAAAAAATATTCTATTAATCTTGAAAAAGTAAATAAGCTTGTAAAACCATTAAAGAAATTAAAAAATATGGTAGGATTAGAAAAAATCAAAAATCAAATCTTAGACATGATTTTATATTATCTTCAAGGGTTCGAGAATAAAAATAATAATATGTTACATACAGTTATTGAAGGACCACCGGGTGTTGGTAAAACTCAATTAGGTAAAATTCTAGCTGAGATTTATTCTAGTTTAGGTATTATTCCTAGTAACACATTCAAATTAGTTAAAAGAACTGATTTAATTGGAGAATATGTTGGTCATACTGCACATAAAACACAAGCAGCAATTGATGAGGCTGATGGTGGTGTATTATTCATTGATGAAGCATATTCATTAGGTAATAAAGATAAGAAAGATTCTTTTAGCAAAGAATGTATTGATACACTAAATCAAAATCTATCTGAAAATAAAAAAAAGTTTATATGTATTATTGCAGGTTATCCAGATGAGTTAGAAAGTTCTTTCTTCTCATATAATCCTGGGCTTAAAAGACGATTTCCATTTAAATACAAAATTGATAAATATACTCCTACTGAACTTAAGGAGATTTTTATGCTTAAGATTGGCTCTATTAAATGGAAGTTAGATAAACAAAATTATTCTGATAAAGATATTCAAAAATTCTTTGAAGAGAATAAGGATACATTCTCAAATTATGGTGGTGATATAGATAATATTATTGTTGAAATTAAATTTGCACATTCCCGTCGTGTTATTAATTTACATCCTAAATTTAGACGTGTGATTACAAAAGATGATATTATGGCTGGATTTAACAAATTTAAAGAATCCAAAAAATCGATTCTAGATGAGTTTTATAAGAGTTTATATATTTAGTGATTTGTTAGAATATATTTTATTTATAATATAATTTATTTAGTTATATTATAGTGTATAATGGAAATAGATATTGATAAAATAATTAGTATAATTTTCTGGATTATTATTTGGATGATTATATTCTATTTGTTATATAATATACTTTATATATATCGTAAAAAAGAAACAATTGAAAAAATTATAGATACAATCGTGCCTAATTTAGATGATAGAGTTATGTTAAAAAAAAGACTGTCTAATTTTCCTATAGAGATTAGAAAAAATATAGTAGGTGTTCTTACTGAAGATTTATCTAAAGAAGATTTAAAAAAATTAAATATGTTGTCTTGTCAGGAAACTTGTAGACCTATTGAAGAGGATAAAATTGATTTTAATAATTTACCATTTGCTGAAGATTCTCCATTTGATGATGGATTGGATCTAGAAAGAAATAAAAATCCAAGAACTAAATCTGGTCTTGATTGTCCTAAAGTAATGTATTAATCTTCATCTGTATCTAAATCATCTGTATCTGTTTCATCTTCTATTTTTTTATAATGTTTCTTTACTATTTTTTTAACTTGTTTTTTACTAAGTGACTTTTTTTTTGATAATTCCACATCTTCTTCTGATTCTTCTGATTCTTCATTATATTTTTCTTCTTTTATATCTTTATCATCAAATAATTGTGGATGATTCTTTATTATTATTAAGTCTAATGCTATTATACAAAAAATAAAAAATACAACTACATGAATATAACTCTCATTTGTAATTGTTTTATAATTCTTAAAAAATAGATAGAATATTCCTAATAATAACATATACTTTATTATCGGAGCTGTTTTATACAACATATGTTTAACTCTACTTATCATAATATTATATTATATCTATAATATTATTTTTTTTTTATTATATGGATTCCAAATAAAAATTGATTATATTAGTATTAGACATATAAGGTTTTAATTATATTATATTTTAAAATGTCTACTAAAAAATCAAAAGCTTCTGAACAAACTACTCAAGTTGGTCTCTCGGCTACAATTCAACTTGTAAACCCTGAGGAAAAACTTAAAGCATGTAAAACAAAACAAGATTATGATGAAATTTTCCGCGAGTATAATACTATTTTCCTGAACATTAATAACGAAAAAAATGAACTCGAAAATATTTGCACTAAGCTAGATGAATATATTCTTGAAATTGCAAAAGCTTATAAAACTCATATGGGCGAAGGTGATGATTCCGAAAAAGATTATTCTGATGATGAAAATGAAAAATCTGATGCAGAATCTGAAGCAGAAGAAACTAATAATGCTGCAAAAAATAAAAAAGAATCTTCTAAAGAATCCGAAACTACTAAAGATAAAAAATCTAGTAAGAAAGATAAAGAAGTTAAGGAAGTTAAGGAAACAAAAGAAGATAAAAAAGAAAAGACAAAGGAGGTGAAGGAAACTAAGGAAGATAAAAAAGTTTCCAAGAAGAAAAAAGAAGAGGATATTGATGATGAAATTGTAAATGCAATTGAAAATATGGAGGAAGAAAAAACTAACAAGAAAAAAGCTTCTGATGATAAAAAATCAAAGACTTCTAAGAAAGAGGAAGTTAAAGAAGTAAAAGAAGAAGTTGTTGAAACAAAAGAAAAGAAAAATAAGAAAAAGAAATAATATTATAATAAATGATTTTTTTATACTCAAAAAATTTGATTTTTTTTAAGTTTGTCTATATATTGTAATATCCTTCTTATGATATCTTATAATTCATGTAATGATGTAATTATTGTTAATGATAATAAAAATTATTTCATTAAAAAATCTGATGATTATTATAAAGAACTCTCCAAAAATGGTGAAAAAAATAAAAAAAAAAATACTATAAAAAATATTAATTCTAATAAAAAAAATAC